>Ga0208693_1000016_pt1 | contig 167637 bp, 136 predicted proteins | sample AD_UKC071_MetaG_FD_184438 | JGI IMG/M metagenome (GOLD analysis project Ga0208693, IMG submission 184438) | Active sludge microbial communities of municipal wastewater-treating anaerobic digesters from USA - AD_UKC071_MetaG (SPAdes) (version 2) | ecosystem: Engineered > Bioreactor > Anaerobic... | reverse complement strand
AGCGCGCCGGCGAGGTCTCGGTTGACCGCTTCGACAACAGCCCTCGACGACACTGTGGCACCGGAAATCTTGTCAATATCCTGCCCAAGGGCTATAGGATCAGCTGTACCCTTTCCAACAAACTGCTTGCGGAAACTCTCTTCTTCAATCCTGCTGCCTAGATTCGGAGTCTCTGAATGTTCCAGAACCGCCAATCCAGAAATCAACCCACTGGCTTGATCCACTCCGACCATGATCTTGACGATCCCGCCGTAACCAACACCTTCGCTGACAAAAGCAAAGCCAACGGGAGCGCCGCTGTCATCGATCCCTTGATACAGCATCAAAGGCTCGCTGTCACCACCCGGCCTGGTCTGGGATGAAGAGGGATCATCTGCCAGACTGCCGACAGGGCCGGCTTCGATGACTCGAAAATCGACCGCTCCCGGCAAGACCTCCAAGATACTGCCGGCCAATGCCTGCGCTTTGTTGCGCTGGATTTCATCATAAGTCCAGTGATAAACCTGTGCCAGCCAGAATCCTGAAACCATGGCAATCACAGTTAATACTACAATCATCCTTACTGATTCTTTCATGCCTGCTTCACCCCCTGGCCGTAGATCCGGGGACGTGTCCACCTATTGATCAACGGTGTGAATGCGTTCATCAACAGGATGCTGTACGTCAATCCCTCAGGCAAGCTGCCCCAGAATCTGATCAACACCAGAATCAGGCCGCAGCCAACTCCGAACACCCACCGGCCTACAGGAGTGATCGGAGACGTGACCATGTCGGTGGCCATAAAGATGGCTCCGAACAGAAGACTGCCGCTGAGCAGCTGGTAGATTACATCTTGTCCAAAAACTGCGGATAAAACAGCTGCAGTGCCCAGAAAACCGACGGGTATCCGGTAATCCAATACTCCCCGGTAAAACAGCAGCACACCACCTAATAGAATGGCCAAGGCCGATGTCTCGCCCAGCGAACCAGGGACTGTGCCGAAAAACAGCTCAGCGTACGATGCTTGTCCGCCGGCCAAAGGTGTGGCACTGGTCACCGCATCGGTAAATGGCATGGTCCACGTGGTCATTTGGGATGTGAAGGACGCCACCAGCACCGCGCGGCCCACTAAGGCTGGATTGAACGGGTTGGCGCCCAAACCGCCGAAAACCTGTTTGCCGATTACAATGGCTATAAAGGAACCGAAAACCGCCATCCAAGTCGGCAGCGACGGCGGCAGGCTCAAGCCCAACAGCATGCCCGTAACCAACGCGCTGCCGTCCCACACAGTGATCGGCTTGCGCCTGACAGCCTGAAACAGTGCTTCGGAACAAACCGCAGCAGCCATGCTGAACAGTACAAGGCGGATGCTGTCCAACCCAAAGAAATATGTCGCGGCCGCCCACACCGGCACCAAAGCCGCCGCCACTGTCAGCATGATCTTTTGTGTCGTATCCTCATCACGCACATGTGGTGAGGGAGAAAGAATCAAGCGTGAATCTTCCACTGTCTATCCTCCTAACTATCAGCTAGTCTGGCGCCTGTGCGCTTCAGCAATCTCAGTCTTTGCCAGCCTGATCCAAGTTAACAGCCCGCGCTTTGAAGGGCAGATATAGGTGCAGCATCCACACTCGATGCAGTCCATCGCGCCATAGTCCTCAGCCTCGTCCCACATGGCGTTCATGGCAAATTTCTCGATGGTGACCGGCATCAAATAGACCGGGCAAACATCGACACAGCGCGCGCATTTGATGCAGGGCATGGGATCAAACTCTTTGGCCACTTTGTCTGAAAGGACCAGTATCCCGGAGACTCCTTTGACAATCGGCGCATCAAGATTAAACTGGGCCAAACCCATCATGGGGCCGCCGGCAATCACTTTCCCCGGCTCCCCTACAAAGCCGCCGGCAGCGGCAATGATATCTTTAATCGGTGTTCCGATTCTCACCAGGTAATTGGCGGGCTCTTTCACACCGTCGCCGGTAACTGTAATCACCCGCTCGATCAATGGCTGTCCGTACCTGCAAGCCTTGGCCACGGCCCAGGCAGTGCCCACATTGTGAACAAGAACCCCGCACTGCGCCGGCAGTCCATGTGACGGCACTTCGCGGTCAAGCACTGCCTTGATCAGCTGCTTTTCGCCACCGGCAGGATACTTCACCCCCAAGGTGACCACTTCGATCGCGTTGGATCCTGCCAGGGCCCGCATTTTTCTCAAAGCTTCCGGCTTATTGGCCTCAATGGCGATGATGATCTTCTCGGCGCCGCATGCCTTGGCCAACAATTTTGCCCCGAGAATCACGTCTTCAGTGTATTCTTCCATCAATTTTTGATCGGCAGTCAAATACGGTTCACACTCGCTGCCGTTAATCAGCAGGTATTCTACCCTGCAGCCCTGAGGTGGATTCAACTTGGCTGCCGTGGGAAAAGCCGCCCCACCCAAGCCTACAATGCCGGCAGCCTCGATCCGCTCTCTGATTTCCGCACTGGAAAGCTGAATTGGATCGTGATGCCCAGTCATAGGCGCTTTGGCGTCTTGCCCGTCGTTTTCAATGACTACCGACAGTACTTCGCGCCCGTTGATCGAAGGCCTCGGCTCCACCTGCAGCACGGTGCCGGACACAGAAGCGTGGACAGCGGCGGAAATACCGCCGGCAGATCTGCCGACTTCCTGGCCTACGAGCACTGAATCGCCTTTCTTCACAAGCGGTTCAGCTGGAGCACCGGCGTGTTGGCTTAACGGAATCACCACTAGATTTGGCGCCGGCAAAACTTTGATTGGTTTGGCCCCAGTGATGTGCTTGTTGTATTCCGGGTGCACACCACCTTTGAAGCTTTTCACTTTCACCGTTTCTCACCTCTAACCCGTTTCTTTCTTCACTCGCCCAATACGTTTTTGAAACCCAGCTGCCGCCATGCCTCATACAATACGATGGCAACCGTGTTAGCCAAATTCAAGGAACGAGGGTTGATCATTGGCACCGATATGTGATTGTCGGGACAATCGCTAAACAGCTCAGGAGGAAGCCCTTTCGTCTCGCTGCCGAACACCAGGCAGTCATCGGCGCGGTACTGTACATCGGTATAAAGCCGCGTGCTTCCCGTTTCAACAAAAAACAGCCTGCGCGCTGTCCCAGTCACCAAGAAATCTTTCCAACTGTCGTGGACCTGCCAATCCAGTTTGTCCCAATAATCGAGTCCGGCACGCTTCAGCCGCTTGTCATCCAGGAAAAACCCCAACGGCCTAATCAGGTGCAAGCGGCAGGCTGTCACGGCGCAAAGTCTGGCAATGTTGCCTGTGTTGGCTGGGATCTCAGGCTCATACAAGACTATATGCACTTGATTCCAAGTCCCCTTTATTTATCACTACCAAAGTAATTATAACTCAAGCCATCTGACAACGCAACTGCAAGCACTGTCAGATTCTCAGCGACCATCCCGCATACCAGTGCACTTGGCCTTCCCGCCATTTTATACCAGCTTCCAGCGAATAACCGTGGTTTCTCCAGGTCAAATCCAATCTCATTCCATCAGCCGTGTGCCAGGCGCCAGCCAACACCAGACTGTCAGCCAATGTGAGGCTGGCGCCGCAATCCACAGCCGCATGTGCAAAATCATACACGGCAAAAACCGACGCATCCAACTTTGAGGCAGGTGCGAAGTCATATATCGCACCGAGGGCGATTCCTTCAGTGCCGAATTCAAGTTGTGCAGTTAAATAACCGTCACCGTGAAGCTCCAAATAAGGTGTCAAACTAAGCCTGGGCTTGCCGACAAGATTGATTTCTCCTTTGGCTCCAGCCGCATCTTTTCCCAGCATTTGCTTGTATTCTGCCCTGATTCCTAGACGGTTGTCTCCCGCGAGGTTGCTGAAGAAATCCGGGTTTCCGCCGTAAACTGCGGCCGCATATTTGACATTCCCCACAAACACCTGTCTGCCGGCATGAAAATATCCCATGAGCCTTGGCTGCTGTGAGACGGCCACAACTCCGGAAACTGTGTCCTCCTGGTAACCGATGAATCCCATTAGACGCCTGGACACAGTCTCGATGTGAATTCCTGTAAACCATTCCCCATCAGACTGCCCCACCAGCAGCCGGGATCCTGCCAAAGCCTGTCCCGGCAAGCAGAGCGCAACTGCCAGTATAACAACGGCGGCTGCGCCAAGCCTTAGTTTCCTTAACATTCACGGCCCCCCTACATCTTCACCTTCATCGCATCCTCGGGCACTGCAAGCAGTTCTTCCGCAGACACACCCTTGTTGATCTCATACTCCGGAATCACAAGCTTGGCCAGGCATACTTCTCCGTCCCAATACTCAAACCTGACAGGCATGAAATCGGCATCAAACCACACATACTGCACTGCTTGATCCGAACTTCCTCCCGCAGATATCATCCCCACCATACTCTGATCAAGCTCTTTGATCTGCACCACATAGCTCAATCCCCGATCAGTTTGCTCGACCCTCAAAATCTCGCCTTTGACATCCTCGAATTGAATTGGCTTCTCAAAATCGCCGATGGGAAGGTCAAACCCGAACTCCTCCGCCGACTGCACAGGCATCACCATGAGCATGTTCATCATAGGGACATATACGGACAATTCCTGCTTCTCAGCGTCGGCAATATAGAACTGGCCTTCGAGCACCCGGGGAGAGAGGAAGTCGATCCTAGTCAGTTTTGACTCTTTGACCCATTTGACTTCCATTTTCATGGTCATTTTTTGCCCAGACTCGACCACTTCCGCCTCGAACACTGCGCGCAAGTCGTCAATCGCCTCAAGCTTTTGCTCCACCTTTGCGGCCAACTGCTCAAAAGTCAGCTCCTGGGCCTGTACCACTCCGTTAATCATGAACAGACAGCAGATTAAGATGACGATTCTTCTCATTAGTTAACCACCTTTCAGTTTTGAATTATAATCCTGGGCTCCCTGGGCCGGTCAAGCTGAAGCCCTCAAGGACATCCTGGCCTGCCTGTGGAGCCAACCGCTGCTTACGCTCTATGACCATGGGAATCGGCTCGGAAAGCTTGATTGGTTCGTATTTAGGCGCAGCGAGCCGATAGTAGTCTCCGCCGCTGTCCCTTAATACAATCCCAGATTCTTCCCAACGCACAATCCTGGCATTGATCTCAAGGCTTAAGCGCAGCCGGGTGATCTCTCCAAGATAGCCAATCCAGATTTCAGGCGTGTCCCCGCCCATCACCTGATAGGCAAGCCTGGTTCCGTTGGGATCAAAGTATAAACCGCTGATCTGGCCGGAGTGGCCCATGTTCCAGCATTCAACGACACTGCCCTGACGGTTCCAAAACCAGATGTTTCCTTTACCCCGCTCCAGAACCGCTCCTGCTATCAACACTCCTCCCGGCGCAAAGGCAATGTCATTGACAGCCAGATCCTTAAGCCAATCCACATATTCTTGATTCTGCTGATCATACAGCGTATACAGCCGCTGCGGCGAATCACCATCGTGAACCCTATTGACGATCAGAAATCTGTTTAAAGGATCTGTCCGGTTCTGATCTACGGCAGGCTCCTCCTCAGTGATCCGCTGCGGAGCTGGCCAGTAATCACCGACTGCAGCCAAAAGCTGCTCAATCCGAAGCCCGGGGTCCGGGTGTGTCTTGAAAACAGCTCCAACCTCTTGAGATGGCGGCAGCTCTTCCAAGTCGGACAGCAGATGAATGATTCCGGTCGGGTCGAATCCCGCCATCGCCATGTACTGCTGAGCCGTCTGATCTGCTTCCAGTTCTGCGTCGCGGTTGTACCCCGATTGAACAACGTCAATCAAAGCCTGAGTCGCCACATGAACCTCCTGGGTCGTCGGCACCTCCAGCACATGCTTGCCCACTTCCACCAGCACGCCCAGGCCGAGCCGGCGCAAAAGTGCGTTTATACCATGTTTATTCACTACATGGGCAATCTCATGAGCCAATGCTCCGGCCAAGCGTTGGTCGTCGCCGCCCGCCAGCCTCAGCAACCCTTTGGTGACAAATATATAACCGCCGGGAAGCGAAAAGGCATTGATTTCGTACGAATCTAGAATGGTCAATGAGTACTCGCCGCTGTTGGCGACAGCAGTCAGCCTGTCAAAAATGGCTTTCACCCTCAGATAGTCATGAAGGGGAAGCTGAGCTTCTCCGCCATAAGCAGCCAATAGCCTTTCCTTGGCAGATGCGCCAACTGCTCGTTCGAACCTTGTAAACCCAGGTTCGGCGGCAGCGGCAGCCGCACTGAACAACAGCAATCCCGCAGCTAACAGCGCCAGGGCTCTCACTTGCCCACCTCCCAACCGAAGCTGGCGAGGATAGCGTCAAACTGGCGTTTGCTGTAGGCGTAGTGCGGCCTCGCATCGCTGAAGGTAATTGTCAGCCCCATTTGGTCTACGATCACAAAAATACGGTACTCTGTCCTCTCTTTCCTGCCCAGATAGCTGTATTCGACCTGGGCTGCCGTGATTCCATCAAGCTCGGCAGGAAACGGGCCGGTGAGGAGCTGGAAACCCTTCAGCCCGTATTCCGCGCCGTAATGGCCGGTTACTTTGTCTGCAAATACCATGGGATCGGAAAAAGCAATTTCCGGAAAATACTCGATATACAGCAGCTGTTCATGTTCGGGGCCGTAAAACACTAAAAGATCAGCTCCGCTTTCACCGGCCTGAAAAATCCATCCGGAGGGAATCGTCAGCTGGAACAGCCGATACGGGTCGAAAAACCGTGCTTCCACAACCTCGGCCGCTTCTTCCCCGCTGGCTGCTGGAACGGACACGCACAATGTAAGAACAAGAAACAGCAATATGCGCCGGCGCAGTTCCACTGTTGAAACCCTCCTTCCGAGTGATCGCTGTGCTAAGACTGCATTCTTCACTCCTGAATCCAAATCCTTCCGGCCGGTGTTTCCGTCTGAAATAAACTGTAAACGGAAATCATATCGTTGAGGTGGATTGTGGATGGATAACAAGTACAAATGGCTTTTGGCAGCTCTTGCCGGCACCGCCGGGCTGTTCGCCGGCACCAGAATGCTCGCCCATCAAGCGGTAAAGCAGATCGGCAAGATCCTAACCACTGATCCTTATCACGAAAACATTACCGAAATGTTCTCCGCCGTGTACCGAGTCGGAATTCAGAATGTCTGGGAGGCAAACCTTAGAGCGGAAACAGGCAAAGTGATCAACCGGCCGTTGGGATCCCCCCGAAAAATGATCAATTTCGACGGGCTGGCTTTCAGTCCGGTTTTCCTCACCCGACTGCCCACTCCACATCAGGTCAAAATCGACACCAGGACTGTTATCGGCAAAAGCTGCCAAAAACCCTTGATTCTATCCACCCCGATCATCATATCGGGAATGGCCTACGGCCTTGCCTTGTCGAAGGAAGCCAAAATGGCGCTGGCCAAAGGTTCTGCAATGGCAGGGACAGCCACCAACACTGGTGAGGGCCTCTGGCTGCCGGAAGAAAGGGACTTGGCTGCCAACCTGATCATCCAGTACAACCGCGGCAATTGGAGCAAAGACCCGGACATCCTCAAACAAGCAGACATGATCGAGATCCAACTGGGCCAAGGCGCGATAGCCGGGATCAGCCACTATACACCCGCCGACAAGCTGCCTGCTGAAGTACTGCCGAAAATGAGGCTGAACAAGCGGATGGATCTGGTGATCAAATCCTATCATCAGGAGTTTCTCGAGCCCGGGGGCTTTGCCAAACTGGTGGACAGGCTGCGCAAGATCACCGGTGGGGTGCCAATCGGGATCAAAATGGCGTTTACCAACACCCTGGAGCACGATATTGACATCGCGGCTGAAGCCGGGGTCGACGTGCTCGCTCTCGAAGGCACTACAGCCGCCACCAAAGGCGCGCCGCCGATCATCGAAGATGATTTTGGTTTGCCCACGATTATCGGACTCTGCCGCGCCGTGGAACACCTGGAAAAACGGGGCCTCAAGGACAAGATCAGTCTGATCGTCTCCGGAGGCTTTTTCACCCCCGGTGACATGCTCAAAGCCCTCGCCCTGGGAGCTAACGCTGTCTACATTGGTTCTATCGCTTTGTTCGCCATGAGCCACACTCAGTCATTCGAAGCGCTCCCTTTTGAGCCGCCAACTCAGATTGTCTGGCAAACAGGCAAGTACCGAACACGCTTCAATTGGAAGAAAGGCGCTGTGTCGCTGGCCAAGTTCATCACCTCATGCACCCTTGAGATGGCCGAGGGAGTACGGGCGTTGGGCAAAACCGCCATCAGCCAGGTTGACCGTTCCGACTTGATCGCCCTCGATGAAACCACAGCAGCCGTTACCGGTGTTCCTGCGGCGTGGCATCGTATACCCCAATCCGATCATCCCGGGAATAGTCAAAGATCAGAATCTGCATCTGCCGCTCCGGCCTCGCCTGCCAAGGATAAACCTTAAAATCGAAAAGCTCTACCGCAAAAAGCCTGCCAAGCTCCCGCGGCGCAAGCATACGAGTGGCAAGATGGGGCAGATACCGGAAAACGGTGCCGTCCCGAAGCATACGCCGCTTCAGTTCATTTGCCGGTTTCCCCTGCATCCATCCAGGTGTGGCCTGCTTCCGTTCATGAGCGCGAAAATCAAAGCGCAGATAGTTCAACAGTACCGGATCCTGCCTCCCCGCCAGTTCCCACAGCAACCGGTACAGAGTCGGAAGACTGTGGGACACCAGGTGCAGCGATGATGCCTTCCACTTTTGAGCGAGGAACTCAAAGAACCTGAAGGGGCGGTCATGATCACGGGCGATCAGATAATCAAGGCTGGATTTGAAACGGCCGGAATTGTAATAGCATTCTACCAGCTCCTCAATCACTTTGAGGAATGCCAACTCTGGGTAACTGATAGCGTTGGTCTGCAAAACCTCGTAAGGAGCCCGGCCTGTAAACCTGCATCCAAACTCTGAAGCCCGTTCCCGCAGGCGCGATCCTTTCAGCAGCTTTAAAAAACCAAGCTGAATCTTGGTTGGTTCCAAGTTGTAAACAAAGTCGAAGGAATGGCCGAAGCGTTCATAGCTCTCCTCAGGAAGGCCGGCGATCAGATCGAGCAGAAACCGCACTTTGGTCCGCTCCCGCAGTTTCCTGCAGTTGACTGCAAGTTTCTCGAGGTCTGTGGTTCTGCCGATCTCGTTTAGAGTTGCGAGATTGGTGGACTGCACCCCGATTTCAAACTGAAAACGGTTGGCTGGAGCCTTCTCCAAAACCTGAATCATTTCTTCAGTCAAAAGATCACCACCGATTTCCAGTTGAAACCTGGTGGCCGTATCCAGCCCGCTCATGAATTCAATCAGCTCCAGCGCCCGCTTGGGATTACAGTTGAACGTGCGGTCGACAAACCTGATCTGATCAACGCCAAGGCTTGCCAGTCTTTCCAGATCGGCCTTGACTTGATCCAAGGGGAAATACCTCACTGCCCCTGTCCGGGACGAAAGGCAGTACTGGCACCGGAATGGACAGCCGCGGCTGGCCTCGTAGTAGACAATCTTGTTTTCCAGTTCGTCGAGATCACTCAAGTATGGGCTGGGGATGTTGTCCAGGTTCATGGTGATTTGGGGATTGGCTGCTATCCGCCCTTCTGCCCGGAATACCAAGGATGGAACTCGTTCTAGCTCCTCTCCTGTGGGATGGGCACTGTTTTCCAACACATCCAGCAGCCTCAGCAGCGGTTCCTCTCCCTCGCCGGCAATAATGTAATCAATGTTGGGATTAGATCCAAGCAACGCCTCGGCGTCATACGACACTTCCGGCCCTCCCAGGATCACTTTCACACTCGGCAGCACTTTCTTGAGATCGCTAGTCAGCACCAGAGTTTGCTCAATGTTCCAAATATAACAAGAAAACCCCACCACATCGGGGTTTTCATCCACCAGCTCCGAAAGAATCAGATCGAGCTGCTGGTTAATATTGAACTCCCGCACAACCAGCCTGGGAAAGGCCGGCCTGCAGTAAGCCCGAAGGTAACGCAGGGCCAGACTGTGATGGGTATATTTGGCGTTTAACGTAGCCAGGACAATCTTCATCGGCTATCGCATCCTTTGTTATACCTGAAAACAGGAACCTCCGAGGAACTCTTTCAAGATTGAGTTGCACGGGATATCATCTTCCGACGGCATGGGTCTGAAATAGCTGAGAATCCTCAACAGCCGCTGGGCCACGGCATAGGCCGGTTCGGCCTTGGGTATTTCTTTAAGCAGCGGTTCCGCGTATTTTTTCAACACGGCCAGTTCGTAGTCCATTGCTGAATTGAACATCACATCCGCATCTTCCTGGAACGGGAAGATGTGCTTTTCCTCGCCGCGGCGGACCAAAGGCCAGCGGTAAATCGTGTCCAACGCTGAATGAGCGCGGAACTGGTGATCCCGTACGATGCGCCTGATCAAGCGGGCATCGGTTGTGGGAATCCTGGTATGATCGTCAATATTGATTTGTGTTATGGCACTGATGTATACCTTGAACTTGCGGCCTTTGGGAATGGCAGCGGTGAGCTTGTCGTTCAGCCCATGAATTCCTTCGACAATGATCGGCTGATCCGGGCCGATCTGCAGTATCCGGTTGTTCCATTCCCGGCGCCCTTTCTGGAAATTGTACGTGGGAACGTTCACCGCCTCTCCCTGAATCAGTTTGGAGAGGTGCTCGTTGAACAGCTTGATATCGATTGCTTCCAGGGCTTCAAAGTCATAGTTGCCGTCTTCGTCGACAGGAGTCTTGTCACGGTCCACAAAATAATCATCCAGGCCGATCACCACCGGGTGGAGATGGTTGATCCTAAGCTGAATCAACAGCCGTTGGGCAAATGTGGTTTTGCCCGATGAAGACGGGCCGGCGATTAACACAATCCGCAGGCGGTCCCGGTCTTGCGCGATGCGGTCGGCGATCTTGGCAATCTGCTTTTCATGGTATGCTTCGCAGATTCTGATCAAATCACCATATCTATTCGAAGCGACCACTTCGTTTAGTTCCGCCACATTGCTGATGCTGACCGTTTTACCCCACTTCTCCGTTTCGTAGTAGACATTGGCCAGCTTGCCGTGTTCCACGTACTCGGGAATTTCCGCAGGATTGCTCACTTTTGGGAACTCCAGGATAAATCCTGGCAGGTAAAAACGCAGCTTGAACAAGAGCAAACAGCCGGTTGAAGGAACAAAGACATCCGCCAGCGTATCGTAATAGTCGCCGCAGCTGTGGACCATAATTTCCTGATCTGGCATCTGACTGTACAGTTTCACTTTGTCTTGCAGATTCTGCCGGGCGAAGATGGCAATCGCTTCGTCCCGGGGCAGGACATGCCTGACGATAGGCTCATCGGCGAGGATGATATCCATCATCCTCTTTTCGATCCGCTTCACATCTTCTTCAACCAGGGGCTGTTCCGCCTCGATTTCCCCATACAAGCCGTTGCTCAGCGCATGTTCGATATGAACACGGCAGTTGGGGAGGACTTCCCTTGCCGCCCTGATCAGGACAAAAACAAGGCTGCTGCGGTAAACCCGCATCCCGTCATCTGTCGTCAGATCAAGCAGCCTCACCGAGCAATCATGCTCCAAACGATAATCAAGGCTGCACAATACGTTGTCAACATGGGCGGCCACAACCTTGGCGGAGATATTCTGCATATCTACTAATTCCAGCAGGGTTGTTCCCCGCGGCACTGTAATACTTCCTCCGTGAAGCTGGACAGTGATCGTCCGATCCACTTCTGTCACCACCACATCATGAAATTGCGCCAGTCTAGGTTATTATTTCTCCTCAAAAGCAGCAATACCTTTTTACTGCCGACTCCGGCAGGACATCGCCTGCGAACAGAGAAAACAATAGTAATTTTGGAAGGAGGAATCATTCAATGCATATCAATCGGGAACGGTTAGTCAACGAGTTTCTGACTTTGGTCCAAATTGACAGTTTCGCCGGCGAAGAAAGAGAGATTGCCGATTACCTGCGCAGGCAGCTGACCGAACTCGGCTTGGATGTGACCGAGGACGACGCAGGAAAAACCATCGGCGGCAGCGCGGGGAACATCATTGCACAACTTCCAGGCAGAAGCGATAAACCCACCATCATGTTCTGTGCCCATATGGACCGTGTAGCGCCGGGCAAAGGGATCAAGCCGGTGGTTGAAGACGGGATCATCAGATCTGACGGTACGACCATCCTTGGCGCCGATGATGCGGCAGGTATCGCCGCCATTTTGGAAGCGCTGCGGGTAGTCAAGGAAGCCGGCGTGCCCCACGGCAGCCTGGAAGTAGTGTTCACCATCGCAGAAGAAGGCGGGCTCTTCGGCGCCAAAGCCTTGGACCGTTCCAGACTGAAGGCCGATTTTGCCTATTTCCTTGACAGCAACGACCAGGTGGGCGCTATTATCAACCGGGCGCCTTCCCATCAAAACCTTGACTTCACTTTCCACGGCAAGGCCGCCCATGCCGGTGTCAGCCCAGAGTTGGGCATCAATGCCATCAGGATAGCTGCCGAAGCCATCGCCTCTATGAACCTGGGGCGGATCGATCACGAAACAACGGCCAATGCTGGAGTGATTCACGGCGGGATGGCCACGAATATAGTTCCGGAAACCTGCACTGTCAAATGTGAAGCCCGGTCTTTGGACCCGGCCAAGCTGAAAACGCAAGTGGATCATATGATGGCCGCGGCGCAAAACAGCGCTGCCAAATACGAATCCAAAGTCGACATTAAGCTCACGGATTGCTATCCGGCCTATACCATTCCTGATTCTCATCCTGTCATCCAATTGGCCGCCAAGGCCTGCCGGGCAATCGGCGTGAATCCTCTGACTAAAGGTACCGGCGGCGGCAGCGACGCCAACATCCTCAACGGCAAAGGCCTACCCTCTGTAGTATTGGGCTTGAACTACAAGGACGCTCATTCCACTAGGGAATCCATGGCAGTCGAGGATTTGGTCAAAGTGACCGAACTAGTGGTGTCTATCATCGAGCATGCATAGGAGAATGGAAATGATATTGTACCAATACCCTTCACCATTGGGCATCATGCTGCTGACCATGGAAGACAACTCTTTCACCGATATCTGCCTGACACCGTCTTCCACTCATGAGCACTGGCACCCGTACCCTCCGCTGCCTCAGCCCTATGCCAACGACCTTGATCAGTATTTCAAGGGCGTACCGGTGGCGCTTGATTGGCCGATCACCCTCAAAGGCACCCCATTTCAAAAGCGGGTATGGCAGAAGCTTAGGGAAATCCCATATGGGCACACCACCACCTATAGACAGATCGGCGAAGCACTCGACACCAAAGGATACCGCGCGGTGGGCGGCGCTGTTGGGGCCAATCCACTCATGATTGTGGTCCCCTGCCACCGGGTTCTGGGCTCCAGCGGCCTGGGAGGATATGCCTACGGCCTAAAAATCAAGCAGTTTCTCCTCAATCTGGAAAGAATCACTCACTCATGACTAAACTGGCGAAACCGCCAGTTTAGTCACGAGAATCTCTTCATTTCCACAGCGGATGCCCTGCCGCTATCGCGTTCAGATACTCCTCCAAGTTGGTATACCCGTCGTCATCCCGGTCGAGATTGCGATCTTCAGCGTCAAACGGATCAAGGCCGCAGTAGATCTCCCACATGTCGGGCATCCCGTCCCGATCAGAATCTACCGGCGCCAACACTGAGTTCATGATTGGGAAACCGCCGACTTCACTTTGGCGCAAGATGACTTTCCCGGTACCGTTGATCACATCGTTGATGATCCTGGTGTCCACAGCGTCCCGCTTTGGCAGGCTTGCTCCAGCGTGGGCCAGCACCAGCTCATACGCCTCCTCGGCAGAATGGATGGTCATCGGTGCTGAAGGGTACGGTGTATCCATTCTTAAGGCTGACCCTCCGACACCCCGCCAGTTGTCGGCAGTGACTGTGGGATTTCCTTCCATAACATTTCCCTCGATATAGATCCGCACATCAGCCCCTTCAGGCAGGACCAGAGTCCCACGGCTGCTGGACTGTGTTTCGGGGCCTGGCCTGAAGTAATTGCCGATAAAGTTGATTCTTCCTTGAGAACCGGTATACACGCTCCGCTCTCTCCAGTTGTAAATCACATTGTTGTTGAACTCCACAATATCTCCAAGGTAGGCCAGCTTCGGGTGGCGAGTCTTGCTGGAATAAATCAGGTTGTGGTGGTAAGTGGCCCGCGGCCCCCACAAGCCTACCGCTGAATGGTTGAGCCAGTTCAACCCTTCACCAAACAAGCAGTACTGCACCGTGATGTTGGAATTGTCGTATGATGAAAACACTTCATCTGTGCCCCAACTGACAGAACAGTGGTCGAGAATCACACCACTCACATTTTGAGCGATGTTCAAAGCGTCAGAACTGGTCAATCCCCGGCGATCGCCAAGCCTGAAGCGGAGATACCTGACTATGGAATTGCTTCCGCCAATCAAGGTGGGATAATCGGCGACAGTAATGCCGTCTCCCGGTGCAGTCTGACCGGCGATTGTGATGTTGGCCGCAGTCCTCAGCTGTGATTTCAGTTCGACCGTCCCAGAAATGGCAAAGACCACCGTCCGGTTCGGCTGGCTGACTGCTTCCCTCAGCGAGCCGGGCCCGCTGTCCTTCAAATTGGTGACGATGTATACGTCTCCACCGCGGCCGCCGGTGGCCATGGCACCCATGCCTTCGGCTCCGGGGAATGCTGGGACAGTTTTGGACGGAGCCGCCTGAACGGGTACATCCACTGCCAGCTGCATGACTTCTTCATTTTCGGGTGCAATCCTGACTAACGCCGTCTTGAGGGCCAATGACAGTTCCGTGTCAGAAACTGCGGCCAGCTTCTCCAAAAGCACAGGCATCGCCGCCGCAGCTTGTGGCCCGACCGCTGTCAAGATCCGAACTGCATAAAAGGCCAGCTCAGGATCGGCAGAATTCACCAAAGCAGTTATATCGGCGAGCAGTTGGGGGTCTTTTCCGGCTGCCACCACGAAAGCGCCGGCCAGACGCCACCGCATTGCCGGTTCCAAGCTGTGTACTCGGCCGAGGATATCAGCTAGATAAAGTGAGCTGTTTTCTCCACCGGCTTCAAGAACCCGGACCGCTGCCCAATAGATTTCTGGATCCAAGCCTGGAGCCGACAAAGTTCCTGCAAAAGCGGCCAACACCTCTTGGCTGTGGGGAGTGATCTGCTCTAACGCTTTGGCCGCAAGGGCGCGGCAATCCATTTCTGCATCCTGATCAGTCAAAACCTCCAGTAAACTTGGGACGAATTGGACAACGTCGATCGATTGCTGCAGCTCAAGCCCTCGCACCAAGTCGGCCAACCGCCCAACAGCGCGGAGCGCCAGCACACGATGGCCCAACTCGGAACTGGACAGCTGTTCTTTAAGGAATTGAAGGACCGCTGCATTGACATCGCCAGGCTGGGGTCCCGCCTGTGATTGCCCCTCTGGCTGCCCCTGTGACTGCTGCTGTTCCAAGAAAGCTTTGATCAGCTGTTCTCTTGTCAGCGGCTGCGGAGGAGCTGCTTCTGTCTTCTCCTCAATAATGAAGCGGGCGATCATATCCGCTGTTTTGTCTACGGTATCCTGCTCCAGCGCAGTTTGAGCAAGCACTTCGAACATCTCCGCCAAGACCTTTATCACATCTTCGTTGTCGTTATAGAGCTTGCGCAGAATCTCCAGCTGGCCGATCTGATAGTCAATCTGCTCCATCATCAATTCAGCGAACAGCCCGCCGATGCTCAATCCAGGTACGGCCAGCACAGCGTCAACCGCTTCCGCCCGGATTGTTGGCTCAAAGGTTAAGGCCTTTTTCAGGATCGGCAATGCGGCCGGATCGTTAATTGCCGCCATCACTTTCACAGCCTGCTGCCGTTGAGGTATGTACGCGTGAAACATCCACTGTGTGTCGATGGCGTTCATCAGGATCGGCACCGCATCCGGGCCAAGGCTCACAAAATAATCGAAAGCCTGCTGGTTGCCGCTGCCCAACAGGGAAACCCACTGGCTGACGGTCAAGTTTTGCCCAGACGCAACCGGCCCCAGGCCAACACTGCACGCTATCGCCAAAACCAGCACCACTACCAATCTTCTTGACCAATGCAGCATCTACGATTCACCTTCCTGACGGACAAGACAGTCCCATGATTTTTCAATATAATAATTCCCGGTCCGGCTTGAATCCCCTGCACTAAATCAATGATTTGTCACCCACCAAACCGGGCTTGACAAAAAACGCGGGCTGATTTCCAGCCCGCGCACAAAACCTAGACATTGGTTAATCGGCCTTCTCCAACCGGAAAGAACTCTTCAGCGGAACAATGCGGTTAAAGACAAGATTGTCCTTGGAACAAAGCTTGTTGTCCACGACGTAAAAGCCATTGCGCAGAAACTGGAAATGGGTGACTCCTTGATCGACAAAATCCAGGATGGCAGGCTCGATGACACATGCTGTCAGATCCTGCCTGGAGTTAGGATTGATCGCGTCCAAAAGCGAGTCTTGGTCAGGTTGGGCCAGAAACAGGGGCTCATAGTGCCGCACCACGCACCTAAGGGCGTGGGAGGCGCTGACCCAGTGGATTGTCCCTTTGACTTTTCGCCCGGCAAACCCGGAACCGCTCTTTGTCTCTGGATCATAGGTGCAGAGCAGTTCTATGATATTGCCGTTTTCATCTTTGACAATGTCGTGGCACTTGAGGAAGTATCCATGTTTCATCCGCACCTCGCCGCCTATGGTCAGGCGGTTGTAGCCTTTGGGCGGGTTTTCCATGAAATCCTCCCGTTCGATGTAGATTTCCCTTGTGAGCGGGACTTTGCGTGTGCCTAAGTCGGCCTTGTAGTTGTTGTCCGCATCCAGATACTCCACTCTGTCCGGCTCGAAGTTGGTGATGACGACTTTAATCGGATCCAAGACCGCCATCAGGCATACCGCTTTTTCCATCAGATCCTGACGAACAAAGTGTTCCAGCATTTCCACATCCACAGTCGTTTCGGTCTTGGGAACCCCAATTTCATTGAGGAAAGCGAAAATGGCCTCCTTGGTATAACCGCGCCGCCGCATACCTTGCAGTGTTGGCAGACGCGGGTCGTCCCAACCCTCCAGGTACCCGCTCTCAACCAACTGCTTCAAATAACGCTTGCTGGTGACCACACCACTGATGTTCAGCCGGCCAAACTCGATCTGCCGCGGCAATCGGCCAGGCAGGTCCAAATTCTCCAACACCCACTCATAGAGGGCGCGGTTGTTGACAAACTCGTTGGAACAGAGCGAATGGGTTATTCCCTCGATGTAATCCTGGATTGGGTGGGCATAGTCGTACATCGGGTAAATGCACCATTTGTCTCCTGTCCGGTAATGTTCGGTATAGATAATGCGGTAGAGGACCGGGTCCCTTAAGACAATATTGGGGTTCGCCATGTCGATCTTGGCTCGCAGCACTTTCTCCCCTTCCTTGAACTTGCCTTCCCGCATCTGCTCAAACAGCCTGAGGTTTTCTTCCACCGAACGGCTGCGGTAAGGACTTTCCCTCCCCGGTTCAGTCAATGTGCCGCGGTACTCTCGGATTTCGTCCTGGCTCAAATCGCACACATATGCTTTGCCCTTTTTTATTAAATAAACAGCATATTCATACATCTGATCAAAATAGTCGGACCCGTACAAAGGTTGTCCGCCGTAGTCGACACCCAACCAATCCATGTCCTCCACGATCGCGTTGACATAGTAAATGTCCTCCTTGACAGGATTGGTATCGTCAAAACGCAAGTTGAACTTGCCGTTGTACTTCTTGGCCATGGAATAGCTGATATTAATAGCGTAGGCGCTGCCGATATGCAATAGGCCATTGGGCTCTGGCGGAAAGCGGGTCACCACCTTTTCAAGGCCGTTTGCCACATCTTCCGCAATAATTTTGTCGATGAAATGGGTTGGTTTCAGGTCCATCAACTTCCATCCTCTCACTGCCGCATAATCAAGCGTTGTTGTTCTTTATTTTACCATTACTGGCAGCGGCAATGCAAATTAATCCTTGCCCACTGCCGAAATCGCAATATCCAACCTAAAATTAGCGCTAAAATGTTCCAATGTCAAACTTGTCTGCAGGATATTGTCACCTTACGGCGAACTTCCTTAGTAAGCTGGTATTTTATTCCACCAAGGGAGGAACAAAGCGTGTCAAGGCAAAAGTATGTGGTAGTTGGCAGAGTATTACTTGTAGCTGTCGCTGCGGTAATGTTGTCGGGCTGTTTTGGGTTCCTGAAACCAAGTTTGACCATTACCATCGATCCAGATCCGATCGAGTTCACATTCGCGGATCTGACTGAAGAGAAGGACATCAACATCAAGTTCACCACCAAAGGCATCGGTTTGATTAAGATTGAGCAGATTGTGTTCGAACTGTTTGAACCGGATGATGAAAATTCAATCACCAGCAACGAGGTTGAAGTCGATATCACCATACCTGTGGTTCCTGGTTTATCGGAAGACCATGACGACACATTCACACTGCCCGAAGACCTGCTCTATGACAATGAAGATCTTTACAATCAAGAGCTGAAGGGCAAAACCTACACTTTGAAAATCACCATCTCCGGCAATATGGATCCGATCGTCAAAGAAGTCGAGGTTAAGTTCAACTAGGTATCATGCATGAAAAAAGAGCTACCCGCAGGTAGCTCTTTTTTTCATGCCTTTATCTCCCAATCCTTCAGAACTTGACCAAATCCGCGATCTTGACCGGCATACCGGTGGCGATTGACTTGTTGCCGGCGACACCTACAAGAATCGACATGGCGCCGTCAACATGAGACGCGGCGCGGTTGAACGGATCCGGCTGCGGATTCCCAAAAATATCTTCCAACAGACGGGGATCGCCGCCGCCGTGCCCTCCCGGGGCTTCTTCCACAGGCACTTCATAGCGCTCACCGAACATCGGATAAACCACAATCCGTTTCGTGACCACAGCGCCCTCCTGCGACTGCTCGCCGCCGGCATTGATATAAGTCTTCTCGCCAATATCCACCTGAATGCGGCCTTTGGTACCGTTGATGGCAACCCGGTACCCTTCCCACGGCAGGTAGGCATTAAGTGAATATGTAAGTATGGCTTTGTTCTTGTAGCGGACCAGCACTCCCATGGTGTCTTCAATATTGATGCCGTCGCCGAAAACGCTTTGATCCCGCAGATAGCCGTCATACTCCTCTGCTTCCAGGTACAGCTTCCGCAAGGAATCGTTTCTGTTCAGGTCCAGGGCGAACGGATCACCTTTGGCATTGTCCGAGCCGGTACCGCGGTAGTAGAACTTGGTGATGCCCCGGTTCTCGGCGTTTTCCCGGCCGTAGAACAACAGATCACCCATGGCGAAGACTACTTCCGGCTGGCTGCCGATCCAGAAATTGACCAAGTCAAAGTGGTGGGTCGCTTTATGCACCAACAATCCGCCGCTGTTGCGCTTGTCCCGGTGCCATCTGCGGAAATAATCGGCGCCGTGGCTGGTGTTCAGCAGCCATTCAAAATGCACCGAGGTTACCTGGCCGATCGTATCATTCATGATTAGTTCACGGATCTTGGTATTATAGGGCGAATAGCGGTAGTTGAAGGTAACTCTCAGTTTCCGGCCGGTCTGCTTGATCGTGTCCAGAATCTGCTGGCACTTCTCTGCGTCGATGGTCATGGGCTTTTCAGTAATCACATCGCAGCCAAGTTCCATGGCGCGGCAGATGTACTTGTGGTGTGTCCGGTCAATAGATGTGACTATGACAGTGTCAGGTTTTTCGTTTTCAATCATCTGGTCGAACTCATGGGCCAGATAAGTACGGACTGGGCCGTAATTGTGTTTTTCTTTGAGGAGATTCACAGCGTATTCCAGCCGTGCCGGGTTTATATCACAAAAAGCAACCAGTTCGCTGGTATCGTTGTATTTCGAGGCCAAAGCTTCATAAAAGAACCGTGCTCTTCCCCCGGTGCCCACTTGAACGTACCTGTGTTTTTTCATCGAAATCCTGCTGCCTCCTTGTATAAGATAGTGCTGAATTAATCTTACCGCAAATTTATGTATTAATCTAACATATATTTGCCCATTTGTCGGAAATTCAACCAATATTGCGGTGCGAGGGAAACAAGTTTATAATGAACGATGGGGGTGATCACGATTCTGGACTTCAATTTTCAGTTTCGTATTCAATCGCACAAACGGGAAGCCTTCGATATGAATGATAAGCACAGCCACAAACCTCATGAGATTTATTACCTCCGGAAAGGGCAGCGGTATTATTTTATCGACGATAGGATCTATCATGTCCATCGAGGTGATTTGATCTTTGTCCCCAGCTGCGTCCTCCACCGCACCACAGCGGCAGACAACGAGGATCACGAGCGCACAGTCATTTACTTCCAGGATCAATTCCTGGAAGATTTGATTCCGAACATTGCCGGTCATCCTATTATGAAGCGCTTTCACATCGAACCTAAAGTTGTCCGTCTCAAGCTTGGCGACCAAATTGTGATTGAAAACATCCTGTCCAAGCTCAGCCTTGAATACCAAAAACAGCTGCCCGATTCACAGCTGTATCTGAAAATCCTGCTGATCGAACTGCTTTTGGTCGCCAACAGAATCGAACCTGCTGACGCCAGCGTTTACGAGTCTTCCAGCCCGGTTCATGAGAAAATCCACAGAATAGTCCGGTACCTGAGGGCAAACTACCAAAAGCCCCTGTCCCTGAATGAACTGGCTGGTCAATTCTACATCAGCCAGTACTATCTGTCCCGGATGTTCAAAACGGTGACCGGGCTTACTCTGATCGAATATCTGAACACGATCCGAATTCAAGAGGCGCAGAAGCTTCTGGCCGACGAGAATCTGTCGATTACCGAAATCGCCTCTCTTGTGGGGTACGACAGTCAAACTTACTTTGGCCGGATGTTTAAGCGGATTACCGGCCTGACGCCGCGGGAATACCGGAAACACAACTTAGCCGGCGGCCGCTGATACCTTTGTCAGTGCTTCCGCTCCAAAACTTGATAGATCCGGGGCAAATCAAAAACGGTGATGATGCCAAGCAGGGCTCCGCTTTCGCTTCCGGTCTCACTAATGAGCACTGCCTGGAGCCGTTTGCCTTTGTGGCTGAAATCTTCGAACAGCTTGAGAACGGTGACCAGTGAACACGATGGCGGCACAAACCGGTAGTTGTCGGGATTGTGCAGGTAGCGGAGCACCGCTTCCACTCTTACCTGAGTAAAGTCAAGATCTGCCGCCATGTGATCCGCCAGCCAATACGTGACAGCTTCCGCAGTCAAGATGCCGACAAACTGCCGTCCATTGTATACAGGAAGCTTTGAGAAGGAATTGGCGTGCATCTTGGTGATCGCGCTGCCTAAGGTATCGTCGAAGCCGCAGGTGATCACAGGCCCTAAAAAGGCATCCCCCACTGTTGGCGGTGAATGAAGCAGATCCCGAATCTGCTCCAGGCGCTCCACCACGCTCATGTGCGGCTCGGCAATGGGCTGGTCGTCAATTCTCTCATGGACAATGGCATTGCGGAGGTCACCATACTCCTTCAGTTCCAGGGCGATTTCCCGGATAAAAGGATCAGCTTTGGCCGCCAAGTCCACCAACTGGTAAAACGGGACATGCCGCTTGTTCCTCACGATCTTTCCCAACGCCTGTTCAATACCGACGAAAGCGTTCAGAAAGCGCCTCGAGTTCTCATAGCCGCCAGCCATTCAGATCACCTCGTTTGCGTTTGTTCAATAGATTCACGCCAGTTCATGAATATTCCTGCAAAAAACGGCACAGGCAGCCCCTCAGGAAGGGCTGCCTGCGTTAGCCTGAGTGCTAAACTTCAAGCCACCTCATCGTGATCAATGTAATCACTCCTTTCCAGGGAGTAAATATCGACCTGCTCCCTATTTTCACCATAGCATAGAGCTGTGTTTGAAACCAGATCGCAAACTGATCGGAATCATTTTTCACGGCTTTTGATCTGCACCGTTACTGGCCCCAACAAGCCCGAAGGAAGCTTTGCATCTGTAAACTCGTTGGCCCGGGAGTTGGTCACACTGATCCGAATCTGGTTCATTCCGCAGCGCACATGTTGGGTCAGGTCGAATCGATGCGGGGGGAGAAGAGAGACACCAGCATCGGCGCCGTTGATTTCCACCACCGCCAATTCCCTCACCTCGCCCAAATCCAAGAGAACTTGCCGTGGTTGTTTATCACCGTACTCGAGCCTAAACCCGTTGACATATGTCAAAGTGCCGGAAAAGCGCTCCATACCGCCAAACTCTGTCCAGGACCGAAGCTTGTCGCGCACATCCATCTCCTGCGGCGGATCCTCGATCCGCCACCCTCCGTCGAGCCGAATGATTTCGGCAGTCACTTCGGCAGCATCAACCGCAGGGGCACAGGGTAGAGGTTCTCCGGCGGAATCGACCGCGATAATCAAGCTCTGGCGCCCAGAGAGCTGTACATCGATGTATGACTTGCCCGAGCGGATCGCCACCGGCACCGGGCGGACAGCTCCCAGCCAGGCATCCCACACTTCCACAAGGCCTGTTTGGTTCAGCACCGCCCGGCCTGAGATCTGCTTGTCGCCTTCGTTCACCAAAAGATAAAAATGGACACCGTCTTTTATTACATGCGTGCAGCGCAGCATGGGTGATGCCGGCTCAAACGCGATATCGCGGTTGATGCGCCGCTCAATTTCCGGTACAAGCTGGTGCAGTTCTCCTATTTGACAGGCATAGGGAACTGCCTGCCCGTGCTTGTCCGGGTTGAAAATCAAAACCGCTCCCCCATGCCGGACAAACTCGGGCAGAATATTGGCCACCTCGGAAGTTATGTGCGATGAGTCCTCAACCACCAATACCCTGTATTGCTGGGCGGCGATCCTCAAAGATCCCCCTTCAGTTTTCACTTTGTCCTGGAACAGACGGTTCTCCAGATAGTTGAACTCAATCTGGTGCTCATAAAGTGGGCGCACAATCCGCCACGGCAGATGATCATGCTCGCACAACACAGCCACTTGAGCTTGATTGACACTGTCAGTATTCAGCCAGCTCAAACGTTTTATGTAGTTGGAGATGATCCGGTAATGGGGCCACCAGATGTTGTTAGGACCCACATCCGGCGGACGCTCATCGTACCGGCCTTTACCCTCGATGGAATAGAAAAATGCGTGAGGATACAACAAGTTCACTCCCCGGACAAACAGCCAGTCCATGTACCATTTCATGTCCCTGACACTGAAGGCCCAATGTACATTGTCCGGCCCGCAGCAGGCAAAACATTCGTTGGCATTGCGCCGCCGCCCCGAATGCCTCGCGGCGTCCGAGGAGCATTTGGCCATTGTACTGTGCTCGCCGGTGAGGGCCAGATCGTTTTCTGGCGCCACCCAGCGCCACACCACATCCTGGCCGGGGATATGAAAATGCTTTAGCAGCCCTATGTCAGTGCTCCTTTCCGGGTGCCCCGTCAAGGCAATACTGTGATCGGCGCACCAATCGGAGATCTGCTGGTAATACGACTGCTCCAAAAGGGCATTGACCGCCTGTTTGTACTGTCTGCGCTTGTGTTCAGTCTCTGCGCCGACATCATACCACAATGCCGGCAAATCCAGTTCACTACCGCCGTGCTTCCTATACCAGGCCATAAACTCCCAAGTCCAGGGTCTAAGCCCTCGTTTGCCGCGGCGGCCAAGGATTGCCGGTTCATCAGTGAACATTGCTGTGATTGTCCTGCCAAAATGCCTGCTTAAAACTTGATAGTATCTTTCATGGGTTAGCTCGATAAATGTCCTGACGGCTTCAGGATTGAGCAGATCAGCACTGGGAGGCGCTCCCGGCTGTCCATCGTCCTCTCCGAAATGGATCCCGCGGATCGTGCCCTGCGAATAGGTCTCCACAAACAGCATGACAACCCATTTGTCTTGGTCCGGCGCCCTAAATGCGATTTTACCGCCCTCCAGCGTCAAAACCTGAATGCTCGCTGGATCGATGGCCTTTTCATCTAGTTTCTTGGCAGCCTGGACAGACACCACAAGCTCATCGGTTTCCAATTCCGGCACAAGCTCCAGGCAACCCGAAACCTCGTATTCTCTCAACATAAGGCCGCGGCTGGCGAACCGGGGGTTACGGGCCACTACCTGGCCGTGAGCTGAACCTGAAGGATACATCCCTTCATCGTACAGAATCACTTTCATGCCTAACTGTTCCGCAGTCTCCACCGCGCAGACGACAAGTTCCATGAACCGGGACGACAGATACTCGATTTCGGGAGGAATTCCAATCCGGGGGTGAATCACAAATCCGTTCACGCCTTTGTCCTTGAAATCCCGGATTTGCCTGATAATCTCCGTTTCAGTCAGATGATCATTCCAAAACCAAAACGGGATCGGGCTGAACTCATCCGCAGGATTCAAGAATTGCCTCCGGAGTTTTTCCAAGCTCAATCCTAAACACCTCCACTACTTGACAATCACCTTCAATATACCATAAAGAAAAACCTGCCGCCACTGTCTTGGGCAGCAGGTTGTGCTCATTCCCTCACAATCCTACGGATACTCTCGTAACTGAGGTGGTAGCTCTCCATCAAAGCTTCCACCGAAGCTCCTCCGCGGTATTTTTCTTTGATTTCCTGATTGCGCATGTTGAGCCACTGTTTGGTTCCGTTCCGCTCTCCCCAGCCGAGGCGTTTGTGGGGCTGTTTGGGAATGTAGATTTCTTTTCCCTGGACATACTTTTGAATCTCTTCAACCAAATACCGCGGCAAAATATCTGCGGCATTCTTGTACATTAGTGCCAACGTCCTCCTTCTGTTCGCATCAGAACTTGCGGCATTGGCACTCCTTTGGCTGCTAAATGGGCGCGTTACTCATGCGGCAAATCCCAAAGGAAGGCCTATGCCTGCACCTCTTGCCAAAACACTTCTTGTGCGAAACTTAATCATTACCATAGACCTCCTTTCCAGAAGTTTTAGTCTCGCTGCTCCGAGCGGATTCTCATTTCAATTATAGCCGATTGTGCCGTAAGTATCAATTGGTAACATGATTCGGATCTATTCTCGCCAGAGCCTTGGCGGCGATATCGGTTCGATAGTGCATGTTGTCAAACCGGATTTGAGACAAAGCCCCGTAGGCGCGCTGCCGTGCCTGTTTCAAATCCGTATCCAGCCCCACTGCCGCAAGGACTCTCCCGCCGGCAGTTACAAGCTGCCCCTGCTCAAACATAGTACCGGCGTGAAAGATCAGCACCTGAGAGTCAGCGCAGGCCTCGGCGACACCGGAGATGGGTTTTCCAGTCTCATACAGGTCTGGATAACCACCGGACGCTAAGACGACTGCGACCGCCGAGTTCTGACTCCATTTGACAGCAGGATGCGAGGCCAGACGGTGTTCGGCACATGCGGATACTATGGAAAGCAGATCCGAATCAAGGCAGGGCAAAACAACTTGGGTTTCCGGATCACCAAAGCGAGCATTGAACTCAATCACCTTAAGACCCGTTTCAGTCAGCATCAATCCCGCATACAGCACACCGGTGAAACTGCGGCCTTCCGCCGCCAAGGCCTTTGCCGCCGGTGTGAGAATCTTGTCCAGTGCCTCTTGGACAATGTCTTCCCCCATGTGGGGTATCGGACTGTAAGCACCCATTCCACCGGTGTTGGGCCCTTGATCATGATCAAAAACCCGTTTGTGGTCTTGGGCCGGCGGCATGGGCACGACTGTTTCGCCATCCACAAACGCCATCAGTGACAGCTCCTCACCGGCAAGGTATTCCTCGATGACAACCTTGGTGTTGGAAGCGAAGCTTGCCCTCACTGCCTCGGCTGCCTGGCGGCGTGTGCTGCAGACCACGACACCTTTCCCGGCCGCCAACCCGTCAGCTTTGACGACAATCGGCGTAGGCGACTCCTCTACATGTTTAACCGCTGCTTCCAAATGGGTAAACACATGATAGGCCGCTGTGGGAATTCCGTGGCGGGCCATGAAATCTTTGGCGAACGCCTTGCTCGTTTCGATTTCGGCTGCCCGGCGGGTTGGGCCGAATACCTTCAAGCCTGCTTCCTGAAACAAATCCACAATCCCGAGGCTGAGCGGCAGTTCCGGACCGATGATGGTCAGATCGATCCGCTCCTGCTTGGCAAAACCCAGCAGCAGATCGATTTCAGTGACTTTGATTGGGATCACAGTGGCGATTGCTGCGATCCCGCCGTTTCCAGGCGCGCAAAAAAGCTCAAGTTCGGGATGGTCTTGCTTCAGTTTCCAGCAAATAGCATGTTCACGCCCTCCACCACCGACAACGAGCACTCTCATGGCATTCACTCCTTGCATCTCCAGTGTGTATCAACGCTGACTGCCCGGCTTGCGTACTTGTCCCTGATCAAGTATAATCTCTCCTAAGGCGCATTGTCGGACAATCCGCGGATAAAGCTCGTGCTCCACTTCGTGAATCTTCCGGGAGAGGCTGTCGTGATCATCGTCGCCGTCAATCGGCACAGCTTGCTGAGCGATGATCGGGCCCGTGTCCATACCCGCGTCCACATAATGAACTGTTACGCCCGTCACCCGTGCCCTAGCCTTCAAGGCTTGGCCGACAGCGTCAAGCCCTGGAAAAGCAGGCAGAAGCGACGGGTGCAGATTGATCATTCTACCGTAATACTCTTGCAGCAGTGTGGGGCCAATCAAGCGCATGTATCCCGCCAGCGCGACAAAATCGATGCGGTCCTTTCTCAACCTGGCCAAAATCTGCTGCTCAAAAGCTTCTTTGGTCGCGAATCGCCGCCGTTCCACAACAAACACGGGCGTCCGCCACCTCAAGGCTCTGGCGATCACACCTGCTTGAGGCTGGTCGCACACCACCAGGCTGATTTCATAACCAGGATCTGCCAGTGCGGCGGTGTACTTCATGATGGCCTCATAGTTGGAACCGTTGCCCGAGGCGAATACGGCAACTCGAACCATTAATCTCCCTCCTTGAACACCACCTGCCGCGGCCCGGGAACGACAGAGCCGATCAGATACGCGGTCTCATTCTGATCTTTCAGACATCGAACCACTGCTTCAGCAATCTCCGCCTTGACCACGATCACCATGCCGATTCCCATGTTGAAAACGTTGAACATTTCATCAAACGGTATTTTGCTGTAATGCCGCAGTTTGGCGAAAACTGGCGGTATAGGCCAACTGCCGAGCCAGATTTCAGCACTCAAGCCCGACGGCAGAATCCGCGGGATGTTCTCGATAAAGCCGCCTCCGGTAATATGGGCGATCCCGGCAACCGGAAACTGATCCAACAGCCTTAAAACCTGCTTGACATAGATCCTGGTAGGAACCAAAAGTTCCCAGCCTATTTCATCCAGATCGACATTGTGCTCGTCGATGATCTTCCGCACCAAAGAAAAACCGTTGCTGTGGACACCGCTGCTGGGCAGCCCAATCAGCACATCCCCGGCAGTGATCGCACTTCCGGTAATGATCCGGTCTCTCTCTGCGATTCCCACACAGAATCCAGCCAAATCGTATTCTTCATCTTGGTAAAACCCGGGCATTTCGGCTGTCTCGCCTCCGATCAAGGCGCAGCCTGCTTCGATGCATCCGTCGGCTATTCCCTTGACCACTTCCTCGACAAGCTCGGGCTTGAGCTTGCCTGTGGCGAAATAATCTAGGAAAAACAAAGGCTCCGCCCCCTGAGCAACCACATCATTGGCACACATCGCCACTAGATCTATACCGACTGTGTCGTGCTTGCCGAGGGCAAAAGCCAGTTTCAGCTTGGTGCCCACTCCATCCGTCCCCGCAACCAGAACCGGGCGGCGGTACCGCTCGGGCGTTAAAGCGAAAAGCCCGCCGAAACCGCCCACATCGCCCAACACTTCCGGCCTTGCCGTCCGGGCAGCATGGGCTTTGATCCCTTTCACCGCCAGATACCCGGCTGAGAGGTCAACACCGGCTTGTTTGTACGCTTCGCTCATGCCTAACCTCCTCACGTCAACCTGGTCTAGCTCTCTGCGATGGGAGTCGGGTATTGGCCGGAGAAACAGGCCAAACACAACCCATGTTCATCCACACTGCCGCTGATGGCTGTGACCATGCCCTCAACACTGAGGAATTCGAGAGAATCGGCGCCGATATACTGGCGGATCTCATCCATGGTCTTCTGAGCCACAATCAATTCGTCCCGGCTGGAAATGTCGATGCCGTAATAACAGGGGTAAACGACTGGCGGCGAGCAAATGCGAACATGTACCGATTTGACTCCCGCATCTTTTAACAGCCGAACAATCCGCTGACTGGTTGTGCCTCTGATGATCGAGTCGTCGACCATGACGACATCCCTGCCCTCGACAACTTTTTGGACTACACTCAGTTTCAGCTTCACATCGCGGGTCCGGGTTTCCTGATCCGGCCTGATGAATGTCCTGCCTACATATCGGTTTTTCACCAAGCCCATTTCGAAAGGTATCTGCAAGGCCTCGGCGTAGCCAATGGCAGCAGACAAACTGGAGTCAGGCACCCCCAACACCAAGTCAGCCATAACGGGCTTCTCCAAAGCCAATTGTTTGCCCATTTGCTTGCGGATCTGATGTACACTGGCAGCGCCGATCAGATTGCTGTCAGGCCGGGCGAAGTATATGAACTCAAAACTGCAAAGCGCAGGTTTGGCCGCAGAATGCTCCACCGAACGAAGCCCGCTTTGGGAAACCACAACCATTTCCCCCGGTTTTACATGTCTGATGAACTCTGCTTCGATCAAGTCAAAGGCGCAGCTTTCAGATGCAAAGCAGTAACTGTCTCCTATTTTCCCCAACGCTAGCGGCCTCAGCCCGTTAGGATCCAGGCAGGCGAACAAAGTATCTTCGCTCAGCACCAAAAGGGCATAGGCTCCTTTAACAACCGCCAATGCCTCGCGGAGGGCCGACTCCAGGTCGTCGCACTTGGAACGGGCTATTAAGTGCGCGATTACCTCGGTGTCACTGTTGGTCTGGAAAATCGACCCCTGCTGCTCCAGTCGGCTGCGAATCTGTGCGGCGTTGACCAGAGCTCCGTTTTGAGCCAAAGCTATGGTCCCACCTCTGTACTTGAACACTAGAGGTTGTGCCTCGGTAACCGTACTTCGCTGACTGGCGTACATCACATGGCCGATGGCGGTATTCCCAGCCAGATCTCGGCTGCCGTTGGCAAAGACTTCTGTTACCAAGCCCATGTCCTTATGAACGTTGATCTGGCCGCGGTCCACAGCGGCAATTCCGGCGCTTTCCTGGCCGCGGTGCTGCAGGGCATGAAGCCCGTAATAGACGATGTCAGCGGCCCTGGGATGCCCGTAGATACCGAATACACCGCACGCCTCGTGCAAACTGTCGGCCCGGTTCATCTCATCAAGCATGCAAATCCTTCCTTCCAAGCCGATTCCAGCTCGCTGCGAGGACAGTTGATCAGTTCCTGGCCGTTATAGACAACCCGGAATCTGTCTTCTGCCGTCACTTTGCCGAGCACTTTGAGATCGACATCCGTTTCTTGTGCGTACTTAAGCAGTACGGGCAGCTGCTCTGGATCAACGCTGACGATAAACCGGGACTGAGACTCGCCGAACAGAGCCGCGCTCACTGTCAGCCCGTCGCTGAAGTCCAACTCCACGCCCAAACCTGTGCCGAATGCCGATTCCAACACCGCCACGGCTAATCCTCCTTCGGCCACATCATGGGCGGAATGCAGTATTCCAGTGTGAATTGCCTTGTAGACTAACTCCTGGGCTCTAACTTCATAGTTCAGATCCAGTGTGGGGATTCGCCCCGACGGGGTTTGCCAGATCAGCTTCTGGAGATGGCTGCCGCCCAGTTCCGGCCAGTTGCGGCCTACGAGCACAATCAGGTCGCCCGGATGCTGGTACTTCCCGGTCATGACCTTGGAGGCGTCCTCAATCAGCCCGACCATGGCGATAATTGGCGTGGGATATATTGGTTGGCCGTCAGTTTCGTTGAACAGGCTCACGTTGCCTGAAACAACCGGACAATCGAGCTTCTTGGCTGCCAAGGCGATTCCTTCGACAGACTGCTCCAACTGCCAGTATACTTCCGGGTTGAACGGTGAGCCGAAGTTGAGATTGTCGCTGATAGCCAAGGGCTTGGCTCCAGTGCAGATTAGATTCCGGGCTGCTTCGCACACAGCGATCGCGCTGCCCTGCCTTGGATCAAGCTCAATATAGATGGAGTTGCAGTCAGTGGTCAAGGCGACAGCTTTGTTAGTCCCAGGGATCTTCACCACGGCAGCGTCCATTCCCGGGCCAACCAGTGTGCTGCCGTCGGCGTTGAACTGGCTGAAAATCCACTCTTTGCTTGCCAACGACGGCATGGACAAGAGCTGCTTCAAAGTTGCCGCCGGATCAGCGATCGGCAGATCGTTTACTTCAATTGCCTGATTAAGGCCGTACACATGGGACACCTGAGCAGTCCGCTGATAGACCGGGGCTTTTTCTGTCAAGGCATCCACCGGCACCTCCGCCGCAACCTCGCCGTGATGCAGCAGCCGCAGCATGCCGTCGGCTGTCACACGCCCCACAGCCGCACAGGCCAGCCCGTATTTTTCGCAAATAGCCTCATACTCCCGTTCGGAACCTTTCTCAACCACGAGCAGCATCCGTTCCTGGGATTCAGAAAGCATCATCTCGTATGCTGTCATTCCCGGCTCCCGCTGGGGTACAAGGTCCAGGTTCAATTCAATGCCGTGGCCTCCTTTGTTGGCCATTTCGGAACTGGATGACACCAAACCGGCGGCGCCCATATCCTGAATTCCGATTAATGACGGCAGCTGCATCATCTCCAAACATGCCTCCATCAAGGCTTTGCCCATCTGGGGATCACCGATGGCCACAGCATGAGTCGGCTGTTCGCCTTCGCTCAGCTCCGCAGATGCAAAGGTCGCACCCTCAATCCCGTCTCGTCCGGTGGAACGCCCGACATAAAGCACAGTACTGCCTTCGCCTTTGGCTATGCCGCGCCGGATCTGGTCGCGGTGTACCAGACCGACACACAAAACATTTACCAGCGGATTGTGGGTGTAGCAGTCATCAAAATACACCTCGCCTCCGACGGTGGGCACTCCTGCTGCGTTCCCATATGCGGCAATCCCAGCCACCACGTTGGCTACAAGGTACTTCACTCTTTTATTTTTCGGATCGCCAAAGCGCAGCGAATCAAGGAGGGCGATCGGCCGCGCCCCCATGGAATAGACATCCCGAAGGATGCCGCCGACACCGGTGGCAGACCCTTCAAAAGGCTCCACCGCCGAGGGATGGTTGTGGGACTCAATCTTGAAGGCAATGCCCCATCCATCGCCGATATCCACAATACCAGCCCCTTCGCCAGGGCCCATCAAGACCTGTTTCCCTTGGGTCGGCAGGCGCTTCAAAAGCAGCTTCGAATTCTTGTAACTGCAGTGCTCTGACCACATGACGCTGAACAGGCCGGTCTCGGTGTAGTTGGGCAACCGCCCTAAAAGCTGCTTGACAAGGTCATATTCATGATCTGTCAGCCCCATTTCCAGATACAGCCGCTCCGATGCAATTTCTTGAGGAGTTGGTTCTTTAGCCATCAAGTTCAACCTCCGTATTCTATTGGACAGTATCAGTCAAAGGTTTCTAAATTGGCGGCCGCCAACGCTGCTTCTTCCACAGCCTTGCGCCTGGCGGTGATCTTGGCTTGGATCTCTGGGTATTTTAGCCCAAGCATCTGAGCCGCAAGCAAACCGGCGTTGACTGCTCCCGCTTTGCCGATTGCCACAGTGGCGACCGGCACTTCTCTGGGCATCTGCACAATGGACAACAATGAATCCAATCCGTTAAGCGCAGTTGTGGGCATGGGCACTCCGATCACCGGCAGCACTGTGTGGGCAGCCAACACTCCGGGAAGATGGGCGGCACCTCCCGCACCCGCAATGATCACTTCCAAACCTCTAGCCTGAGCCTGGGCAGCATATGCCGCTGCGGCAGTTGGTGTCCGGTGCGCGGACAAAGCGCGCTTTTCAAAGGGAATCTCCAATTCCGCAAGGACCTGACAGCACAACCGCATGATTTCCCAATCTGAGGTGCTTCCCATGACAACACCTACCAACGCCTGACTCAAGATGATTCCTCCTTAAAACAAAGTTGCCCAGGAGGTAGGGCTGGAAACCTACCGTCTGGGCTTATCGCGCTTCGCCTGGACACTATTGTCCCGCCCTAAATCCCCACTCGAATATATTAAATTCCTTTCCTAATTCGAGTCTAGCAAACTTTAGAGCGGCCGTCAATGATTTTCCGATAGATTATCGTGATTATTTCATTAAACGTTCGGGTATTGGCGTTAATTTAACTTTGTAACCCTATTATTCATTCGGAATACCCAGATAGATAAGCGATCGTACTCCGGATTCTGGCGATACCCTCTTCAACCAGCGAACGGGGGCAGCCCACATTCATCCGCATGAATCCAGTGCCTTCGCTGCCAAAACTGCGGCCGTCGCTGAGACCGATCTTACCGTGCTCCACCAGGGCCTTGGCCAGCCGTCCATGTTCGACGCCGAAGCTTCGGAAGTCCAACCACAGCAAATAGGTGCCTTCGGGAGAGCGTACTCTGACTCCACTTTCGCTTAAGGCGTCCACAGCAAGGCTGCAGTTGGAACTCAGCAGGCTTAACAGCTGATCCAGCCATTCTTCTCCATGGCGGTAAGCGGCAGCGAACGCCGTGATGGCGAAGATATTGGCCAGATCCAGGTAAGAGCGTTTCAAAGCTTGATCATATCGCGCCTTCCACTCTGTGTTTGGTATGACAGTTACCGAACTGCCGATGCCGGCGATGTTGAAAGTCTTGCTGGGAGCCAACAGGGATATTGTCTGATTGGCCACTTCTAGGCTTACCGCCGCCATCGGCTGATACCTATGGGGCGGGTAGACTAAGTCACACCAGATTTCATCGGCAACGATCTTGACTTCGTACTCCAGACATAGTTCCCCTAAACGTGTAAGCTCTTCCGCGGTCCATACCCTTCCCACTGGGTTGTGGGGGTTGCACAAAATGATCATCCGCACTCCCTGGGCAAACTTGCGGGCAAGGTCGTCATAATCCATGCGGTAGCGGCCCCCCTCCTCCACCAGCGGGCTGGTCACAAGGCTGCGCCGGTTTGCGGCCACCACATGGTAGAAAGGATGGTATACAGGTGTTTGAATCAGGACTTGATCTCCGGGTTCGGTAAAAATGTTGATGCAGAGTGCCATGGACGGGATCACCCCCGGCCCGCTGCTCAGCCAGTCAGGGTCGATCGGCCAGCTGTGGCGCCTTCGGCACCAATCGATAAACGCCTGGTAGCAGCTTCCTGGGCGAAGTGTGTAGCCATAGACTGGATGCTCGGCCCGGCTTTTCAATGCATCCACCACCTGAGGGGGCGCCGGCAGATCCATGTCTGCCACCCACATCGGCAGCAGGTCATCTCTCCCGAAAACCCCAACCAAGCCGTCCCATTTCTCGCAGTCCGTGCCCTTTCTATCGATCACACTGAAGTTTTCCAGCCAGGATTTATCGCGCAAAGCCCAAATCAGCTCCTTCGCTTTTTTCCGCTAACGCTGTCACCTGCCGCAAATCGTACCCGGTTGGGTCTTGGGCAACCCGCAGGTCAAACTCATCAACCACTGCTAAAATATGATCAAAAATGTCCGCTTGGACGCTTTCATGAACCGCCCAGTTTGTGTCTTTTGTAAAAACATAAATCTCCATCGGCAGCCCGTCTCTGGTCGGCTGCAGATGCCGCACAAGAAAGGTCAAATCTTGATGGATCCCTGGATGGTTCCTTAAGTAGGCACTGACATAGGCTCTAAATGTCCCAAGATTAGTCATGCGCCGCCCGTTGACCACAACACTGTCATCAATACCATGCTCCGCATTGTATTGGGCAATCTCTGCTTCTTTTCGCTCAATGTAGTCTTTAAGCACATGGATTTTTTTATATTTCGCAATCATCTCCGGCGTGCAGAACTTGACGCTGGTTTGATCAATCAAGATGGAACGTTTGATGCGCCGCCCGCCGCTCTCGAACATACCGCGCCAGTTCTTAAAGGCACTGCTCACCAACTTGTGGGCAGGTATCACCGTTATGGTCCGATCCCAGTTTCGTACTTTGATGCTGTGGAGCGAAATCTCAATCACATGTCCGTCAGCATCGAACGCAGGCGCTTCAAGCCAATCCCCCACCCGCAAAAGATCATTGCTGTTGATCTGGACGCTGGCAATAAAGCCAAGTATCGTATCTTGAAACATCAGTATCAAAACTGCAGTGATAGCTCCGAGACCGCTGAGATATGGCCAGGGCGATTGTCCGGTCAGCTCTGCGACGGCCAGAATGGCAGCGGCAATATAGACAAACAATTTCACTATCTGCACATAAGTTTTTATAGGCCTGCGGTGGGAAATCTCGTATGTGTTGTAAATGTTTAAGGCGCCTGTCAAAAGTTTGTCCACAAACTTGACCAAGATAAAAATGACCCAGACCGCAATCAGCCGCTCGCCAATCTCGGCAAATGCCGGCAGAAAGGTTAGTCCTTGAGAAAAGATGAAGGCTGGAACCAAGAGGGGTAAGTCATTGAAAACACCTTGCTCATAAAGGCGTTCGTCCCAATTGTAAGGTGTCTGTCGAAATAAGAACAGGACAAAACGCAGCACATACCGCTTGGTAAAACGGTACACTATTACGCTGACTGCCAGTAGTGCGCAGACTATCAGCAAGTCCCGCAGCAGAGGGTAAGCTTGAAAAAAATCCATGTGATACACCTCCCCGGTATTTATTCATTGCCCAGGTTTATTTTCCCTTCACCCTCAATCCGTCAGCCACAAGGTTAAAGCCAAGGACAACCAGGGCAATGGCCATCCCGGGAAAGATTACTGTCCATGGTGCCAGTCCACCGAATGCCTGAACCTCTCGCAGCATCCGGCCCCAACTCGGCTGCGGCGGCTGCACGCCAAGCCCCAAGTAGCTCAAAGATGCTTCCGCCAGCAAAGCCGCGGCATAGCTTGCCGATGCCTGGACTTGAATCATCCGCATACAGTTGGGTAAGATATGCCGAGTCACAATCCGCCAATCGGAAGCGCCGATGGCTCTCGCAGCCAACACATACTCTTGTTTTCCCTGCTGCATAAAGTTGGCCCTGGTGATTTTCATAAACACCGGGATATTGGCAATAGCAATCGCCGCCAAAACAGTAGCTTCGCCGGGGCCAAGGATGGCTACAGCCAGCAGCGCCAGGAGAATGCTTGGAAAAGCGTGAAAGGCTTCCGCGAGGCGCATCAGCAGCTGATCCAACCTTTTGCCGTAATACCCGGCTGCCGCGCCAAGAATTCCGCCAATGAACATCCCCACTGCTACCGCCGCTGCACTGATCCCCAGTGAACGCTGCCCTCCAGCCATGATTCTGCTGAACAAGTCGCGCCCATATTGATCCGTGCCAAACCAGTGGACTGAAGAGGGAGGTTGAAACTGGTTTTCGATCCGCATCGCAACCGGATCGAACGGTGTGTAAAACAAGCTGACGATTGTGGGAATAAGTACGAGGGCAGCAAAAAAAACACCGAGCCACAAGGGCAAGTTCTTCCTAGGCACGGTTATCCCTCCCAACACCTTACTCATAACGGAGCCTGGGATCGAGGCTCAAAAGTACCAGATCAAGCCCAAAATTGACCGCCAGGATCAGCGCAGCAGACGTTACCACCAACCCCTGAACCAACGGCAAATCTCTCATGAGTGCCGCCGCCAACAAGAGCTGGCCTAGGCCCGGCAGCCCAAAAACCTGCTCGATCACGATCGTTCCACCTAAAAGCTGAGTCAGCTGCACGCCGGATACTGCGGCAATACTGACCGCCGCGTTTTTTAAGGCATGCTTGTAAAGGACCATATACTGAGGCAGCCCCTTGCTGCGGGCGGTCCTGATGTAGTCCTGGTTCAACGCATCAAGTACGCTGCCTCGGACGACTCTGATCAATACCGCGGCCCGGGGAAGCGCCAAAGCCAAAGCCGGCAGGATAAGACTTGCGCCTGAAGTGTAACCTGCCGGCGGGAGTATGCCAAGCCTCAAGGCAAATAGATTGATCAACAGCAGTCCCAGCCAAAAAGACGGCAAAGCCATGCCAAACTGCGTCATAACCAGGCTCAATGTCTCAAACAGCGAACCGTGCCTTACAGCGCAGCCAATACCGATAGGAATGCTGATCAGCAAAGCCAGCCCCACCCCTGAGACCGCCAGCAGAAGCGTCACCGGCAGGGCATTCTTGATCAGCGGCGCGATATCCACACTATAGCGGATCGAACGGCCCAGATCCCCTCGGAGCATGCCCGTCAGCCAACCGGCAAACCGAATCAGCACAGGCTGGTTCAGGCCTAGTTCCTGCCGGAGCGACGCAAGCCGCTCCGGATCTCCTTCCGTACCGAGGATCAGCAGAGCCGGATCACCCGGCAAGACATTCACGGCGAAGAACGTCACAGCGCTGATCAAAAGCAAGGTGGCTGCAAAACTGATAATCCTGTCCCGCAAATACCGCATTGCCCATCATCCTGACTGTGTGCCTTATTTGTAAAGCGCTGCCACATCGATCACATACACAGGGTAGTTCAGCCATCCTTTGATCTGAGCGTCAAGCACATTAAGCTGCATGGGGTCCATGATGAAAACCGCGGCTACATCTTTGGTCATAATTTCCTGAGCCTGATCATAAACAGCCTTGCGCTCTGGGCCAGAAACTCGGATCCCTTCATCGATCAGCCGGTCGAATTCAGGGTTGCGGTAATTGGTGAAATTCCGTGAATTAGTGCTGACATACCTGCTTAAACTAGTGTGGGGATCAAGCTTTCCGGTCAGCCCAACCACTGAGAGGTCGTAATCACGTTGGTTGTACACCTTTTCAAGCCAGGTGCCCCACTCCACGATCTCGATCTTGACATTGATCCCTATCCGCCGCAGCTGATCGGCAATGATCTCGCCGGTCTGCACATGAAGCGGGTAAGCCGAAGGCAGCGTCATAGTCAGTTCCAGGTTGCTGTATCCTGCTTCCGAAAGCAGTGCCTGTGCCCGGGCGGGATCATAAGGCAGCAGATCGGCAGTGTCTGTGTTGTAAAACTCCGGCATGGCTGGGCTAAGGCCAGTATGCAGCTTCTCGGCCTGCCCCCAGGCTGCGCCGATGATAATCTGATCCCGGTTGATGGCCATGGCGATAGCCTGCCTGATCCGAAGATCACTCAAAGCCGGGCGGGCGTTGTTCACCGCCAAAAGCTGCACCACGTTCATCGGAGCGGCATGGATTGTCAACTGCGGCACATTTTCGACCTGATGCAGGAAACTGGCTTCCAGCCGCGGGATCAGATCAATATTCCCTGTCTTCAGACTGATCACCGCACTGTTGTAATCGGGGATTATCCGAAAATAGACTTCTCTGAAGAACGGTTTTTGCCCAGACCAGTGCCGGTCGAAGCGCACAAGCTTGATATACTGATTGGGCCGCCACTCTTCCAGCATGTAAGGGCCGGTGCCGATGGGGCGACTCGCCAAACCGGACGCAGCTTTCGGGTACACCGCGGCCGCCAGTTCCGTCAGCTCATAAAGCAGAGGCGCATAAGGTTCTTTCAGTTCAATGACCACCCGGTTGTCTCCCAGGCTGTACACAGAGGCAATAGCTTGGTAATTCCCAGCCCTTTGGCTGATCTGAGGATCTCGGGCCCGGTTGAGGGCGTTGACCACATCGTCCGCCGTGACCGGGCTTCCATCGTGGAAATATGCCTCTCTAAGGTAAAACGTATACACTGTCTGGCTGGGATCAATCTCCCAGTGGCTGGCCAAAGCGCCGGCAACTTTCCCTTCGGGAGTGCTCTTCACCAAGCCTTCGTAGATATTGAAAGCAATCTCGGCAGTCGCCGCCGCCACCGAACGGGTTGGGTCAAAACTGTCCGGGTCGGTTGGCACAGCGATATTAAGTACGTCGTCATCGGCTGCGGCAGTGGTGGCTCCACCAGCCAGCGCCAGCACCAGCATAACGATTGTAATCATAGTTTTCAGTGTGTTGTTGACCTGCATAGCTTACTCCTTTCTTGTCTGTAATCCCAAAGCCAACACGTCCAAGACTTGATCGATGAACTTAAGGTGCTTTTCCTGGTCATCTTCAGACAGTTCCAAGAAGTTCTCGATTAACTCCTTGCCGACAGAATGATAGACGAAGAAGGCAGCATCCTTGTCAATTCCGGGATTGGCCTGGCCTTTGGCAACAGCCGCTTCCAGCATGCTGATGAACTCATTCGCCCTCAGCTCCCTGCTGGCCTTGATCTCCTCCTCAAACTCAGCGCAGAAGTCCCAATAATGGGTGATGATCCTGTGGTAAAGCGGGTATTCGCGGGCAAACAAGTACGAGCGCCGATAATACCGCTTCAGCGTAGCGAAGAAGTCATCCTCCTCATCGAACACACCCTGCAAAAACCGTTTCTTCTCAGCGTAGGCCATGTTCAATATGTAAAGGTATAGCTCCCGCTTGTTGTCAAAATACTGGTACATGCTGCCCTTTGCGATGTCCGCTTCGGCCACAATCTTGGTCAACGACGCTTGATCATAGGGCGATCGGGCAAACTCAGCCACGGCAGCATTTATCACCGCTTCTTGCTTGGCCTTCGGCAAGTTGTAGAAGGTCTCAGTCGGCAAGCATGCCACCTCCCGATGTGACCACCCGGTCACATTTCTATCATTAGTATACCCCTGCTGCCAGAATAAAGCAACGGGGTACGATAGAATTTACTAAAATATAACCATCCCGGCTATTCCGGCCATGATGATGATTTTGACCGGATCAAACCTATACTTGACCACTAGCAAGAAAGCCAGGGCTGCTATCCCGATACTTGCATAATCGACAGGCAAGGCCGCTCCATTTTCCGACAGTGCAGGCGCAAAGACTGCCGCAATGATAAACCACGCTGCGGAAATAATCAGCCCGGCAACCACAGGCCGGATTCCGGCAAACAGGCTTCTCACAAAAGCATGTTCCTGGTATCTTGCCAAAATGCGGGACAGCAGCAGAATGATTAACAGAGACGGCAAAACAACGGCTGTCGTGGCCACCACTGATCCCAGCACTCCTCCGACTCGGTAACCAATAAATGTGGCGGCATTGATGGCAATCGGCCCTGGTGTCATCTCGGCAATGGCAATGATATCGACAAACTCCTGACTGGTTATCCAGTTGTTGATCTCGATCTCGTGCTGCATCAAAGGCAGCATGGCATAACCACCGCCGATGGTGAACAGGCCAATCCGGAAGAACTTGAACAAGAGTTCCAAATAGATCATGGTTTCTCATCTCCTGATTTGCGCAGCTTGACCCGGCCCGGCAGGTAGTAGTGAATCACTATTCCGATCAAACCTCCGCAAAGTATCACCCAGACGGCGTGGATATCAGTGAACAGGTTGATCAACAACGAAAGAAGAGCCAGTGCGAAAGCTATCCAGCTCCGGCAGCTGGCACAGGTGATTCTTAATGCCGCCGCAGCAATTAAACCGGCAACAGCGGCCCGGATTCCGGTGAAAGCGGCGCTTACCGCTCTGTTTTCCTTCAATGAAGTAAAAAACACCGCTATTCCCAGAATGATTAACAATGACGGCATGACCACGCCCGCTGCCGCGACAACCGCGCCGGTGACCCCTGCCAGGCGGTAGCCGAGAAAAATCGATGAGTTGATGGCAATCGCTCCCGGCAGCGATTGAGACAAGGCGAAGATATCCATGATCTCCTCAGCGGAAGCCCAGCCTCTGCGCTCAACCACTTCCTTTTCAATCATCGGCAGCATGGCATACCCTCCGCCAAAAGTAAAAAGGCCGATTTTGAACCAAGATTGGAACAGCTGTTGATGTATCTTCCAGTCCACATCCTCACCCCGCTGCAAAACAAAAACTAGTCATATGCGACTAGTATCATTGTCTGCTTTACCTACTTCTCTCCCTGCAGCCCAAATCCTTCCTGCTTGCCGTGGTTTGGGTGCGGATGCTATGACATCACCGTCAGCCCATGATTAATCATGGCATCGCAGGCCTGCTCCAGGCTTTCCAGTTTACGGCCCGCCTGATCCGGCCCGCAAGCCACGACCGATATGTAAAGCTTCATCTTCGGTTCTGTTCCGGACGGGCGCAGAGTGATCACATCGCCTTCTGTCGTTTCCCACTGAAGAACATTCTCCCGGGGAAAATCCAAATCATAACTCTTATTATCCTCCATATCAAGATGTACACCTTTGAGGTAGTCTTTGATGGATTTGACCGGCAGGCCGGCGATCGCATCAACACCGGCCTGGCGCAGATGATCGATGAACAAGCGCGCCTGTTCCACTTCGGATTGATTGGCAAAGTGATAGGAATGCAGGCATTCTAGATAGTATCCGTGTTCTTCCATCAATTGATCCAAACGGTCGATCAGATTCAGACCCTGTTCGCGGTAATAAGCGGCGGCTGAAGCAATCAACACAGACCCCATCACGCCGTCCTTGTCCATGACAAAATTGCCTGCCAAGTAGCCGCAGCTTTCTTCAACCCCCAGCAAAAACCGCTTGCCCCGGGTCTCCAACTCTTTGACCGCCCTCCCGATATACTTGAACCCAGTCAGCGTGTCGACTACTTCAGCGCCGTACTTCGAGGCAATCGGGCAAATCAAGTTGGTTGTGACGATGGTTTTGACTATCACGCACTTTTCCGCCTCCCCCTCAGGCAGATTCTGCAGCAGATAATCTGCCAGAAGCACTCCGATTTGGTTTCCCGTAAGCATCACATAGCGCCCTCCCACCCACACTGCCGCTCCTACCCGGTCGCAGTCAGGATCGGTTGCAAGGATCAAATCCGCTTTGTGTCTCATGCCGTAGTCGAAGGCCAGGCGAAAGGCATCCGGCTCTTCCGGGTTCGGAACAGTCACGGTGGGAAACTCCCCGTTCAACTCCATCTGTTCTTCAACAAGATAAAGATTGCCGTAACCCGCCCGCATAAGCGCCTTGGGCACAAAACCGGCCCCGGCACCGTGAAGCGGTGTGTAGACGATACGAAGCCCTGTATCATAGTCTCTGCCTGTTCGAACCAGTGCCGCAAGTTTCGCCAGATACTCTTCACAGACATCGTCATCGATCCAATGCCACAGCAGGCTGTCCTGGGGATGAGTCACCTGCCGGACGTCGGCAAAGGTCATGGCCGCCATCAGGCGGCTGATCTCGGCTGTGTCTTCGGGGTGCAGCTGAATCCCGTCTTTGTCATATGCTTTGTACCCATTGTACTCTTTGGGGTTGTGGCTTGCGGTGATCATGATTCCGCCGGCTGCCCGGAAGTGCCTTACGGCGAACGACAAAAGCGGTGTGGGTGTCACCCTGCGGAAAACGAACACTGGAATCTGATTACCGACCAACACAGCGGCTGCTGCCTCCACAAACTCACGGGAACGGTGCCGTGAATCAAAAGCCAAAACCACACCGGCATTGTTTACCCCACCTGCGGTCAGATACTCAGCCAGAGCCTGTGTGGCAAGTTTCACGGTATAAACATTCATCCGGTTTGTACCGGCGCCCATCACTCCCCTCAGCCCACCTGTACCAAACTCCAACTGCTGAGAAAACCGGTCATGGATTTCCTCCGGGCATTGGGCAATCGCATAAAGTTCTGCTTTGGTTTCCATATCCACGCTGGGATCGTTCAACCATTGGTTATAGGCTGATTTCGCGTCCATGTCGGTTCGTCCTTTCTCTGTCAGCCGTCGAAGCCGGGTTTTCCTGAAATGATCTTTGTAGACTAGTATTGCCAGCCGCAGCTGATCTTACTAACACCAGCCGCGCCTTGTCAGAGTCGTTCGTACCAACCAAGGCCCCTGCCATCTACCAGAGCTTCATAGGCAAGCTTGGTGCGCTCCCGGTAATGCCCGCTTCGATCCAGCGCATAACCGCGGCCGCACACAGTAACCACTTCGCCGATTCCTAACCGATCCAGCGCCTCCTGCAGCTGAAGCAGCAAATCCACCGCTCCCCGCCGGGGTGCGCTGCGCCCATCGCTTATGGCGTGCAGGTACACCTTTGGTGCCCCCCATTCCTTGAGCACAGCAAGGAGTTTGAGTGCTTCATCAAGACTGCCGTGGGAACTCCCAGGTGACAGCAAGAACAATATGTGCACTCCCCGGCTGGGAGGAAGGCTTTTGATGCGCCGGTAAAAAGCTCTGTTCCGCTGCAGCTGATCCGGCGTGATCCCAGCAGGAATACGCACTTCATCTTGGATAATCACTCTGCCCGAGCCTAATGTCAGATGCCCTGTTTCGGAGTTGCCACTGGAGTTAGGCGCGAGGCCTACCGCGGCGCCGGACGCCTGAAGCCTGGTATGGGGGAATAGACGAAACAGCTGATCAAGATTAGGTGTTTCCGCGGCATAGATCGGATTGTTTCGCGGGTTTTCCTCTCCCTGGCCGAAGCCATCGAGAATCAGCAGAACGATTCGGTCAACCATGCCAACATACTGCTTAATTAACGGCCTGCCGGTCATAATACCCGGCGGATCAAATCCCATAAGCTTAAGGATGGTAGGAGCAACATCGGCCAGACTCCCGCCGGAGGCCAAAGCTCCCTGCCGGCCTTTTAACATAGGATCTGCCAAGACAAACGGTACACTAGCTCTCGTATGTCCCAAGCTCCAGCTGCCGTCAGGAAGATAGGCCTGCTCTAAGAGCCCATGGTCCGCGGTGAGGATCAAACAGCAGTCTGATCTCTGGCAGAAATCGGCAACAATGCCGACGGCCTGGTCAATCATTTCCACACAGCGCACCTGCGCCTGAAAGTCTGGTATATGGCCGAAGATGTCCCCAGCAGCAAGATTGGCTACAGCAAACCGGTAATCTTTTTCGTCAAGAGACCGGATCAGTGCTTCCACGATTTCCACAGACCGCATCGCAGGATGCAGTTCAGTGCTGGATGTGACGCTTGGGATCGAGATCCATTCTTCGCCGGGGTGAGGCTGTTCTCGACGCCCATTGAAGTAGTAGGTAACATGAGAAAACTTCTCCGATTCGGCAATTCTAAGCTGACTAAGCCCATTCCTGGACAAGACTTCTCCCAAAGGGTGCGGCGGCCTCACAGCTGGAAACAGGGCGGGAAGCCCGGTGAACTTGCTGTGGTATTCAACCATGGGAAAAAAGCCGAGATCTGGCATAAACTTGCGTTGAAAACGGGTGAATTCAGGATCGACAAAAGCTTCTGTAAGCTGGATTTCCCGTTCTCCCCTCCGGCAGGCAAAAATCAAGACATCGCCATCGGACACTCTACCCACAGGACCTTCGTCGGGAACCGACTTGATCAAGGGCGGCAGCCAGTAGTCATCAAGGCCTGAATCGTAATGGCGCTGAATCAAGCCCAGAAGTGCAGTGATCATGGCCTCACCTCAACCACAGCATATGAAAAAAACCCGGCCTCGGTGACCTATCTGTCACCTTGACCGGGCTTCAGTCTACTCAGCGGTTAAAGACGGACCACATTGGCTGCCTGAGGGCCGCGCTTGCCGGAAACGATCTCAAACTCCACTTTTTGGCCTTCTTCCAGGCTGCGGAATCCTTCACCTTGAATTGCGGTGAAATGGACAAATACATCCTCGCCGTTCTCCTGCTCGATGAATCCGTACCCTTTCTCGGCGTTGAACCATTTGACTCTACCTACCATATACATTTATGGCCTCCTTAAAGATATACTCATTAAAAGTGGAAGCTGTGACCATCGGTTCCAGCCTCAGAGGCCATAACACGTGTACATACTTCACTACCTTTTAACGCAGTCATAGCATACCACACATCCGGGCCAAACACAAGCGAAATTTTGCTCAATTCTCGTGAAGATCGCGGTGCCTGACCTGGTTTTTAATGCCATCGCCGGTAAGCCTTGCGCCTAACTCACGGCTGATGGCCACCGAACGATGTTTGCCTCCCGTACAGCCGATGCCGATCGTCAGCCGGGCTTTACCCTCATTGGAATAGGCCGGCAGCAGATCAACGATCAGCTGATAGAACTTGTCCAAAAAGCACTGGGTTTGAGGCCACTTGAGGACATAATCGGCAACCTCGGGCGCAAGCCCGGTCAAATCCTTGAGCTGATCGATGTAAAAAGGATTGGGTAAAAACCTCACGTCAAAGATAATATCGGCGTCATTGGGAACACCGTACTTATAGCCGAAAGATAGAATGTTGATGGTCAACAGCAGTTGAGAACTGTCTCCGCCGAGCAGCGCCTGGTTCAGGTAGGCTTTCAAATCCGCAGGTTTAAGGGTGGAAGTGTCCACAATCACATGGGCCAGTTCCCGGATATTGGCCAGCAGCTTTCGCTCATGGGCAATACTGTCGTACAGGCTGCCTTGGTCTGCCAGCGGGTGCCGGCGCCTGGTCTCGCTGAAACGCCGCACCAGGATATCATCCTCGCACTCAAGGAAAACAATGGTGTAATGTACCTTGTTTTCATCCAGCCACTGGATCACGTCGGTCAGCTCTGCGAAAAGCCCCTTCCCCCGCACATCCATGGCAACAGCCAAAGGCCTGGCCTCTCCGGTTTTTTGATGAATCTGCAAGAGTTCGGGCAGCAGCGTTGGCGGAAGATTGTCGATGCAGAAATAATCCAAGTCCTCCAGCGCTTTCATTGCCTGTGTCTTGCCGGCACCGGACAACCCTGTGACAATGGCAATTTTGATGTTATCATCCCGTTTCACGGCGCCCACCCCTTCAGCAACTACCGAGTTCTATTTCGACTCTGCGCCTAAACTTCCTGTTTATGATGGCACGAATGTCTACTTGATAATCTTTCCTGCTAGGTAATCGTTCCATACGGTCTCAAACCAGCCTGAATCCTGAGGAATCGGTCTGACCGGATCCCAACTGAAGCTTAAGGCAAACCCCTCAAGCTGCACTCGCTGTATGTGCTGGTGAAAGTAGGGGTCCTCCGTCAGTGAAAAACGGAACTCCTCGGGCAGCTGCGGCAGGGGCAGCTCCCCTGAGGGATCGTAGACCAGATACGAACCGCGGCTCTTTCCACCTTTTTCAATATAATCTTTGATCGCCGACAGGTACACGTACTGGCAGAGCAGCAAATCATAGTTTTGGAAGCAAAGCCCCAGTTCAGATGGGGATGCGATTTGCGTTTCCTCGGCCAGATGCTTGAGCTGGCTCAAAGCTGCCGCGGCACCGGCGCCTGCCTGCTCCGAAGACCGGATATGAGCGCCGGCCCTGGTCATGCGCTCTTGGATTCGGCGCCTGATCGCTGCCACGTTGCTGGTGGTACCAAGCTTTTTCAGAAAGCTCTTCCCCAGCTCTATTTTGGCCGTGATTTGGCTCTTTGCTTCCGCCAAGAATTCGTCCCGAGGCAGTGGCTGCTCCCGGTAACGAGCCGCGATATACTGTGCTGCCCGGGTACTTCCCACCTGCCCTGAATTGAGAGCGCTTCCCCCCGGCCGGTACACACCGTGGCTGCCGTTGACCTCCCCTACCGGAAAAAAGTGCTTGAGGTTGCTTTCCCACCAAACGTCGCCATCAAGGCCGCCGTTGTTGTGTTGGGCACAAACGGCGATCTCCAGCATTTCCCGACTGAGATCGATTCCGTTGCTAAGATACAGATCGATCGCCGGCTGGTTCATGTGGGCAAGACGGTCAATCGGCCGCCCAAACAAGGCACTGGAGTTCTCGAGATAAGTATATGCTTCTTTGCCGAGCAGTGAAAAATCCAAATCACCACCGCGGGATCCCCATGAAGGGTTGCTGCGGAAATCCAGAAACACGCGGCGGCCTTTGACAACTGTTTCGTAGTAGACCAGGATATCAATCAAAGAGGATCCGTAGTTTGCCACCTTGCGGGGATCGAACGGCCACTGGTACCCTTTCAGGAAAATCGCATCCAGCATTCTTCCAGGATCAGGGAAGTAGTCCTCCAGGAACTCCCGTGGGTCGCTGCCGTCGGGTGCGGTAGAGACATAACGCGGCAGCACCTGCTGATAGGTCCCTGACAAGTTCCAGCGGAATTTGATCGAAGCAATCCCGAATTGGCTTTCTGTCAGATTTTTGCCTTTGACTCCCGCTTCGAACGCTATGCCCGTGGCTCCTGTCTGGCTCGGTGGATACACAGATGTTCCATACATACCTGCCGGGCCTCCGGTAGCATAGACGACATTGGTGGCATTGAACAACACATAAGGATCCGTTTGGGTCGGATCTGCGTCCAACGCCAGGGCGATCACACCTATGGCGCGGCTGTGGGATGAATCGGTGAGAATACCGATCACCTGGTGCCGGTCGAAAATGGGGATGCCCTTTAGCTTGACTTGCGCCTCGAGCTTCTCAGTCATGTATCTTGAAGTCAGAGGCCCTGCGGATGTAGCCCGCTGTCTGGGATCGTGGTCTGTTTTGTAACCGACATATTCACCATACGAATTATGGGGGAATGGTACCCCGATATCCACCAGATGATAAAACGCCTGGGCCGACAAGGCTGCTTCCACCAAGGCGATATCGCCGTCCATGGCGCCGCCGTCGAAGAGTGTCTTGGCCATGTGGTAGATCGAATCCGGTTCGGAACCGGAAAGGGTCAGTTTATAATAAGTCTGCTTGTCAGACCCGGTATTGCGGGATGTTCCCATGTTCATGCCCTCGGTGACAATCACTACATCATTTTGCCCAAAGCTGACCAACCGGTCCGCGGCGTTGAGAGCCGCTGCGCCGCTGCCGACCACAACAGTATTGCATGTAACCACCGGCAACTTATGAATATCCACTTCCCCTTTCCTCCTATCCATTCATTTGACTGCTGTTCGTTTGGCCGCAGTCACCGATCTGCCATTTTCTAGGCCAGCCGATTACAGCCAGGCACCCAAAAAGGCCCACAAGCGCTACGCTTAAATATCCCGTCCGCATACCGAACAGTTCGCTGACCCAGCCGGCGAATACCGGGCCCGCGGTCATGCCGATGCCGTAAAGAGCTTGAAAAAACCCCATGGCTGTACTCCGTTTGTCCGGGGCTACACATTTGATGCTCAAGCTGAGCAGGACCGGAAATATCAACCCCCGTCCGAACCCATTCACCGCCTGAGTCAGGTACAGCGCCAACATGCTGGAAGTATACGGAACACTGCCCGAAGCCAGCATCATCAACAGAAACGAAAGGATAAGGGTTTGCCGTTCACCGATTCTTCCCGCCACCAGATCGCTTGTCCGAGAAGCCAAAGCAATGGCTAGTGCAGATATAAGCATCAAAATGGTCAGCTGCTGATCACTGGCCCCAATGCTCGCCGCATACGATTGGTTGAATCCATAGATGGTCGCGAAAGTGACTGCCTGCACCAAAAGAGCCAGGGTGCTGACCCACAGCAGTTGGGGATTGAGCCCCACTTTCATCAAAGAATCGATATTCAACGGTTCCCTGCGGACAACTGGCTCTTTTATCGTTACACTCAGCATTGTACCGGCCAGGCCTGCCGCGCCGCCGATGATAAACGGAGCTTTGTAACCGAAAGCGTCAGCGGCAAAGCCGCCCAAGGTGGAAGCGACAAGCTGCCCCACTGATGTGTAGAACATGATTACCGCCATGGCCTTGCCAGAATGCTCGGGAGGATAAAAGCTGGCATACATGACAGTGAATACCACCCAGGCTGCCGCCGCCACTCCAGCCAATCCACGGAAGAGGAGCGCCAACCATGGTGTGCTGGCTATTCCAAGCCCGATACAGCTGATGGCGGAACATGCCACTCCCAAAACGACAAAAACTTTGCGTCTGCCAATCCGGTCAGAATAAATACCGAGGGGAATCCGGATCAGCATCTGTGTAAAACCATAGGAGCCCAAGATTAGGCCAATCATGCTCAACGATGCTCCCATACTCTCCGCGTACGGGGTGAGAATTGGCATGTAGACATACATAGCAAACCAATAGACTAAAGTGACTAGAATAAACAAGCTTGTCATCTTCCTCCCCCTGACAAGCACAATTATACCATAGAAAAAGGATTTATCATCCTTCATAACGAAGAAAATGGAAATTTGCAAGGAGGGGTACCATGTATCGGCAAGAAATTGAAGCTGCCAAAGCACACTTTGCCCGAATTCTCGAAGCTCAACTGCAGAGAATAGAGGGCATGAAGCAAAATGAGAGCTTTATCGATTATCAGAAGCTGGACAAAATTGTGATCGGCATCGTTGGCGGAGATGGGATAGGGCCTTATATTGCAGCTCAGGCCGAACGAGTCTTAGCAGCGCTTTTGGCTGATCAAATCAATGCCGGCAGGATCGAACTGCGGACAATTGAAGGGCTGACCATTGAAAACCGCATTGCCAAAATGCAGGCGATTCCCGATGAAGTCATGGGGGAGCTGCGCCAGTGCCATGTTGTCCTGAAAGGCCCGACCACCACCCCCGATCAAAGCGCCGGCATGCCGAATATCGAGAGCGCCAATGTATACATGCGTCGCGCTTTTGACCTTTTTGCCAATATCCGTCCTGTGCGGGTGCCGGAACTGAACATAGACTGGATGTTTTTCCGCGAAAACACGGAAGGTGAATATGCCCTGGGTAGTCAGGGTTTGAGCGTGACTCCCGATTTGGCGGTCGATTTCAAAGTGACCACCACACAAGGCTGCAGGCGAATCATCCGTGCGGCTTTCGAATATGCGAGGCTCCACGGCAAGAAACGGGTTACTGTTGTCACCAAAGCCAATGTAATCAAGACAACTGACGGCAAATTCTTGAGCGTTGCCAAAGAAATTGCCAAGGAATACCCGGACATTGTCTGTGATGATTGGTATATCGACATCATGACTGCCAAGCTGATCGATCCCAGCCGTAGATCAGAGTTCCAGGTCTTGGTTATGCCCAATTTGTACGGAGATATCCTCACAGATGAGGCGGCACAGATACAAGGCGGTGTGGGGACTGCCGGAAGTGCCAATGTGGGAACAAGATACGCTATGTTCGAAGCCATTCATGGTTCGGCGCCGCGCATGGTCGCAGAAGGGCGCGCTGTCTACGCTGACCCAAGCAGCCTGATTAAAGCCGGCGCGATGCTGTTGGAGCACATCGGTTTCAGGCAAGAGGCGGACAGGTTGCAGATGGCTCTGGACATCTGCAGCCAGTTTGAACGGAAAGTGGTGCTCACCGGCCGCGGCGATGGCGCCACGAACGAAGCTTACACAGACTACATCCTGGAGACAGTTGCTCTGCCAAACCTGGGTGAACGTTATCAAGGGTTTCTCGACCAGCTGCGCTCCCAGTAGATTAAAAAAGGATCTCGGCCGAGATCCTTTTTTAGTCCACTCTGCGGGGATCGACAGTGAGTATCTGCTCTACCTCTTCAGGGTACTTGGCAATGAATACGAGTTCGTCTGCGGTTAAAGGTTTCTGGTTGTGCAGCGAGGCGTACTGAACCAAACGCAAAATGTCTCGCTCGTTTTCCAGTTCTATCCCCAGCTCTTTGTACACATGCTTCAGCCCTTTTATTCCGCCGTATTCCCCGGTGGTGATGATCCGTCCCAGCGGCCTGATTTCATGATCTTCGATGCCAAGTTCGTCAGGGGAATAAAGCTCGTAGTTCTTCCGGTTTTTCAGCATTCCGTCTGCATGGATTCCCGATTCATGGGCAAAAGCATTGCGCCCCACTCCCACCTGGTTGATGGGGATCGGCACACCGAAGGCATTGGCCACATAGTTGCAGAGCTTCCAAGCTTTGGTCAAATCGATTTGCTCATCGAGAACACTCCGGTCCTGCAGCCCCCGGGATTTCCTCAAAGCCAGGAGCACAGAAACTAAATCAGCGTTACCTGCTCTTTCACCCATGCCGTTGACAGTAGTATTGATATACGCGTCAACCCCTGCGTCGAGGGCTCCCATCGCTCCTTCCACCGAGTTGGCCACCGCATAGCCCAGATCATTGTGGCAGTGAAGTTCAATGGGCATCTGGACCGCTTCAGCGATTCTCTTGACACTGTCGTAGATGGAAACGGTCCGGTCGTAGCCAAGCGTGTCGCAGTACCGGAACCGATCGGCGCCGTGCTCTTTCGCTGCCAAGGCAAACCTGATCAGATAGTCTTCGTCGTAGCGTTTATCCTGAGTATAGGGCTCAGTCCTGGAGGCATCTTCGGCGTTTACACCGATTGATTCTATGCCCAGTTCTTTGGCGCAGGCCACCGCTTCGGTCATCATCTTGAGGACATCTTCCCTGGTCAGCCTCCCGCCGAACTTACCTTCAGTCATGATCTCCGAGGTGGAAATGGACAGGTTCAAGATTTTGATGTTTGTATACTTTACAGCCCGCTGCACGTCCTCGGCCATGGCGCGCACCCAGCCCTGCAGCCGCATGTTGCCCATGGCTCCTTTTTCGGCGAGCCTCAAGTTGGCGTTGATATAATTCCACTCATGCTGCAAAGCGGGAAAACCGATCTCGCTCTGGTAGATCCCCATCTTGCTCAAATATACATTCAACATTGTTTTCTGCAGCTTCGAAAGGCCAATGAATGCTGTTTGCACTCCGTCACGATTGGTGACGTCTATAATATACACCTTGTTCTTGCCATTACCAGCCATAACCGATTCCTCCATACACGGATATAGGTGCCGAAACTGCGCGCTTCAATGTGATATTAATGATAGATTATAACATAAATACCGGTGATTGTCAAAAAGCATGACAGGGGTTGTGACAGGGGACGGTGACCTGTCACATGGCATATGCTAGTTAGACTCTCGTAATACGTAAAGCCCGCTAGCTAAAGCGGGCTTTCGCATATACAGCAATATCTCCATGTGACAGGTCACCGTCCCCTGTCACCCACCTGTCATCCCGGCCCTCACTTTACAGTGGGTAGGCCATGGTGGTCATCAGCCCGATTTCCGGCTGGGTGGTGTCCAGCCGGCTGTATTGGACGATGATCGGCTGATCGCTTTCGACCATTGCGGCATAGGGCACTCCCATCGGCAATCCTTGCCCTTGATCATTCTTAATCTGATCCAGCCTGATGTGATTGGTGCGTTCCGCTTTGCAATAGGCGGTGAATCCTCTCATTGGTTCAGCGTCGGAAAAATAGAACGTCATTTTTATCTTGGCATCATGTGGGCCTGGATTGAGCACACAGATCGCTTCATGGCTCACATAATGCTTGCCGTTGGTAATTTCAGGCCAATAGCAGTCCGGTATGAACCACACCTTGGAACCAGCCTGGTAATCGCTCATTACCATACCTCCGTTCGCACTTATTTTTCGCCGAAAAACAGCTCCACCAATCCTGAAACCCTACCTGGAGCACCGGGCATCGGCAGGTTCCGTGTCTTCATAGTCCGCTCCAAGTTTTCCACATCTTCTTTGGACAACGTGTCGACCCCGCCTAAAAGCTTTGCTACCAGGAGGGATTTGGCAGCCGCTTCCATCATTTCAAAGAAATCCAAGGCCCGCTCCACACTTTCGGTGCTGACGACCAATGCACCGTGGTTCTTCATGAGAAAAGCGTTGCCGTAATCTAATTTGTCGTCAAAAGCTTGAGCCAAGGCTTCCGTCAGCGGCTCCTCATAGTCTACAGTCAGCATGGGCCCAACCTCAATTATCGGCTCTGGCAAAGTCGGCAGAGCCAGCAAATCAGTGCTGGCTATAGCGAAACCCGTCATGACCGGCGGATGAGCATGGACGATTCCTTTGACATCGGGGCGCTTTTTGAAAATCCGCAGATGAAATGGGGTCTCGCCAGTCGGTTTCCGCCCCTCTTTGGCAAACAGTACATTTCCGTCCATATCGATAATGCAAACATCGTCGAACTTAATCTTACGCTTGGCAACTTTTGTGGGAGTGATCAGCACAACACTGCCGTCCACGCGGTACGACAAATTGCCGCCGTGGGACGTGACATAGCCAAGCTCCGCCACGCGGACACAGGCGTCAACCAGTTCCTGAATCTGCTCTTGATATTGTTGTTGCAGCTTGTGCACAGCTCTGGCTCCTTTCGGTTATATAGTCTTCATGCCATGTACTTAGTCAACTAAGAACACCACGGCATAATGGGCGAAAAAGTCATAATTCTGGATGGCGGCAGCTATCCGGTCAGATGTTTCCTGATCAATAACCACACCAGTCCTCGGCTGCCCCTTTACTCCCTTCGCCTTGACCACCAACGGCGCGAAAAATGAGAGCTTGCCCTGAAGTGTAACCCGCTCCTTCAGCTCCTCGGACAGCTGTGTCCCATACGAGGCGACTCCGGTGTCCTGCACATATTCATATGGCGCGGCCACACCGCCGTAAATCATCTCCCCAGATTCGGACCAGATACGCGGGCTCATACCCCGTTCCAGCCCAAGGCCGCGGGCATCCACAATCAATCCGGTGTACACTTCCTCGTTAATGATCATTTCCAGCAGTTCCGAACTGAGGGCTGGATCAAAGCGATCGAGCCTGGTGAAAGTAATGGAAGTCTGATCCGGATCATCAGCACCGGCAATCACCACTTCCGCCCGGATAAATCCCTCCGGCGCTTCAAACACTACACTCGTCTCGGTGGTGTCCTTAAAGGACAGTCCTCGATAGAGGCGGACAAGGTTTAGGAACGAACCTTCTTCATTAATGGTGTATATGGTGAGAACCGGCGGGGACTTGTCAATTTGGCTGGGAAAAGAGTATTTGAGTTCATACACCGCATCGCTCTCCAACAGGAACTGCAGCGAAGATTCAGCCATAATCCGCCCGGCAACACAGGCCAGAATCACACAACAGATAATCCCGAACCGACAGATTCTCGACACGTTTACCACCTCGGTATCAGTTCTCGCAATCCCAAAACAGCCTCAAACAACCCCAGATGAACCTTTCTGCATTCGCCAATCTTTTCCTGCCAGTTTTCAATCATATTCCCGGCTTCGTTCCAAAAACCAACACTGGATGAGAGCAAGCTGGTGCTCATACTGAGCATGGATCATGCTCAGAAGAGCGTCCGCTTCCTCCTCACAAACCTCCAGCAGTTCCAGAAAGGAAATCAGGCCCAAGGCATACTGCTCTTGAGCGATCTGTTGTTTGCGGGCAGCCAGTTCCCGGGCTTTGACTGCTGTGTTGAGATTAGCGGCTGCCGCACGCAAAAGTGCCTGGCGATATATTTGTTCGCAGTCGTTCTCTGCTTTTGCCCGTTCCACTTCCAATTCAGCCTGTTCAAGCCTGGCGCCGGCCGCCTCCATCTGCTTCGAATAGACGGTACTGTCAACAAGCGGGATCCTGATTGCGCACTCCACCAACCAACTGCGATCCGAATTGATGCCTACCCTCAGCTCACCATGGATTCCCAATGCCGCTTTGGTCTTCTCAACATCCAAGTTCGCCAGCTCGAGATTCAGATGAGCCATGGCGACTGCCGGCGCCGGCTGCGGCTTTAGAAAGAGTTCCAGCAGTTCCACCTTGAATTCCTCCGCTTCATGGATCAATTCCGTCTCAGGCGAGATTCCATAATCCTGGACGGCCCGCGCCTGCTCAAATACAAGCTGGCCTTTAACTTTCTCAAGGGCATTGACATGTATTTCATACTGCAGTTGGGCCAAAGCCAGATCAAGTTGGTGAATCATTCCCGAACCGAAGGCTGCCGCCATGATCTCCACCTGACAGCCGAGCCAGGCAGCCAGTTTTTGGCGTATCTCCACCTCCTTTTGAAGCCTCCAGATGTTCAAAAAACACTGGACGGCGTTGAGAAAAACCTCCTCGAGAGTGATTTGATGTAAGATAAGCTCCTGCTTGTATGTATACTCGCTGCTGATAGCCTTCTGCCGGTAAGGCGATAGCTTAGCGGAGGCAAACAATGGATACGCCAGTTGGAAACGGGCAGCTTTACCTTTGAAGTCGGCATTGAACCTGTATTCAGCGCCAAGGCTGCTTCCAGTTATGCCGACCTCGGCCGCCCAGCCGCCTGGCACCGGCCAGTTCGGCATGTAATGGTACCCGAAGTTGAGAGTAAGCTCCGGCTGTGTCTTGCTTCCAAAAGCGGCCAGGCTTGCTTCAGCTTCTTTGAGGGAGATTGAACTCCGCACCAAGTCAGGGCTAGATGCCAACGCTGTTTCAACGAATTCAGCAAGCGTCATGGTATTATTACCCGCAACCATAGGTGCGGCTGAATGAGGGAATACCGGATGTACAGCCGCGACCGACGCCACGATCACCGCCGATAGTATGACCGTTTTCCACACTATTCTGCTCCCCCCTGGCTGAGGCCGATCAGGTGCGCGAGCTTTGCTTTGGCCACATTGTGTGAAAAAACCGTGCTGAGCAGCTGTTCCTCCACCTTGTGCAATTCGATTTCAGCCTCAGTCACTGCACCGGGCAGCTCAAGCCCCTCCTGATACCGCAGCTTCACCGCATTCAGTCTGGATTTGGCAAGTTCCACCTGCCGCTGCTGTTGACGATAACTGGCTTCCAACTGACGGATCTGATACTCGAGCCCTAATGCCGCAAGGTACAGTTGGCCAACCTTTCGCTCGTAGATCAACTTTTGCCTTTCATAGTCAAGACTGTTCAACTCCCGGTTAAGTTCCGGGGTGTAATCTGGATGGGAGAGACTCTGCCGAAGCCGGGCTAGTTCCAATTCCAAAGCCAAATGCTTTAACTCTGGGTTGTTTTGGATCAGCAAAGTCAGAAAATCCGCCTCGACAGCCAGTTCAACAAACTCAAAATTGGTATCCTCAGGTATCAAAGCGTAGTCATGCGGCAGTCCCATTAGTGTCAGCAGCTTGATGCGGGCCAACTCTCGCTCTTGATCGAGGTTTCGCAGTTGGTGCTCGATCTCAACATGCGCAAGCTCAATGCAGGCCAAATCCTCTTTTGTCGCCAGCCCTTCGTCATACTGGGCGGACGCTAGCTTTAGTTGGGCGTCTATGTAGTCCTTGGTTCGCCCGGCGAGCTCTATTAGCCGTGTGGTTTTCACCAACTGATAGTATGCCTCCTCTGTCTGCAGCATCAGTTCCTGCCGCAGCACGTGAACAGTCTGCTGCGCTCTCGCCAGTTCCATCTCAGCCAGCTTGACCTTGATGGGGTCAGCGCGGCGCAGCTGCTCGGCATTGGCAATCCTCAGGTTCAGGTCCGCGATTTCCACATCCAAAGCAGCAATTGCAAGCTCAACATTGTTGTTCATGACCTGCTTTCGGACCGAGGCCAAGCTCGCATATTCCGACTCACCTGCCGCTGTCGTCCGAGGATTGACCGACAGCGGCAAAAGCAGCAATACCAACAACATTACCGTTAGCTTTTCAGTTCGGATAACAGACACCCCCTTGCTGTTTGGCATGAATTGTCAGTGCAGAAAACCTAACTTTCGCAGCAGCCAGTGGAGGATCTTGTCCCGCTTGACAACCACCAGTGATTGGCAGGCCATTCCTGGTTTGAGTTCAGCCTTGTTGCCGTATTGATCTTGAAGAAATGCCTGGTCCACACTACCGAACACTCGGTAGACCAGGCTACCGTCACCAGCGAGCACTGCGTCTCCAGCAACTCCCGTGATGGTGCCTGTCACGGCACCGTATTGATGCCTCGGCAGTGCTTCAAAGCGGTAGACAACCGCCTGCCCTGGTTCAATCAAGGCAATATCCTGATTGCGGACGCTTATTTCCACACAAAGCGCCTGCCATGGCGCAGGGATAATTCTAGCCAGCTCATGCCCGGAAGGCAGATACTCCCCAGCACTAACCTGGTGAATCAGCTGAACAGTGCCGCTGATAGGAGCGGTAATCCGGCTCAGCTGTTTTGTATGCTCAAGCTCCGCTATCTGGTCCTGCACAGTTCGCAACCGCTCTGCCTTGATGGATCTCTCTTGATCAAGAGCAGCAACCGTATCGTGCAGATAGTTGTCCAGGTTAAGTCTTGCTGCTTCCTTTTCCAGCTTGAGCCGCAGCAGTTCGTGCTCAGGCAGGGCATTGCTCCGCTCGTGCCTTTCCAGGCTTGCTTCCGCCTGCCGGTAGGCCAAGAGCAGCCTGTCATACTGGGACTTGAAGGATAAAAACCGGTGGTGGATGGACTGCGGGCAATCCGAAACGCCGCATGCAGGCTGGCTTCCGTCTCGAGCCGCCATGATCACCCATGAGCGCAGGTCATTTAGCTCGGCAAGCTGTTTCTCAAGCTCTGCCAGTTCTGCTTTCAGTCTGTCAAGTCTCAATTCCAGCATTTCGGTGTCGATCGTAAGCAGCGTCTCTCCCTGGCGAACATGGCTGCCCTCACGCAAGTTCACAGTTTTCACCTTGCCGCTGACTATGTTCCGCACAGTGCACACATTGGCCTGAGGCCTGAGCACCCCGGTAGCCCTGACAACGTGATCAATCTCGCCAAACCAAGCCCAGAGCAAAGCCAGGCTGAAGGCCGCGCAGATAATACAGAGCAATATCGCCCCATAGCGAGGCGGCCTCTTGGAAATACCCAAACTGCTCCCATCAAAATCAACAGTGAACACCGCACACCTCCTTCAAACCGTTCTGGGCTTGCCACAGCATGAAGTACTGTCCTTGCCTGCGCAGAAGCTCAGAGTGGGTGCCTATTTCCACAACCTCGCCGTCAGCCAGAGTGATGATCTTGTCACAAGCGGTAATCGTGCTTAAGCGGTGTGCGATCATGATCACGGTCATTTCGCCGCTGATACGGTAAATGGCCTCTTGGATCCGTTTCTCGACCACAGAGTCTAGGTGGCTCGTTGCTTCGTCTAGAATCAAGACATCTGGTTTCCTGATCAAGGCCCTAAGCAGCGCGATTTGCTGCTTCTGCCCTCCAGACAGGTTCTGCCCCCGCTCTCCGAGCATGGTCCCATACCGATCCGGCAGTTGGTTGATCATCTCGGCTATCCCCAACTGCTCCGCCAATGCCGCGATTTGTTCGATCTCATATTCTGGCAACCCCAACGTGATGTTTTCCAGGAGCGTTCCACTAAAAAGCTGACAGTCCTGGGCCACATAGCCAATCCTGGCGCGGAGAGCCCCCAAGTTGATATCCTGGACCGGGACCTGGCCAAACCAGACTTGTCCCTGGACAGGTTGGTAAAACCCAAGCATCAATTTGGCAATAGTCGTTTTCCCCGAACCACTAGGGCCTACAATGGCTGCCTTTTCGCCAGAGGCGACGGTAAAGCTCACATCCTTCAGAATCAACCGCCGGGAGCCGTATCGAAAGCTTACATTGTCAAAGCGAATTGCACAAGCAAGCTGCGCAGGCGAAATCATGTCGCCACGGAACAATACTTCCCGTTCCAGATCCATTGTCTCCCACAAGCGTTCTGCCGCCGCTTTGGCCTCTTGCAGCACAGGCTGAAGGCCTGCCAAGCTAACAATTGGCGTCAGAAAATAACTTAAAAGCGCATTATAGGCCAAGAGTTGGCCCAGGCTGATGGCTCCCCGCAGAATCTCCATACCCCCTATCCAAAGAATTGCCAACTGCACTAGGGAGGTCAGCCCGGAATACAATGAACCCTGGATATTGCGCAGGCGCGCGTCTTTGAAGGCAGTCGCCAGTGTCTTAAGAAACTTGATTTCCGTCCTCCGCCGCGTTTCAGCCTCCGCCGCACAGGCTTTGATGATGCTGATGCCGCTTAAGGATTCCACTAAAGCCGCTTCCAGCGCCGCCGCTTGTTCCAGGTGCTGACGGTGCAGCCTCTGGTAAGGGCCGGAAAACAGGCCGATCAGCACAAGAAACAGTGGAACCACGAGGACTGTGGCGGTGAACAAAGTCCGGTTCTGAACCATAAGGACAACACCAACGACCACAACCATCGCTGAATCCAGCAGCACAGACACCACAGCGTGCGATACGGCGCTCCGGATCTTGCTTGTATCCGAAACACGTGCTAGAATCTCTCCCACCTGGTAGCTGTCGAAAAAGGAAACCGGCAGTTCCAAAATATGCTCATAGAATTCCAACATTAGCTGCGTTTCCAATTTGGTCCCAGTATAGATGACCAGCTGATTGCGGAACGCTCCCAACACAGCTCGGAGAACTGACAGCATTCCGAAGCCGATGGACAATATGTGCAGAGTCCTGGCAAGCCCCTCAACAAGTACCTGGTCAATCACGATCTTCACGTAAAACGCGCCGAGAATCCCGAATACGGTATACATAAGAGACGCGGTGAAAATTTGAAGCAGAATGCCCCGGTGCGGCCAAAGCAAAGGGTACAACCGGTTAAGCGGTTTATTGGTCTCATCTCTGCGCCGGAAACTGCTGGACGGCACAAGCAAGACCAGCACACCGGACCATATTCGGACAAACTCTTCCATTGAGATTATGACAACACCCTCAGCCGGATCAGCGATCACTAGTCTGTCTTTGTCTACCCGATGGATTACCAGGTAGTGATGGAGCTGCCCTTTTACCACGTGGGCGATACATGGCAGGGCGATGTCTCTGGTCAGGTGCTGCCTGGAGGCCTGAACCCCTTTCGCCTTGAAACCAAGTTTCTCGGCGGCTGTTACAATGCCAAAGGCACTAGTCCCCTTCTGATCCGTTCCCGCGAGCTGTCTCACCTTGGCCAAAGGCACTTTGAGCCCGTAGTGCTTGGCGACAGTGGCAAGGCAGGCCGCCCCGCAATCAGCAGGGCTTTGCTGTTTTACACAGACAAACCGCTTGTTCACTCAGTCTCAGCCACCTCCAATTTTTCTCATTTCTCAAGATTCTGATATTTAACTCGCCACGGAAGCCGTTTCACCTCAGAAACGCTTCCGCCGTCAATCAGGCTTTACTCCAAGAACTGGTAAATATGGAACCGAAGCCGTTCACCAGAGCCGGCCCAATAAGACAGAATGCGGTAAGGAGCTGTATTTTCCAGGACCACATAAAACCGCGTCGGAAAGAAAAAGCGGAGAAACCCGTCATAGCCAATGGAAAAGACAATAATCTCTTCCCGCTTTTCCAAGAGGCTCCTAACCTGAGGGGCCATTTTTTTCTGGTTTGCCAGATCCTGAATCTGTTTATCTGTCAGGATCCTTGAATCGAGCTGCATTTTGCCGGGAGAGTTCAAGTCGAGCAGCCTGCCGTGGAAATCAGTACGGCCTTGATTCAAAAGTGCCTGCAGGTGCAGCCCCAGGACCTCTATCTCGGTCGCCTGCTCCCTAAGGCGGATTTCCCGCGTGCTCTGCAGTTTGTCTTCCAGATAATAGACGAGCACGTACTGTTCTTCCTCTGGGTCATATGCCGCCACCCGGCGGTCAAACCCAATCCGGACAGCGTCTTCGCTGGTAAGAACGGCCATTTCGCTGTTTAGCAGGCGCAGATCGGCATCATACCGTGATTCCATGGTGTAGCCGGGACCAATAGTGCTTGCAAAAAGCCGCCCAGCTTCCACACGGTATTCCACCTGGTAGACATATTCCTCGTCGCCGTCCGGTGTGATGATGGCGACACGATACAACTGATTGTCCGGTAAATAGCCGATCACGGCTTCAGCTGCCGCGCCAGCCTCCATCAAATGTAAGCCTGCAACCAGCACTGCCAGGAGCAGTGCACATATAACCCTTTTGCTGATTGGAATCATCCCCTACTCTACTCCCTGGATCATTTCTAATTATAGCATAGTTCTTGTTTTCTGTAAATTGCCAATTTATTTCCAAATTATCTATGCCCTAAAACTGCCTATTTGCGCTCGAGCAGCTCCACCTCGTAGTTGTCTGGATCGGTGATAAACGCCATTTTCTTCCCCGCTGAAATCGCTTGGCGCCAGTTGTCCGGCCAAATCTCGATCCCCTTCTGCTCAAGCTCTTCGCAAAAAGCGTACAGGTCCGGGACACCTATGGCGAAATGGAGCAGATCCTCCGGCACATTCAGCTTGTAATCCGGTGAATAGGTCAATTCCAGGGTATGCTCGTTCCCGGGGAGCTCCAAATGACAGATTTGATTTCCCGCCGGCGAACGATCAGTACGGCTTTTTACCGTGAACCCCAAGTTCTCGCAATACCATTTTATCGAGTGTTCAAGGTCGCTCACCCGCACCCGGGTATGCAGAAATTTGTACACCATACCGCCTCCCATGCTAGTTAATACAGATCAATTTTCTATCCTCAAAGGACATTTCCTCTTTCCCACTTGCCGCACCCCGCCGCTCTTGCTTTCCCAGTATGATTCTGATACAATGCAAGCAGAAATGTGGTAGAGTAGATGGCATGCGTTTTAGTGCTTAGGGATGGGACGTTGCCCTAAGACGAAATGCTCTCTGTGAGCTGCGGTATGTCCATCGCGTCCGCTGTCACCAAAGAGCCGCTTCTCTTTGGTACAGTCTACCAAAGAGAAAGGAGCATCACTGTGTTCAAACAGACTCGCACCTTGGTTTATTTGGCTGTTCTAGCCGCGTTGAGCATTGTGTTCGGCAGGATTCTCAGTGTCCGAGTCAGTCTCGGGGGAATCGAAGGTATCCGCATCGGCCTGGGCGGCCTGCCGATTATCCTGGCAGGGTTTGCGTTTGGGCCGTGGTACGGTGGAGTTGTAGGAGCTCTATCTGATATTGTCGGCTACATGATCAACCCCATGGGCGCTTATGCACCCCATTTCACACTCTCGGCATACCTCACCGGGTTTATTCCCGGAGCGGTAATCTGGTACGGCTGCAAAGGCCAAAGGAAGTACTGGCAGCTGGTTCTCGCCGTTCTTGTAGGAGAGCTTGCCACCAACGTCGGCCTTGTCCCTTATTTTCTCTACACTCTGTTCGAAATACCGTACAAGCCCATGTTGATTCCACGCCTTTGCTCAGTTCTGATCCAGGCACCTTTTTATGCTTACTGTGCCAAAGTCATTTTAAACTTCAAGCCGTTGAAACTTACCGACATGTCCGGCCAGCCCAAACCCTGAGCGGAGCCGGGCTGTTCGCTGTAATGCCAAAAACGTGTTGAACGGGGGATACTATGGAACACATACGCCGTAAAGCGGGATACATCATTGACATGGATGGTGTGCTCTATCACGGCAATTATCTTTTGCCGGGCGCATCAGAATTCGTGGAATGGCTAAACAGGGAGAACAAAAAATATTTGTTCCTGACCAATTCCAGCGAGCGTTCGCCGCGGGAGCTGCAGCTGAAGTTGGCCAGAATGGGCATCGAGGTGGAAGAGAGCCACTTTTACACCAGCGCTCTCGCGACCGCCAGCTTCCTCGCCAAGCAGTGCCCGGGCGGCAGCGCTTATATCATCGGCGAGCCTGGATTGGTCAAAGCTTTGTACGATGTTGGCTTTTCCATGAACGATGTCAATCCCGACTATGTGGTCGTAGGCGAAACGAGATCGTACAACTATGAGAAAATCGAGCTCGCTGTCCGTTTAGTGCGGCAGGGGGCAAAGCTAATCGGCACCAACCCGGATCTCACCGGGCCTTCTGAACAAGGGATCATCCCCGCGACCAAGGCACTAATCGCACCAATAGAACTGGCGACGGGCAAAAAGGCGTACTACATCGGCAAACCCAATCCACTGATGATGCGCCACGGGCTGAAGCTTCTCGGGACATCAACTGAAGATACAGTGATTATCGGGGACCGGATGGACACCGACATAGTCGCCGGTATCGAAGCGGACATCGATACCGTCCTGGTCCTGAGCGGCGTCACCTCAAGGGAGACTCTGCAGCAGTTCCCATACCAGCCTCACTATATACTGAACGGCGTAGGTGAACTCGTCCCGTAAGCCAGAGCCTTGCTTTCCAGGCTAGGATCGGGACACTGTCAAGGATATTGTCCCCTCTAGCTTCTCCAACGGCTTAAGGTATACGGTCCCTGTGTCCGGCAGTCCTTGGTTGGCCAGGTTGAATCCATTGTTGCAGTTAGTCACCGGTTCCACGGCAAAATAGCGGTGATCGTCTTTGGGGCAGTACAGGATCAAGTGCTGGTACACAGGATCCCAGTCCATCATCAGCCGCACTCTGCTTCGCGGCCATTCAATCACTGCCGGCCGGCATTCAACCCGGAAGCACTTGTCGACAAACTCGGCAGTAAGTTCTCTTCGACTAGAGAAATCCAATTCCGGCGGCACCTTCTCCCACCTGCCGGTGGGTATAGGTGTTTCGCCTGGGTAGACGCCGATCACCGGCAGCTCGACTATAACTTGATCATCCTGTTCCGTCAGAGACCTGACAAAATAGGGATGAATGCCCATTCCGGCAGGCGCTTCTTCGCTGCTGAGATTCTGAACCGATGTTATGATCGAGAAGCGGTTCGCCTCCAACCGAAAGCGCACTCGCGCTGTGAAGGCAAAGGGCCAGGAAATCCCCGGGTATTCTGTACTGTTGAAATCCAAATCCAATTCTGTCTGAGTTCGAAAGGCAACTTTCCAGGGACGGGTGCGGACCTCGCCGTGAATGGCGTGTCCGTCGGCGGAATTGATGGCCAGTTGATATGAATGGGCTTTGTAGACCAAAATGCCGTCTTTAATGCGGTTTGAGTATGGAATCATGTTGAAGGAGCTGAACTTTCCAGGCTCGTTATCGCTGATGGCACTCTCGGGCGTAGGCCGCATCATATCAACCCAGTGGTTGTCCAGTTTGTACTTGAAACTGCAGATCGAAGCGCCGACTGCTGGCACAATTCCAACCTGCAGCTGATCATTTTCCAGCAGGATGACATCCTGATGAGCCTGCATCAACTGATCCCTCCAGTGCTTTTTAGTTGTATATTATTAGTTCCATCCGCCTGGCAGTTTTCCTCTCCCACTCCATTGCACAAAAAAGCAGTGACCACTTGGAATCTGTCACTGCTTCCATATCGCACTATGTTCTACGGCCTATTCCCGACGGTCGATGAAATACCCTTCGGTTTGGACCGCTTCAGGATTATAGGCTTTGGTTGTACGCATACCCTGCCTGACATGCTTCAACTTGCGGGCGAACTGATCCTTAAAACTAGCCATCATCTTAGCAGTTTGCTCGTCAACAGCCAGGATTTCCTCAACAACCTGCCTTTCATTGGATGTGAGCGGCTCCTGATCCAGAACACTGATCTGCTCGATCAAGGCCTGCCGATGCTCGATCAGCTCAAGCAGCCGCTGCTGCGCATCCTCTTGTTCCCAATCGGCGCTTTTACATAACTGAAGCTGCTTCTTGGCAGCGGCCAACAGTTTGTTATATAGTTCCAATCGTTCAGGATTGCTAATGGCCATCACTCACCTATCTATTTCGACCACATTGACATCTGCTGGTACAGCCAGTCAGACTGGGCATACAACTGCTGCAGCGCTCTTTCCATGGCGGTGAACTGAACCCAATACCGGTTTTCCAGTTGAATCATCCGCTCCTCCATAACGGCTATTTGTCGTTCATAGTAGCGGATTTTTTCCGAAAGTGTGCTTGTGTCAAACAGAGAAGACGCCTTACCGGCGGTGTCCGCCAGCCGGTTCAATCCCAATGCCAACTCATCGCTCAACCGTTGGGCAATTCCCTTGCTATCAAGTGTTTCACCGCTTTTGGTGAATAAAGCCATGACCTCTTCAGGATTGTTCTGGACTGCACTGCGAAGTTGAGTTTCGTTAACATGCAGTTTCCCGTATTCGTACCAGCCCCCTGTTGTGATCCCAATTTTGCTTAAAGTGTTCAACCCACCTATGCCTTCGACGGCAGAGCTCAAGGACCAGCGCAGCTGGGAAACGAGATTTGTCAGGATCCTGTCTGACCGCAAAAGCCCACTCTTGGCCTTTTCTTCCCACAGTTCGATTTCTTTTTCATCCATTTCCTTCTTCTGGGCTTCGGTCAAAGGCGGATAATCCCGGTAAAAAGGCTCGTTCAATTTGCCTTGGATTTCTGCGATCAGCTCATTGTACTTGTCCACCATAGTCTTGATTGTATCGACGATGCGGTCAGTGTCTTGAGCAACTTCCAGCCTCACAACTTTGTTCTCGTCCGCTGCGCGCAAGCTGATGGCCAGGCCGCCAAAGGTGAAGTTGTTGCTTTCCCTGAATGTTTCCAAGCCGTTGATCTCAACCAGCGCGTTCTTCCCTGCGTCGTCTCTAGCCCAGCCGCCTCCGTCGAGCAGTACGGTGTTCACAAAACTCAAAGTACCGCCTTGTTCATCGTCGACTACGGCATCTTCGAACTCGACCACGGCATTGGCCCCGGTCGCATTGCTTCTGAACACCAGGCTGTCTGTGGCTTCATCATATAAGGCTGTAATCCCCAGCTCTTTGTTGTTGTTGATTTTCTTTACAAAACTGTCGATGGTTTCGCCGTGCTCGATGGTTATCGCGACAAAATCGCCATCCTTGGAGCGCAAACCCAAAGTCGTTGGCTCTTCAGGATCAATGCTGGCCGCAAAGTCCGCAAGCCGCTGGCTCACACCGCCGGCGCTGATCTTGGATGCGGCCGCCGCCAGTTGCTTGACCCTAATCTCATAGATCCCATACTGGGCATTGCCTGCTGCCTGCGCCGTCACAATCGATTCATCCGAGGAGGAAACCTTGCGTACCATAAACGTCGACTGCAGCTTCATGTTGAAGACATAGTCCCGGAAACTGGTGATTTTGGTCATAAGGGCTCTATATTGATCCCGCTGCCATTCGGCCCGCACTTTTTGCTGGTACATCCGATCTAACGGCAGCCGTTCTACTTCCATCAACTGTCTGACGATTTGTTCGGTGTCAAATCCCGACGCCAATCCTCCGATCCGCATAACAATCGTCCTCCTTAGGTATTTACCTACACTATAATTATCGGCAAGTTTGGGGTATTCTTTAACCGATACAGGAACCACACGCCAGACAACGAATAGCATATTAGACGCGAAGCAAAGAAGGTGTGCCCCTTGGTTTTATCGAGAAAAACAGCCAGCCCAAACATACCGGCCTCAGTGTTGGCGGTTTGCCGCGTACTATCGGGACGGGGCTATCAGGCTTATGTCGTGGGTGGGGCCATCCGCGATGCCCTGCTCGGCAAGGAAGCGAAGGATTGGGACATCACCACCGATGCCACCCCTGATCAGGTGCGGCAGTTGTTTACCAAGACACTGGCCACCGGGGAAAAATACGGCACGATTACCGTTATCGTGGACAACCATTCTGTCGAGGTCACCACCATGCGTAAAGACTCCCTCTACTCCGATGCCAGGCATCCTGATCACGTCGAATTCACCACCGACCTCACTGCTGACCTGGGCCGGCGCGACTTCACCGTCAACGCCATCGCTTATGATCCTTTGAGCCAAACGTTTTACGACCCTTACCACGGCCTAAAAGACCTGCGCCGCAAGATCTTGCGTACTGTTGGCGATCCTAAAGCAAGATTCAGCGAGGATGCCTTGCGAATGCTGCGCTTGATCCGCTTCAGCGCCACCTTGGGATTCAGGCCGGAAAAGAACACCCTCAAGGGCATCCAGCCTCAACTGATTGCCAGAATTGCCAAAGAAAGAATCAAGGAGGAACTGAGCAAACTGCTCCTGGCCGAGTCCATCGCACAGCCTCTCCAACTGCTTTATACTAGCGGGCTTTTGGAGCAGATTATTCCCGAACTTGCCCTGACTGCCGGCGTGAAGCAGGGAAGCTATCACCCTTGGGACGTCCTGGGGCACTCGATCACAGCCTGCCAGGCAATCAAACCCGAACTCCATCTGCGGCTGGCCGCTTTACTGCATGATGTGGGCAAACCTCAGACAATGAGTGAAGATGCTAAAGGAATTCACTTCTACGGCCACGATCAAATAGGTGCTGAGCTGGCCGAAGCGATACTGCAGCGGCTGACCTACAGCAAGCGAATCCAGAACAAGGTAGCCCTGTTGATCAGGCATCACATGTTCCAGATCCACCCCCATTCCTCGGACAAAGCCATCCGCAGGCTGATTCACCGGGTAGGCAAAGAAAACATCCATGATCTGATTGAACTTCGCAAAGCCGATGTACTAGGCATGAGGCACAACCCGCGGCAGGTCTGGGAATACTTTCAAGCATTGACCGAACGGGTTCTGCAGATAATCGAGTCAGACCATGCATTCACCCTGGCGGATTTGGCCGTTTCAGGAACAGATTTGATCGAGGAATTGAGTTTGAAACCCGGGCCTTTGATCGGCAAAATCCTTGCCGGATTATTGGACAAAGTCCTTGACGAACCAGAGCTCAACACCCGACCACAGCTTCTGGCACTTGCCAAAGCATTTATAGAATCTCCGCCAGCCACCGACGCAGAGTTCTAGCGTCATCCAAGAGCTGTTCGGGTTCATTGCCTTTCACAAACTCGATCAGCGCGTACCGCTGCTGCGGCAGATCGCGAATTAATGAGAAATACCGCCGCCACAACTCTTCTCCTTCTACCAAGGGCAGCCGCTCCCCCTTGTCGGTCCAGGAAAAAACATGGAGATTGGCCAGCCAAGGCTTGACCCGCTCCAACCCAGACAGCCGCTCATCCAGGGTGTGCGGCGGCAGTGGCTGCCAATAGGTGTAAACATTGGTGTGCGCCACTTCCTGCAGCAGCTGCGCCGCCGATATGACGTCGTCCGTAAGTGTTTTCCCATGATACTCAAACGCTATTCTGACACCTTCCCGGGCAGCTTTATCCGCGATTCTGCGCACATTTTCCACAATCCTCGCCCGTTCTTCGGCAGTGGTTGAGGCAGAGCCTTTTGTCCCTGCCCACACTCGGATCAGCGGCGCTTCCAAAGCGACCGCTGTTTTCAAGACATCGCCGAAGGAGATATCGTCGTCGCAGCGGTAGTAAGAACCATACGACGCCACTTCCAACCCGGCATCAACCGTTAGCTTCCTCACTTTACGCGCGGCACCAACGTCCCCATGAGGCACATGGACATCTCCGCCCCATTCGATGCCAACCAGCCCACTCTTGGCGGCAAGTCCGGAAATCTCTTGTACTGACAGATTGCGAAATGTGATCGAGACCAGTCCTGGTTTGATCATTTGATCAGCCTCCCCAACCGAATGCAGCCAAAGTGGCAGCAGCAATCGGCAATATGAACAGTCCACGCGCCGATTCGGTACGTCAGATTACTTCTTCAGCATCTGATCGGCTTTATCCTTCTGACCTTTTGCACTGCGGCGCGAGCTGACTGCTCTTTGCACAAATAAAAAAAAGGAAGGTATCACCAAAGAGAGGATGAGCCAATGTTACTACAAAAGTGCGGTGATATCTTCCTTTTTGACGATGGAAAGACAGCTCTAGATCTCCACGCTGGTAAAGATCATGTGCCCGTACGCGGGGGGCAGCCCCCAGTCGAGTCTGTTTTCAGTCCATTCCCCTTCGTCGCTGTAATCACTTAAGGTGAGATTGAACCCTACTTTCAGTGTTTCATGGGGAGTGAAGCCAAAATGCTCTTTCAACATGGCTACCGGAATACGTATATGCAGACCGTAGCTTTTTGTTTCCAAGTGGATCTTGACTTTCTGGTCAAAGGGCACCGGCACCTTGATTGAGACATTTCTTAAAAGCATGCTGAGAGTGCCGTCTTTATGGTGTGTTATCTTGCATGCGAACCAATGGCCGTTCGCGTTGAAGAAATCCAATAGTATGCTGTCCAGCAGGTAGTTGTAAGTTGGGCTGCTTACACCCTTGCCGTCTATATAAATGTAGCTGTAAAGATACGCCTCATCCCAGGAAAAAGCTGCCTCAACCCACCTCAATTCACTGATGCGGCCAGATCTCGAGACAAATGTTTTGTAGAAATCCCACTGCGGCACCTGGCTTTCATCGATCACCAACAGCGCGTTTGGCTGGGCGGTTTTGGAGATCAATTCGGGATTGCTGCCGCGATAGCAGTAGACCGTTCCGCATGTCCCGGCTTCCCGCAGCTTGCGTGTATGTTCGGCCATCCGTTCCATCTCTTTCTCCGGCCGAATCATCATCTCGAGGAAACTGCACCTGTAGTTGATAAAATCCCACTCCACAGGATGATTGTTCAGACCAGAGCCTTCCGACTTCTTATGCAGCAGGTTGAGCACCCATGCAGGGACCAGCGTTTCACACAGTGTCGATGCCCTGAGCAGCGCATAGTACATCCATGAAGCGATCCTCAACTCGAAGACCCGTTCAAGCAGTGCGTTCCATCCCAGTTTTGGTATGATTTCCTTAAGCAATATGCAGCCATCAAGCAGATGGAACAAGCGCAGCCCTGTTTTCACCCTGGCAATCAGCGAATATTCATGTCGGATGAAGTGGAGAAAACTGTAAATAATCAAATCGGGATCAGTATGTCTAAGATACATCGTATTGCTGTCAAACACCGCCGTTTTGGCGGCCCGGTAAAAAGTGCTTGATAGTATTCCCTTGAATGCATAGAAATCCATCCGGTGAAACTCGACAATATATGTAAACCCGTAAGTCAGCCGCTTGACATACCGCGCCAGATGGGGGCTTACTGCCGGATCGTGCAGTCTTTTTTCGAACTCTGCCGGATCACTGCCAATTGTGGTGTATCCCAAATCCAAAAGGATCTTGTGTGCTTTGGCGAGATCTTCGCTGTGCATTTGCAGATCAATATCGTTAAAGTCCCTCAGCAATCCCTGAGGATACCGCGACTGAGTGGCAAACCCTTTTAGCACCAGGGGTATGATACCGTGCTGGTTCAATTTCTGCAAGATGGTCCGGAATTCGCTGCGCATCAGTTCGTCGTGGATCCTGCTGCGGAGCAAAATGGCTTGGATTTTGCTGTCGACCGAAGGATCTAGTTTTGCTTGAGATGCCGCCAAGATTTGACAGATAATCAATAAGACTTCGTGCCGCGAAGCAACAGATATAAAATCATTCACATTAAACCCTTCCGGGAAAAGTTCCTCGGTGATGGGCCAATCGCAAAGGTATGCATTCAGGATATCCACCATACACTGTTCTTCTTTGGACAGCTGAGGATGTTTCTGTTTATGCTGCAGGGGCGCATTGTGGACAGCCATGAAAACACCTCCTGCACTTCCGCGCATCAATCCGGTAACACGAAAGCAGCAAAATGAGAGTTTATCTTTCCATAATGTTAGACGTAAATCAAAGCAGAAAAATCACGTGTTCCCAGGAAATTTTTCTATTTTAACCACTTTGCCTTTGACAAACTCTATAGCCCGGCGCGGATCGGGTTTATCCTTGTTGTCGCCTTTTGTCTGCACATAAAACCTTCCACCTCTGGCAGCGATGTCGATCACACGGTGAGCCACAAGGCTGTCGTGGGCCATCAAAATGACGACAATGTCGCCAATCTTGATGTTCTTAGGCGGCGCGACAGTGATCGCGTCCCCCTCTGCGATCGTAGGCTCCATACTGGTTCCCGTTCCATACATAACAACAGACTGCCCTCGCTCCAGCGCGTCAAGGAGCATTTCCAAGGCGATCCGATCGATGTTCATATTTGCAGCACTCACCTTCACCACTTGAGTTTTCCCTCTTATGCAGGTATTCTGACAATGATAGCGAAACATATCAACAAGACTTGGAGGGTGGAAATGCATAATCTCACAGATATTCAGCTAATCAGACATATTCAAACGACTCAAGACGAACACGCTTGCGAAGAACTTATCCGGCGTTATTATGGAGTCCTGCGCCAGCTGGTCAAGTATAAAGTTCCAGCCCGCACGGATATTGACGATATAGTGCAAGAAGTTATGATCAAGGTGATCACAAAGATTGATCAGCTAAGAGACCCGTCCAAGCTCAAACCCTGGATTTACAGGATTGTCCGCAGTCAGATCCAAGACTACTTCCGGACCGCATACCCGCAGATTGAAAACACTATCGCCAACGAGGAGCACACACTGCTCGACACCTACCTGGTCACAGAATCATCGGAAGACGCCATCCTGCACAAACTGGAAATGAGCGATATATACGACATCATCCTCGGTTTTCCTGTCGAGAATGTCAAACCGTTTTTGCTGCACCACCTCGACAACCTGAGCTATGCCGAAATCGCCGCGGTTACTCAGGAAAAACCATCAACAGTGCGCGGCAGGATTGCCAGGACCAAATCGAGTTTGGGCAGGGAAATGTTCGACCGCTCAGTCCCCCAGGAAATCAGGGCGAGGCTTGCAGCCAAACTCAGCCAGATCGCCACCGACGGTTCCTATGTAATCCATCATCTCAAAGCCGATTTCTTCCAGAATAAGGCTTTGTTGGACGAACTCGATTCCCGGCGGATGTCAATCGCAAAACCCACCATCTATTTCACAAAATCGCTGGATAACTTGATGATCGTCGCGGATATGCGCCCCAGTGTTCAAGTCTGCGTGATCAAGGTGAAATCCAAAGAGGCGATACCGATCCTTTTGAACCGGATCTCAACCGCAAAGCGCCTGCACTGCATTTTCCTGAGCTCTGAGTACTTGGATTATGCCAAGCAGTTTCTGCACTTTGTCTCCGAAATCACTGCGTATTCTTTCGTGGCAGAGCCCGCGTCGCCAGTCACACCGATAGCCACTTCCTGCCGCATCGTTGAAAAGCCTCTTGACAGCGACGCATCTTACATGAGTTTGCTGGACCAGGACCCAGGGTTAGGCTATGTGGTTGAGCAGGTATATAAGGAGTACGGTAATGATCCAAGCCGTTTTCGGGTTTTTGCAGCTTATGATCACATCACCACCGAACTGCGCGCTTATGCTTTCTTCGTTCAGATCGACAACCACCTGTGGGAGCTCAGCAGATACGTATCATTCGCCAAATCCAGCGACGACCCTTTGCGCGCTTGCATTGCAGCAGGCACGGAATCGCTCGTGAGCCTGGGTTTCTACGTGTCAAACACAGGTGTGCAGGAAAATGACAGGGTTTTCCTGGAACTGGCTCCTTTGATGGGCTATCAAGAGCTCTACCGTTTTACCAGCGGCATGGTGGAAAAAATATAAGAGTGAAAGGGTGTTCGCGCATGAGCAAGTTGACGAAAAGTGATGCTCTGGTTGTGCGGGAAGTCGATCAGGAGACTATCATCTTGAACACTAAAACTGGCTCTATTCATGTCCTCAATCCGACAGGAACCATAATCTGGAAACTCTTGGATGAGCTTGACAATGTCGATGCCATTGTCGATGCCGTGGAGCAGCTGTACGATCATAGCGATGTTTCTGCAGTTCAGGCAGATGTGGCCGCAATCATTGACGAGATGATTTCCCAAGGCATCTTGTGCCAAGACTAGACAGGCCTAGCTGAAGCAGATACAACCACCGTGAGTCCGCCACTCGTTGGCGCAGATCCTGAACGGCTTTATAGCATAACCGACTGTGAATAACCGTTCCGACTGCACCGTTGGCTTGACATAGGACGCTGGATCAAGTTTGTGCTGAGCGCGAAACTGCTTAATGAACTCTGGGCTGACTTTGTTTCTCATCCAAAACACCTCCTTTGGCGAGCTTGCGATTGGCTGCTATGCGGCAGTTCTCGCTTGGTTTGAGTAAATCGCCTGTCTCCAACAAGTTCAGTGCCAGGCAAGGCTCGCAATACTGTTTTAAATTGCACAGCCTGCAGTTTTCAAGCTCATCCATGGATATGTCCCGCAATTCCTTAAAGAGCGGCGATTCCTGCCAGATCACTTCCAGAGTCTGCTCTCTGATATTTCCCGCCGCTGTGGGATAAGCCACACACGGCCGGATGTCTCCTGTCGGCCCAACCACCAGGCCGCCTTGGCCTATGCCGCATTTGGCAAACACGGCTTCAGCCTGCTCAGGTGCGTGTCTGAACAGTTCTACCATTTCCCCGTCTGAAAGGCGAAAATCGTTTCGGTGCCGCCCACTGGGCAAAAGGCACGGTGAAAACCTAAACCTCAACCGGTACCCCTTACTGTCCGCGAACGCCAGCATAGCCTCATAATCCTGGAAGTTCTGCCTGAGCACAACCGGCTTGAGAACAAAATTCAAGCCGCTTTTCTTCAACAGCTCCAATCCGTTGACAAATCTCGCGAAAGACCCTTTCACCCTTGTGATACGCTCATAGTATTCAGGCGAGGATCCATAGAGGCTGACTTCAATAAGCAAAGGATCTATCTGCGTAAGTTGAGCAATCACCTTGTCATCAATCAATACCGCGTTGGTGAAGACTGTGATTGTGAACCCGATCCTGCTGAAGATCTCCGCAGCCTCATACCAATCCCGCCGGTAAAACAGCTCACCTCCTGTCAAGGTAATATCCATGATGCCCATGCGGCGCATCTGCTCCGCAGCATCGGCAATTTCCTCAAGAGACAGATCCCGCGTTTGGCTGCGGGTCGGATTATAGCAGTGTATACAGTTCAAATTGCAGCCATATGTAAGTTCAAACACTGCCGTAACCGGTATGTTGCGCTGCCTGTACTTTTCCAGCACATATGCGTACAAAGGCTTGTCCATAACGGTCCCCCTAAGTTTTGCCTCCTGGCACGGGCAGCTGGTTGATTCGCTCCCAGAAGAGATCGTTCAGCTCGAAATGCAGCTCATAGCAGGGAACCTGTCCGCATATTTGCGCAGCGATCTCGAAAGCGTTTGCTGCCAAGCCACCGTAGACGTTGATACACCAAAGGCTGGACATTAACCGGGCGGCTGCTTCAGCCGGGCGCAAAGGCTCAAGGTATGTGGTTTTGTCCTGCACCAAAAAGAAGCAGTATCCAAGCGGAACACACAGGTTCGCCCCGCCGTGCTCCCTGCCGTACGGTGTCCCCCAACCCACCAACCTGCCGGGGCTGCTGCGGTCCTGCTCTACCATGATTGCTTCATCGGTCAGCACGACTGCCGGGCGTTTGGATTGAGAGATCAGTTTCACGGCTGTGGATTTGCCCGCCCCTGACTGTCCGAGGAAGGCGTACATCACACCTTCGTGGCAAACGGCAGACGCATGCATCATGGTACCGCCTTGCTTCAAGGCCAGGTATGGGGCGATCGCTCTCATGGCTGACAAGATAAAGCTGTCACAACCGTCCTCGACCACCATTTCCACACAATCCGAACCGGCGAACCGGATGAAACGCATATTTCATGCAAATCATCACGCACTCATACAAAAAACCCCACATACCGCCAACTGGCAGCATGTGGGGTCTTATCAAACTGTGTGCGTCACATTTCGGCCATACGCTTGTAAATCTCGAAACGTCTCTTGGCGTCTGCCTCAGCCCGCTGCAGCAGATCTGCCGCAATGTCTGGGAACTGTCTGGTCAGAGTCGCATACCTGTTCTCGCTCTTGAGGAACTCTTGGAAGTTACCGGTCGGCTCCTTGGAGTCGAGAATGAACGGATTCTTGCCTTCCAGCTCCAAAGCCGGGTTGTACCGGTACAATGTCCAGTATCCTGCTTCGACCGCCCGCTTGCCCTGTTCCGCTGACATGCCCATGTTGATGCCGTGGTTGATGCACGGTGCATAGGCGATAATCAGCGATGGCCCGCGGTAGCTTTCCGCTTCGAGCATGGCCCGGAGCAGTTGGTTGCGGTTGGCGCCCATGCTGACGCTGGCCACATATACGTAGCCGTAGGTCATGGCCATCCTTCCCAGATCCTTTTTCCGGATCTTCTTGCCGGAAGCGGCAAATTTGGCCACTGCGCCTGTCGGTGTGGACTTGGATGCCTGGCCGCCTGTGTTGGAATAGACTTCGGTGTCCAGTACAAGCACGTTGACATCTTCGCCGGAAGCCAGCACATGATCCAATCCACCGTAGCCGATGTCATAGGCCCATCCGTCACCACCGATGATCCAAACCGATTTCTTGACCAGGATATCCGTGTTGTCAGCCACATACTTCAGGCCGGCAAGGACATCTCCGGAGGCGCTTTCCAAGGCGCTCGGCAGCGCCGCTTTGATCTTGGCGGAAGCCTCTTTGGTGGTCTTGGCATCCTGTGGATCTTCAAGCCATGCCGCAAACGCTTCCTTGAGATCCGCCGGCAGTTCAGCTTCCATCAGCTTGCTGATCTCCGCTGCCAGCTTCGACCGCCGGGCTTGATATGCCAGATAGATACCGAATCCGAACTCTGCGTTGTCTTCAAACAGGCTGTTGGCCCAGGCCGGCCCTTCACCGTGAATGTTCGTGGTGTACGGACATGTCGGTGAGGATCCGCCATAGATGGATGAACACCCTGTGGCATTGGCAATGATCATCCGGTCGCCGAACAGCTGGGTTGCCAGCTTGATATAAGGAGTCTCGCCGCACCCGGGGCATGCTCCGGAGAACTCAAACAGCGGCTGGACAAACTGGCTGTCCTTGATGGTGGTTGGGTTGATCTCAACATCCACCGGCGGAAGTGAGACAGCGAAATCCCAATTGGCGGTTTCAACCAGTCCGTGTTCTGCCAGCGGCTTCATCACCAAAGCCTTTTCTTTGGCCGGGCATACTTGGGCGCAGTTGCCGCATCCGGTGCAGTCGAGGGCCGATACTTGAATCCGGTATTTCAAGCCTTGGTAATTCTTGCCCACCGCATTCAGGGTTACAAAAGTGTCCGGTGCGTTCTTAAGCGACTCCTCCTCCGCCAGGAACGGGCGGATTGCCGCATGCGGGCAGACAAAGGCGCACTGGTTGCACTGGATGCAGTTCTCACTGATCCAAACGGGTATATTCAGCGCGATGCCGCGCTTTTCATACTTGGTGGTTCCAGTGGGGACAGTGCCGTCAGGCTCAAAAGCGCTCACCGGCAGCTCGTCTCCTTTCTGGGCTGCGATCGGGCGCACCACATTCTTGACATAGTCCGGAACGCTTTCCGCAGCGGCGGCTTCGTCGACCGCCTCAGACCATGAAGCTGGGTATTCCACCTGTTCGATTTGGTTGATCCCGGCGTCCACGGCGGCGAAGTTCATGTTGACTACCTTCTCACCCTTGCTGCCGTAGGTGTCGACAATCGCTTCTTTGATATACTTGACAGCATCCTCAACAGGAATGATGTTGGCAATCTTGAAGAACGCTGCCTGCAAGATAGTGTTCACCCTGCCGCCCAAGCCGATTTCAGTGGCGATCTTATGGGCGTTGATGTTGTAGAAGCGCAGCTTCTTCCCGGCGATAGTCCGCTTCATCGATGCCGGCAGATGGGTCTCCATCTCTTCCAGGCTCCACGGCGAATTGAGCAAGAACACTCCGCCTTCTTTGATCCCGTCAAGCATGTCGTACATGTTGACATAAGCAGGGTTGTGGCAGGCGACGAAATCAGCCTGGTCGACGATATAGGTGGACTTGATCGGCTTAGGCCCGAACCGCAGATGGGAAACGGTGAACCCGCCGGACTTCTTCGAGTCATAGACAAAGTATCCCTGCACATACATGTCTGTGTGGTCGCCAATGATTTTGATCGAGTTTTTGTTAGCGCCAACAGTGCCGTCAGATCCGAGCCCGTAGAACTTGCAGCGGTACAGGCCTTCCGGTGCCGCGTCGATCTTTTCGTTCACATCCAGAGAAGTGAAAGAAACATCGTCGACGATTCCCACGGTGAAGTGGTTTTTCGGGTTGGCGCTTGCCGCATTGTCAAATACAGCCTTGACCATCGATGGATTGAACTCCTTGGAACTCAGCCCATAACGCCCGCCCAACACAGGAATGATGATACCTGCTTCCTTCAGTACTGTGCAGACATCTTTATACATTGGCTCGCCGGCCGCGCCCGGTTCCTTGGTCCGATCGAGGACTGTAATGACCTTCACAGTCTTGGGCAGAACTTCCAGGAAGTACTTGGCTGAGAATGGACGGTAGAGCCGAACCTTGATCACACCCACCTTGTAACCGCGGGGTGCCAGGTAATCAATGGCCTCTTCTACCGCTTCCGCTCCTGAACCCATGATGATAACAACCTGCTCAGGATCATCGCAGCCATAATAATCAAATGGTTTATAATGGCGCCCAGTCAGTTCTCCCACCTGCCGCATCACTTCCGCCACAATGTCCGGTACACGTTCATAGTACGGGTTGGATGCTTCCCTGTTCTGGAAGAAGGTATCCGGATTCTGAGCGGTGCCTCGCTGTACAGGGTGTTCAGGGTTCAAGCCGCGTTTCCTGAAAGCGTCGATGGCCTCATAGTCCACCAACGATGCAATCTGGTCGTAATCAATCATTTCCACTTTTTGAATCTCGTGAGAAGTGCGGAATCCGTCAAAGAAGTGGACGAACGGGACTCTGCTCTTCAGTGCGGCCAAATGGCTCACCAGTGCCAGATCCATGACCTCTTGAACCGAATTGGACGCGATCATGGCGAAGCCTGTCTGCCGGACAGCCATCACGTCAGAATGATCTCCGAAGATGGACAGCGCATGGGACGCCACTGTGCGGGCGGAAACGTGGAACACTGTAGGCAAAAGCTCTCCGGCGATCTTATACATATTCGGGATCATGAGCAGCAAGCCTTGAGAAGCTGTGAAGGTTGTTGTCAGCGCTCCTGCCGCCAGCGAACCGTGAACAGCGCCTGCGGCGCCGGCTTCAGACTGCATCTCCACAACCCGTACTGTCTGCCCGAAAATATTCTTCACTCCATGGGCAGCCCACTCATCTGCCAGTTCGCCCATAGGTGAAGACGGTGTGATTGGGTAGATAGCCGCAACGTCACTGAGTGCATAAGCTATATGCGCAGCTGCGGTATTGCCGTCAATTGTTTTTTTGGCCATTTTGCATAATGCCTCCTTATAAATATATATTGACTGCTCACAGAGTCGATCGGTCGCGGCCGAAATCTTGATCAACCTGTGAATTTCTTCTCCAACCTATTGTATTAGCTAATAATCACTGATTCTCCTTCCTGGATGGCAAAGAAAATGCCGCCTCGGCATGGCGGAACGTCAACCAAGTTCACCAGCGGCTTTGGCTTTGAACTGCTTCTCATACAGCTCCCTGTACAAACCAGGGCGCATTACCAGCTCTTCATGAGTCCCTCTTTGCACGATGCGGCCCTGATCCATCACCAGAATCTGATCCGCAGCGATAATCGTGGACAGCCGATGTGCGATCACAATGGATGTCCTGCCCGCCAACAGCGGTTTGATAGCATCCTGAATCAGCCGTTCTGACAATGAATCCAAGGAAGATGTCGCTTCATCCAAAATAATAATGCGCGGATTCTTCAAAACAGCCCTGGCAATGCTGATCCGCTGCTTCTCTCCGCCTGAGAGCTTTGTACCTCGTTCCCCTACGATTGTATCATATCCCTGCGGCAAAGTCATAATAAAATCATGGATATTGGCGATTTTACACGCCTGGACAATTTCATCGTCCCCGGCGTCAGGCTTGCTGTAAAGCAGATTCTCTCTGATGCTGGCGTTGAAGATATAGGTGTCTTGAGTCACAATCCCGATCTGGCTCCTCAGCGATTCAATCTTCACATCGCGGATGTCCAGTCCGTCGATGCGGATTGTGCCGCTTGCCGGATCGTACAACCGCGCCAACAGATAAGTGATCGTCGTTTTGCCGGAACCGGACAAGCCCACCAAGGCTGTCATCTGTCCCTGCTCGATGACAAAACTGATATCTTTAAGCGTCTCCTGTTCGTCAGTGTAGGAGAAGTGAATGTTCTCAAACTCGATTCTGCCTTTGATCTCGGGCATTTCCACCGCATTGGGGGCATCGGTGATCTCATGTTTCAGATCCAAGTATTCAAAAATCCGTTCAAACAAAGCCATGGAACGGGATATCTCAATATGGACACTGGTAAGTTCCCCGATTGGACCGTAGAGGCGGTGCAGGAACGCCACAAAAGTAACGATGGCTCCTACTGTCAACTCGCCCTGGATGAACAGATACCCACCATAGAAGTATATCAACACCGGCCCAAGGTGGGTGAAAATCTGAATCACCATGCGGAACCAGCGCCCAGCGATTGATTCTCTAATCTGCAGCCTGCTGATCTCCCGGTTGATCTCACTGAACCGCCGGTATTCATCTTTTTCCCGAGTACTGATTTTGACCAACATGGCACCGTTGACATTCAGTGTTTCCTGGATGATGCTGGACAGTTCCGCCAGCTTCGCCTGGGTTTCGGCGGCAATGCGCCAGCGCGTCCTGCCCACCCGTCTGGTAGGCGCCACAAACATCGGCACAATGAACAAAGCCAGTATCGAAAGCTTCCAGTTCATCGAAACCAGGGTGACAGCGATAAAAAGTAATCCGCAGAAATTCCGGACAACCCTGATGATAGTTCCGGAAAACACACCTTCAATCCCGCTGACATCGTTGTTCAGTCGGGACATGATTTCACCGATTTTTGTATTGGAGAAAAACCGCATCGACATATACTGCAAGTGGTTGTACATGCTGTTTCGCATATCGCAGATAATCTGTTTCGAAACCCACGTGTTAAGATAGCTCTCCCCGACACCCATCAAACCGAGCACAAAAGTCGCTCCGAACGATAACAGGGCAAACCGGGCCAAAAGGGCCAAGTTCCGCTGGGGCAGCGCAACATCGATGATATTCTTGGTCATCATCGTCGGCACCAGCGACAACGCCTGCCCCACCGCCACCGCTATAAGTGTCAGGGCAATCTGCTTCCAGTACGGTTTGTAGTACCTGCCGATCCGCAGCAGCAGCTCCTTTGTCACTTTCGCCCGAGGCAGGTCGTCCCGGCTGTAGCGCATTAACCGGCCCATGCCCATACCCATGCCTGGGCCCATACCCATACCCATCTCTGACTAATCCCTTCTCTCTGATCATGTTTTTTTCTCGTTACAATTGTATATTTCGTGTTAGGGCGCCGGTTACCTGCCGAAGTTTGAACAATAGTAATCAGACGCCGGCGGCCGGGAAATAATATCAGAAACATCTTCATGAAAGAGGGCCAGAATGTCTCGGACACGCAAAAGCGGAGTGCTGCTCCACATTACATCCCTACCCAGCCCATTCGGCATCGGAGACCTGGGTCCATGCGCCTACCGATTCGTGGACTTTCTAAAAGCGGCAAAGCAAAAGCTTTGGCAAGTGCTGCCCCTTGGGCCGGTCGAACCGTTCGGTTCGCCCTATGCCCCGTATTCCGCCTTTGCCGGCAACCCCTGTCTTATCAGCCCTGAGCTCCTGATTGAAGATCAGCTTTTATCCCCATCCGAGCTTGCCGAACCCTTCATCTCGGCATCTGCCCACAGATCAAACCTGATTACTTTGGTTCACAGCCGCTTTCAATCGTCTCGCCCTCCTTCGCTCCTTGCCGAATATCATGCTTTCTGTCATGCCAACCGGTTTTGGCTCTCTGACTACGCACTGTTTATGGCTCTCAAAGGCCACTTCGCCAAGGCTTCTTGGGTTCAATGGCCTGAGGATACAGCCAGGCGCAGCCCCAGAGCACTTACTTACTGGCGCAAAAAACTGGCTCGCCAGATCCAGGAGCATAAATTCGCCCAGTTTTTGTTCTACCACCAATGGCAAAAGCTGAAGGCTTACGCCCGCCGCAAAGGCATTGCCATCATCGGCGATCTGCCTTTGTTTGTCGCCCATGACAGTGCTGATGTCTGGTCAAAACCTTATCTGTTTCAGCTTGACAAACGTGGAATGCCGGTCTTTGTGGCGGGAGTGCCCCCGGATTATTTCAGCGAAACGGGACAGTTGTGGGGCAACCCTGTCTACGACTGGCAGATGCATTATCAGGAACGTTTTCTGTGGTGGCGCCGGCGGATTGGCACATTGCTCAGGCTTGTGGATCTGATCCGCCTCGACCATTTCCGGGGATTTGAAGCTTACTGGCGAATACCGTTCGGATCGCCGACAGCGGCCGATGGGCGCTGGATGCCGGGCCCCGGCAGTGATTTCTTTGCCGCCGTAAAAGCAGGAGTCGGCCGCCTTCCCTTCATCGCTGAAGACCTTGGCTTTATAGACGCCAAGGTGGTTAAACTGCGTCAGCGGTGGAATCTGCCTGGTATGCGGGTCCTGCAGTTTGGTTTTGAGGCGTTGAAACCAAACCTGCACAGCCCGCACAACTATCCCCGGGGCTGTGCAGCGTATACCGGCACCCACGACAATGACACCGCTGTCGGTTGGTACCGCAAGGCTGATCCGGCAGTGCAGGACTATACTCGCCGCTATTTGGGCACGAGCGGAGCTGACATCGCGTGGGATCTGATCCGGGCTGTATTGGCGTCACCGGCGAATATCGCCATTGTCCCGGCGCAAGATCTGCTCTCGCTGGACAGTGAAGCCCGGATGAACACACCTGGGACGATAGACGGCAACTGGCAGTGGCGGTGCCCAGACGGAGCGTTAAATAAAGAGCTCAGCCTCCGTTTGGCTGAGCTGACTTCCCTCTATGGACGGGACTGACACTTGTGGCGCGTTCAACCTTAGTCTTCCTTGATCATGGCTTGAGCAAAGGTTTTGCCAAATTCCACACACCGCTGCCGATCTTGGTCCGACAAGCCAAAGCGAACCTTGAGCCCAGGCTGCACTATGGCCATGCGCATCCTTTCCAACCTGTTCTCCAAGAGGCCGACCGCCTCTCCGCTCCAGCCGTAGTTGCCGAAAGCTGAGGCGAGTTTGCCTTTGGCGTTGATGGCACTCACATAGCTCAGCGCCCGCCATACAGGTTCCACCACATCAGCGTTGATGGTGGGAGAACCGATGATCAATCCGTCAAAATCTGACATCACACGTTTTATCTCTGCGTCGCTGGCACCGCCGAAGTCAAGCTGGATCACTTCAAAACCACCTTGGCTCTGCACACCGGAAGCAATCAGCTCCGCCATTGCCCTGGTGTGGCCATAGGCGCTGACAAAGCCGATCACCACTTTAGGCCGTTCCTTAACCGGGGCGTCGCTCCATTCCTCGTACAAATCCACAATCCGCCAGAAATTCTGGTCCAGGATTGGTCCGTGGCCTGTGGCGATCATGCGGATGGGCAGGCTCCGGATTTTGGCGACCGCTTCCAGCACTTTAGGCTTGAACGGGCTCATGATCGAGTCATAGTAATGCTTGACCGCGGCAGTGAAATCGTCAACCTCGCTTGCGAACATCCTGCCTTGACGGTCGCAGTAGTGGCTGCCGAACCCATCGCAGGTAAAGAGAATCTGGTCCTCTTCCAGATAAGTGAACATAGTGTCCGGCCAGTGGAGAAACGGCGCCATGATGAACCGCAGCCGTTTGTTCCCCAAATCCAGGGTGTCGTTGTGTTCAACCACCACAGCGTTAAAGTCACGCTTGACCTGCTCCTTCAGGAATTGAATACCTGCTCTCGTACCATACACCGTGATTCCGGGAACTCGCTCCAAAAGAGCTCCCACAGCTCCGGAATGATCCGGTTCCGTGTGGTTGACGACCAGGTACTGGATCTGGTCCAGATCAATCTCCCGTTCCAGCTTTTCTAAAAAGACCTTGGTGAAATTTGCTTTCACTGTATCAATCAGACAAGGGCGCTCTGCTTTGATCAGGTACGAGTTGTACGTCGTGCCCCAAATCGTGGGAATGACTACGTCAAAAACTTCCAGATCGGGATCCAACACTCCAACCCAACTGATGTCTTTTGTTACCTGCATGGGTCAACCTCCCTTGTAATATCTAAGTAACTAGCTAAATATTAGCATATTACTCAGAATTATACAAGGGGCTAAAACTCAAACTTGACCGGCCGCATGTACAAGTTCAACAGTACTTCCTTGGCATTTTTCTTTTCATTGACAATCCTGTAGACGCTCTCGCAAATGGGCAGTTCAATCTCATACCGCTCCGATAACAGCATCAAAGCCTTGCATGTCGACACACCTTCCGCCAGCTTGGTGAAAGGCCTGCCCTGGACAAAGGCTTCACCAAAGGCCCGGTTGTGGCTGTACGGAGAGTACAAGGTGGCTGAGTAATCCCCAAGGTGGCTGAGGCCGTACACCGTCAATTCGTTGCCGCCCATGGCCCGTACCAACCGGGATATTTCCCTGGCACCCCTCGCCATCAGCGCCCCTTTGAGGCTGGAATAATTGTAACCGTCCAGCATCCCGGCGGCGATCCCGATCACATTCTTGGCGGCTGCCCCGACTTCGTTGCCGATCAGATCCTGCCCGTAATAGAAGCGGATCAACTCACTACCGAACGCCTGCACCAGTTCCTTGGTGGTATTAATGTTGTCCGAGCCGATCACCATGCAGTTGGGTATGCCGTTGAGGTAATCCTGGACATGGCCTGGGCCTACCCAGATGGCAACCGCACAATTCTGCGCGACCTCCTCGTTGAACACTTGAGTGAGACGCTTGCCTGAATTCTCCTCAAGCCCTTTCATACATAGAACAAAGGTCTTGCCTGTCACCGCATGTCGATTGATCTCTCGCGCCAGGTCTCTCAGACTCTGTGACGGAATGCTGATTACTATTGTGCTGCCAAATGCGAGTGCTTGATCCAATTCAGTAGTCAGTCTTACTGCCGGCGGCAGAGCAAGATATTCGTTGCGGCGGGTCTCCATCAGTTCCGCGTAGTTTCGCGAATCGGCCCTGCCCCAGATCATGACCTGGTGGCCCAGGCGGTGAAGGTACCAGGACAGAAACGCGCCCCAGCGCCCGGCCCCCAATACGGTTACATGCATAACCCAGCTCCTTCCTGAACCTATAATCAGCTTGGCTACCCCAATTATAACATAAACGGGCCTTGCTTCCCATCAGCACCGTGAGACAGCAAGGCCCGGCTACCAGAATTCAACCATCAATTATCCTCCTGTATCCTGCCGCGGTATTACAGCTAAGAGACAATCCTGCCGATAAGCTGAATGCTTCGTCTCAGCCATCTGAAGAATTCCACTGCGTACCCTTCGGCAATCAGAATCCTTTCTTCACCCTGGCTGAGCGTCAAAGCGCACTCAGCCTCATCATACGGGCTCCAGCCGAAAACAATGCTCTCATCCCTCAACACCGCGACGCCGACAATCATTTCCACTTCCAGCTGACCATGTTTGGTGATCAGGGTTTCGGTAATCCCTTTGATCACTGAGCCGCTTTCGTCCCACGAAAACTCTATCGTCCCCGATCCGGACGGATTGGCGGCTGTAAGCGCGATTACCAGGTCAGCCTCATGCCCAACGATCGCCAATTGACTCGAATGCTCCCCTGCAGACCATTCACTGATTAGATGTCTGTGCATACATTTTCTCCTCTCTTACGCAGCGGTACACCTCCTGTCATGCAGTACTTATGTGCAACAATCCCTGTTCTAGCTGGTAGTTTTTAATAATAGCACAAAACCTTTCCCTTGTCAAACCATAATATTTTACCGTTCCAGCTCGCCGCTCCGGCTTAGTTCATTTAAGGCGCTGCTGATCTCGACTACAAACTCGGGAATCCCCAGGGCGGATGGGGCGATCGAGTTGGCGTCGAAGTAGATAATGATCTTGTTTTCGCTGATATAAAAAGACTGAAGGTTGATCAAGTCCGATGAGCTGAACTCAGTTACAAAATACGCACTGGGATTTTTCTTGAGCTGGTTGTTGATGGTCTTAATCAGGATGCTTCTCTCCTGTTCGGTGGCGAACAAGTCGGCCAACTCAATGATTCTCCCAGTCGTCAAGTCGACATTCACAGTCTCCATGAACTGTGATCGCTGGTTGAAACCGAATGCATGTGTGAAACGGACGGTCAGGCTCAATATGCCTCCGGAGTTGTAGTTGACTTTGAAGTCCACTTCTGTGCTGTGGCTGGGCAGCTGCTGTCCGAGCAGCGTGTTTTCCTGCAGGAATCTATTGGTTATGGTTTCCATCTCTTCGTCGAAATGCAAAATGCCGTCGTAAAACATGCTGTTCAGCTGCTCATAAAGTTCCTGATTCTGGAGGCCGTGAATCACAGGGATTAACAGAACACTGGAGTACGAGGGGCTGACCTTTTCGTAGACGCGGCTCAAGATCACCACATCGGTATTGGGGAGCCCATCGATAATCCGGTACCAGTAGGGGTTCACCTTGTGTTCCACCGGCGCTGGGTTCGCGGCATGGCCGATGCTCGCAGCTGTGATCAAGATCATCACAAACACCATTGTTCCCTTACACTTTGCGAGATGCACCGTGATCCCTCCCGCTAACAGTAATCGAAACTAAAATCATTGATGTGTCCGTAAACACGACGGCTTATATTACCTCGCTGTTCAGCTCGTTCAGTATTGGGATCGCAATCTCGACAAGTTGAGGATCAAACTGGATGCCGGCATTTTCCTTTAGCTCTTTGATGGCTTCGTCATGTCCAAGCGGCTGCCGGTAGGGCCGGAACCCGGTCATGGCGTCATAAGCGTCGGCAATGGCCAAGATTCTGCATTCGACAGGGATCTCAGTCCCCGACAAGCCAAGCGGATATCCTTTGCCGTCCCAGCGCTCGTGGTGGCAGAGAATTAAGCGGGAAATCCCGGCCAAGTGGGGCGAAGCAGTGGCAATGCGGTAGCCCTTTTCCGGATGCTGCCTCATAATCTTGTGTTCCGCCTCCGACAGCTCTCCGCGCTTGTTTAAAACACTGTCGGGAATGCCCACTTTGCCTAGATCATGGACTTGTGCCAAAAGGGCCAGATCAGCCTGCTGCGCCTCGGACAGCCCAAGTTTCTTGGCGATGGCCAGGCAGATCTTTTCGATCCGCGCCGCATGCCCGTGGGTGATGTAATCCCGTTCCGCCAAAGCCGCCGTCAGAATCATGACAATCTCCGATTTCATACTGGCGCTGCGGTATAGCTTGTCGTGAAGCATATGGTCATCGGCTCTCCGGTATAGTTCCGTAAGCGTGGTGGATCCGTCCGACGCAGTGGCATAGCCCAGTGAAATACTAAGCGGCAGAGTCGGGTTGTCCTGATTGTAATGATCGACTGCGCTGCGGATTATTTCCACCAGAGTCGCCACCCGGCGCCGGCCATAATTGGGCAGAAGCACGCCGAACTCGTCGCCCCCCAAACGGGCGATCACCCCATTGTCGCCCACGCAGTCGGATAGAATATGGGCAAAGGACCGCAGCAGTTGATCCCCGCAGTGATGCCCCATGCTGTCGTTGATGATCTTCAAGCCGTCCAAATCCGCCACCAGCACCGACAGCGGATATGCGTGCGGTTCCACCTCTCTGGCGATGTATTCTTCGAAGTAGCTGCGGTTGTAAACGCCGGTGAGCACGTCGTGCATACTTAAAAACTCCAACCGCTGCTGGTAATCGATGCGCTCAGTAATATCCCTGACCAGCCCGCAGAAACCCGTGACAGCTCCGCTTCTGTCCGTAATCAGCCCGATGGATGCTTCTGCGTACAAAATCGTGCCGTCCCTGCGCCGCATTTTGATTGTGTTCACTCGCCGCGGCTGCTTCTTTTCCCATACCTTGCGGAAAGCCCGGAAAACTCGGCGCCGGTCGACGCAAAAATGAAGCATGTTGACCCCCGCCAGCTCACTGGACGAGTAACCCAAAAGCTCGTACAAAGACTGGTTGCAGAATACGATGCGGCCTGAGAGATCGATCTCATAGTACCCTTCCTGCATATTGGCAAGAATGTCCCGGTATTTCTGCTCCGACAACAAAAGCGATTCTTTGATCTCCTTACGGGCCAGCGCGTCCTCCAGGCTGCGGGCAAAGATGGTGTACAGCCTTTGTTTTTGAATGGAAAGCGGCTCTTTTTGCTCCATATAAAGATATCCAGCTGCATTGCTGAAACGGTGCAGGTAACTGTTGGGCATATCCTTGTGGATCACTTCGTAAGGGTCTTCATGCCACATAAACCCCCAACAGCCGCTGCAGTTGGACAATACCGGGTTAGCCAGCGAAAGAATCAGTTTCTGAACCCCAAGAAGCCGGCTTGCTTTTTCGATCACCTGTTGGAACAGATCATCGCCAGGCAGCTCACTGTCAAAAGCGGAAATATCCATGATCTGCAGCAGTTCATAAACATGCATGCTCATGCCCGGTCACCTCCAATGGTGACAGTCAGCGCACTGTTGTGAAATATCGGGACACCAAAAGAACTGTCGATCTGGCCGAAGGTCAGCACTCCCACTGCCGGCAGGCCCTCCAGAGTGCGGAAGATATTCCGCGATTCTTGAGCGAAACTGTCCTTAAGCAAACTCTCCCGGGACACGCCGTCGAACAGAAGCGCGAACTTCGGCGCTGGATGCTGATGAAGCGCTTCCTCCGTGATTCGCTTGGCAATCGCCGGCAGCGCCAGAATACTTGTTGTCATCAAAGTCACCATGGACTTGGAAGGGATGGCGGTGACACACACCAACGCCTCGTCCTCGATGCGCATGATGTTGCGGATCACATACTCACCGTTCCCGCAGGGTATTCCCAGCTGGTAGCTTGATCCGATCATCTCACTGTTTCCCTTTTCCAGTTGGTTGACAGCAGTGCGAAAACGAACGGCCGCCGGCTGCCCGTCCAATTCCCAAATGCGATTGCCTTCAGTGCGCGTAACCAGCATCGGCTCGCCGAAAGGAATCCACCCGTGGCCGATGCCGTACGTGAAATGCACATCTCTGATCAGAGCCGCTGCGACTCCGTCACTGGCACACCCTTCCTCGGTAAACTGCACACCGGTCCCCGCGCCGATATATTGAAACTGTGGGCCCAGCCTGGAATAGACTCCACGGATCAATGCCGCCAGCCTAGGATTCCTGACATTGGGAAAGACCATGACTGTCCCCGTCTGAGTTTCATCCTCTATCAAGGCCATGCCGGCGGTTTGGCCTACATCGTAGGCTTTTTGACCGTCAATGCTCACCAGCTTGGTTCGGGCGTTTATACCGTAGAGCGACAATACCGCCACACCCAGGCGGTACACCTCTTGCCCGGTGAAAATCCCATGTACCCATCCACCGATAAAGGGGCTGCCTGCCAGTTTGCCGCTGGCTGACCTCCACAGAGTGTCAGGATCATAGCCGCCGGCATAGAAAACCACAGTCAAGTCTGGCAGCGGCCCGTGCACAAGGCTTTGCTCCAATGCTTCATAAACCGCAGCGCTTGGATCTTGGTTTTGACTTATTCCGATTCCAATCTGCATCGCTAATCTCCCTTGGTCGCCTTTGGGTTTGACCCAAGTACAGAATTCTCTTTCTAAACTGCGATTTCCTGCACACGAAAATAACCCCTTGAGCTCAAGGGGTTATCCACCAATCAGGGCTTTATCTGTAATATGCCTGGTTCCAGCGCAGTTCTTTCTTGAACTGATTCAAATCTGTGCGCTCGTCAATGACCACGCACTCAATCCCGGCTATTTCGGCAAAATCGACCATGTGCTCTACCGTCAAGGCTTGGCTGAAGCTGGTGTGGTGCGCTCCACCGGCGAGAATCCACGCCGCGGCTGCGGTAGGCAGATCCGGTTTCGGAACCCAGAGCACCCTGGCCACAGGCAGCTTCGGTAAAGGTTTGGCTTCCACCACTTCCACTTTATTGACAATCATCCGGAACCGGTGGCCTAGATCGATTACAGTCACGGCTACAGCCGGTCCAGGTGGCGCGGCGAAGATGGCTCTGACCGGATCTTCCTTGCCGCCAATGGACAGCTGATGAATCTCCAAAGCCGGCTGTTCGGCGGCGAGAGATTCACAAATTTCAAGCATATGGGCGCCGAGGATCTTCATGTTGCCCGGTTCCAAATGATAGGTATAGTCTTCCATGAAAGAAGTGCCGCCCTGCAGGCCGCTGGCCATCACCTTCATGGCCCGCAGCAGAGCCGCCGTCTTCCAGTCTCCTTCCGCGCCGAAGCCGTAGCCTTTATTCATCAGGCGCTGCACTGCCAATCCCGGCAGCTGCGGCAGCCCATGCAGGTTCTCAAAAGTTGTGGTAAAGCCTGTGTATCCCCCTTTACGGAGGAATTTTTCGATCGCCAGCTCAATCCTGGCCTGGACTACCAAAGCATCCCGTTTATCACCGCCCGGTTTCAGGCAGTCCATCATAGGATAAGTGCGGTCATACTCATCGAGGAGCGCCTGAAGCTCATCCTGATCAACCTGATTGTACAGGGATACCAGATCGCCAAGGCCGTAGCCGTCGACGGCAAAACCAAACTGGATGTGCGAGCTGACCTTGTTTCCTTCAGTCACAGCCACTTCCCGCATATTGTCGCCGAACCTGGCAATTTTCACCCGCTGCCACTCGTGCCAGCCGACTGCAGCCCGCATCCAGCCTGCCAACTGCCGCTGCACCTCTGTGTCCTGCCAGTAGCCGACGATCACTTTGCGGTCGATCCCCAGGCGGGTGACAATAAAGCCGAACTCCCGATCGCCGTGGGCGGATTGGTTCAGATTCATGAAATCCATGTCAATTTCCTGCCAAGGTATGTCGCGGTTATACTGGGTGTGGAGATGCACAAACGGTTTTTGCAGCCTTTTAAGGCCGTTGATCCACATCTGAGCCGGAGAGAAAGTGTGCATCCAGGCAATCAGCCCGACACAATTCTCCGCACTGTTGGCTTCCAGGCAAATCTTGGTGATGGCTTCGGCAGTGGTCAGCACTGGTTTGAAGACAATCCGGCAGGGAATATGCCCGCACTCATTCAGCTGATCGACCATGGCGCGGGAATGTTCCGCCACCTGTCTCAAGGTTTCATCGCCGTAAAGATGCTGGCTTCCAGTAACAAACCACACTTCGTATTGCTTCAGGTCAACCATGATTAATCCTCCTTGGAAGTTTATTTCTCAATGCCTGCAGCATTGCCGGCAGAACAGTGACGGTGGCAATGCTGCTGATGCCCATGGCCAGAGCCATAAGCATGCCAAACATGGACAAGGTGGAAAAGATGGAAAAACACAACATCAGGAACCCGGCAATCAAAGTGCCGGCATTGATCACTATGGCATGGCCCGCCGTGCTGACGCTGACTTCACAGGCGGCTGTCAGATCCCGGCCTGCTTTTAGTTCGTGATGAACCCGGCTGAGGAAGTGAATCGAATAATCAATACCCATGCCGATGGCAATGCTGCCGATCAATACCGTCGCCGCGTCCAGCGGAAAACCGAACCAGCCCATGATCCCAAAGTTGACAACAATAGTGAATACCAGAGGAACCATGGACAACAGCCCTTCAAAAAACGAACCGGTAAAGATGATCAACAACGCCAGCACGGCCAATACCGAGGCCAAAGTGCTGTAAACCTGGCTTTCGGAAAAACGCTGCATATGGTGCTGCACAATCTTGGGAATCCCTGTGATAATGACTGAAACCCCGTCGGGCACTCGCTCGTTGAGGCCGGCCTCCATCTCTACCAGTGTCTTGGCCAATTGGGTAGTGTTCGAACTTCTCAGCCAGGCATAGATCATCACCTTCTGCTGCTGATTTCTGCTCAAAAAGACACTGGTCAAATCCTGCGGCAGCTGCTGAAAAGCCAAGGGAACAAAAGCCGCGTGCAGTTCCCCATCGGGACTGACATCCCTGGCGATTGACGCTATGGAAGATGTGTGGCTCACCAGCGGAAATGTCTGGACATACTGCTCCAGCTGATCCACAAGTGGGATGAACTCGGGGTTGATTCCGCCATGGGGCTGGTTGGTGTCCACCACAATCAATGCCTGCTGATAGCCACCAAAGTGTTCCTCATAAATCCGGATTCCTTCCGCGACAGAGCTGGAACGGCGAAAATAGCGGGCGATGTTCGCTTCCACCGAGATTCTCCCCAAGCCCAGAACCATGATCAAAACAACCACAGTCCCCGTAATGGCCACTGCAGAACTGTTGTTCACAACCCATCTGGCGACTCTGCCCAGAAGAACAGTATCCCATGGGTCTTTGCGCTGCTGGGAAACCCAACTGCCGCGAGGCGCCGGGAGGACCGTCAGCATCGCCGGTATGCCAACCACAGTGAACAGGAAACTAACCATGACACCAATCCCGGAAAATGTACCGAAGTCTTTCACCGGAATCACAGTTGATGTCCGCAGCGAAAACAAACCTACCGCAGTGGTCAGGGCAGCCACGGCGCACGGAGGGACAATTTGCTCCATCGCGGCTTTAACAGCCCCCGCTTTGTCCGTCTCTCTCTGCAGGCTGAGTTCTTCCCGGTATTTGTGCAGGACATGGATTGCAGAGGCAGAGCCTACCACGATAATGATCACCGGCAGTACCACGCTGACAATCGTCAGCGGATACCCCAGCCAAGCCATCAAGCCAATGGAGACGATCAGCGCCACCAGCACAGTCGCCCCTGGAACCAGAAAGCCCAGCCAGCTCCGGAAACTGAGAATCAAGAACACGACCACGACAATGGACGCCAGTGGGAACAACAGCAGCACATCCCGCCTGATGCTCTGATCCATAGCATGGGCCAAATAGCATATTCCAGTCATACTGAACTGCTTTTCGTCCCATTTTTCCTTGAGGATCCCCTCAATCTGCTTCACCGCCGCTTTGCCTCGGCTGCTGTAGCTGCCCCAGATATATACTTCCAGCAGCATAGCTCTGCCGTTTTCACTGATCATCCGCTTGCCGAACGGGCTTTGGGCAAGGAGGCTCCGGAACTGCTCGACCTCTGATGCTGTCGTGGGAATACGGGGCGCCACAGGGTACGCTTGAATCACAAACCCCGCCAGTCCATAATATGACATGTCAAAGGGGCTGATAACTTGAATGACATCCGGCAGTTGGCGGATTGCGTCGCTTACTTCCGACGCTCTCTGCAAAACCGCAGGACTGCTCATGTCACCCTCCAGCACAATATACAGTGGATCGCCCACCGTGAAGTCTCTGGCGGCTGTCTCGATCGCCCGTGTTTCGCCTTCGCTTCCGGTGGTCAGTTTGGCCACATCGGTGTCAATATAAAGTTTCGGCAGCTGCATGCTGAAGAGAGCTGTGATCAAGACGAACAAGGCAATGACAATCCACGGGTGTTTCACTGCAAAGCCTGGCAAAGTCCTTTTAAAGAGAGTTTTCGTCCAGTGTACCATTCTCAACTTCCTTCGTTCCCTTCTTCTCCCCCAATAGTAATTCTCACCGCGGTAGAGATATTTGAGCCCTGTAATTGGACATATTGTAATCGGGCTGCCTCAGCGGCCGGTAACACGGCTGCGGCCCTGGGCGGTCCTGGGTATAGATCCAGATCGAATGCTGATCCCAAAGCAGGATCTCGTCCCTGGCGTCACCAGTCAAATCCGCCGGCTCACAGCACAAGAAAGGATGGCCGTCATCGGGAAAGACAACGACGCGGTCAAAATCACTGTCAATCATACCGCCTTCGCTGTGATGCCCGGAGATCAACAGCAGTTCTTTGCCGGATCCATCCCAGTTCACCGGCGACAGGGCGGTCCCCCTCGGCGCGATTAACTCCTTCCGCCGCAGAAGATTGCCTTCAGCATCGAAAAGGATAATGATTCCCGGATTTCCCCAAAACGTCACTGTTGCAACCTGCAGTCCCTGGCCTGCTCCTGCGAACTGAGCAATGGTCGCTGTTTGGCTGTGGCCTATGTTCCAATGCTTCAAAATCCGCCCAGACTGATCAACCCAGTACATTCCCTCGTCACTGGCAGCAATGATCAGCTGCCACTCCAGGCCGCCGCTGAATTTGCCGACAGCCACCCCGTCGGCATGATCGCCAATCTCCAGTGACCACAGGACGCTCCCGTCATGATCCAGCAAGGTGTAACCGATGAGAATCTCATCCTTGCCGTCTTGATCAATGTCGCAAGCCATGGGATAGTGCCCGCAGTTGCCCTGGTGATGCCAGATCGGCTTAAGATCCCAGGTGTACGCCCAGACATTGTTGTAGCGATCTTTGATCAGTATGTCCTGATCCCGGCCGGCACCGGAGAGATCGCAAAAATAGAGCGAATCACCACAGATGCGGTCATATTGGTCTTCCGGCATTCTGGATCCCTGATGCGCCGGAGCCATGGGCGTGGAAGATTGGTATTTCAGCTTTCCCGTCGCGCCGTCCACAACATGTATGCGGAAATCTTTGCAGAAAATCACTTCTTGGCGGCCGTCCTGATCCAGATCATGAATCTGAACCGGCAGGTCATTGGTAACCAGCGCGTTGTCAGGATTGGGCTCGCCGAACTGCCACAGGACATTGCCGTCGAGATCGATTGCTGTCAGGCAGCTGATCTCGCTGAAGTTGTCACCCCGCATCCGGCGGATGTTTTGCGCAAGTAGAATTTCTTTCCTGCCGTCTCCGTTCAGATCTCCAAAGCGGATACTTTTTCCGGCTCCAAAACCGGGAGTGTCGATCACCTTCCACAGCCGCGGCTGTGGATACGCATCCCGTTTCTTCCGCTCTCTTTCCGACTCTGCTTCCTGTCTCTGGCGGCAAGCTTGCCAAACCTGAGGTTCCATCCACACTTCCAGGGGGCCGAAACGCACCGGGTGGGTGCCGGCAAAACCGACCTTGCCCCGCTGATAGCTTGAATCCACAGCCTCCAGCCGGTACCGCCCGACACAAGCTTCAAATCTGGTTCCTTTGGCGATCAATTTGACATCATAATACTGATCACAGTCAAAATCCACTTCCACTTGGGCCAAAGTCTTGATGCCGCCGTCGCAGCGGGCGATCAGCTTTAAACAGCCGTAAGAATACCAAAGGGCATAATAATGCCTGCTGGTTGTGTAACGGAAAACTACCCCGAATTCTCCTCTCGTAGTGAGCAGGCGCAGCTTGGTATTGAGAGTAAGATCATCCCAGTCCTCACCGGTGATCAGCATAGGCACCGCTCTCTGCCGGACAGTGGCCAACTCCAACACTCTCCGCCCATCCTCAGTGGTGACAATCCAAGACGGATTGCCGCGCCAAGAATGGTGGACAGTAGTAGCCTTCCACCTGCCGGTTTCACCTTCAAGCTCAAGCCAGTGATACTCTCCCAGAGGAGAATAATCCTGAGGGAAGGCTCCTACCTTAAGGCTGCTGTAGTCCTCATACCATACCCGCTTCACCTACAGCCCTCCTTCCACCTTGAACCAGGCAAAATCGGCGTATCCCAGCTCCTGGCTTGAGAGGGGATCAAAGCTGAACAGGCCGATTTTGGAGCCGATCCAGTGCCCTTTTACAGCTTGGAACTGGCTTCCCAGCACATGGAACTGCTGGTTGTCCAAGCTGTAGGAAAATGTGCACACTGCCGGCTCGCTCACTGCCACCCGGAGATATACAGTGTTCGAACCTAGCTCAACAGCCTTTTCCAGCTGATCCTGATCTTGTTCTTTGTTCCCCAGCCACTTTTCCAGCCGCCAGCCTGAGCCCGACTGCGCCAAGGCAAGATACGCATAGCTGTTTCCAGTGACCACCATGCCAGCCTTTTCGCTGCTGGACTTAGGCGCAAAGCTAAGCTTCACTGTGACAGTGAACTCCGGCGCAGGAAATTTCTGGGCCAAAATATTAGGCACACCCCACATGGTCCTAAGCGGCCCAGGTATTGGCTGGGTAAACAGTCGCAAACCTGATTCCCTGATGCTGTACCAATCGTCCTTGTGATTGGCGAACCACTGCCACTGCAGCCCCAAACGCTTCTGGTCAAATTTGTCAGAGGTTGGTATCGTTTCCGCCGGGTACTCTCGGCCAACTGCCGGTTTTGTGTGGCGCAGCACTGGTTCACCGTTGTCCCCCATGATCGGCCAGTCGTCAATCCAGCGCACCGGCTGCAGATGGACGATCCTGCCGTAAGCGTTTCGATCCTGGAAATGGATGAACCATCCTTCGCCTGACTCCAGCTCTATGTATCCGCCCTGGTGCGGCCCGTTGACGCTGGTACTGCCCTGACGCAGGACAATGCGGTCCTCGTACGGCCCCCAAATGGATCGCGAGCGCAGCACTGTCTGCCAGCCGTTGGTAACGCCGCCGGCAGGGGCCATAATATAATAGTAGCCGTTCCGCTTGTACAGCTTCGGCCCTTCCAGTGTCGGGTGGTTGGCGGTGCCGTCGAAAACAATGGTGCCTTCATCCAAGACTCGGCTGCCGCAAGGATCCATCCGGTGCAGAATCAGCTTGCTTTTAATGCCGCAGCGGCTGGCGGCGAAAGCGTGAACCAGATAGGCTTGGCCGTCTTCGTCCCAGAACGGGCACGGATCGATCCAGCCGCGGCCGGGTTTGACACAGGACAAAGGAGACCACTCACCGAAAGGGTCTTCGGCAGTGGTCATGTAAATGCCCTCGTCCGGCAAGCCGACAAAGATCCAGAACAACCCTGCATGGTATCTGATGGACGGTGCCCAAACACCGCACCCATGCCTGGGCTGATCATAACCGGGCAGGTCCAGGTTCTTTATGGCATAGTTGACCAGGCGCCAGTTCACCAGGTCTTTGGAATGCAGAATCGGCAGCCCCGGAGTACAGTTGAAACTGGAAGCGGTCATAAAAAAATCGCCGCCAACACGAATCACATCAGGGTCTGAATAATCCAAATGAAGTATGGGGTTAAGGTAAGTTCCGTCGCCTTGATCTGATTTCCAGACTGGATGAGTCGACATTGTTGCCTCCTGCTGCTCTGTTTGTCGTTTTCATAATATATTCTGCCTCAGGGACCGCAAATTCCTGCCGTTTTCCAATTCTTGACATCTTTTCTTTCCTTTTTTATGATCATACAAAGGGGTGGTTGCAATCGCCGCGGACGTGAAATATACAATAATTTCGTTTGACGAAGTCACTTCCACCAACGACGTGGCCAGGGAACACGCTAAAGGCGGCTGCCCTGAGGGCCTGGTGATAACCGCCGCACGGCAGACAAAGGGACGGGGCAGGCGTGGACGTTCCTGGCATTCAGAGTCTGGTGGATTGTATTTTTCTATTCTACTTAAACCCAATCTGCCTTCAGCTCGAGTTTCCCTGATCACCCTCGCGGCCGGGGCGGCAGTAGTGGAAGTGCTGCGGGAACAGTATCAGCTGCCGGCTGAGCTGAAATGGCCCAATGATGTGGTGGTTTTCGACAGGAAAACAGCTGGTGTGCTGTGCGAAGGATTCCATCACCCGGGCGGCAGCTCGATCATTGTTGGGATTGGTGTCAACACCAACCAGCCCATTGCCAGCCTCCCGGAACCGCTCCAGGCTGCTGCCGGATCAGTTCGCGCCCTGACTGGGCTGGAAGTGGACAACGATTTCCTTCTTAAGCAGATTCTCGCCCGCTTCAAGCATCACTACCACTCACTGCATGCAGACGGAGGCCGCAGTGTACTGGAATCCGCAAGGCAGTATACCGCCATGCTCGGCAAGGAAGTCACAGTAATCACCGAAACCGAGATCTACACCGCCATAGCCTGCGGCTTAAGCGATCAAGGGGCATTGGTGGTTGAAAAGAGCGACGGAAGCCAGGAAGAACTCTGGGCTGCCGATGTTTCGATACAAACAAAGAAGGGTGAAGATTGAATGACCGCAAAACGTTTGGTTCTGGTGGGTCTCTTTACCTGTCTGACCGCACTCGGAGCGTTGATCTCCATCCCGACCCCTCTGTCGGTGGTCCCCATCACGCTCCAAATCCCTTTTACCCTCTCTGCCGGGTTTGTGCTGGGGCCTAAGGACGGCGCCCTCAGCCAGCTGTTATACCTTCTGGTGGGAGCCGTCGGTTTGCCGGTCTTTTCCCGTCAGTTGGGCGGGTTTACAGTGTTAGTCGGCCCCACCGCAGGCTTCCTGTGGGGATTTGTGCTCAGTGCCGCTCTGACCGGCCTGATCAACCGCCGCTTCCGCCCGCGGACAGTCTCGGCCATCTTCTTGTGCCTCTCCCTCGGTTTGCTGGCCATCTACAGCCTAGGTGCAGCAGGTTTGATGATCGTCCTCAACTACAATATCATCCAGGCGGCTGCCGCCGGGGTGGCTCCATTTGTAATAGTGGATTTGATCAAGCTGCTTGCCGCCGCTTACCTGATCAACAGACTGATCAAAGCCAAGATCATAAGGGCAGCATCCTGACGGATGCTGCCTTTAGAACCTTTAAACCTGCCCATAGTAGGCATTCTTGCCGTGTTTGCGGAAATAGTGCTTATCCAGCAAGTATTGAGGGACCGGTTTGGCATACGGGTTGATGCCCAAAGCGACACTCGCCATCTTAGCCACCTCTTCCAAGACCACGCTGTTTTTCACCGCGTCCATGGGATCCTTTCCCCAGGTAAACGGGCCGTGCTGAGAAACCAGCACAGCAGGGACTGCGTCTGGATCCAGTCCGGCAAAAGCTTCCACGATCACCTTGCCGGTGTTGTGTTCATACTCATGTTCCACTTCATCCTGTGTCAGGGCTCTGGCACAGGGGACCGGACCGTAGAAATGATCCGCATGGGTCGTGCCCAGACACGGGATCTCCATGCCAGCCTGTGCCCAGGCAGTGGCAAACGGCGAATGAGTGTGAGCCACTCCCCCGATGTTTGGAAAGCGGCGGTATAATTCCAAATGGGTTGGTAGATCGGACGAAGGCCTGAGGCTGCCCTCAACAGTTTCTCCATCGAGTGTGACAACCACCATCTGGTCAGCGGTCATAGTTTCATAGTCAACACCGCTTGGTTTGATCACCACCAGGCCGCGGCCGCGGTCAATACCGCTGACATTGCCCCACGTATAGACCACAAGCCCCTTGCGGTTCAATTCCAGGTTTGCTTCGAAAACTTGTTTCCGCAGTTCTTCCAGCATCGGCATTCACCCTTACAATTTCTTCAATATGTCCTCAAGCAAGCCGCCAATCTGCAAGTACTTGTGGTAAATCTCCCGGTACTTGGCGGCCTGTTCCGGCCTGGGCCGGTATGTCTCGCTGAACTCGGTGCCCATGTGAACTTGAGCTGTTTGAACATCGGGATACACTTTGGCGGCCGTCGCCGCGAACATGGCTGCGCCCAACGCGCATGCCTGGTCGGATCTGGCCACCTTGATGGGCATGTCAAACACGTCGGCTGTCACCTGCATGACAAACGGATTCTTCTTCGGAATACCGCCTAGGGCAATCACTTCATCGATCTTAACACCTTCTTCGGCGAACCGATCGATTACCGCCTTGGAACCAAAGGCGGTGGCTTCCACAAGAGCCCGGAAGACCCGCGGCGCGTCAGTGCCCAGGCTTAGACCTGCCAAGGCTCCCTTGAGAGTCTGATCCGCATCCGGAGTTCTTCTGCCGTTAAGCCAATCCAAGGCAACAACTTGGGTGTCTTCGACAGACAGGGCCTCCGCCGCCTTGGTAAGCCGCGGCAGTATCTGGTCTTTGACTTGCTCTGCTTGTTCCGGCTTGATCAATCCGCTTTCTGTCAATTCCTCTAGAGGCCACATCAAGACCTGCCTGAACCAGGCAAAGACGTCACCAAAGGCCGACTGCCCTGCTTCCAGCCCCACCATGCCGGGGATCACCGAGCCGTCAACCTGCCCGCAGATACCGCGGACCAGTTTGCCCTGCATTACCTCGTAAGGCGCAACCATTATATCGCATGTGGAAGTCCCCATGATCTTCACAAGGACCCGCTCGGCGACTCCGCCGCCGACAGCGCCCATATGAGCGTCAAAAGCTCCTACGGCAATGGCAATGCCGGGCTTCAGGCCAAGTTTCTCCGCCCATTCCGCGCACAAGGTGCCGGCCAGCTGATCCGACGGATATGTATGGCGGTACATGTTTTTGGTTACCCCTTTCAGCAGGGGATCGATTGCCGCGAAGAATTCATCGGCGGGGAGCCCGTTCCACTCTTCGTGCCACATGGCCTTATGCCCGGCGGCACAGCGGCTGCGTTTAATCTCCTCCACAGACTTGACACCGGACAAAAGCGCCGGCATCCAGTCACAGTGTTCAACCCAGGAGTATGCCGCTTCTCGGACTGCCGGGTCGTGACGATACACATGGAGTATTTTCGCCCAAAACCATTCTGATGAGTATATGCCTCCCACATACTTCGTGTAGTCGATGGGAGAATGATTCCACGCTTGATCATTGATCTCGGCGGCTTCATTCACCGCTGTATGATCTTTCCAGAGGACAAACATGGCATTGGGGTTGTCGCTGAATTCAGGCAGCAGTGCCAAAGGCGTGCCTGCCCGGTCAACCGGGCACGGTGTGGATCCAGTAGTGTCGATGCCGATGCCCACAATCTGTGAGCGCACTTCAGCCGGCACCTGTGACAACGCTTCCGTTATACTCTCCGTCAGCCCTTCGATGTAGTCCAGTGGGTGCTGGCGAAACTGGTTTTTGCTGGGATCACAGTAGAGGCCCTGCGCCCACCGTTTGTAGTACGCCACCGCCGATGCAGCTTCTTCACCCGTCCGAGTGTTCACAAGCAAAGCCCGCACCGAATCGGTGCCAAAATCCACTCCAATGACATACTTATCCATGTTACCGCTCCTTACTTTTGAACTTGTCAAATGATTATTTCAGCAATAATCACCGGGTTTCCTGCCGCCGGCATCACGGCCAGCGGCCGATCAAACGCGGTAGGTCCAGATCGTCCAAGGCACGTACAAGGTCTCGGTTATCTGCCGGCCGGTCGTCGAGAATGATTCCGCCGGAAGCCAGATCAACGATTTGGTGGAAATCCGACCCGGACACCATCTTCAACCCCCGCGCCTTGGCGTAAACCAGAGCCAAGTGATTGCGGGAATTATGGCGCGGATTGCCGTTGAACACCTCGATCCCGTCCAGCAACGCCGGATCAACCCGGTCCATGTAGTTCCGGAACGGATGGGCCTGATACAGCAGCATGCCGTTAGTTCTGAGAAGTCTGTAGAGCTGCTCAAGTTCCAACTGGTACAGAGCCGGATATTCGAGGAGGAACTCTTCGTTCACCCCATAGACGAGATAGTCGTTGAGGCTGTTGTTAAGTTTCACCTCAGCCCCGAGAAAGACATCGACGCCTAGTTTCTCCCCTGCCTTTTTAGCCAGGTGATATCCTTCCAGGTACCGGGCGATCTTGTCGCGCCAGGGCAGCGGTTCCAAGCGCTGAAAAAAACGATCATAATAGTGATCGGTGATCACTATTCCTGTGTATCCTGCCTGGGCATAAAGCCTGACAACTTCCTCCGCCTGAACATGGGCGCATGGGCTGACATTGCTGGTGTGAACATGCAAATCATAGTGGTACAAAGTCATTATCTCGTATTGCTCCTTATCAGCGATCTCTACTAAAATTATAGCATTAATATACAGCTCCATGCCATAAAAGACAGAGCCAGCTTCTGCAAGCTAGCTCTGGGGAATGATGATCTTCTGCCCAATCTGCAGTTTGGTCGGGTCACTGATCATGTTGTACTCCATAATCCGATCGATTAAGGCTTTGCTTGGGGGATTCTCATACTGCGACGCCAGTTCCCATATTGTGTCTCCTTTACGTACGGTGACAGTGGTAACACCGGATGAGCTCGGAATACTGTCAATCCTGGACACGAACTGCTGGTCGAACCTGTGGCTGATTTTTTGCTCCATTTCATCAATGGCGCTGAGCACTGACTGCTGCAGGGCAGATATGACATCCAGAATTCCCGCCACCTGCTCCGGCTGTGCCTGCACAGCCTCCTGGACCAGCTTCAGCTCTGTCTCCAGCTCATCCAATTTTGCCAAGGCGGCCAAAACTTCCTCGGAATTTCCCGTGACATGGGACAAATCAAGAATCTTCTGTTCAAGGATCAGCAAGCGCTGATCGATGCTGGATACCCGGCTGCCGAGATCGTCGCCCAGTTTTTCAACAGCTGCCAGTGTGGGATCGGAAGCGTCTCCGTTCATGTAGACGCTCCACAAAACCCATGTGTTGATGGCAATGCAGACAATGGCCAAGATCAGCGCCACCCTGATGGCAAGATAGGTATATGTGCTGTAGGAACTCTGATTATTGGCGCTCTGCTTCATAAACATCCCTCCAATCCTGGTTTCCTCCAGTCAGCTTCTTCACTGCGGAAGTCAGCATCAGTTTAATCCGGTTCAACTGGTTGACTTCGCTCGCTCCCGGATCGTAATCGATGGCTACGATATTGCTGTTGGGGTACACCCTCTTGATCTCCCTTAACATCCCCTTTCCCGTGACATGGTTGGGCAGGCATCCAAACGGCTGAACGCAAATAATATTCTCAACTCCGTGCTCAATCAGCTCCACAATCTCTCCCGTCAACAGCCAGCCTTCGCCGGTTTGATGGCCCAAAGAGAGGATTTTCTGGGCTGCGGAGGCTTTTTCGTAAATTGATCGCGGCGGTAAAAACCGTTGGCTCGCGGCCAGGGCGCGCCGGCAGGCGCCGCGGTACATCTCCATGACTCTGATTGCCGCTCTTGACACCACTTGATCCAGTTTTGACCCGGCGAGGTACTGATGCCTGAAGTCAAGGCCGAAGGCAGAATACATCAAAAAGTCGAGGAGATCCGGCACAACCGCTTCGCAGCCTTCCGACTCCACCAAGTGGACAACATTGTTGTTGGCGGTGGGATGATACTTGACCAGAATTTCTCCGACTATACCCACCTTCGGTTTCCTCTCATCCACAATGGCGAATTGCTCGAAATCGCGGATGATCTTGGTTATCAACCGCCGGAACCGCGCGACCGAGATGCTTTCCAAGGCATCTTTGCAGCGTCCAATCCATTTTTCGTACAGCTTGTTGGCTGCACCCTTCACCTGTTCATACGGCCGCACCCGGTGCAGCAGCTTCATCAGCAAATCGCCGTAAACCAGCGCCATCATGGAGCGGTGAACCAGCGGCAGAGTGATCTTGAATCCTGGATTGCGCTCCATTCCACTAGGGTTGAGACTGATAACCGGCACCTGAGGGAAGCCGGCGTCAACCAGCGCTTTGCGCAGAAAGCCAATATAGTTGGTAGCGCGGCAGCCACCACCGGTCTGGGTAATCAGGACGCTCGTGCTGTCACAATCATATTCGCCTGACTTGAGAGCTTTAATCAGCTGCCCTAAAGCGATAATCGCCGGATAGCAGGCATCATTGTTAACGTACTTAAGCCCCTCGTCTATGGCAGCCCGATCGATCGCCGGGCACACCACCACTTGATACCCTGCCAGGTTAAAAGCTTTCTGCAGCAGCTCGAAATGGATCGGCGCCATGTTGGGGGCCAAAACTGTGTGCCGGCGTTTCATTTCTTTGGTAAATCTTTGCTTTTTGTATTTAGATTCGTTTTTTTTACGACAATATCCTTTTGCTTCTCTTTCAATAATCGCCGCTTTCAGCGAACGCAGCCTAATGCGGGCCGGGCCGAGATTGTGTCCTTCATCAATCTTCAAAACAGTATAGAGCTTGGAGTGCTGTTCCAAGATCTCCTGAACTTGATCTGTGGTCACAGCGTCCAACCCACAGCCGAAAGAATTGAGCTGCACCAGTTCAATACGATCGTTCTCGGCGGCAAAGGCCGCAGCCGCGTACAAGCGGGAATGATAAGCCCATTGATCCACGACCCTAAGGGGCCGTTCCACCTTGCCGAGATGAGCAACGGAGTCTTCGGTAAGCACCGCCATTCCCAGCTGGTTGATCAGTTCAGGGATACCGTGATTGATTGCCGGATCGATGTGATAGGGCCTGCCGGCCAGAATAACGGCATGCCCCTGATTTTCCTCAAGCCAGGCCAAAGCCTTTTCCCCTTGCTCCTGGATGTCGCGGCGAAAGCGCTGCTGTTCGCGCCACGCTATTTCCACCGCCCGGGAGACCTCTCCAATAGAGATTCCCAGTCCCTGCAGTTCTTCACACAACCTCCGTGCCAACCGCTGTTTGTGGTTGAAAGGAAGAAATGGGTGCAGCATCTTCACATCAAGCCGGCGGAAAACGTCAATATTCTTGGCCAACACCTCAGGGTATGACGTGACGATCGGGCAGTTGAAGTGATTGTCCGCCTCGAGCTGCTCTTTGTGTTCATGCGTGAGGCAGGGATAGAATATTAGTTTGACACCTTGCTCAATCAGGTCCATGACGTGTCCGTGGCTTAACTTCGCTGGATAGCACACCGACTCCGACGGCATGGTCTCGATTCCTTTTTCATATACAGCTTTGGAGGAGGGCGAAGACAACCGGACAGAGAATCCCAGTTCGGTGAAGAAGGTAAACCAAAACGGATAATCCTCATACATGTTGAGCACTCGTGGAATGCCGATCACACCTCGGGGAGCATTGCCCTCCGGCAGCGGCTCGTACTGGAACAGGCGCCGGCATTTATAGGCATACAAGTTGGGAATCCCGCTTGAGGCGGCATCTTTGCCTAATGCCCGCTCGCATCTGTTCCCCGATATATATCGGCCTCCAGGGCCGAAATCGTTAATTGTGAGCAGACATGCGTTGCCGCAGCCGCTGCACCGAGTATGCCTAGTGGAAGCACTGAGGCGGTTCAGCTGATTCCGGGTGAGCAGTGTCGTCTCATGCCCAGGAAGGTAGCGCTCCCTCGCCAGCAGCGCAGCGCCGAAGGCACCCATCACCCCGGTGATATCCGGACGGACCACTTCGCAGCCGGCCAACAGCTCAAAGCTGCGCAAAACCGCGTCGTTGGCGAACGTGCCGCCTTGGACCACGATCCTTTGGCCCAACTGATCGGTGGTTCTCAACTTGATAACTTTGAACAAGGCATTTTTGATTACTGAATAGGCAAGCCCTGCGGAGATCTCCCCGATGGAAGCGCCCTCTTTCTGGGCCTGCTTGACTCGGGAATTCATGAACACTGTGCAGCGTGAGCCGAGGTCGACAGGGTTGGGGGCAAACAAGGCTTCTTGGGCGAATTCCTGAATTTCAAGGTTTAGGGAATTTGCGAAGGTTTCCAAAAACGAGCCGCAGCCTGAAGAACAGGCTTCGTTGAGCATAATGTGCTCGATCACCCCATTTTTGATCTGCATGCATTTCATATCCTGGCCGCCAATATCCAGGACAAAATCCACCCCAGGGCAGAAAAAATCCGCTGCTTTATAATGGGCTATCGTCTCTATTTCACCTATATCCACCTGCAAAGCAGCTTTCACTAGCCCTTCGCCGTAGCCGGTCACCGCTGCGTTGGCGATCCTGGCTTTGGCCGGCAGCTGTTCATAGAGAGCCTTCAGGGCTTGGACAGCACTATTCAAGGGATCACCCTGGTTTTTGCCGTACCAGGTGTAAAGCAGCGAACCATCATCGGCGATCAAGGCGAGCTTTGTCGTAGTCGACCCCACATCAAGCCCCAAAAAGCAGTCGCCTGTATACTCGGGCAGACTTCTTTTCGGGACAGTGTTTCGGCTGTGACGCGACCTAAATTGAAGCCACTCCTGTTCATTGGCGAAGAGCGGCCGCAATCTTTGTGTTTCGCTGAACCGGGCAGGATCCAAGCCCGCAACCTTGTTAATCAGGTCGGACAGGCTCACCGCATCACTGCCAACAGAGGCCAGAGCTGCACCCAGGGCGATGAATAGGTGCGGATTCTCCGGGATTATCATCTGCTCCTCTTTAATATTCAAGACTCTGGCGAAGTGCCGGCGTAGTTCAGGCAAAAAATGCAGCGGCCCGCCCAGAAAAGCCACGTTGCCCCTAATCGGGCGCCCGCAGGCCAATCCACTTATCGTCTGGATGACAACAGCATTCAGGACTGACGCTGCTATGTCTTCCTTGGCGGCCCCTTCATTGAGCAGGGGTTGGATGTCGGACTTGGCGAACACGCCGCACCGGGCGGCAATCGGATAGATGATCTTGTAACCTTTGGCCAGTTCATTCAACCCTTGAGCGTCAGTTTTCAGCAAGGCGGCCATCTGGTCGATAAAGGCGCCGGTACCTCCGGCGCAAATGCCGTTCATCCGTTGGTCAAGCCCATCTCGGAAAAAAGTGATCTTGGCATCTTCTCCACCGAGCTCGATGACCACATCCGTTTGAGGATAGTATTTTTCCACAGCGTGGGTGAAGGCCGCCACCTCTTGGGTGAAACCGACTCCCAACGCTTTGGCGATGCCGATTCCTCCCGAACCGGCAGCCGCCACGGTGACCTGATCGGAGGCCAGCCGCTGGCGGGCGGCTTCGAGGATGGACAACAAAGAGTTTTTCAGATCGGCATAATGGCGCTGATATGCGCTGAATACCACATTCAGGCACTGGTCAAGCACCACGAGTTTGACCGTGGTTGATCCGACATCTATACCGAAGTGGAGCAAGCCGCCCATTTTCCCAGCCTCCTCTTCCTTCGCCCCGAGTTATACATCATATTCGCATCATTAAGACAAACTCCTTGTTTATAGAACTTCGCAATCTTGAAAAAGGTTTTTGCCATGCAATAATGAATACTTCATATACAAGCATTAGACAGATTTTTCGAATGGGGGAATTGCAATGGCAGTCGATGAATCTAGGCCGAGGAATAGTCGCTGCTGGGTTCTTAAACTAGGTGGGCTCCTAGTGGTCGTCTACTGGCTGATTGCCACAGTGAAAAGCACCCTGCTGGTGGAAAACAGCAGATTCCTTGTGAATCTGTACAACCCAGGGTTGTGGGATTTGCTCTTGCGGATTGCCACTGCGGTGGCGATTTTAGGTGTCTGCTTTGTCATTCAGAGACGGATGACGTCAACTCAAGCCGAGAACTCCCGCCTAGACAAAGAGCTGGCAAGCCTGGAGTATCTGCTGGAAGCGGCCGATTATCCCATCGTTGAGCTGGATCAACAGCTTCGAATCAAAAGCCTCAGCAAAGCCGCCTCCAGCCTTGTGGGCGTAAAAGGCGGCGAGCTGGATTATCAGTATGTGGTACCGGCTTTATTCTATTCGGAAGACCACGACGAGATCAAAGCGCTCTTGGAGGATACACGGACAGAAACGGAAAGCAGAGTCTTCCGCCTCAAGGTACGGCGCCTCCAGCCCTGCTACGCGGTTCTCAATTTCAGCAAAGAAGTCGCCGACGGCAAGATCACTCGCCAACTGCTCTTCATCAATGATGTCAGCGAATCCAAAGCCAAGCTCGATGCCGCTGAAAAACGGGCTGCGGAAATGCGCGCCCAAGCAGCCAGCCATCCACTCCCAATCGCAGTGTTCGACCTTAAGCATTTGCGCTTTGCCAACGAAGCCATGCATAGCCTGCTTAACATACCTGAGGGTGATATCAGTTATGAAAGACTGGTGGAACTGCTAAAATCAGCCTGTGGGGGTTGCGAGACTTTGGTGGCGGCCATTGCCCAAACTCTGCAGGAAAAGGCAGGCCAAAAAGCAGATGCCGTTTTGCATACCGGCGGGCAGCTTCGGCATGTGCGTGTGAACCTGCGCCCGTATGGACACGAGGAGTCAGGGGTGCTGATGTGGTTTGAGGACATTACAGAACTTGCAGGCAAAGACGATGAAATCAGACGTTTGGAACAGGAAGTGGATATTCTCCGCAAAAACGAGCTTGAACTGAGGTCGGAGTTTGAGGAGCACAACGAAAAATGCAGCACCGAAAGGAGCCGCCTCCTGGACGAGTTGAGCAGCGAACAGCATCAGGCGGCCAGGCTGCGGGAAGAGCTCAACACAGCCAATCAACAGACGGCTGATCTGAAACAGCAGTTGGATAGTCTCGCGGCGGAAAACCATCAGCTCAAAGAGGAGGTAAGCCGGTTACAAGAAGACAACACTGCTCTGGCCAACAGCGTTGCGCAGTTGGAGTATCAATGGGATGAGCTTAAACTTCCGATCATGCTAATCGATGAGGAAGGCCGGCTGATCCGGGTCAATCCGGAGGCCAGATCTCTTCTTGGGCTGAGAGAAGACACTTTGCTTCGGTCTTACCTCTTCCGGGACGAACAACAGCAGAGACTGGCCTCACTTCTTGCGGGATTGTCCGGCGAAACCCAACGAGAGCCTGTGGAACTTGAGTTTTATTGCAACGGCCATCAGATAACTGTCAACTGCCACGGCATCAAACTGCGTAAACCAGAAGGCCAGTTCTTGATTCTTGGATACGACATTACAACCCTCAAACAAGCCCAGGCTGAGCTGGCCATGACTCTGGACAACAATCGTTTTGAACTGGAGGATGTGCTGAATGAGGTAGAAATCGAGCGGGAACGGATGAACGCGATCTTAGCAGGGATCAGCGACGGTATTGTCATCACCGACATGTACAACCGTGTGATCAAGATGAACCCGGCAGCCGAAGACATGCTTGGGATCCGCCTCAGCCAGGCGCTGGAAAGGCCGGTTCATTTCATCATCCGCAACCCCGAGATCATCGGCCATATTCAGCAGACTGTGAGAGAAAAGCTGTTCAACCATCAGTTCGACATTGATGTTCTCGATCCTGACAGTCAGTCTCCCATGACTCTGTCGTGCAGCACAACGGTGATCCATGATCGCAATCTCTACGATCAAGGAGTGATTATCCAGCTCCGCAAAGCCTAAGCTGCAATAAAACGCCCGCCTGGGCAAACCCCAGGCGGGCATTTTTGTTGTTCCTTTAGTATGTCTCTTTGAACACCTCAAAGAATCCTTGCGGATGCAGGCATGCCGGGCACAGCTTGGGTGCTTCAGGCCCTTCATGAACATAGCCGCAGTTGCCGCACTTCCACTGCACAGGCTCTGGCTTTTTGAACACTGTCCCGTTGGCGATGTTGTCCGCCAGCTTAAGGAAGCGGATTTCATGGCGCCGTTCAGCCTCGATAATAAACCGGAAAGCGTTGGCAACTTCTGGAAAACCTTCTTCTTCCGCAGTCTTGGCGAATTCTGGATACATATGCTCCCATTCATGATTTTCGCCTCTGGCTGCCGACTTCAGGTTCTGCATTGTATCTCCCTGATCCACAGGATAGGACGCATCATTGATGGTGACGTCCACCGGAAGCTCGCCCTCGAAACCTTCGAGCAGCAGTTTCCAGAACCTCTTTGCGTGTTCTTTTTCGTTGTCAGCTGTTTCGATGAAGATATTGCGAATCTGCTTGTAGCCTTCTTTGTCCGCAATCGACGCATAATATGTGTACCGGTTGCGGGCCTGCCCTTCTCCAGCAAAAGCCTTAAGCAGATTCTCGGCGGTTTTGGTTCCCTTCAGGCTCTTCATTTGCATACCTCCTTGTGAGAATAGTGTTTCTTAAAACGGCACCTTTCGGGCGCCGATCCGGCGACGGATATTGCTACTAGTTATCATTCTTCGTTTTCCACCGGATAATTCCTCCTTTTTCCAGCAAATATTTTGGATTGATTGACATCCGGATCAGGGCTACACTATACTAGAAGAAAATGGTTCGTATGCGAATTATTTCAGCGACAGGGAGGTGTGGACATGCGGGGCCAGCTGCCGAGGAGAATCCTGGACCTACTCCAGGAAGCCAGGAGAAATTTCGAGAGACTACTGCGCAGGGCTTTTGAGCAATACCAGCTCACCATCCCCCAGATTGCTGTGATCGTTTTACTTAACGAGCACAAAGAAATGAGTATCTCGGACATCAGCCAGAAGATGGGGCTGTCCAAAAGCACGGTCAGCGGCATTATCGACCGGATGGAACGAATGGGTATTGTCAGGCGAAAACGCAGCGATCAGGACCGCCGCATCGTTGCGGCTGTCCTTACTGAACAGTTTCAACGGCATGGTTCAGAGTTGGAGCAAAGCTTCAATGCATTGCTGTGCGGCGTTTTCAGCACTGTTTCCGAACAAGCGTTGATGGAAATAGTCAAGGGCTTGGAAATGTTCAACGAAATCATCAGTGCCAGCATCAACTCTTTTGCCGCCAATGAAATCAGCGGAGCTTAACTGAACGATTGGAGTGGTAACATTGTTTGCAGAATACAGTGTCAAGCGTCCATATACTGTAGTCGTAGGCCTGATTGTCGTGTTGATCCTGGGTATCATATCGGTTTACAACACCACAACCGATCTGCTGCCGAACATCAACCTCCCTTACGCCGTGATTATCACTACGTATCCGGGCGCAAGCCCCGAACTGATCGAACTCAGTGTCACCCGGCCCATTGAGCAGACCATGCTCACCCTGGGCAACATCCAGAATGTCTATTCGATGTCTTCAGACAACGTCTCCATCGTGATTCTCGAGTTCAGCGAGATAACCAACATGGATTCGGCCATGGTTGAGATCCGGGAAAATCTGGACATGATCGCCGCGTTCATGCCTAAAGAAGTCAGCACGCCGATGATCATGCGGATCAACCCGAACCTTCTGCCGGTGGCAGTGGTATCAGTGGCCGTGGCGGATCAGGCGCTTACCGATACCAGCCAGTTTGTCACCGATGTGATTATCCCCGCATATGAGCGGATTGTGGGAGTCGCTTCGGTGACGGCAACCGGGCTGGTAAACCGGGAAATCCACATATCTCTCAATCGTGACAAAATGGATATGCAAAAACAAAAGCTCGAGGACATGATCAACTCCATGCTGTTCCTCCCAGGCTTGTTCATGCAGGGTGCAGATATGACGGCCTTGCTTAAACAAGCAGGGATTGATCTCCAAGAGCTCCAGGAATTAGAACTGACTCAAGAGATGATCAGCGGGATTATCCAAGGACATAACTTAAACATGCCCGCAGGTTATCTCACAGACTCCGGCGATTCATACCTGGTGAGGGTAGGCGAAGGCATTTATTCGATTGAAGAGCTGAAACAGCTGCCTTTACTTGTCCTGCCCTTCCCCGGCCAGCAGCCGATCACCCTCGCCGACATCACCGACATCGAGATTGTCAGCAGCACCGGCGGCACTTACACGCGCGTCAACGGTGAGGAGGCCATTATGCTGGTCTTTCAGAAACAGACCGATTACTCAACCGCGGATATTGCCAAGCAAATCCGGCGGCAGTCCCAAGCACTTCAGAATAAGTATGACGGGCTGCAGATCACCACTTTGATGGATCAAGGCGTTTATATCGATCGCGTCATGGGTTCGGTGATCGACAATATTATCTACGGAGCTTTGCTGGCAGTCGCAGTCCTGATCCTGTTCCTGCGGAACATAAAGCCCACCTTTGTTGTGGCCGTTTCCATACCGGTGAGCATCATCACCACCTTTGTCCTGATGTATTTCAGCAATGTCAGCCTCAATATCATCTCCCTCGGCGGTTTGGCCTTGGGTGTGGGCATGCTTGTGGACAACTCGATCGTTGTGATTGAAAACATCTACCGGATGCGAAGCGAAGGCCGATCTGCCCAAACCTCCGCTGTCGAGGGAACCAACCAGGTGGCCGGTGCGATCACCGCCTCGACCTTGACAACAATCGCCGTGTTTCTGCCGATTGTGTTTACATACGGCATTACGAGAGAGATCTTTACCGACATGGCCCTTGCTATTACTTACTCTCTCGCCGCCAGCCTGTTGGTTGCCTTAACCTTTGTGCCGATGATCTCATCGCGGCTTTTGAAGCAAGAAGTGCCGAAACCGGGCCGCATCACACAACGGATGACCGCCTTTTACGCCCGCTTGGTCCAGGGGGCGCTCCGGAGAAAAGCGCTGATTATTGTCGGTGTTCTAGTGCTGTTTATCGCGAGTGCCGCAGGCGTATGGCGGATGGGCACGGAGTTCCTGCCCACAAGCGACAGCAACCAGATCATGATGCAGATCGAGCTGCCGCCTGATCTTGTCTCCAGTGAGGCTGCGGCAATCATCGACGAGCTCACCCGGATTCTGGAGACTGTCGACGATATCGACACCATCGGCATCAGCTCAAGCGGCTCCATGCTCGGTCTTGGCTTCGGCAGCGCCGGAAGCAGCAAAAACTATTCCGCTTATCTGCTGTTAAAGGACCGCCGAACCCAGACCAGCACCCAGATTGCGCAGAAGATTAGAGAGCTGACAGAAGGCCTGAACGCCAAGATCACAATCAGCGCGTCCGGTATTGATTTTACGGCCCTGACCGGAAGCCCGGTAGCCTTGAACATCATGGGCCAGGATCTTGACACCCTGCAGCGGATCGCCAAGGATGTGGCGGAAATCGTCGCCGGCATACCTGGAACAGTCGAAGTGTCCGACGGCCTGGAAGACACAGCTCCGGAACTCCGGATCATTGTTGACAAGCAGAAAAGTATAGCCAAAGGGATCACTGTCGGCCAGGTGCTGCTGGCGGTGAGCCAGAAGCTGAATTCCGCGTCCGCGGCGACCACTTTAAGGGTTGGCAATACGGAATACAGTGTCTACGTCACCGATCCCGACGCTGCCATCCGCAATCGGAGCGACCTTATGGAACTGGCCATCGATTCATTCACCGGCGAACCGGTGCGCCTCGGCGAAATTGCCAGTCTGGAAGAAGGTAAAGGTCTTGCCACGATCATGCGCCAGAATCAGCAGCGGTATGTCACTGTGTCGGCGAATGTGGATCAAGGTTTCAATATCGGGAACATCATAAGGGAGATCGAGCGCAGCCTTGCCGGCTACCAGCTCCCGGAGGGGTACAGAATTGAATACGGCGGAGAACAGCGGTTGATTGCTGAATCATTTGACGACCTGACCTTGGTTTTGATTGTGGGCGTAATCCTAGTCTACCTCGTGATGGTGGCGGAGTTTCAATCCTTGCTGTCGCCGCTGATCGTGATCGGCACTGTTCCCCTAGCCTTTACCGGCGGTTTTATCGGATTGATTCTGACCGGCAATCCGCTGAGCATGGTCGCTTTCATCGGTTTGATCATTTTGACTGGTGTAGTGGTCAACAACGGTATTGTGCTGATCGACTACATCAACCAACTTCGCCACATGGGAATGTCCAAGCAGGAAGCGATCGTGGAAGCCTGCCGGGTCAGGCTGCGCCCGATTTTGATGACCGCCCTTACCACGATCTTCGGCTTGTCTACCATGAGCCTGGGAGTGGGCATAGGGACCGACATGATTCAGCCCATGGCCATCACCGCAGTTTCAGGTTTGATCTACGCTACAATCCTGACACTGTTTGTTGTCCCGATCTTGTACGATATTACCAACCGCGGATAGAAGTGATGCAAAAAAGGAGCCCTGGCGCAAAACCTGCGTCAGGGCTCATCTTTTCGCGGCAGTTCTTTGGCTGTGCCATCGTGGTACCCCACGATCACCAGGCTGGCATAACCGATAAACAATCCATTGTCCACAACGCCCACCATGCTGTTGATCCGGTCGTGAATCTGGCCCGGCCTGTCTATTAGTCCAATTCGGCAGTCCAGGATATAATTGCCGTTGTCTGTGACGTACGGCTTTCCATTTTCGGTGCGGAGCCGCGGATTATACCCCAAGTCGGCGAGTTTGCGCATGGTCAGCTCCCAGCCAAACGGCACAACTTCTACCGGCAGCGGAAACAGTCCCAGGCGCTGGACGACTTTGCTCTCGTCCACGATGATGATCAATCTCCGGGAGGCTGCCGCCACTATTTTCTCCCGCAGCAAAGCACCGCCTCCGCCTTTGATTAAATTCCATTCCGGATCCACCTCATCAGCACCGTCAATGGTAAGATCGATCTGATCAATGTCGGCGAAAGCGACCAATTGAATGCCCAATTCCTTGGCAAGCGTCTCGGAACGCGTCGAAGTGGCTACCGCCTTTATTTTGAGGCCCTGCTTCACCATCTCGCCGAGTTTATGAATAGCATAGGCTGTTGTCGAGCCTGTGCCCAGGCCTACCGTCATTCCATCCGCAACATATTCGACAGCTTTTTCTGCCGCCACTCTTTTGGCTTCCATTACCTCACCTCATATCCATCAATCAATTGTCTTTTTTCTGGAAAACACGGAATCTCTGCAGCCAATCCAGGAGGCGGTCCCGGTAGAAAAGGCCGAGCAAGAAAAAGGCCACTGCTGCTGCTGACAGTATCACCACCGTAAGATAATCCCGCTCCTGTAGATTGGCGCCAATGTAAGCGGAAACAAGCATCCCCGGAATCCTGGCAATGCTGGCGATAACAATAAAGTGCAGCGGCTTCACAGGGGTCAACCCGCCGATATAGGTCAGCAAATCCTTTGGCAGGCCAGGGATGAGAAAAAGGGTAAATATGACGCTGTATGCCTTCTGGCTTGAGAGCAAACTGGTATAGTGCACCAGTTTTTCTTCGGAAATCAACTGTTTGATCAAGGTATAACCAAGCAGACGGGCGAGCCAAAAAGCAGCCAGCGAGCCTAGGATGACTCCAATCAGCAGATATGCGGCTGCCGGCCATGTGCCGTAGATATATCCTCCGGCGACTTGGACAACCTCCCCTGGAATGGCAGTGATGATTACCTGCACAATTTGCAGGCCGATAAACACCAGCACACCAAGGCGGCCGTATGCCAGAATACGCATCCGCAGATGCTCGGGATTGCCGGCCAGCTCTGTGATCGCCGGCGCGTATGCGATGGTGAGCCAGATCATTACCGCCAAGAAAGCGGCAGCCAAAAGCAGCTTCACTGCCAACCCTCTGGTAGGCTGCAAAAAGAATCACTCCATTCCACTAACACTATAACGTATTCTGAGCCAAATTTCAAAGCTGTCCCGATATAAAACAGGAGCCTAAGCAGATATCGCCCTAGGCTCCCTCGCTGTCACGTTTGCACATTACATAAGCCGCGGAATTGCCTGCTGTGTGCAGGCGAGCTTACTTCTCCTGTTTAACTTCCTCCCACAACTGCAGGATCTTTTGCACCAGCGAATTGACCTCTTCGATCGCTTCTCTCACCTGGATCGTCGCTTTTTGGGATTGATCGGACAGCTGCCCAACCTCACGGGCTACAATCTCAAACCCCCTACCGTATTCTCCGACTCGGGCCGCTTCTATCGCGGCATTAATCGCCACCATTTTGGTTTGTTTGGCGATATTGGCGATCCCGTCCACAAGGTTTTCGATTTTCACCGGTATGGCCGAAAGATCAACGATCATCTGCTCGACCATATCCCGCTGTTCCTCGATTTTCTTCGACGCAAGGGTCTTTTCTTTCTCCAGGTTTTTCTGAGCAGTAATATCGTGCCCAAAGCCGAACAAACCTACTATGCCGCCTTCATCATCATAAATTGGGTATTTCTCCGTCACCTGCCAGCGTTCTTTGCCGTCGGTGGCGATAACCTGCTCCACCCGGTTGGTGATAGATTCCCCGTTCTTCAGCACCCTGCAGTCATCTTCATAGAATTTTTCCGCCAAATGCCTGGGAAACATTTCGAAATCAGTCTTGCCGATTACATCTTCCGCTTTCTCAAACCCAGCCTGCTGGTAGTTGGCTTTGTTGGCCAGGATCTTTCTGGCCTCGTAATCCTTAACATAAACTGAACTAGGCAAATGATCCAGGATTGTATATAAAATGCGCCGTTCCCAGTTGAGTATTTTTCGCAGCTCTTCAATTGTCTCTTCGCCGGTGAGATCCTTGAATAAATTGGTGATATTGACCGCAGCCATACCAACACTCCCTATTTTTTGATATTTGGGATTTTCCGGTAATTTATTGTTTCTACCACGAACGGATGATTTCCTCTATGATTTCATTGTTTTGTCCATCCTTAATTGGTCAATTAGTGCTATAATAGCCTTAGCGATCATCATACTCGTTTAAACCGCTGGTAAGGAGTGAATTGGATGAGAATAGTAAAATGCTTTCCCGGTGGGAAGTTTAAGGCATTGACGCTGAGCTATGACGACGGCAAAGACGCCGATCGAAAACTTGTTGAAATCCTAAACCGCTTTGGCATCAAGGGCACTTTCCATCTCAATTCGGGGCTCCTGGGCCAAAACGGCAGGATACATGCGGACGAAGTCAAGAGCCTGTATCAGGGGCATGAAGTCGCGGCCCATTCCGCAACCCACCCCACCATTGCCCGCTGCCCGCAGGAGCAGATGGTCCACGAGCTTTTCCAGGATCGCATCGCCCTGGAAGCACTTGTGGGCTATCCAGTCAGGGGATTGTCATATCCCAACGGGTCACACAGCCCTAACATTAGGGCGATGCTGCCCCTTCTCGGCTTTGCTTACGCCAGGGTTGTCGGGAGCACCCACGGGTTCGGTCTGCCAGAGGATTGGTACCAGTGGCAGTCCACCTGCCATCACAACCACAATCTGATCGACAACGCCAAGAAGTTTGTGAGCTTCAACAAGACGCAGTATTTGTACCTGATGTATGTCTGGGGCCACAGCTACGAGTTCGACCTTGATCAGAACTGGCACTTGATCGAGGAGTTCTGCAAAATCACAGGCAACCGTGACGACATCTGGTACGCAACCAACATTGAAATAGCCGACTATCTGGCCGCCTGCGACAGGCTCCAATTCGCCGCGTCGCTGGAGTTTGTCTACAACCCGTCGGCACTGCCAGTCTGGTTGAATGTCGACGGCACTGTTGTGGAAATCAAGGGCGGGCAGCAGGTCTGGCTGGCTTAGCTTAGAAAGACGAACCCCACTTTAGTTTCCTAGCCTGCCGGTATGCTTCCTTGTCACTCTTGGCAGCGATCCGGGTGCCGATACCCTCTGCAGTGCAGATCGTGAAAACGAGGTGCCCCTTGCGCACCTGAGGACGACGAAGAACTCTGGCGTTGGCCCGCCCGCCTGGCAAGCGGCTGGCAGCGAGATATGCGAATTTCTCATCTTCGTAGGCCAGTTCGCCGCTTTTCACCAACCGGTGCAGCCTGGTACGGGAAACTCTTGCAGCAAAGTGGCACCAGTCGCCCTCCTCCATCGGGCAGGGGCGATCATGTGGGCAGGGAGCAAGAATCACCGCTCCCTGCTCGATCAACCTCTGGCGCATCTGTTTGATGCGCTCAAAACCTCGAGGCGTTCCCGGCTCGATGACAGCCAGCACACCGCGGGTGTTCCGCCAGAGCCGTTCCAAGACAGCCTGGCGGGTATTCTCATTAAGCTCCCCCAGAACATAGGCGGCGGTCACCAGATCATGGCCTGAAACGTGACCATCCCGGCTTAAGTCGGTTTTGATCCAACGAGCCGCCCGGATGCTTTCCTCGCCTTTTTGCGCCAAACGCCGGCCGAGATCAATCATGGCTGCTTCTCGTTCCAGAAGAGTGATGCTGTCAAAACTCCAGCCCACAGCTGCCGCGGCCCACATGACCGTTCCTGGGCCGGCTCCCACGTCCAGCAAGGTCTGAGGGGCCCACTGGGGAAGCGCCGTCCGGACTGCTTCCAATACCATATAGGCTGCCGCAAACGTGGCAGGCATGCGGAAAGCGGCATAAGCCCGGACATCGGCCGCGTTCCTGATCAGTGTTCTCCCGTCCGAAGGATCTTTACGGTAACGCAGCGAAAGCTCGCTGGTGGTTCTAGCGAGCTTCTTCGGCGCAGCGTGATGCAGTTCAGCCTCGAGGGCTTGCTGCAATGCCCCGGGCAGTTCCATCCGTCAACTTCCCCTTTCTTGGCAGGCCCTAGGCCACCGGCATTTTGAAGCCCATTGCCTCCCGCACTTCCTCCATTGTCGCCTGGGCAAGCTTCCGGGCCTGCTTGGCGCCGGCATCGAGAATTTCCATCAATTCTGCTTGCTTGGCCAATAGATCAAATGTCCGCTCCCTGATTGGTGCCAGAGCCCTGACGATAGCTTCGCCGAGTTCATACTTTAAATCGGCGTAGCGGAGAGTCTGATTGGCATAGTCTGCCCGGAATCGCTCAACCAGCGCTGGTTCGGCGAAGGCTTCCAGGAGTGTGAAAAGGTTCTTCACACCCGGCCCCATCTCTCCGCCCTGCGGGCCCACATCCGTCACTGCGCGGCGGATTTTCTTGCGGATCGTGTCATCATCGTCGTCCATGGCAATATAACTGCCTTCGATACTCTTTGACATTTTGCTGGTGGGATCGTTCAAAGCCATGATCCGGGCAGTTTTGGTCAAAATCGGCTGCGGCTCTGGAAACACCTCCCCAAACATGGAGTTGAACCGCCTCGCGATTTCTCTGGTCAGCTCCAAATGCTGGATCTGGTCTTCCCCAACCGGTACAACTTCCGCTTTATAGATCAAAATATCTGAGGCCATCAAAACCGGATAATTCATCAACCCGGCAAAAACAGCTCCCTTATGCCGTTCCGCTTTTTCCTTGAACTGAGTCATCCGCTCCAATGCGCCGATAGATGTGATACATGTGAACAGCCAGGTCAGTTCTGTGTGTTCCGGTACCGATGACTGGACGAACAAAACAGACTTCTCCGGATCGATTCCTGACGCTATCAAAGTGGCAGCCAGCTCCAAAACACGCTTGTGAAGCAGCTCTGGCTCATACTCAACTGTAATGGCGTGGTAATCCACGATACAGAACAAGCTTTCATACTTGTGCTGCAGTTCCACCCAGTTTTTGATCGCCCCCAGGTAATTGCCGATATGGATGTTTCCCGTTGGTTGAATCCCTGAAAAGACTCTCTGCATTGTTCCTTCCTCCTCATGCTGATCTAACGCCATAAAAAAGATCCCGCCCCAAAGGGACGAGATCATCACTCGCGGTGCCACCCTAGTTAACTTATCCGAGATAAGTTCCCTCTTCGCCCGGTAACGGAGGCTTCCGGACCAGCCTACTTGCTGCATCAGGCAGGTTTCGGTGGACAGCTCCCGGGCCCATTCCCCAACTCCGCCTTACCGGTTTGCACCGCCCACCGGCTCTCTTAAAAGACTGGAATCAGGTACTCGCCCCTATCATCGCCATTTCGGATCTAGCGTTCTATTGCACTGCACACACTTATTATAATCAATCCAATGGACAAACGCAAGTACAACCAGGTAAAAGCCCGCCTCACCCTTTCAGCAGCTGATCAATGACCGCCATCACTTCGTCGATTTTCTCCTGGGCTGCACCAGCTGTGAACGCCTCTTTCACACAGTGGTTCAAATGGCCGTGCAGAACTTCCTTGCTCACCTTTCGCAGCACCGCCTGGACTGCCATAATCTGATGGGCGATGTCAATACAGTAGCGGTCATCTTCAACCATCTTGATCAGTCCGTCGATTTGGCCTCTGGCGGTTTTCAGCATTTTTATCACGTATTGTTGATCTGATCTCATACAGTTCGACTCCTCCGCTCATCTGTTTTAACTCTGCTGGGTTGAAAACGCCGCAATCGCAAGGCGTTGGAAACAACAAACACAGAGCTGAGGCTCATGGCAGCCGCCCCGATCATTGGGCTCAGCGTCCAGCCGAAAAACGGGTAAAACACTCCAGCGGCCAGTGGAATACCCAAGATGTTGTAGAAGAAGGCCCAGAACAGATTCTGTTTGATGTTGCGGACTGTGGCGCGGCTTAGTTCAAGCGCGGTGACTGCATCCTGGAGATCGCTTCTGACCAGCACAATATCGGCAGACTCAATGGCCACATCAGTACCGGCGCCGATGGCTATGCCCACATCGGCCCGGGCCAATGCCGGCGCATCGTTAATCCCGTCGCCGACCATCGCCACCCGCCTTCCGCTCTGCTGCAGTTCACGGATCACTCTTTCTTTATCCTGTGGCAGCACCTCGGCTGTGACTTGATCGAGACCCAGTTGTCTTTGAATTGCCGCGGCCGTCCTTTTATTGTCTCCAGTGAGCATCACGACAGTGATCCCCTTGGCCTTTAACTGATCCACCGCCTGCTTGCTTGTGGGTTTTATTACATCCGCAGCGGCTATGATCCCCAAAAGCCTCTTGTCGTTAGCGAAGTAGAGAGGTGTTTTTCCCTCTTCCGCCAAGCGCCGCGAAAGATCTTGCCAAGCGGAAGTGTCTATCTGGTGTTCCTCCATCAAGGCCAAGTTTCCCCCAATGTACCTTTGTCCATCGATTTCCGCGACGATCCCTCTGCCGGGAACCGCTGCAAAGGCTTGAGTGGGCTTTGGTTCAATCCCCATTTCCGCAGCCTTGGCCTGAATAGCTTCAGCCAGCGGGTGCTCGGAGGAGCTCTCCATCGACGCCGCGATCGTCAGAAAATCCACTTCTGTCAGCGCTCCGGTCACCACAACATCGGTAACCTTCGGCCGGCCTTCAGTTATGGTACCGGTTTTATCCAGTACTACCGTGTCCACTTTATGGGCGGTTTCCAAAGCTTCCGCCGACTTGATTAGAATGCCATTCGCCGCGCCTTGCCCTGTGCCAACCATAATGGCCACCGGAGTCGCCAAACCTAAGGCGCACGGACACGATATCACCAAAACCGAAATTCCGATCGACAAAGCAAAGGCCGCCCCGGCTCCAAAAGCCAGCCAAACCACCGCTGCCGCCGCAGCGATCAGGATCACAATAGGGACAAAAATACCGCTGATTTCATCCGCCAGCTTGGCAATTGGCGCCTTGGAAGCGCTCGCTTCTTCCACCAGCCGGATAATCTGGGCCAGAGTGGTGTCTTCCCCTACTTTTTCGGCTCTAAACTTGAAAAAACCTACTTTGTTGATAGTTCCCGACACTACCCGGTCTCCCACCCGTTTTTCAACTGGAATGCTTTCGCCGGTCAGCGCTGACTGATCGACGGCAGAGCTGCCTTCGATGATTATCCCGTCCACCGGAACACTCTGGCCGGGTCGCACTACAATGATGTCGCCAACAACAATATGCTCAACGGGAATCTCCTGTTCCTGGCCCTCGCGGATGACGAAAGCGGTTTTCGGCGCCAGATCCAGGAGTCGGGAAATAGCCTCGGACGTCTTGTTCTTCGAGCGGGCTTCCAAGAATCTGCCCAAGGTAATCAGGGTGAGGATCATCGCTCCGGTTTCAAAATAGATGTCATGCCGATAGTGTCCCGCAAGACCCAGCTCACCTCGCCCAAGTGCGGCCCCGATCCGGAAAACAGTGATAATTCCGTAAACCACCGCCGCCGACGACCCGATAGCAATCAGGGAGTCCATGTTTGGCGCGCGGTGCCACAGGGCTCTAAATCCTGCTTGAAAATACCTGCGGTTGACATAGACAATCGGCAGCGTGAGCAGAAACTGGGCAAAGGCGTGACTAACCGCGTTTTCAGGCCCGTCAAGCCAACCCGGCAGCTGAAGGCCGAGCATATCACCCATGGCAAGGTACATCAACGGAACTAGAAAAAAGAATGAAACCAACACTCGCACCTTCAATTCCCAAGTCTCTGCGGCCAACGCTTGATTCCGCCGGGCCTCGGCGGCGTTGGCGAAAGCAGGCTCCGGCTGTGGTTCCCGAGCTTCATAACCAGCATCGGATACAGCCTTGATGATCGCCTGCGAATCAGTGACCGTTTCGTCAAATTCCACAACCATCTGCTTTGCCAGCAGGTTTACATTAACCGCGCCGACGCCTGCCAGCTTTTTGACACTCCGTTCCACAGCTGCTTGGCAGGCTGCACAAGTCATACCCAATACTTCAAATTTCTTCTGCATGTCTTCACTCCCCTCGTATACCCCTCCCCGGTGGGGTGATGTCTTAAGCATACATCCTTACTGTTGGCTTGTCAAGAGGTTTCCAGACATGATACCTCACTTAATCAGCATATAAATCTACAAACACTGACGAATGGAAGTGAGTCTGTGCGGAAACAATCCTTGCTTCAAGGCGCATTTGTCCTTACAGCCGCCGGGTTTGTGACCAAAATCCTTGGTTTCGCCACCACCATTTTGCAGTCACGTATCCTCGGGGCGGAAGCGATCGGGCTGCAGATGATGGTGATGCCATATGCAGGATTGCTGATGACTGTCACCACCCTCGGCATGCCTGTCGCTGTTTCCAAAGTGGTGGCGGAGGCGGAGGCTTCAGGAGACAGGCAGAAAATCAGAAGAATCCTGTTTGTTTCCCTTGCCGTCACTTTGGCGGCGGCATCGGCCTTGACGTTTGGCCTTGCTTACTTCGGCCAAGCTATCGCCGCCAGGTTCCTCGCCGACCAGCGGGCTTACTATTCACTGATGGCACTGATCCCTATGATTCCGATCCTTGCCGTCTCAGGCATCGTCCGCGGATACTTCCAAGGGCGCCAGAATATGAATCCCCTCGCCATTTCCCAAGTGATTGAACAGATCATCCGCATCGCTCTGCTTTATATTCTTGTTCAGCTTCTGGCAGCCCGGGGGTTGGAATACGCCGCGGCCGGCGCTGTCTTGGCCGGCGCCGCGGGCGAGCTGGCAAGTCTGATATATCTATTATTCTCCTTCCGCCCCACTTCCATCTACCGGATCGTCAAAAACAGGTATCACCGTTCGTCTCAGTCGAGAATAGAACTGCTGGAACTTGCCAAGATCGGCATTTCCCAAACCGGCAACCAGTTCTTCCGCTCACTGCTCCGGGCTGTACAGCCAACAGTAATCAGCCGCAGCCTGCTTTCAGCCGGCCTTGACCCCTCGGCCGTAGCCGCGCAGTATGGAATGCTGACAGGTTATGTCTATCCACTTCTGTTCTTCCCCGGCTTTGTCAATTACTCGCTTGCCGTGGCACTGGTACCCGCCATCAGCGAAGCGGGAGCCAAACACCAGTACCGGTTGGTGACCCGGCGTGTCTCTCAGGCAATCCGGGCTTCTCTGTTGATCGGCATTCCCAGCAGCATGATCCTGTTTGTCTTTGCCGAGCAGATCCTTGCCTTTTTTTACCGGGCGCCGGAAGCGGCTGGATTGCTCCGGCTCACAGCCCCGTTTTACCTGTTTCAGTATTTCCACTCACCCCTTCAGTCATCTCTTATCGGGCTCGGCCATGCGGCACTGGCGATGGTTAACAACGTGATCCCCCGCTGTATCAGCCTGGCGCTGATCTATCCTCTCAGTGTACAGTTGAACTTGGGAATCGCAGGTGTGGCTGTCGCTTCCAGCCTGGCGGTGGTTTTAGAGACGATCCTGCAGTACCTTGCTCTTTACCGGTACGCCGGGCCTTGCCTTCGCATTTCCGATGTTGCGAAAATGGCCGGCTGCGGCATTCCTGCCTCGCTCTTCGGTTATATTACCTATGACACACTCCGCTTGTACCAGGTTGGCGAATCAGTATCCGCTTTAGGAGGAATCGCAGCTCTTCTCTTTTTGTACTTTTCCCTCATTTTTCTCACCAAGACAGTGCGGTTAAGTTCGGTCATGGTGGCTTTGAAACGGCGGTAAAAAAAGCTTCACCGGCAGTCTATGCCGGTGAAGCTTCTGCAAAAGGTGGTCATTACCCAGGTTTACTTGTTGAATAATGCGTCGATCTGCGATTGAGCCACAGGGGCTTTTGCCTCAAGATGGGTGCGCGGCACGACATCACCCCTGAACAGCGGCGCGAGGTCTTGACTCCAGCTTACAGACACTTCAGGGCTGTCCAAGCCATTCACCCATTCCACGTCGCCCTGCCAGTTCTGCAGAGCATACAGCAGGTGGTCAGCCGATTCGCGGTTCGGATAACGGGATGCGATGGTGGATGCCAGCCAGCTGTCGAAATCCAAGTCCTCTTTCTGGAAGAGGAAATCATGTACCGCAACCAACCATTCAGGGTTGACAGCAGTGACCGGTATGGCCGCGAACTTGACCGCCCATTCCGGATAGACATAGTGATCGGTATGAGGACCCATTGGAATCGGAGCATAGACGATAATATCACCATTATTGGCTACGCCGCCGTTTTCCGCATGGTCAGAACCAAACTGCATAGCCACTGTGCCGTGCTGAATTCTGTTGGCACCGTCGAGGTCGGAAGGTACGATGTAACCCTCGCGGTACCACTCGGCAATCTTGTCGAAGACCCAAATCGCTTCTTCGTCAGCCCAGCCGTAGCGGTATCTGCCGTCGGGCTCGATCTTGATGAAGCGGGCGTTGTTCATGTAGATGGCATAGTCGATCCGGCGCCAGGCAAAGCCCCATTGGTCGATTTCGCCATCGCCGTTGGTGTCTCTTGTAACATTTATGGCGATTTGTTCAGCATCTTCCCAAGTCCAGACTCCGTTTTTCCACAGATCATAAATATCCGGCTGGCCTTCCCGCTCCAGCATACTCTTGTTGTAAACCATGGCAGTCGGCCGCCAGTTGTTGCCGTAGTGATGGCCAAAAGAGTAAATATTGTCCCTGATGGCCAGGATCTGTGTGTGTATCAGATTGTCTGTCGGGTAGAGGTAATCGAAGTATTCTGGCGGCAGAATTTCATTCAAGGGTACCAGCATGCCGAAAGCTGCCATAGTGAAATACTCGTCACGCCAGTCTCTGTGAATGATGTCGTGTGTGGCTTCGCCAGTCATGATTCTAGCCATGGAGACGTCGACACTAGGCCTGTACAGGAACTCAAACCCACCGATGTTGAACAGCTCCATTGCCTCCTGCAGCCGACCTGCTTTGGCTGTGTCGTCGCCGAAGTGGTTTGCGTCGACACCGCCGACAATGGTGATCACAGCACCGCCGAAATCAATCTTGTCCGGGCTCACCACACCCGGGCTGGGCACATAGTCTTGAGCCACTGCTGTTCCAACCAGCATCAATGCCAAGGCAACCGATAACAACAGCTTTTTCATAATGAACCTCCTCTTATGTATTGGGAAACTGTTAGGATAAAGCCGCCGATTTGTTGAGACTCCCACCCCCCCGGCTTGGCACATTATTGTCCTGTGATACCTGTGCGCTGCACGCTTTCCACGAAGAAACGCTGCAGGAATACATAGAGAATGACCAGCGGCGCAATCAACAGCAAACTGCCGGTATTGTTCAAAAGCGATGTTTCCGGCAGTGACGCCTCCCAGCGCATGCCCAGGACACTGTTGGGCAGCTTGTCAAGCATCATCGGCAAGGTGGTCGCGCTGCTGTAGAACATCTGAGTCATATAATAGTCGTTCCACTGCCAAACAAAGGCAAACAGAAACACTGTCACCATGGCCGGAACCGCAGCCGGCAGCATGATTTTGGAAAAAGTGCGGAAGGCTCCCGCTCCGTCCACAGAGGCGGCTTCCTCCAAATCTCTGGGCATCCCTTTGAAGTACTGCCGCATGATGTAAATGAACAAACCGTTGCGGGGGCCAGTGCAGGTAGCCGCCGTAATCACTGCCGGCCAAACCGTGTTGATGAAATTCAGCTGCACAGGCAAGAGCCCGAGAAAGTCAAAATAGCGGAAATTTAAGTACAGCGGTATGATAAACAGCTCCGGCGGCACCACCAGTGTGATGATCGCCAAAGTGAACAGGACCTTGGCACCTTTGAAGTGAAACCGTGCGATCCCGTAGCCCACGAGTGTGCTGGAAGCAAGCTGGAGAGCACTGACAAGGACTGCCAGTTTCACCGAATTCCAGAAGGCAGTAGGGTAATTCATGTAATTCCAGGCCAGTTCATAGTTGCGCAGAGTCGGATGACGGGGAATCCACACCACTGTCGTATCCCACAGATCGCTGCGGGACATGAAGGAAGATGCGAGCTTGCTGAGAACCGGAAAGATCACGATATAGCAGACCCCGATCAGAATCACCGCCCGGGCCAGCGACCATCCATATCTGAACAAGCTGCGCTTCCAGTGCAATCTGTGCTCCATCACACCCATACCTAATCCCTCCCTTGCCCCCTCACTCGTGGTAGAATACCAATCGGGAAAAAATCACGAACGTGATCACCAGGATCCCTCCAATCACACCGAAGTACACCCAGGACATCGCCGAACCAATACCGTATCCCAGTGTCCCGAACGCCGCCGCCCGGATGTTGCTCACGATTAGATTGGATGTGGATGTGAAATAGTCGACGATTGTGTAGACGATGTTGGTCAGGATCAACGGGCTGACCATGGGCAGTGTGATTAACCAGAAGTTTTCCCAACCAGTGGCCCCTTCCACTTCCGACGCTTCATACAATGATCTGGGAATGGCCTGTAAACCTGCCAGCAGGACCAGGATCTGGATTCCTGAACTCCTGATGATATTGGGCAGCGACTCGATGGCCGCCAGAATATTGGTGATCAAGGCATCCGGCAGCTGAAACTTGGAAAGATAAACACTCAACGCCGGCGTGACCAGAAATGCGGAAACCGACTCCATACCATATTCCAGTATTCCGGTCATATAGTCCCTGGCCTCGATTTTCAGGATGATTCCCGATGCCATGACAATTGGGAGGAACAAAATCGCCCGGGCGATCAGCCTCCCCCGGAAATTCTGGTTGAGAATTATGGCCGCGAAGAAACTGAAGACCAGAATCCAAAACGCCTGTGACAGCATGTTTATGGTTGTTTCGGTCAAGTCTCTGATGAAAGTGGGATGGACGCGAAAGACATGGCGGTAGTTTTCCAGTCCCACATACTTCAGTTCATACCCGGTCTTGGTGATTACCAGTTCATTGAAGCTGAAGACAGCCGAGAGAATCGTGGGATAGAGAAACACAAACAGAAATCCCAAAATGAAAGGGAGTGAAAACAAGTATCCAGCCAGAGTGTTCTGCTGGCGCAAAGTCAGAGAAAACAACCGCCGCTTCGGCTTGCGCATCTTCATTACTCTCCCCCTGTCACGAGATAACCTTTGGCATCAATGATGAGATCCCCAACCTGGACCGGTTCCGTGTTGTAATTAACGATAATCTTCGTCCCATCTTCATAGGTGGTTTCAAACACCCTGTCCGCCAACTGCCTGTGGCCGATCAGTGTCTGCCCCTGCAGCGGCGCGAGTACGTTGTTCAGTTCTTTATAGTAGGCAGCGGCCACATCGATCCAAGACCGGTAGTTGATCGACAGCAAGTACTGGAACGGTGTGTCTTTTAACAGTGACGAGTCTTCATATGACCATATGAAATACGGACTGGCACCGATCTCCAATGCCTTCAGCAGAGCGTCCCGATAATCGACTGCGTAGTTCAGCGCTGCGCCGGCATAATTTACATACCCCCGAACAACCAGTTGGTAGAACGGCACTTCCTGATCGCAGATGACAAAGCCGCTGGAACCGAGAGGCATGTTCAGAATGTGATCCGCATGGACCAATGCGTACACGTTGGGACTGTTCATCATCAAAGAAAGATTCCGGCTCAGTTTCTCGATCTGGGCGATGGTAATCTGTTTGGCTTGTTCCCGATCGATCAGCAAGTGTTCTTTTTCCTGGAAATCGGAATTGAGAGCAGCGCCCAAATCACGCAGCGACAGCGCCCCAATCTGATATTTTTCATAGTCCTTGAGAAAACCATCGACCTGCGCTGCTAGACTGCCGGGCGACACCACCCACGCATTTGTTCCGGTTGTGAGCTGCCTCTGCACATAGTACTTATTCAGCGAATAGGCCGCGTCGCTGTGGACGCTGAACCCATCTCCCAGCCGATCTCTGGCCGCCAAGGTCTGGGTTATGTCAGGATAGAGAGCGACGCCCTTGCTGTTCAGCGACGCGATGAGATCCAGCAAGCCGGCTTTGCCTCCCAACGCCTTCTCCACCTGTACCCGATTGGGATAGATGTGTTCCACCCCGCCGGACAACCACCCGGTGTAGCGCAGTTTGATGTTTTGCACACCAAGGTTTATGAGCTCATCGAGAATAGCCTCTGCCTGCGCGAAGGTCGTCATAGGTCTGACCACTTCCCGGGGAATGCCAAGAATCGGCTGTTGGAGATGAACTGCGCCAATCAGCTCAAGATACAGTGGAATGCCCGGTTCCGGATCGACCCTTTTCCATCCATGGCGCCCGATCAAATACTGCTGGTAAAGGCGGGCCATGCCTACATAATCCGCGTCTTCCCCTTCCAAAAACATGTAGCGGACTTGGAGATCAGAACTGACCAAGCGCTGCTGGTATGTGTTGATGTTGGCGCCGCCGCCACCCCTCGAGCTGACGGCAAGCTGCACCGCACCCACGGGCATCACATTGAAGCGGGCATAAACCGTATCGACTGGATTCACTCGCCCGGCTGTTTTCACCACAATGCTGGCAACGGCGTCCCCCTCCTCGATGACAGCCAGAAACGCCCCATCGCCACACTTCATGCCGAACACCGGCAGCTGCTGAGGCTGGAAATGGCGGCGCAGCTCCATTTCAGACTGAATATCCGTCGCAGTGCTCAAGTTTGACAGGTTTTCGCCGTAAAGCCTGTGCTGAAGGGTGAGATCTTCAGTCTGACGCACCCGATCCGCAGACAGGTTGATCAAGGCTCCAGACCCGTCCGGTATGAGGATGTATCCTGATTCAGCCTGGCTGGGAGCCCCAAAATAAGGCAGTAGGTTGATGGCATGGAGCGGAAAAGTCACTAAGCCGCCTCCGCCGATACCGCCGAAGGCATTCATCAGCAGTTCGTCCTGAATGACCGTCCAGTGGACGCCCCGCAAGCCCCAAACATCGCTGGTGTACACATCCTTAGGGTACTTCACTTCTTCCATGGGAACCCTGGCCACCAGGCTGGCCCCTTCCAACCGGTACTCGACTGGAATTGTGAAATTCTCTACTTTTCGTTCCGGCGGTTCCAAGCCATATTCTGCATTGTCCACTTGTTTGTCGTAAGGGGTGTAGCCGGCAGCCTTGAGAATCTTCGCCATATCTTCCAGATCCCACGGCAGAAGGTTTGGCTTACGCACGTATGTGGGATTGTCGATGAAGTACACCACCATCTCCGGCTTGAGCTGGGACAACGATCCGGCGTCATTGCGCCACGCCACAATCGAGTTCAAGACATGGCGGATGAAATCGCCTTTCTGCCGGCCGGCAAGATTGGTTTCTGTCATAATCGTGTAAGGCCCGAACAAAGCGTCCTTGTCCAGATTGCTGACAGCGACGCGCTGATAACCCTCGGGAATTCTTTCCAATGAGAAACGGACGAAGTTACTCCGGACAAAGTTCCGCTCCTTCTCATTCTCGATTTTGGAAAGAATTAGTTCATTGAAGCGCTCTTCAGAGATAAATACCGGCAGGTAATCCTCAGTGGTCCACTCTTCGCCCAGGACATACACAATCTTGACACCGTTCTCCAGTGGTGTAATATCGAACTGGCCGTAAGCGACACTGTCAGCCCGGTTGTTCATCGTCCGCGCATCATCACGGGGTGTAAAGTATTCAATCAGGAGCTGCTCCTGTGCCTTGGTGTTGTTGGGATTGCTGTACCATACCCGGCCGCTCGCCCGGTTGGCCACAGCGATCTCAGTGGTGCTCTCGTTCAGATATAACTGCAGGTATTCGTTTTCCGCCACCACGACATACCCATTGGGCAGTTCCTGTCCATAAGCCGCCAACTCTGCATCCAAGCACAACAAGGAGAACAGGATCAGCAATAACCATAGAGAAAGCCGCCGCACGCCATTCCCTCCCATTCCTGCCGGCACACTATAATCGGTATCTAAGCTCAGAATAGATCGTCAGAACAAAGCGAGTGATATGGTCAACAACACTGGTGAACAAGAGAGCCACAAACAGCGCCGCCGCAATCCCACCTACGATCAGCACCGCTGTCACCAGAGTTTTTAGCACGCTGTATTCATGCAGTGTCATAGTCCCTGCCAAAAGCAGCAGCAGCGCCCAGATCACCGAGACAACCCGCGCCAGAATCAGCAAGCTCCCTTCGCTTTGGACCAGCATATGGCTGACAATAGTCGCTGGAATGTTCACTATTATGATCGGAGTAAGGGCGTACGCTGACATGATGTAGATCTCTTTCACAGTGCCTTTGCCTTCCATCAAAGTTGTGAAAGCCCAGTTGACCCCCACCCACAGCAGGAACGGCACCAGCACACTTATGGCGTCAGCGAAGAGATTGACTTCGGATACCTTCAGTGTGTTGAATGGAAACGCAGTGTACTGCCGGATGATCACATAAGTGAGGACCTCCAATGCCAGCAAAATGTTGGCGGCTGCAAGTGTGCCCCTTCGCTCATGTTTCAGATCCCAGAAACCGTCAAAAGGATGAAAGATCACATGCAGCGAGTACAGCAAGCTGTCGGCCAATTTGCGGACGGCATACTCCCGTTTTTTCCTCGTCGGCACGGCATGAGGCGGTACAGTCTCCAGCATGGCACTCATTTCTGCCAATACTTTGGGATTGTCGGCAAAGCCCGACCATTTGCCGATCCGTTCGCCAATTCTCAGTTTGGGCCCGGCGAACAGCAGCACAAACACAGCAAAGACACCCAGCATGATTCCGGCGATATGATCATTGACAAACTGCTGACGCAGGTATAAAAAAACTTGGGAATAGCCAGCCCGGTCTTGTCCCAACCGGAAATAAGCCAGGGCAGTGTCATAATCCCGCTCCAACGCTGCGGTGGCGGCAATCCAATTGTAGGCGATCTCAAATCCGGGATTCTGATCCAGGACCAGCCGCCATTTCTCCGCCGCTTCTTTATAAAAACCGCGGTCGTAATAGGACAGAGCTTCGTGAATTGCCTGGGCGTAAGCTGTCGGCTCAAACAAGGTCAACCCCCGGCTGTCCAGCACAACCAGGTGTCCATTGAGCTCTCCCAAGGCTGCCGGATTGCGGAACCGTCCCAGCACATCACCGATTCCGCCAAAGACATACAGCAGGTTTCCGCTGTGGTCATATGTGAACACCCGGCCTCGTGTAGCGTCGAGGACGCTGAACATGCCGAAATCTCTACCGAGCACGTCCACAAACGCTGAATCGGCGATGAAGTCATTCCCGGAAACTGTGATATCGCCGATGATCGGCAGCCGGCTTGAGCGCCGCATGATATCCGAACCCATCGGATTAAGCAGCTTCACAATTTCATGGTTCTTATTGACGGCTGTTTCCCGGAGCACGGCATAGAGCATTCCGTCGGCGCTCAGTCCGATGTTTGCATACTCTATGGGCAGCAAAAGCTGAAACTGGGCCCGCTGCTCCTCTGTGGCGAGCCACATCCAAAAGAGATCCGCCGCTGAAACCTTCACCCGCGGAGCACCGATGAACCCCACGAAGGAGCCGTCTTGGTCAAACTGGAAAATTCCTTCGTAGACATTGGCCGCCAACACGTAGATACGGCCAAGCGGATCGACTTCCACCTTGAGGGGGCGGTAGATATAGTCTTCTTTGATCAATGCCTTCGCCGATGAGCTTGGTTCCGCAACAATCCGGATCAGGTTTCCGTCTGGATCCAACACCACAAGCCTGCCGTTGTCCGTATCGGCAATGTACAGGTGGTTGCTTTCTGTCACTGTGATGCCGCTGGGGTTGCGTAACGAATCGATGCTGGCTCCGTTGTCAAACGTCTTGATCTCACGCTCAAACTCAAGATCCGGCGACAGGCGGATCACCCGGTTGTTGCCTGAGTCGGCGATATAGACCCTAAGATCAGGGCCGATAGCCAAATCTTGCGGCCGCCGCAGCGGGCCGACACCGAGGGATTGTCCGTCCACCAGTTTCAATGGGATATAGGCTTGAGGCGCCGGGACTCTCTCGCCCCAGAAATTGAACAGATAGCTGTCATAAGGGGCCGCCGCCAGCACAAGGTTCGCCGCTGCGAACACAAGTGCCGCAAGCACTATAGTGGTTTTTAGAGCTTTGCTTCCGTCCACACGCCACACCTCAACTTCGCGACATTGTTAAAATAACATCAATTTGTATAAGTTCTGATTAAATATGTATAGGTTATTGAAATTATACCACAACTGCTTCTGCGGTACTATACAGATCATGCTCACTTGCATTTTAATCAACATATTTTGATGTTCGCGGCACAAATCTTACATGGTTTCGATGTAAAAAAAACGAGCCCCTTATCGAGGCTCTTCCTATTTGCAAGCTTGGACGCAGGTTATACAATATGTTGCTTCAATCCTTTTTCGGGCTGTGATCCTGTTCTTTGAGCATGTTCAGAAACGCTTTGGGCACATGAAACCGCTGATTGTTGATCCACAGTTCTTCCAGTGGGCTTTCACCCTTATGGGACGCCTTGAAATGATTCACTTCCCTGTTAATCTTTTCCATCCTGGCGTCCAGCACGGCGATGGATTCGGCCGCTTCTCTCAGTTCATTGAGAAGTGGTTCCGGGATCTGGTAATTGTACTTGTAATTCAGTTTATGTTCGAGGCTGGCCCAAAAATCCATGGCGATGGTCCGCATTTGGATCTCTGCCCAGACTTTCTCGATCCGTCCAGATGTGGCGACAGGGACTTGGACAATCAAATGCAGGCTGCGGTACCCACTGGGCTTTGGGTGTTGGATATAGTCTTTACATTCGGCTATCTCAAGATCAGAATGATTTCGCAGCATTTCACCGACTTTGTAGATGTCGGATACGAATGGGCAGATGATACGCAGGCCGGCGATGTCGCGGATGTTTTCCTTGATTGCGGGTAAACTGAGGGGAACACCTTTACGGCAGGCTTTCTGCAAGATGCTTTCCGGGCTCTTCAAGCGGCTGGTTACATGGTCAATCGGGTTATAACCGTGGAGATACTCTGACTCTTGTTTTAAAATCTCGATCCTCGTCGTAAGTTCCTCGATGGCGAACTTGTACACCATCATAAAGCGTATAATTTCCTGTTTCAACCGTTCCAATTGGCAAGCATCCATAGGCAGCATAGCTCCAATCCAGATATTTGCCGGCAGCCGTCACTGGTTTAAGCGGTACTCTCTGATCAGCCGTTTGGCAAAAGTGAAAGTGTGAGTGACAATCACTTTTAAAATGGCGTACGCCGGCACCCCAAGAATCACCCCAAGCAATCCTCCAAAACTGCCGGCAGTCAACAGCACGACAATGATGGTCACAGGATGAATCCTCAGTTTCTTGCCGAGCACCAGCGGCGCGATCAAATGGTTCTCCACATAATTGGCGATCACCATGATCAGGACGACTTCCAAGGCTTTCCACGGTGATGTCATCAGCGCCACAATCGCGGCCGGGATCGTGCCGATGACAGGGCCAAAATAAGGAATGAAGTTGAGGATCACGGTGGTCGCCGCCAGCAGCAGAGCATAGTCCAAACCGATAATCAAAAAGCCGATGTACACCATAAACCCGATGCAGAGGCTGACGATAACCATTCCTTGAATATAGAGGCGGATCGTTTCGTTCATCTCCGCCAGGACATCTTGGGCTTCCCTTCGATATTGTTCAGGGAAGAAACTGACAATTCTGGGGGTGAGGCGAAAACCTTCCTTCAACATGTAAAACAAGATCAGCGGTATGGTGAGCGCGACCATGACAAAGTTGGCCACAGATCCGATAAACGCCCACAGATTCTGGCTGATCGTGGCGACCACACCATCGACGAGCTTGGCATAGTCGTACCCGGTTAGGTTTTGGAAGAACTCGAACCGCTCGAATTCAGCAAAGAAAGTGGACTCCTGCAGTTCCTGCAGCTTTTGGTTCATCTCTGTGAGAATCCTGGGGATATTCGCAATCAGGCTGGTCATCTGCCGCTGTAAAATCGGTGCCAGAATCAAGATCAAGAAAAGCAGCAAAAGGCCGCAGATCACGAAAATCAGAAGGATAGCGGCGGTCCGGGGGATCTTCCACGTTGTAAGCCGATCCACAACCGATATGGTCAAATAATAGAAAAAACCGGCCACCACAACGGGAAAGAAGATGGTCTTGACAAGAATAATCAACGGCTGGAAAATGTAGCCGATATGCTGCGCGATCCAGATGATCAAGAATATGAGCAGAACCCAGACGGTTATTTGGAAGGCTTTCGACTTGAGCAGAATGGTGGATCCCCTCTTTTCTAGAATAGGCCTAGGCTCGCAGCCATGACAGCCATGCCGGCTACCAAACCATAGATGGCGATGTGGTGAAAGCCGTATTTCTCCGCAGTGGGCAGAAGCTCATCCAGGGAAATGTACACCATGATGCCTGCCACCATGGCAAAGACAATACCGAACATGACATCGCTCGCGAATTGCAAGAGCGCGAAGTAACCCACAATCGCCCCCAGAGGCTCGGACAATCCAGACAGAAACGAATACACAAATGCCTGTTTTCTTGATCCGGTGGCGTAGTAGATGGGCACCGACACAGCTATGCCTTCGGGAATATTGTGGATCGCGATGGCGACGGCGATGCTGATTCCCAATGTAGGCTCCTGTATGGCGCTGATGAAAGTGGCCAAGCCTTCGGGGAAATTGTGGATGGCGATGGCCAGCGCCGAAAACAGCCCCATCCGGAGCAGTTGTTTCTCGGCGTTGAGTTTTTGCAGCTGCTGATCAGTCATTTCGCTGACATCACGGATCTCATGGGGGTTTTCCCCTTTGGGGACAAACTTGTCGATCAGAGCAATCAAAAGAATCCCTAAAAAGAAGGCGACAACAGTAACCCAGTACCCTTTGCCCTCCCCGTAAGCGTGAGACAGAGCATCGTTGGCTTTGGCGAATATTTCCACAAACGAAACGTAGATCATCACTCCCGCGGAAAACCCAAGGGTGCCCGACAAGAACTTCTGGTCAGTCTGCTTGGTGTAGAAAGCCAAAGCACTGCCGATACCAGTGGACAAGCCTGCCAGCAGCGTCAGCCCAAAAGCAAACAAGATTTCGCCTACAGAAACATCCATACCATTCTTCCTTCCCACTTGCAAATGCAACGTTATCATCATATGACGGGAACGATCACCATGTTCCTGTTCAAGTCAAGGCGTCATGCGCGTCCTGCAGGTATTGAATGATCTTCAGATTCTGCGGGCACACCGACTCGCAGCTGCCGCATTCGACACAGCGGGAGGCATCGCGGCCTTCTTTGATCAGATGGCTGTACTGCCTTTTCCCTTCTTCGAGAACATTGTATATGGAGGCATGGTTAAAGATGCTGAAAACACGGGGAATACTCACTCCCTGCGGGCAGGGCATGCAGTAGCGGCAATCCGTGCAGTTGACCTTAACCCGCTGCTGGTAAAGCTGCCTGGCCTGCTCTATTAAATCTAGCTCTTCCTTGGACAAGGACATCGGCTTGGCATCAGCCATGGTGTTGAGATTCTCTCTAACTTCATCCAGCCTTCCCATGCCACTCAAGATCACTGATACTTCCGGAAAATTGGCTACCCACCGGAATGCCCATTCTGCCGGACTGCGCTTCACAGGGGCTTGATTCCAGACGGCCTGGATTTCGTCAGGGACATTCTGGGCAAGCCTCCCTCCCCGCAGCGGCTCCATGATCACCACGGCCAAACCTTTGTCAGACGCATAGCGCAGCCCTTCAACACCAGCCTGGTATTCCTGATCCATGTAGTTCAGCTGGATTTGGCAAAAATCCCAGCCATATCCATCCACTATTTCTTTGAATGTGTCAAGGTCATCGTGAAACGAAAATCCCGCGTGTTTGATCCGGCCGTCGGCCACAGCCCGATCCAAAAAGGACAGGATGTTGTGTTTCTTGACCTTGTCCCGCCAGGTGTTCTTGTTCAATGCATGGAGCAGATACATGTCCACGTGGTCTGTCCCCAGTTTTGCCAGCTGCTCATTGAGAATTCGATCACAGTCCGCTTCCGATTCCACCAGCCACACCGGGAGCTTGGTCGCAAGATTAACTCGGCTACGGTAGCCGCCGGCCAGCGCTTTTCCAACCAAGACCTCGCTCTTGCCGCCATGGTAATTGTACGCTGTGTCAATGTAACTTACACCGTAGTCGATGGCATGGCGGATCAGGAAAATGGCCTGCTGCTCATCGATGTTGCCCACATCACTGTCGAGCCTGGGTTCGGCCACAGTAGGCAAACGCATACACCCAAAGCCCAGCAGTGACACTTCCAGTCCTGTTCTGCCAAATTTACGCCGCTGCAATTGCTTACTCTCCTTTTCCAAAATCCTTGTTGTGTCCATATCTATAATACTATGAGCAGCAAGGCAAATCCTGCCGGATGAAGATACAGGCAGTGCCAGGGTTCTAGACCGTAAGCTTTCTGGTGTAATTGGCAACTATCTTCTCGTCCTGGAGAGTGAATGCCACCTGCGACATTTCATAAGGCACTGGATATGTATAGATGCCAAACTGAAGATTCACATTGGAATGGATCAAGTCGGCCTTGACCGTGCCGTCAGCCGCTACCCTGACGTGAGTGATCGTGCCTCCGGGGCAGCCGAGCACATGGGAGGCGATTCCCGTTTGAGCATTCAACGATCCGCCGCGGCATTCCCCTTGGATCCAGATGGAGTCTCCCGCTGTGAGCTTCGAATCGTACACCAATTCGCCCGTGGCTGTGATCTTGCCTGTCGCTTCAATCTCACTGTTCTGACAGTAATCGATTTCCACATCCACCTTGCTGGTGAGTTCAGCTTTTATCTCTTCCCGCAGCTCGAGGCATTCATCATAGAGTTCCTCGATGCATCTGAATGAATCCAGTTTACAGTCCAGGTTCGCGATCCTGTGGAGAATCGGGTTGCCCAGGTCGATCAAGCTGCCTTTAAGCTGTTCCAGTGTTTTGAGATTCTTGTCCAAAGTAGCGAACTTCATTTCCAGAAGCAGCCTGATCAAGTACTCTTCGCCCAATGCCGCCGATTTTGTCTTTTCGAAATAAGGTTCCAGCTGTCTGCCTGCCTGGATCAACTCGGGCAGCTGAATAATTAGGCGCCCCAGGATCGAACCGATTTGGACCAGCCTGGTTTGGTCGGATCCGGCTATGATCTTGCTGCCGATCACCTTGCCGTGGACGGCTATATTGCCGTTGGCCACGATCTCGGCTTGATAGACATCTCCAACAACCACCACCCGGCCGCCGGCATGCACCTTCAGGCCTTCGTTGACATTGCCTCTAACCAGGACATCACCATAGAATTCAATATGGCCTGTGGTCAGATCAACATCCCCATTGATTTCCAGAAGTGGGATCACGCTCAAGCGCAGATCAGGCCCGCTTAGGCATGGACGGCCGTCAATGGTTGCCACGGCGATCCGCCCGTTGTCGATGAGCTGGACACCAGGGCCAACTTTGAGCACTTTGTTTTTTGGATCTCTTGGCTCGATTACTTCGCCGAACACCGACAGCCCGGGTTCGCCAAGCACAGGCGGCGTCCAGAACGCCAGGACGGTTCCTGCCTGGACACAGTTGATTGCTCCTTTGTTGTAATAATCGATCCGCTCGCTGTCGTCATTTTCCACCGGCAGCCGTTCGTCAAAACTGCAGACGTATTCCACTTTGCCGTCTTGCGAAGGGCTGGGCGCCTTCCCTCTGGCAATGACAACGTCTTGATCTGCACAGCCTTGGCATGCCGCCTGGATCACCTTCCGCATAATAGGCGCCTTGATGCCCAGACGCTTAAGTTCAGCGTGCACCAAACCCTCGTCAATAGGTTCAGGCGGGATCTCGCCGGCAGCCTGCCCGTCAATCCTCAAACGCTGTGCCGGCAGGCAGTCAGGCACCTGGTAAATTTTGCCCGGCACAAAACGCACTGACAGCACGACTTCCGTCCGGTCCTCGGAAACATGAACCTTGAACTTACTGACCGGTGCCTTTTGGGCAGGTACAACCTGCAGCAGATTCCCGTCGAAAACCACAGTCGGTTGGGTGACAAGCTGATTGTCATAATATACTGAAACATTTCGGCCTGGTATGATCACAGGCCATTTACCTTTCCCAGCCGGCTTCGTGTGGCTGATCACCCCGCCGCTGACTGCGATCGTGCCGTCTCTGTCCAGATCCGGCTCTGCCCCGCCTTCGCCTGCCTGCATCGGCAAGTGCTCGTCCGCACAGGATTCTGCGCCACCCCGGCGCTGAGTGAGACGGACAACATTGCTCACTCTTTTCATTTCAACCATCAAATACACTCCTCTTAGCAGAAATAATCATGGGCACCAAAAACGCCCACGGGTTATTTCCGGCAGCTGGCTGGCCACCAATTCTGATGGCCCCTATAGCTTTGCGTCCTTAGATTACTCTAAGTTTGCCCACGGAGACCACAAGAATTATACTCAAATTGCCAAAGGGCGTCAACCATTTCCACAGAGCGAGGCTAAATTTTTAGACTTATCTAACATCAATGTCATTTATATTAATTATTTCCTTTTTGTCGTTGTCTACGAGCGCAACGTATGTTATACTAAGTGTTGTGTTATTGCACTTGAATACAAAAAAATAGTGGCAGAGGAGAATCTAAATGTCGTTGAAGATTGTGGCTCTCATCTTGTTTGGTTTGACCTACATACTGCTGCTCAGTCTTCCAAAACACCGCGCCTACGTTGCTCTGTGCTCGGCGGCGATTTTTGTAATTCTCGGCATTGTGCCGTTCAAAGAAGTATTAAGCGCCATTGACTGGAATGTAATCATGATGATCGCCGGCACCATGGGTATCGTGTCCCTCTTTACAGAATCGAAAATGCCAAATCTGCTGGCGGACATGCTGATCGAGAAAACAGCGACTGTAAAGTGGGCGATCATCGCCTTGTCACTTTTCGCCGGTATCATCTCCGCCTTTATCGACAATGTGGCAACTGTGCTGATGATTGCGCCTGTGGCCTTGACCATTGCGAGCAAACTGGGCATTTCACCTGTATCAAGCATCATCGCAATATCGATTGCATCCAATCTGCAAGGTGCGGCGACTTTAGTGGGAGATACCACTTCCATCTTGCTCGGCGGGCATGCCGACATGAACTTCATGGATTTCTTTGTCTTCCACGGCAAAATGGGATTGTTCTGGGTGGTTCAGCTTGGGGCGTTGGTTTCTACCGTGATTTTGCTTGTGGTTTTCCGCAAGGAAAAGCAGAAGATCCACGCCATGGAACGGACCAAGGTCACAAACTATTTCCCAAGCATCCTCTTGGTGGCAATGGTACTGCTTTTAATCATCGCATCATTTATCCCCAACACCCCTAAGACCATCAATGGTATCATCTGCGTCAGCCTGTTCGTGGTCGGCTTAATCGAGAATGTGATCCGCACAAAATCACCTGACATGGTTACCACTGCTTTCGCCGAAATCGACTATTTCACCATATTGCTTCTCTGCGGGTTGTTTGTGGTGATCGGCGGCATTACCAACGTTGGGGTCGTGACCGATATCAGCAACTTGTTTGTCAGGATGAGTGGGGACAATCTCTTCCTGATCTACACCTTGATCGTCTGGGCGTCGGTGCTGTTTTCGGCCTTCATCGACAATATCCCCTATGTGGCCACGATGCTGCCGGTCTGCGGCGAGATCGCCGGGCTCATGGGAGTTTCTCCGTACATCCTGTACTTCGGGCTTTTGGTAGGGTCCACCCTCGGCGGAAACCTCACACCAATAGGCGCCTCGGCAAACATCACCGGAATCGGTATCCTGAGAAAAGAAGGGTATGAGGTGAGCGCAGGACAGTTCATGAAGATTTCCGTACCCTTTACTCTGGCCGCAGTCACCACTGGGTATATCCTGGTCTGGCTGCTGTGGAGCTAAAGCAGTTAGAAGCTCATCTTAAATTTTAAAGCACCGATCGTCAAGCACGATCGGTGCTTCTTTTTAATTGGGCCTTCGTTATTCCTGGTCAAGCTCAGCCAGCCTTGACGCCAATTCCGCCTTGGCTTGATCCACCTTTTCCTTGGCGATTACAAACTCGGTCACACCTTCAATACGCGCAGCATAGAGATCTCGGCTGTACGGCAGCAATTCGACAGTAAAGGGTGTTGTTTCCGGATTGTTGTGGTAATAGACAATCGTCATCACTGGCTCGCCTGATAAAGGCTCCCCTTCAATCAGCGCGTCCACAGTCAAACCGATGATTGTGCCGTAGAGTCTCCGGAACGATCTCTCCTCGGCTGCCATCCCGTTGATGTAGAACGTCTCCTTGAGCTCAGCCTTGGGTTCACCATCTGCATCCTCCGGTTCCACTACCACTTGTTCCCTTTTCATGTCCAGTTGATAATGCTGATCATCCCAGAATATTTCTACGCGGCGGATGTCATCGATGCTCGCCATATACAAAAACTTGTTCACCCAATCAAAGGGGTTGGCATTGCGGATGCGGATTAGGTTTTTGTAGATTGTAAAGACCGCATGGCCGTCTTTGAGCATGGCATAGACTTCAGTCTCGTTGCGATCAGCTCCCAGCAGCAGGTGGACCGAGTCGCGGCTGTCGGCGACCGCCAGTTCTCCCCGGGGCTGATCCAATCCGTATTGATTGAGGTCTACTGGATCAAGGTCGACAAATTCCCTCACCCGCAGTGTCAGAACCGGGCTGCCGTCCAAAGTAAAGTCAGGATAGTTCTCCAGGTGGGCTACCCTGTACGGCGTCTTATAGGGGCTTACGAACCGCAGGCGGTCCATGCCGAGCATGCTTGGTGACCGGGATTCGCCGGTGACAATCTCAATTGGCGCCTGCCCCGCGTTGCGGATCAAAAGATACTGCAGATCGATCAGATCAATCGCCGCCAACTCACGGATGAGGAAATCTTCAACCTTGGATTGGAAGGCGACACCGTACATGCCATTGACGGCATAGACCGCCTCGTCGCCATCGATCTGGGCATAAAACAGATACTCTGTCGGGTGGCGGTTTCCCAGGTAAACCACTTTCTCGCTTCCATCTCCCAATTTGGCCCGGGCCGTTGTGCCGGGCTTGTCCAGCCCATACTTTGTCAAATCACTGGGTTTTTCCTCAAGTTTATGGCTCGCCTCCAAAGTGGCAAACCGCCGGACAACCGTCTGCACCTGTGCTTGGTCGAGAAGCGCCGGATCAACATCGTTCACCAGCCACTGGCCGTCGGCATTGGTGATTTCAATCTGGCCGGGGCCGATCAAAGTCAGCTGAGCAATGTCGTTTTCCGTCAAATCCCAAAACCGGCCTATCTGCTCAACCAATGCAGGGGTCTCCGGCTCTGTCGCTGGCTGCTTAACGAATATCCCCACAAGAATATTTATATTGAACAAACCGTTGACGCTCCCATACACGAACAGCAGCAGCGCCAGGCACAGCGTCAAAACGATCAACCACTGGAGCCGCTTTCTCACAAGCTACGCCTCCTCTTCCAAACAATAAACCCGGTTAAAAACACCAACAACGGCAAAGCAACCACGAACACGCCCGCTAAAATCAGCTGCTGCATATACGTGATGGACAAATAGGTGTCTTTGAACGGTTTCGGCCGGACCGTGATGCTTTGCTTGGCCTCGTTGAGCCAGTTGAAGCTGTTGATAATAAAGTCTGTGTTGGCACCGCGGCTCAGCTGATCGAACTGATCAACCAGCACCCCCGATGTGGAGATGACAACCAGCTTAGCCGGTGTCGGGCCGTACTCATCCCCGTCTGTGACGGACACAGCCACATTGAACGGGCCAACGGGATCTCCTTCGCTCCAGTTGTAAGTCAAGTCTTCAAAGTTGGATTTTGCCCAGGAATTGTCGCTGGAAGTCAGAAGCGGTTCGATCCTAAGGCTTGCTCTGCGGGCCTGCAGGATAGTGACAGGCTGAGTGACCGGCATCACCATCAGATGGCGCGCAGCCACCAGCGGTTCAGTAAGGGCATGATCCTTATACTTGGGAATGAGCCAGAAAGGATTGTTGGTGACCCTTGACGCATTATCGCCTTCGATCACAAACTGTTTCTCGACCCTGAGCCCATAGCTGGCAAGCAGCCCGTCCAGATAAGGGCGCTCCTCCAGTGTATAATCCAAGATAATGATCATCCTGCCGCCGTTTTTCAGGTAATCCCTGAGTTTCTGATCCTCTACTTCAGTCAAATCCTTCTCAGGCGCCAGCAGCAGCACCATGGCGGCGTCATCAGGGACAGCATCCACAGTCAACAGATCCAGATCCTCAATTCTGTAGTTCTCCTTCTTGGCCAAATCGACAAAACTCGAGCTCAGTTCCACCTCATTGTGCCCCACAAGGCGGTAGACCACCGGCACTTGATCCGTGGTAACATATGCGATGGCACTGGTGATCTGCTGCTCAATGGCAATCGATTCAGGCAGCATTTGATAGTAATAATAAGCATAGTTCACGAAATCATTCGGCTGCAGCACCTTAAACCGCTCGCCGCTGGCAACGATCACACTGCCCAGATCAGGAGTGACTTCTCCTCCCTTGTACTGTTCCACAAACTGAGGGTTCAGCAGTGGATCCACAATCTCAAAACTAACTCGGTCTGATGCATTCACATATTGGTTGATTACTTCCGACACAGTCTGATTCTGTCTACCGGTGCGGTACAAAGCATATATAGTGACATCCCGGTCCAGCTGTTTCAGAAGCTGCTGCGACTGGGTTGACAGCGAAAAAAGCTTGTTGGCGGTCAAATCGAGCCGGAAATCAAAAGAGCCGACAACCAGATTAAGCACAACCAGGACCGCTACCACCAAAGCGACAAGCAGTGCAGCGCTGCCGCCGTATCTTACCAATCGAAATCGGCTATCATTCATCGCTATTCCCTCCCCTTAATTCCACTAGCTGGTTCAGCTCCAACGCCTTTTTTCCAAAATCTGCACAGTCAAGAACAGCACCAGCACTGCAAGGCTGAGATAGTACACGATGGAGCTCAAAGCCAGCACGCCCCGCTGGAAGTTGCCAAAATGATAAAACACGGAGAACCAACCTAAAAGATGATAGACAAAACCATGGTACAGTTCAGGTTTGAGCCAAAAGACCAGCCCTACCGAACCCAAGCCCACTGCCGCCACGGCGATCCCCAACACATGGCTGCGTGTCATGCGGTACACCCAAAAGGCGACGCCTAAGGCCAAAATCGCTGCGAACACCGCGTTGGGATTGGCTTCCACAGGATAGATCGACCGGAATGAATCAATAAACAGGATTGCCAGAAGAGCTCCGAAAGTCCCAATCGCCGCACTTACCAGATTGTCGGTGATGGTGGAAATCATCACGCCAATAGCGATGGATACACAACCTAAGAGGAAAAACCCGATCATGCCGCCGACAATCTCCCAGATCGCCAGGTTACCGAAAAAGCTGATGGCAAACGGATATAGGCAGGTCAAAAGCAATGTGACGGCAAACACAGTCACTGCGGCGAAATACTTGCCCAGTACGATCTCGCTGAAAGATATCGGAGCGGTAAACAGCAGATGATCCGTTTTCTGAGTGACCTCATCGGTCATCAGGCGCATGGTGAGAATCGGCACAACAAGAATAAAGATAAAGAGAATGTTTCCTAAAGTGTTGTTGAAATCTGCGTTAGCGCTGAAAACATTCCCGGTTATATAAAAGACGCTGGTGATCAATAAAAAGACGCTCATGAAAACATAGCCGGAGAATGTGCGGAAATATGCCGCAAGATCCTTAAGATACACTGCTAACATCGTCGCTTCCCTCCTGTGGATCTTGAGTAACTTGCAGGAAAATCTCCTCAAGTGTCAAATCAAAAGGCTTCATGGTCAAAAGCGGGAGCTCAGCCTTGCTGAAGGCGAAGAAGATGTCTGAACGGGCATCCCTTTCCGACTTTACCAAAAGATCGACCGTGCCCGGCTCCCTTTCACCCATGACTTCCACATCGCTGATATCACTCACGGCTTGCAGCACTCTCACAGCCGCCTCAGCTTGTCCAGGAACGCGAATCACCAAATCATTGCCGCCGCCGAGCCTTTGGGATAGGTTGTCAGGAGTATCGCTGGCGACAATCCGCCCCCGGTTGATAATCACGATTCGTTCACAAATGGCGCTCACTTCCGGCAGGATGTGAGAGCTGAGGATCACAGTATGGGTTTCCCCCAACTCTTTGATCAAGTTACGGATCTCGATGATCTGCTTCGGATCCAGGCCGACTGTTGGCTCATCAAGAATCAAAACCTCGGGGTTGCCGATCATGGCGGCAGCAAGCCCAACTCTCTGCCGGTATCCTTTCGACAAATTGCGGATCAAACGCCGGCGGACATCTGCGATCTGAACTTTTTCCATGATTTCCCCGATATGCTGCCTGCGCTCCCTGCGGGGAACATGCTTGACTCTGCTGACAAAGGTACAGTATTCCTCTACGGTCATATCGCCGTACACAGGCGGGACTTCGGGCAGATACCCTATCTTGCGCCGGACTTCGTGGCCGTTTTCCACAACATCAAGGCCATCGACAGTAACTCTGCCCCCCGTCATGGGGATGTACCCGGCGATGATGTTCATGACCGTCGTCTTACCTGCGCCGTTAGGGCCGAGAAAGCCCAGGACTTCTCCTTTGTCCACTTTGAAGCTGACTCGGTCCACGGCCAAGTGTTTTCCGTAGCGTTTGGAAACATCAATGACTTCAATCATAACCGGCTCTCCTTTCTGTTATAACATTATTGTAACAAGCATATTGCATATCTGCAATCGAATCCTATTCCCAGCGCCAGAAACGGATTGCCAGAATCAAGGACACCGTCAGCCATCCGCCCAGAATCAAGAGATCCGTCGTCAATCCAAAAGCATATGGAGTCCCGATGAGCACAGAACGGAGTATGTCACCGAGATATGTCAAGGGAATGGCCCGCACGACCGGTTTCAGAAAAGCCGGCAGGAACTCCAGCGGGAAGAAGATTCCAGAAAGGAACATCATGGGAAACTGCACTACCTGGATGATTCCATGTCCGCTTTCTTCTGTCTTGGCGAAAGTGACCAGCATATAACCAATACTGACAAAGACGGCGGCACCGAAGAAAACCGCACCCAGAACCTGCCACCAACTGCCCACGATTTTCACATCGAAGACAAAATGGCCGATGAGAATAATCAGCGTAGTCTGGACGGCAGCCATCAGCAGCCGGATAACAATCTCACTGAAGACAATGTGAGTCCGGGGAAGCGGTGTTGCCCCCAAAGACTTTAGAATCCGCTTCTGCCTTAAATAGACCAGTCGCACAGACCCAAACAAGCCCAACTGCATCAAAGCCATGGACAGTATGCCGGGCAGAAGATAGTCCACGTCTCTTAAGGATTCGGCTTGAACAGGCTTGGCGTCAACGGTGAAGATTCTGGCTCGGTTCTGCATCCCCCTTTCCACATGATTGAAGATTTCGCTCAGCATAAAGATCAGCACTTTGTTGGCTTGATTTGACGCATCGTAGTAAACAGGAACGGCAATCTCCTCATCAGAACCAAACTGCACCTGAGGCAGCACCAGCACCGCATTGCGCTTTTGTTGGCCCAGCGCCTCGAGTTCTCCCTCCAGTGTCCCATGGTGCACAGTGAGCATTTCCACCTGCCCGAGATTGGCCAGAAATGCCTGGGAAAAGAAATCCGGCTGCTCCACCACTACTCCAAGATCAAAATTTACATTTCCCGAACCACCGGAAAAAATCATCCCAAAAAGAAACATAAACAGAACCGGAAAGAGAATGAACCAGAAAATGGTCATCTTGTCCCGGACCATGTCTTTTAGAGTAGCCACAACAAGATTGAGAAAGCTCTTCATTGCCGGATGCTCCTCCCCGTAAGTTTCAGGAACACGTCCTCAAGGCTGGCCTTGCGGATTGCCAAGTCGTTCACGGCCAGACGGTTCTCCGCCTCAAGCTGCATCAGCTCGCGGATGGTCGCTTCCACATTGGTGGAATACAGTGTGATCTGGTTGTGGGCTGCCTGAACCTTTGTTACTCCCGGCAGTTTCTCAAGGATAGCTTCGTCACAGCCGTCCATTGCAGATAGTTCGACAGCCTTTTCCTCAAAATGATCGCAGATCAGCTGGTTGGGTGTGCCAAGGGCGATAATACTGCCGTGATCAATGATGGCAACCCGGTCGCATAAATACTGAGCTTCTTCCATGTAGTGGGTGGTTAAAAATATCGTCTTGCCCATCTTCTGCAGCATATGGAAGACATCCCACAAATTGCGCCTGGCTTGGGGATCGAGCCCAGTGGTCGGTTCATCCAGAAACAGAATGCGGCCGTTGCTGATGATCGCCATCCCCACCACCAACCGCTGCAGCTGCCCGCCGGAGAGTTTGTAGGTATAAACCTTGCGCTGTTCCTTAAGGCCCACCCATTCCAGAACTTGCTCCGCTGGAAAAGGATCCGGGAAAAAGCTCGCATTCAACCGGAGTGATTCTTCCACCGTCAAGCGGGGAAACAGTGTGGGCATCTGCAGCTGGACGCCAATACTGCGCTTCAGCTGCACGCTTTCAGTTGTTGGGTCGAATCCCAACACTCTAACTTCTCCGGCATCAGCGTCTCTCAGTCCCACCAGGACCTCCACTGTCGTGGTCTTACCGGCACCGTTGGGCCCAAGCATGCCGAAGATCTCACCATCCTCAACCTCAAGCGAAATCTGGTTGACGGCGGTAAGCTTACCGTACCTTTTGGTTAGTTCCCTTACCACAATACTGGCCAAATTCCCACCCTTTCCAAGATCCACCCAGGACGGAACACATACCTGTTCCTAAGTGGTTTTTTATGGTACAATTGAAGCTGTAGTGCTGATACAGAGGTGAAACACGATGAATCAACTGATTTTGGAACAAGTCAAAGACCTGGCTTTCACAGCCGGCAAGATCCTTAGGGAACATCTTCATGATGATTTTTCCATCGAATATAAAGGTGAAATCGATCTGATCACCGATGCGGACAGGGCATCTGAAGACTTTCTGATCAGAGCCATCACCACACTCTACCCACAGCATGCCATTCTCACCGAAGAAGGCGGCAAGCTCGGCGATCCCGGCAGTGAATTCCTCTGGGTGATCGACCCGTTGGACGGGACCACAAACTTCGCCCACCGCCTCCCCTACTTTTCCGTGTCCATCGCCCTGCTTAAGAATACAGAGCCGGTGATCGGCGTTGTATACAATCCCATTGCCGATGAGATGTTCGCCGCCGAGTACGGGTGCGGCGCCTGGCTTAATGATCATCCCATCCGAGTCTCCAAGACAGCAAATCTAAAAACGAGCCTGCTGTGCACCGGCTTTCCCTACGACATGCAGTTGAAGCAAAACAATATAGCCAACTATGCCAGATTAGTGGTTCAAACCCAGGGGGTGCTCCGCTTAGGATCCGCCGCTCTGGATCTATGCTATGTGGCCTGCGGCCGCTTTGACGGTTTTTGGGAATTTCACCTCAAACCCTGGGACATGGCTGCAGGAGCCTTGGTCGTCGCTGAAGCCGGCGGTACTTTATCCGGTATCACAAAACCCCAGTTTGATCTCCATGCCGGTGAGATCGCCGCCTCAAACGGGTTGATTCATCAGGCCTTGTTGAACGAATTGAATGCTTAAGGCTGAAGCCGTTCAAAGATGGCGTCAAAAGCCTGCCGCGTGTCATCAGGTGTCTTCAGGTTGAAGTAAATAATCTGATTGTCGCCGATCAAGTGAATGAAAGGCGGTTGATTGCGGTCGACAAAGAGCTTGATTGAATCCCCTTCTGCAGTGCGGAAGTGTCCCCGCAGACGAGAGCCGATAGCGGCTCCGTTCGTCCTCCTGGTCAGGCGCGGCAGTTCCTCGACCAGATCGGCGGAGGCAATCGTTTCCCATGAGTAGGTGCCGCCGTACAGCCCGTGAATGACTATCCCATCATCGTCAATAGTGATTTTTGTGTGCTGGATGAAGTACAACATCATCAACCCGACCACAATCAGCGCGACAATTGTGGCACCAATGGAACCGTACTGATGGATGCGTCCCGACCGTACCCGCCCACCCCTGCGGCTTTTGGTGTTGAAACCATATCTTTGCGCTCTAATCAGCAGATATGTTGTGGAAACACCAAACAAAATCAGCGCAGGGATCAACCCAGCGGTGGGGTCGACACCGAATGCGGACATGATGCCTAGGACGATACAAACACCGCCGTTCACATAACCCCAGAACCCGATCAGTCTGGCGACACTGGCGATGTCGACATTGGCCTTTTGATCTTGAGGCATGGTGTTGTAACCCGAAATCAGGAAATACCATTTGAAGACATGCACCGACAAACCGACAAAGACTAGGAAAACACCTGTCAGAAGCCAAACCAGCAGCAGCATCATCACTCCTAACAATCTATTCATCTATACACATTAAAGACCGGTCAGCCGTTCAAGCAGGTTAAATCCTCCCATGCGGCGAATGAGGAATGTGACCAAAGCATGAGGAGGGCCAGCGATGCGGTTGGTATCGTGGAACGTCAATGGAATCAGAGCCTGCCTGCGCCGCGGCTTCATGGACTTTTTCAACCAAAGCGGCAGCGATTTTTTCTGCCTTCAGGAAACCAGGGTGCAGCCGGGCCAAGTCGAATTGGAACTGCCCGGATATGAGCAGTATTGGAACTATGCCCTACAAAAAAAGGGCTATTCAGGCACAGCGATCTTCACCAGACACACTCCCATATCTCAATCATATGGTATCGGTCATGAAGAACATGATCAAGAAGGCCGCACCATCACCCTTGAATACGATAATTTTTATCTGGTTACTGTCTACACCCCGAACTCACAGCGTGGTTTGACCCGGCTTGGATACAGGATGCGGTGGGAAGATGATTTCCGCAGATACCTGCTGGATCTGAACACAGCGAAACCTGTGATTGTCTGCGGAGATCTCAATGTGGCTCACAAGGAGATCGATCTGAAAAACCCCGAAACCAACCGCACCTCCGCAGGCTTCACCGCTGAAGAAAGAGCCAAGTTCACTAAGCTTCTGGAAGCCGGATTTATCGACACATTCCGCTATTTCTACCCTGACCGCGCCGATGCCTACACTTGGTGGTCAAACTTCTTCAATGCCAGGGAACGGAATATCGGGTGGAGAATCGACTATTTCCTAGTGTCTCGGGAACTCGAAGGTAAGCTGGTGGATGCCAAAATCCATGACCAGGTGTTCGGCAGCGATCACTGCCCTGTTGAGCTGGAACTTGAATTGACGGTTTGACCTAGGCCGGATCACATTCTGTCCCGATAACGATATGTCTGCTCCAACATCATGTCTTTCACTTTCATCAACCGCGTGATGTTGCCCCGCTCGTTTTCTTCCAGCTTCATGGTGATATACCGGATCGTTTCTGTAAGCTGAGGAATCAGCACATGTTCCAGGGCGTTGACTCTTCTCCGGGTCCTTTCGATTTCCTGAGCCAAAAGTTGGGCTGTCTTCTCACTTTCGGCGAGTTCCAGCATAAGCGGCAGGGCTGAGGCCAGGAGCTGCATGGAAGCGTCCAAGTCGCTGGATGTGGTGGCCAAGCCATAGGGAAAGATATCCCAATCTCCACCGCCGTCACTCTCATCCGATCGCGGAACAGATGTGGCGTAGCTGAACTTGGGCACAGTAACACTCATCAGATTGGCAGTCGCCACATTCAACTCCACAGTCTGCTTGGGAAACATCAAGGCTTCTTCCATGACAGGAACGGACATCACCGCCCTGGCCACAAGAAAGCTTTGATGAGCCTGGGTGAGAAGCCTTTCTACCTTTTCTCTCAGTTCTTTGTTCCTCCGCACCACTTCCAGGAAAATTTTCATCAACTCGTCCCGTTTGTCCTTAAGCAGTTTATGCCCTCTTCTGGCAACGGCCAGCCTCTTTTTCAGCTTGGCCATTTCCATCCGGGTGGGGTTGACATTCAATATCTCCATCTAGCTCTCCCCTCTTTCCGGGAGATACTTGGTCAGGTATTTGTCGATATACTGGTCGCGGATCCGCTTAAGCTCGCTTCTGGGCAGAATCGCCAACAGCTCCCACCCAAGTTCCAGCGTCTGCTCGATCGTCCGGTTTTCATTGAACCCTTGGGATACATATTTGTGCTCAAACTCATCGGCGAACTCGGCATAGAATTTGTCAGTTTCGGTCAGCGCCGCTTCGCCGAGAATCACGGCCAGTTCCTTCGCCTCTTTGCCAGTGGCATAGGCGGCGAACAGCTGATTCATCAAATCAGCGTGATCCTCCCTGGTCTTGCCGGCCCCGATACCTTTGTCCTTAAGCCGCGACAAAGATGGCAGCACGTCGATAGGCGGCTCGATCCCCTTGCGGTGCAGCTCGCGGCTTAAGATGATCTGCCCCTCCGTGATGTACCCGGTCAAGTCTGGGATCGGATGGGTCTTGTCATCTTCCGGCATGGTGAGGATCGGGATTAAAGTGATACTGCCTTGGCTGTCTTTCCTCCGGCCAGCTCTTTCATAGATAGTGGCCAGATCGGTATAAAGATAGCCGGGATAGCCTCTGCGCCCGGGAACTTCTTTGCGGGCTGCGGAAACTTCCCGCAATGCTTCGGCGTAATTGGTGATGTCCGTCAGGATTACCAACACGTGCATGTCCTTCTTGAAAGCCAAGTATTCGGCGGCAGTCATGGCCATCCGGGGTGTGGAAATCCGTTCGATCGCCGGATCGTTCGCTAGGTTGATAAACACCACGGTGCGGTCGATGGCACCGGTGCGGATGAAGTCAGTGATGAAATAGTTGGCTTCCTCAAAGGTGATCCCGATGGCAGCGAAAACTACCGCGAACCTGGATTGATCATCCAACACTTTGGCCTGCCTGGCGATCTGGGCCGCCAGCTGAGCATGGGGCAGCCCCGAGCCGGAGAAGATCGGCAGTTTCTGGCCTCTCACCAGGGTGTTCAGGCCGTCAATAGCCGAAACCCCTGTTTGAATGAACTCGGAGGGATAATTCCGGGCCGCCGGGTTCATCGGCACACCGTTGATATCCATCCTTGCCTCAGGGATCACCTCTGGGCCACCGTCGGCAGGCCGCCCCAACCCTGTGAACACCCGGCCGAGCATATCCAAGGATACAGGGAGCTCAATACCCTTGCCCAGAAAACGGACCTTGCTCTCAGCGACATTGATCCCTGCCGAACTCTCAAACAACTGGACCAGAGCATTGTCCTCGTCCACTTCCAGCACTTTGCACAGGCGGACTTCGCCGTTGGGAAGCTCGATCTCGCCCAACTCTTCGTATTTAACGTTTTCCACCTGTTTAACCAGCATCAAGGGGCCCGCAACTTCGGTGATGGTTTTATACTCCTTCAACATCCGCGTCTACCTCCTTTGCCGTCAAGGCATCCATCTGGGCGTTCAACTCGGCTTCGATCTCGCCGAACACGCTGTCGACTTGATCTTCCGGAACATATTTCGCTCTGCCGATCCTTTCCCGGACGGGCAGCGCAAAGAGCTTGTCAAGGGATACCCCTGCCCTGACAGCATCGCATGCCTTGTAATACCAAGCAAGGATCAGTTGGAGCATTCGGTATTGTTTACTGAGCGATGTATAGGTGTCAACATCATGGAAAGCGTTTTGATGGAGGTAGTCCTCGCGAATGGATTTTGCCGCTTCCAAGGTGACCCGCTCCAAAGGCGACAGTGAGTCGATTCCCACCAGTCGGACAATTTCCTCAAGCTCCGCCTCTTCCTGCAGGATCCTTAAGGAATCGGCCCGCAGTTTGGTCCAGTCGCGGGAAATATTGGCGTTGGTCCATTCTTCCAACTGATCGACATAGAGTGAGTAACTCCGCAGCCAGTTGATGGCCGGGAAATGGCGCCGGTATGCGAGGCTCGCGTCAAGCCCCCAGAACACTTTTACAATTCTCAGCGTGGCCTGGGTCACCGGCTCCGACAGATCACCTCCGGGCGGAGAAACAGCGCCGATAGCGGACAGTGTCCCTTCCCGTCCCTCGGAACCGATGCTGATCACTCTGCCCGCCCGTTCATAAAACTGTGCCAGGCGCGAGCTCAAATATGCCGGATAGCCTTCTTCACCAGGCATTTCCTCCAGGCGCCCTGACATCTCCCGCAAAGCCTCAGCCCAGCGGGAAGTGGAATCGGCCATCAGAGCGACACTGTAGCCCATGTCCCGGAAATACTCGGCGATGGTGATGCCGGTATAAATCGAGGCTTCCCGCGCCGCCACAGGCATATCGGATGTATTGGCAATCAAAACGGTGCGCTTCATCAACGATTCGCCGGTGCGGGGATCTGTCAGCTCTGGAAACTCCATCAACACGTCGGTCATCTCATTGCCCCGCTCACCGCAGCCAATATAGACCACAATGTCCGCATCGGCCCACTTGGCCAGCTGATGCTGGACTACGGTCTTGCCGCTGCCGAACGGCCCAGGGACCGCCGCCACTCCGCCTTTGGCGATGGGAAACAGGGTATCGATCACTCTTTGACCGGTCACCATCGGCTCAACCGGCGGCAGCTTTTCCTTGTAAGGGCGGCCGACCCGCACAGGCCATTTCTGCATCATCTTCAGTTCCACAACTGTTCCGTCTTCTTCTTGCAGTTTGGCCACGGTTTCCTCGACAGTGAACTCACCCGGGGTGATTTCGACAATGGTGCCGGACACTCCCACCGGGACCATGATCCGATGTTCGACCACCTCGGTTTCCTGCACTTTGCCGATGATGTCTCCCGCATCAACTTTCGCACCTTTTTCCACCAAAGGTTCAAAGCGCCAGCGCTTGTCTCGATCCAGCGCCGGAACATCGATGCCTCTGGTGATATTGCTGCCGACCATTTCCCGGATTACTTCCAGCGGCCGTTGGATTCCGTCGAAAATTGTACCGATCAACCCAGGCCCCAGTTCCACGCTCAATGGTGCCCCGGTACCGTAAACAGGTTCCCCCGGCCCCAAGCCTGCCGTTTCTTCGTAGACCTGGATTGACGCCCGATCGCCGCGCATTTCCAAAACTTCGCCGATCAAGCGGCGGTCGCTGACCCGGACCACGTCAAACATGCTCACATCCTGCATGCCTTCGGCTACAACCAGGGGGCCTGCAACTTTAACAATCCTTCCATGACTCATAATCCCTATCCCTCTTTCGCACTGTATTGCACAGTCACTTACGCGTCTCTAAACAAGATATCCGCACCTATTGCCCGCTCTACCGATTTTTTCAAATTACGCATGCCGATACCCAAGGAACCTTGATTGCTGGGAATCAGGATGACAGCCGGTGTCATACTGTCTTTGTACCGGTCAATGGCTTGTTCCATATCCTTGGCGATCTGCTCTGTGATGTAGACCACAGCGTAGTTTTCCCGGGCCAGTCGCTCCAAGATCATCTCAGCTTGGGATGAATCCTCCACAGGAAACACTGACATCCCGATTGCCTTAAACCCCAGGATACTGTCTTGATCCCCGATCACACCAATTCTATGCATAGGTATCCCTCAGCCTTTCCCTGATGGCATGCTGCCCCAGACCGTTGATTTTGCCAACCATGATGATCCTCGCATTCTTGATTTCCATCTCTTTGGCTAGATAGTAAGTAACCAGAGGCTCGATGCCAAAAATGGCGTATTTCGTCTGTTTCAGCATACTTATCAAATAGTTGTCGCAGAGTTTTTCGAACACCGCCAGACTGCGGGAAAGCTTAAGACTGTTCACGCTTTCGGCCAGCAGGCGGCTGTACCCTGTATCGGTATATGCGGTGGAAATCTGGTCGAACTCAAGCCTGAAAAGCTCACGGTAAAACTCGTTCGGAAAACTGCCGCCAGCAATTAAAAAAGGCTCCAGAAATTCCCAATGCCTTCTGATCAGCTTGGTCCGCAGCAGCATCTTTAAGTTTGTCAGATCAACCATAGCGTTGACCAGACTGTACACAAACTCGCTGTCGAGCCTGCCGGCAAGCTCAAGCATATGGCTGTACAAAGCTTTGTCCAAGACCAAGTCAATAATCTGTGGATCTTGCGTCCTGGAAAAGGCCTCCATGCTCTCAGCGACAGCTTTGGCCATCGGGGCTGGAAGCTCGGCAAAATCACGTTCCCTGAAAAGATCCGCAAGCCTGTCCACCGGGATCAAGCTTGGTCTCAGCAGATGGGTAGCACTGACTTCCTGATTGGAAAACTCTGCCTTCAGGTAGACTTTTAGGTTATGATAGTCGTTCTTGATAATCAAGAAGTCGAATTCACTTATGTCAGGCACAGTTTCCATCAAGAGCCGGTATACCTTTTCCTGCTCCTCGCCCAGCAGCCGTTCATAATCGCCGACACCGTATTCAGCGCCGGCAAAGCCGTAGCCGGCATCGTGAAGCACTTTCAAAGCTTCTTCCGGGGTGCCGGCTTCGATCATCCGCTCCAGCATGGCGGGGCTGAGCATTTTTTGTTCTATGACTCGGATGCGGGATATCGTATACACGTATCTCGTATCGGTTGATTCTTTCATTTTGCTTCCCTCGTTTTCGCTTCAGGAAAATAGCACGCCTGCTACTTCCACAGCCAGATGATCGTAGTTCTGCTTCAGCACGGCCTCAAACGAATAATTGACAGACACTTTTCCAGCTTTGAGGATGAACCCGCCTTTGATCGGAGCCGTTTCTTCCGCCAGGCGCATGGACCCAGGCAGGTTTCCAGCCTTGACTTTCGCATTCACTTTAGCGGTAAAATCCGCAGGAAGCCGCTGGCGGTCGTGTTCAGCCAGAACGATCTCTTCCGCGCCTGTTGCACTGGCTGATGCAATCAGATCAACCAGCAGGGAAAAATACTGATCCTCAGGGAGCGAACACAACCGTTCCAAAGCCTGCTCGAATGCCTGATTGATCAGTTCCTGCTTGACCTTGAGCCTTTCCTTGCGGGCATTGAGCTCCGCAGTGGAAAGCATCCTTTCCTTTAGCTCCCGGGCTCTGGTCTCGGCATCGGAGATGATTTTTTCGCATTCTGTCTCTGCCCGCTGCCGGGCTAGATCCAATATGGACTGGGCTTCTTCCTCAGCCTGCCGGACGGTTTTCTCAGCCAGCAGTCTAGCGTCTTCCAAAATCTTGTTGGTCAACTGCTCCAATCCTGCCATGTTCAGGACACATCCTTATTCCATATTACGCCTTGCCGATAATCTGGAACGATACAATCAGAGCTAGAATGGCGAACATCTCAACCATCAATGCGAGAATAACTCCCTGAATCATGCCGCCTCCTTGTTTGGCCACCATGTTGATCCCGGAGATGGACACTCTGCCCTGCCAAAGCGCGGAAACATAGCCCACAATCCCCATCGGCAAGCCGGCCAAGAACAGGATTAGTCCTGACCCGAAATCCAAGGCTTCGCCGACTACGATTTTACCTACGATCAGGAATGCGATAACAAATCCATAGATCGCCTGTGTGCTGGGCAAAGCCTCCAAAACCATGACAGAGACGAACTTGGTTGGATCTTCACTTAATACCCCGGCAGCTGATTGTCCGGCAGCTCCCACTGCTTTCGACGACCCGATACCGGGAATGATGAACGCGAACGCTGCTCCAATCACCGCCAGAATTGTGCCGACTAGTTGTTCCGAGAAGAATTCCATAAATACAACCTCCTAATCCTTTAGATTTACATACTTGGTTTTGTATTTCAAAGGTTGGAAGGGTTTGCCTCCACCTTGATAGAACTTGCCGAAGAACTCAATGTACTGCAATCGGATGGAGTGGACAAAAGAGCCCAGTGCGTTGATTCCGAAGTTTATGCTGTGGCCGATGATGAAAATCACACAGAAAACCAGTATCTTAATGATACTGTTCAGGCCTCCAAGAGCCGCAATTTCATTGACAATGCTCCCTATTACTGACGTGGCCAGCCCCAATGCCAGCAGTCGGGAATAGGACAGGACATCGCTTAGGAACCCTATCAGATCATACAGGCTCCCGACACCGGACAGCAGTTTGCCGATAATCCCTTTGCTAGCCCTCCCCTGGGTAAGGATTAGCACCACGGCACCTATGAGCAGCATTTTCTTGCCCACATCTGTGTACGCACTAGGATCCGCGAGATTAAGTGCAGGGACCCAGGGAAGCAGTATCAGGATGAACCCGGTAAACAAGACATACCAGGCCACCACATCCCATAGCACATCAATATATTTGCCTCTTCGAATATGGTTGACACCACGCATGGCGATGCCCACGAACATGTGAACCACTCCGAACAGGAGCGACCAAGTCAAAAGCGCGTCAGTGTCTTTTACAGGGTTAAGCCAAAGAGGCCTTTCAGCAAAATATGCGAGCCCGAACCAACTGCCGAACATCAAACCCCAAAACATGGTTGATATTCCGCAGTACAGAACCAGTTTCGCATACTTCTTTTGATTCTCGTCCAAAGGCAGTTTTTTCATGGCGAACAAGGCGCCAAGAGCCATGATCAGACCGTAGCCTCCGTCCCCCAGCATCAAACCGAAAAAGCCGATAAAGAACGGTGCCATGACTACATTGGGATCGAATTCGCGGCAGTTGGGCAGCCCGTACATGGCAGTAATGCCTTCCACACTGGCGCCGAGGCTGCTGTTTTCCAACAGTACCGGGAACTCCTCGTCATCGGCTGGATCCCTGGTCTCGACAATGCAAGTAAAATCCTGGATCAGTATTCGCTTTAGCTCGGCGCTTACAGCTTTCGGCACCCACCCATCGATGAGGAAAACACTTTCGCCGGCGGCAAGGTTGGTCAAAGCCAGCAGCTTTTCTCTCTGCCCAACGAGATAGTCGTAGTAAAGCTCCAGTCTTGTCTTGTCGGCAGCATATGCTGCGATAAGCGCTTCTTTTTCTTGAAATGCCCGCTCCAGCGCGGCTGCTTCCTCGTTGGCGCGCTGGATATTGGCGGCGACAGTGCCGCTTAGCTCCCCAAAGGAAGCCGGCGCAAAACCGTGTTTCCTCAACACTGCCTCGGCATCGGCCTGACACTGTCTGTGACATACCAGCATGGAATAATGCTGGTATTTGTCGGAAGCGATCACAGCCAAATGGCTGGCTGGAACCTGAGTCTCAAGATCTTCCTGGATCCGGCTTAAATTTGCCGACAGCGGCAGCATGCCCAGCATCACCCTGGTATACTTGGTGCCTGCGAAATCAAGGGGCACTGGCAGCGCCTGCCAAGGTTCCAAGGTAGCCCTCAAGTTGAGAATCTTGTTTTTCTCGTTCTGCAGCTCCTGCTGCTCCCGCTTAAGGCGAAGGATGTCATATACGATCTGCCGGCATTGGGATTGCTCATGTGCCATGCCGGCAAACTCATCGACAGTGACGGTCCGTTTAGGGACAAACATGGCCTTTTTGTCGCCCACATACTTGGCCAGCCGATCCAAAGCCTGCTTGGTCTGTTCAATCTCTGTGTCCAGTTCGGCAACGGCGTTTTCCGTGTCCTCCTTGGTGATCAGATGGGACCACTGCGCCAAAACCTCGGATGAAGCAAGATCCAGGTCGTTGAGGTGAACCACACCCACTGCCATCAGCCGCTCCAGAATCCGATCCTTTTCCACATTGAGGCCGACAAGCGTCAGCTTCTCCAGATCAACTACGGCCATCCGGATTCACAACCTTTCCCATGATCAGCTGAACCGCCTGCTCGAGGTGGTGCGAAGCCTGTGCTTTGATCTGCTCACACTCGGCGGAAACCTGCTGCTTCATTTGTTCCACCGCCTGTTCCGCACTCACGCGGCTGGTGTCTATGATCTTCTGGGCCCTGGCTTCGGCTTCGGCAATCATCTGCCGCTCTAGCTCCCGGGCCTCGTTGTAAGCTTTGGCGATGATATCCCGAGCCTCTTTCTCCGAACGCTTCTTAATAGCTTCAGCCTGTTCCTCGGCCTTCATGACCGATTCAATGATCTCTTTGGACACGCAACTACCCCCATTTCTTCGGCGCTGTGGATCCAACGGCTAGACCAAAATGCCTGTACGAGTTTTATATTATCACATTCAGTACGATTTTGCCATAAAAAAGGAGCAAGTTTGTTGAATTTCCCAATTCGTCATTTAACTCAAGTTTGTCCAATGCTCAGGTTGCTCACGCATCATATTAGGATTAGCCATTTAGCTCTCTATTCCTTCCTGCGGCGGACGATATCTGCTGGATTAGAGGTACAAGCTTCCTTGACTTCTGCCACAATTTGGTGCAAGATAACATCAGCAATGAATTAATGTGCGTTGCAAATCTTCCGCACTTAGGATGATGTGAATGAAAACACAGGGCACCACAGCTGTCTTGGCATTGATCATCCTTATCTTGGCAAGCCTGTTATTATTGAGCCACACATATGATCTGCGCCCTTATCTTTCGATCATGGGCGTCATTTTGGTGGCTGCGAGCGTCTCCACGCCGTCTGGAACGCCAAGGAACGGCGGGAGAAAGCGCTGGAGCTGAACCAGGCGAACTGGGCTTTGCAGGAAGAAAAGGAAAAGCTGCAGCTGATCCTCGATTCGGCGGCAGAAGCCATTTACGGTATCGACCTGGAAGGGCACTGCACGTTTTGCAATCAAAGCTGTCTTCGGATTCTGGGATATGAGGATCAAAGCCATCTGTTGGGCAAGAACATGCACTGGCTGATCCACCACAGCCGCATTGACGGCAGCCCTCTTCCCATTGAAGAGTGCCAGATTCTCAGCACACTGACTCAAGGCAAAGGAGTACATGTGGATGACGAAGTGCTCTGGAAAGCTGACGGCAGCAGCTTCCACGCCGAGTATTACTCCTTCCCTCAATATAAAGATGGCAAAGTGGTTGGCGCCGTAGTCACCTTCACCGACATAACCACCCGAAAGCAGGCGGAAGCGGAGATCACATACTTAAGCTACCATGACCCGCTGACTGATCTGTACAACCGAAGGTATTTGGACGAACAGCTGAGAAACATAGATGTGGAAGAAAACCTGCCTATCTCTGTGATCATGGGCGATGCCGACGGATTGAAACTGACGAACGACATTTTCGGCCATGAAACCGGAGATATGTTTCTAAAAAGGGCTGCCGCCATCATGAAGAGTTCGGTGCGCAGGACAGATTTTGTCGTCCGCCTTGGCGGCGACGAGTTTCTGATTATTTTGCCCAAGACTCCGGAACTAATGGCTGATCGGATAGCTGCCAAGATCAAAAACAAGTTCGCCCAGGAACAGATCAATGTCTTCTGCGACAGCATATCCCTGGGCACCAGCATAAAAAATTCGCTGGACGAGGATATCTGGCAGATTATCGCCCAGGCGGACAAGAAAATGTACACCGAAAAACTCACAGCTAGGAGGCGCCGCTCCAGCAATCTGATTAACTCCATCGTCAGCACGCTTCATGCTAAAAGCCCATTCGATGCCCAGCACGCCAGAAATGTGAGCGTTTTGTGCGAACAGATCGGAAGAAAAATGAACCTGCCCCTCTCGGAAATCTATATCCTGAAAGAAGCAGGCTATCTCCACAATATCGGTAAAGTGATCCTTGACGAGGGTCTGCTCAACACCGGCAAAGAACTGTCTGAACGGGAGCTGCAGCAGTACAGGCAGCATCCTGTGGTCGGCTACAAGATTCTCAGCTCTGCCGAGCAAACGCTGGAACTGGCACAGGCTGTTCTCAACTACTGCGAGCACTGGGACGGCTCTGGCTACCCGCAGGGCTTAAGCGGCAGAGAAATCCCAAAGCTGGCCAGAATTATCGCCGTCGCCGATTATTACGACACACTGGTCAGCGGGACACCCAACCAAAAAAGGATCGGCAAGAAAGCCGCCGCAGCCAGGCTGCGAGAACTGGCCGGCACCAGGTTTGACCCTGAGATCGTGGAGATATTTGTGGAAATGCTTAATGAATGAACTCCTTCAGTTTTTTGATTGCTTCGCCGTTGGGCAGCGCTCTGCTGAAGAGAAAGCCCTGCATGATATCGCACCCGCTTTCCCTTAAGTACTGCATCTGTTTCTCCTCTTCCACACCTTCCGCGACCACCGTCAGCCCCAGCTTGTGGCTCATTGTGATAATCTCGCGGATAATCAACTTCTGATCCTCTTCTTTAAGAATACCGTCAATGAAATGCTTGTCTATCTTTATGGCGTCAATAGGCAGATCACCCAGCCTGGAGAACGAGGAATAACCGGTGCCGAAATCATCCACGGCGATCCCGATCCCCGCGCTGCGCAGCTGGGCCAGGCGCGCCTGAGTGTCATCGAGTCCCTCGATAAGAATCGACTCAGTGATCTCCAGTTCCAGGTGATCAGGCGCAATACCTGCGTTTTGGACAATCTCGATTACCCGTTCCACAAAATCGGCCTGAGCGAGCTGAATCCCGGAAATGTTCACGGCAACCGTCAGCTCAGGGTACCCTTCTTCAATCAACCGGCGGGCGAACTGACACGCAGTTTCCAGCACCCAATATCCAAGCGGAACGATCAAGTTCTGCCGTTCCGCGATGTTGATGAATTCAACCGGGGAGATCGGACCACAAGATGGGGAATTCATCCTGGCCAAGGCTTCGAACCCGACTATCCGGTTGGTGCGGAGATTGATCTTGGGCTGATATGCAAGGTGGAGTACACCGGAATCAGGCTGTTTCAAGAATGACCGCAGTTCTCTACCGATCACTTCCCGGCGCTCCAGCCGGGATTTCATGTCTGCGTCAAAGAACGCATGTCTCCGCCCATTCTCTTGCTCGATGTAGTCGATGGCGATCGACAGCCTAGTGAACACGTCATCCACGCTGCAGTGCGCATCTGTCAACTCCAGAATACCGATCATGACAATCATATGCTGGCTCACACCCACCGTATCCAGGGGCTGCTCTGCCGCCGCGGCAATCCGGCAGGCCAGATCTTCGAGCTCCTCCTTGGACTGGTAATCCTTGACAAGCAGTATGAAGCGGTGGGTGGCGAATTGGAACAGATCAGATCCGGACACATCGAACTGCCGCAGCCTCTCCACGAGTTCCAGGAGCACTTGGTCACCGATGTGAAAGCCGTAGGTTGAATTGATGACGCTCAAGTTTTTGCAGTGAATAGCCAAGACTGCTTTTTTTCCTGAACTCGGATCCCGGAGTTCATCGCCTAAAACCCGTTCCAGATACGCTTTATTGGGCAGCTTGGTCAACGAGTTGTAGTATGCCAGATGCATCAGGTCCTTGTTGTGCCTGTAATTCAACGTCACAATGTGAATCAGGCCGAGAAAGAACACGGAAATGGCAAACAAACCTAAGAGCGAAGCCTGAGAGATCAGTCTGTTAGTCGCATCAAGGGATTGGCTGATAATCAAGGTGCCGAAGCGCTGTTCTCCCAGGTAGACAGGGACATACACTTCGTAGTTCCGCCCGTTTTCGTGATGGGTCTCCCCAACCCGAGCGTAAGCCTCGCCTGCTTCGATCGCCGACCGAAGCGCCAAGTCCTCGACCACCCGGCCGATCACGCTTGGATCTGTACTGGCTACCACAGTCATGCTCTCATCAATGAAACAAACATGGTCGACCAGTTCCAGGTCATCAAACTCGTCAAGCAGGCGCTGCACTTTGAACGCTTCCTGAATGCTTTCCACTCTTTCAGCGCTGATGCCGAGCTGCACAAAGCGCCCGCCGTCGAGGCGGAAATATCCGTATTTGTAGAGATCTCCCGATTCAGAATCAGGCCGGATATCCTCCACCAGCGAATCCAGCCCGCTGATCATGAAATCGTGCACGGGATGGCCGGGTTGCGCAACCCAACCGACGTAATGAGTACGGTTGGAGTGTTCAACCACCCCTTCGGCACTGTAGAAATAGATCTCGTCAACACCGAGCATCTCTGCAAGCTCTGCTGCGGCTTCGTTGGTCAGGTCATTCGAGTACAAGGCCGTGGCCTTGCTTGCCGTCAGAATCTGGTTCGCCATCAATTCATTGATCACTTCGTAAGCCTGCGCCGCTTTGGTCAGACTGTGGGAGTAATTCTGGGCATAGTTGACCGATTGCGTTTCCAGCATCCTAAAAAAATAACCTCTGATGGCCTGGATCAAGAGGTAATTGGTTGCGAAGAATACTGCTGCTGCTGCCACAACAACTATGACATACGCCCGCAGACGGACAGACTTTATCTTTCTTTCAAGGCTCACCGCATCTCCCTCCCCCGCGGCCGCCGGTGGCTCGCCCAGAGTCGCCATATTGAACTTCGTCATCGAAAATGTTATTTCCTGTAAAAACCGGAAAAAGCTGCTGAAATTCGATCATTCCAGCAGCTTTCCTCTGATGGTGCCTTGGGGGAAGGCCGTTACTGTTTTTATTTCTTGAAACAGATGAACCAATCGAGGCAGTACATGTCTTCTCCACTGGATTCCATGCGGTCTTTGGCAACGCCGCACGAACCTGCAGGAGGAATGATCACATCGTCGCCGGGCCGCCAGTCGGCAGGTGTGGCCACACTGTCGGCGTCAGCTTTCTGCAAAGCCTGTACCAGGCGCTTGAGTTCATCAAAGTTTCTACCTGTACTCAGCGGATAGTAGATGATGGCCCGGATCTTTGACTCGGGATCAATGACGAAGACAGCCCTCACTGCTTGTGTAGTCGACTGCTCCGGCTGGATCATGCCGTATTTGCGTGAGACGTCCATGGAGATGTCGGCGATAACGGGGAATTTTACTTCCACATTGCGCATGCCTTTCCATTCAAGCTCGTGAATCCGGCGCAGCCAGGCAATATGCGAGTAGACTGAATCCACAGAGAGACCGATCAGTTCAGTGTTCAGCGCTTTGAATTCATCTGCCATGGCGGCAAAGGTCATGAACTCCGTGGTGCAGACTGGTGTGAAGTCCGCCGGGTGGGAGAAGAGAATTACCCACTTGCCTTTGTAGTCTTCTGGGAAGTTGATCTCGCCCTGAGTGGTGAGGACTTGAAGCTAGGCGCCGGCTCACCAATCAATGGCAGCCTGCTGACTGCTGCTTGTTCCATGTGTGTCATCCTTCCTTTCTTTTAATGATAACTATTATCTTTATTGTTATTTTTATCGTAGTGCCAAAAACCGGATCTGTCAAGAGGTGTTTTCCAAGCCTGGAAAATATATAAAAAAAGGGCCTTCTGCGGTAAGATGCAGGAGGCACTGAAACTACTTTGAAGCATCAGTTTTCGTCTGGGTTTGTGCCGGTGTCCACATCCTTGAAGACCCCAAGCGACGGCAGCGGGTTGCCGCTGAAGTCAAACAGCGCCTGGTTGTCCCAGGAACTACCGCCGTAGTATTTCCCGGCGTCTTCAGGATCATACGACGCAGCGTAACTGGTCGCCCAGCCGGAGCCATAGCGCTGCCAGAGTTCAAATCGCTGATTGTACGAGTTTCCCGGCACTGGAATCCAAGCCGGCTCCCAGTAAAAGACGCCGATCCCGGCCTCGCCGACGTCGACAACAGCCTGAATGCAGTCGCGGACAGCGTCAGCCTGTCCCTGCACTGAAACCGGATATGGAAACGCGAGGGCCGACCTCTTGGAAATCGTGTTGCCGAAGCCGTCGCCATCCTCATATGTATAAGCATAGGCAGTTTCCGCGACCATCACCTTTTTGCCAAAGTTCAGGGCAATATGCTTCAGCACAGTTGTGAGATTGGCCAACGTCCCGTGCCAGTAGGGATAATAGGAGGTGGCGAAGATGTCGTAATCAACTTTGTAGCTCTCAAGGAGCGTCCCGAAGCGGTGGTACTCGGCCAAGCCCCGTTCTGGGTTGGTGAAGTGAATGGCAATCATTATCTCTTTGCCGAATTCCCTGCCTACTTCCCTGACAGCGCGGGAGCCCGCGCTCATAAGCTTGGCGATGTTCACCCAAGCACGTTCCCCGCACATACCGGTAGTGGTTTCATTGCCGATTTGGACTATACCGATATCAACCCCTGCCGCAATCATGGCGGAAAGGGCGTCCTTGGTAAACTCATAGAGGGCGCAGGCCTTCTCGTCCAAATCCATGCCCGCCCAAGCCTTGGGAACCATTTGCTTCGACGGATCAGCCCAGAAATCGGAGTAGTGAAAATTGACACATACTTTCATGCCTTGCTCGGCCGCCCGCTTGCCGATGATGATCGCTGTCTGGACATCGTTGTTTCCCCCGCCGTAGGGATTGCCCGATTCATCGTAAGGGTCATTCCACACTCTGACTCTGATATAATTCACGCCATGCTCTTTCAAGGTCTGAAAAATATCCTGCGCTTCGCCATTGGTGTTGTAAAAAACCACACCGCTGTTCTCCAAGGCAATAACGCTGGAAATATCCACACCTTTGATGAAGTCTTCCGGTATGCCCTCCACCTTCTTAATAAGAATAGCTGTCCGATCATTGGCGGCACTAACCCGGCCGCCAGAGGGTAGGCCAAGTATCAGCAGCACTGTCATTAGCCCAACCCTGGCAATCTCGTTCCAGTACACCAATCAGATCCTCCCTCTGGCTTCGGCGGCAAGCAAAGGTGCCCCTAGCATGGATTAGTATCTCAACTCACCAATTTCCACAACCAGATGCTCATACAAATAGTCGTGCATCACATCCGACAGCCTGATGTCCAATCCTTCCCTCCGCGCCAAGGTGAACTCGGCGGTGTACAGGATCGGTTTCTGATTGACATACACTCCTTCCACCGCAACAACGACGTTCTCTCTAAGATCATTGGATAGATCCAGCATCAACGTGAAATCCTTGGCTGAAAGCGCCTGCCAAAACTCCTCCTGCACAATGTCCGACAGTTCTTTGAACCTCTGCTGGTTGAATGCCAGGCCAAAAGCAATACCGCCGTCAAACGGCTCAACTACCAGTGTGAGGATATCTTCGCCAGGGACGTAGTCAGCCAACCTTACAACCGGAAGCTCAAAGTCTGCGGCAGTGTAATCGAACATATCCCGCTGCTGTGTGCGGAAATTGCCTGCGTTTCTAAAAAATGTCCGGACTATCTGCTCAGCCAAATCTGCCCCTGATTCTCCAGGCGATTCAAAGACGAGAGTGGCCTTGGTGTATAGGACCTCTCCCTCGGCGGCCTCCAGGATGTCTTGAACATAAAGATCGGCAGTGACATCGCCATCACAGCCTGCTAAGAACAACACCACACACAGTATGAGTACCACTTCGATCATGCGTGACATTCCGGATCTCTCCCTATGTTGTTTGTTATATCTATTCGCCGTAGTATTCTGTGATTCCTGGTTAGAACGCCTTTTTTGCGATTGTTCGCCATTGTCGCACTTTTCTAGGCAAAAAAGTGCCGTGCTTGTCAGCACGGCCTTGTTCTTAAAACTTACAACCGGAACCAGGCAACAATACGCTGCAGCTCATCAGCCATCTGCCTCAGTTTCTCCGAAGATGTGGCAATTTGCTCCACAGACGCCGACTGCTCTTCTGTGATGGCGGCGATTTCCTCACTGCCGCTGCCGAGCTGCTCAATATCCACCGCCATGCCCTGTACTTTCTCGATGATGGCAGAAACCTGATCAATGATCTCTTGCACCAGCCGCCCGCTCTCTTTGATGATACCGGCGCCGGATTGGGCATCTCTAACTCCTTCTTCCATGTCATGCACCGTCCGGACGGCCACATTCTGAATGTCTTTCACCAGAGTGGTGATCTCCTTGGCTGCCATCTCCGACTGCTCCGCCAAGGCCCGCACCTCTTCCGCCACCACGGCAAACCCGCGTCCGTGTTCTCCCGCCCTTGCCGCTTCTATGGCGGCATTCAGCGCCAGAAGCTCGGTCTGGCTCGTAATATCTGTGATCACGTCCACGATCTTGCTGATGCGCTGCGACCGTTCGCCAAGCTCCTTCACCACCTGCGATAATTCTGCGATGCGCGCCCCCAGGCCTTCGCTGGTCTGCATCGCCCGCTCAATCGCGCTGGTGCCTGATTGTGCCTTGCCTCCCATATCGTGAGCTTGGGCCGCGATGTCCTGAGCGCTGTTGTTCAAGCTTTCAACACTGGAGGCGAATTCGTTGGTGCTGCTGGCCACTTGTTCGATGGAGGCAGCGGTCTGTTCTGTGGCGGCAGAAGTCTCCTGACTGGCTACCGCCAACAAGTAGGCCGATTCCACAATCCGGCCGATGGATTCCCGCAGTTTCTCCCGTACAGTCGCCAGGGCATGGAAGACTTGGCCAATTTCATCGTGGTTTTTGTACGAAATATCGCCTGTGAAATCGCCGTCCCCAAGCTTGGCCGCTTCGGTGACCAGCGTGTTCAATGGCCTCAGCAAGATAGTCAGCAGGCCGAACAGGCAGGAAGCGGTGATCAAGGCCGCTACACCGGCAAGGATGTACGCACTGCGCTGAGCTGATGATATTGCAGCCAAAACTTCGCTCCGGTCCCGCACTACCTTCAGAAACCCGATCACTTTGCCCTGAAAGTCTCTCAGCGGGTAAAGCATGATCGCACTGCGGTTGTCCGCCGAGATGAAATACTGGGAAATACCTTGCGAAACAGCCAGCAGATGATTCTCGCCGATCGGCCACAAATCCGCTTCCTGAGTCCCTGCCAAAAGCCCGGATGTATCAGCGGAGTATTCTTCCCAGGCCACTGTGGATGCCCCAAGCTGATAGATAAAATAGTCGCCCCCCAGTTCCTTCTGTAAAGTGATGAGAAACGGCAGGCCGAAATCACCGCCGTATTCCACAGACCCGATATGCTGGCCCTGGTAGAAAACAGGCACGACAACCCTGAGTCCGTATCCACCTCTGCCCTCTTCCAGCCCGGCAGTGATCGTCCGTGTCTGGTTCGCCACATTGACAGTGTGGCGGAAATCCCTAAGGCTGTCACCGTATCGCTCCGGTTGATGCAGCCTCAGGAATGAGGTGGAATCAGGAAGGTGAAACTTGTTCAAACCTTAAACTTGCGGATCAGTTCACTGAGGTTGTTGGACAACTGGGTAAGCTCGTCAGCCGCTGCTGCCACTTCTTCCGTTCCGGCAGTCTGCTCTTCGGAGGTGGCTGAAACCTGCTCAAGGCTCAACGCCATTTGCCTGGAAGAGCTCACGATGCCTTCAAACTGCTTGTTGAGGTTCTGGACAAGTTTGTCGATCTCCAGAAAGCGTTTACCCACGGCTTGGATCACGTTCGAACCCTCGCCAACAACCTCTTGGCTGATCTGCATAAGTTTGACCACATCAGTCGATTCTCTCTGAATTGAATCGATCAGCTGTTGAATGTTGGCCGTGGCTTGGGCCGACTGCTCAGCCATTTTGCGCACTTCGTCGGCCACGACAGCGAAGCCCAGGCCTGCTGAGCCGGCCCGCGCCGCTTCAATCGTCGCATTGAGTGAAACCAGATTCGTTTGATCCGCGAAGCTTGTAATCAAGGCAAGCACTTTGCTGATCTCTTGAGTTTTTTCGTGAAGTGTCTGGAAAGACTCGCTCAAGCGCTGTGACGCTTCGGCGATGTTGTCCATGTGTCCCATGGCCTGCACAACACCCTCACTGCCTTCCGCTGCGTGGCGGGCGGCTTCTTTTGAACCTTGAGAGAGAGACTGAAGCTCAGAAACGACATGCTGGACTGTTCCGGCAATCTGATTCATCGTCGCCGACGTCTCCTGGGCGCCGGCGGCTGTCTCCTCGCAGTTGGCGTTCAGCTGCTGGGCCGCAGTGTTGAGCTGAGATGTGGCGTCGTTAATGGTGCCGATCAGCATGCGCCAATTCGCGGTCATCTCCCTTAAGGCATCGCCCAGCTGACCGATCTCATCTTTCCCCACAAAACCAATTTCAACAGTCAAGTCGCCTTCGGCAATTGTGCGGATAATGTCCCTGAACTTGATAATGGGCTTGGCAATTATGGAAGCGGCCCCGTAGCCGGCAATGATGCCGACCACCACAGCGACGGCGGTGGCGATGATGCTTTCGTTTCGCAGTTTGATGGCGGGCGCGACGATATCTTTGGTTTCCGCAGTCATGGCAATTGACCATCCGACAATTGGGACAGGGGCATAGGCAAGTCCTTTGCTTACTCCATCGAGGTGATAGAAACCGATACCGGTTTGTCCCTGTTTCATGCCCTCTGCCAGGCTGCGCAGCTCAGGATTGCCGATGAAAACATCCTGATTGCCAAGGTAACGTGCGTCTGGGTGGGCCACTGTGTTACCGTTGGCATCGATGATCCACCCATATCCGTAATTGCTGATCTGCATTCGCTGAACCAGTGCCTGAAGATAGTCCAGCAGCAGCGTGGCGCCAAGGACACCCACAACCTGGCCGCTGTGCATAATTGGTTCGGCAACCACTACGGTAATTGAGCCTGTGAAGCGGCTCTGGACTGGTTGGGAATAGGTTGTCCTGCCGGTCTTGAGCGCCTCTTGGAAATACTCCCTGTCGCTGATATCGATCACTTCGCCTGAAGAGGAGCGGGCACGGCCGGTCAAGTCGGCTATGAAGATGGACTCGATCTCCTCCTCTTCAGCCACAACCTGCTGCAGAATCGGGAGCTGCTCCATCCAGTTCATGTTCCTAATCACTGTGGTTTTGGCCAAGAGCGACAGTTTTTCGCCTTTGCCGCGGATCCAAGTTTCTATTATTTCCGCGTTTTGCTTCGCTTCCATGATAGCAGCGGCGAAGACAATTTGCTCAACCGTGTCTCTTGATTGAAAATAGACAATCAGAGAATGGCCAACTAGGATCAGCGTCAGCAATAAAACTGCAAACAGACTAAGGCGAGTCTTGATACTCATGTTTTAAGTCCTCCTGTGCGTTTTGCAGATATTGTTGCATCAGCAACATTTGCACGTTCAACCTTTTCGTATGCAACCATACAGCAGACAAAAACAACTAGTACTTCGCCCGATCAACAAACTCGGCGCCGCGAAATGCGGACACCATCTTGTACGCTTGTTCAATGAAGCCTTTGATAGTCTCCCCGTCGAGGTTGCGGAATCCGCAGGCTGCTTTGGCACAGGGAGTCATCCGATCGATCAAGGCTTTGCCTTGAGGAGTGGCTGTTATGACACATTTGTTGGTCTCTTCATGATAGGTTTTGGCCACCAGCCCATCCGCCTCCAGCGACTCCAGCGCCGAGGCGAACTCCTGCTTGGGGCGGGCGATAAGCCTTGCTATATCGATCATTGTAGTCTCGCCGAACCTGACGATTGTCCACAACAGCTGCAGCTCCAAGAGGGACAAACCCAGGCGGACAGCATGCTTGGAAAGACAGTAGTTCACTTCATTCGATATCAAGAATAGCGCAAATGACAGTTCGAACAGATCCAACGGTGAAACCACCTCAGTTCCTCCCCTCTCCTCCCGATAATTCACTGCTCCTGCATTGCTTCCGCGATTTTTTTCATGGATTGTTTCAGTCTTGCCACATAGGCTTCCCCTTCTATTTCCGCGGTTAGTTTTGTCAACAGCATCAACAGCGTTTCCTGCTCCGCACCGCTCAGCCCGGCAAAGGCTTCTCTGAAAACTGAATGCAGCCGGTGAGAGCTGCCGAGGATTTTTTTGATCCGTTCACCTTCCTCAGTAAGCTCGAAAGTGTAGGACCGGCGATCAGTTCCTGCTTTGCGAACAATCAGACCGCTTTCCTCCAGTGAGTAGATACATTTGGAGATGGTGCCTTTGTCTCTGTGAAGTCTAGCGGCAACATCAGACACAGTGCTGGAATCATACAGGGAGATCACCCACAGCACCAGTTCTTCTGTCACGGTCAGCCCCTGATCCGCCGCTGCTTTATTCCAGTACTCATATATATTGTCCCACAGCAGGCGCAGGCAGAAAACCGCTGTCAGGTATTCTGTTTCCTTAGAACAATTCATGCCAGCCCTCCTGCTACTTCCATAATGCGCGACATCTTCGGGCATGATACTTCGTTCGACAATCTTCTAGATTATCCTGCAAATAATAAGATAAATCAGCCGATAGAGATTATTGGAGAGTTACGCGGCACCCCATACCCCATCCTGCAGTTTTAAACTACCCCCATCCTGGCAATTTGATGCTCATATAAATAATCATGCGTTATATTCCGTCAACGTGCGGCAAGCCGAAGCTCTAGTTCTTGCGCATGGCGAAGCGCTTCAAGAAATTCGCTCCGGGAAACCCGCCGGTTCAGCTCAGGGAAGCGAAAAGCTTTATGGCAGGGAAAATACTGATCCATCAAGTTCACCAGCACACCGGGCGACAGTTCTGCCTTGATGAAATCCAAAACCCGTTTTGTATCGTTCAACCCACCGGGAAGAACTAGGTGACGGATTAAGAGCCCTTTGCAGGCCAGGCCTTGATCGTCGAGTTTTAACGGCCCCACCTGGCGGTCCATCTCCTTGATCGCGTTGCTTGCCTTGGCGAAGTAGTCCTGAACCTGGGAGTAGTCCTGAGACATTTTTCCGGAAACATATTTCAGATCGGGCATGTAGATGTCCACGATACCTTCGAGGAGTTCGAGGGTATTTACACTTTCATAGCCGCCGCAGTTGTAGACAATAGGCAGTAGAAGCCCTCTCTGGGAGGCGATATATATCGCTTCTACGATTTGCGGGACATAGTGAGTGGGAGTCACGAGGTTGATGTTGGCGCAATGGTAATGGTCTTGCAGGAGCAGCATCATCGCCGCAAGCTGTTCGCTGGTGCAGAGATCCCCTTCTCCCTCGACGCTGATGCGGTGGTTTTGGCAAAAGACACAGCGGAGGCTGCAGTGGGCAAAGAATATGGTCCCTGAACCACGGCTGCCCACGAGTTCCCGTTCCTCGCCGAAATGCGGTCCGAAGCTGGATACTTTAAGCTTGGCACCGGCTTGGCAGTATCCTTTTGTTCTGGTGCGGTCCACCCTGCATTCCCTTGGGCAGAGGGTGCAGTTGGTGAGGTGCTCTTTGGCGGTGGTTATCCGCTGATGAAACTCTTCTTTGGCCAACAGAAGGTAGGAGGCTTGAATTGGCATATCAATCACCTCCTTAGCGTTTACCAGAAAACAAAGGCCAAGCACTGTTCTGTTACCTCCGAGACCACACCAGAACTATTCTTGGATGCGTCTCAAGAACGTTCAAGCTGTATATATAGGGGGGCATGTGAATGGTATAAAGCCGCAGAAAACATTAGTTGGGATTCGTCGCTGACATTATTTCAATCGTCCTCTGCAATCCTGTTGTTATATCATAGTTGGCTTTCCATCCTAATTGTTGCTAATCACGCTCTTTGACC
>Ga0208693_1000015_pt1 | contig 167807 bp, 144 predicted proteins | sample AD_UKC071_MetaG_FD_184438 | JGI IMG/M metagenome (GOLD analysis project Ga0208693, IMG submission 184438) | Active sludge microbial communities of municipal wastewater-treating anaerobic digesters from USA - AD_UKC071_MetaG (SPAdes) (version 2) | ecosystem: Engineered > Bioreactor > Anaerobic... | reverse complement strand
ATCACCGCCTACCTGCTGATCGCCGTGATGCCCGTGCTGGCCGGCGCCATCACCATGACGCTGACCGACCGCCACTTCGGCACCAGCTTCTTCAACCCCGCCGGCGGCGGCGACCCGGTGATGTACCAGCACATCTTCTGGTTCTTCGGCCACCCCGAGGTCTACATCATGATCCTGCCCGCCTTCGGCATCATCAGCCAGGTGGTGCCGGCGTTTGCCCGCAAGCGCTTGTTCGGCTACGCGTCGATGGTGTATGCGGTGGCGGCCATTGCCATCCTTTCGTTCATCGTCTGGGCCCACCACATGTTCACCACCGGCATGCCGGTCACGGGCCAGCTGTTCTTCATGTACGCCACCATGCTGATCGCGGTGCCCACGGCCGTGAAGATTTTCAACTGGATCGCCACCATGTGGCGCGGCTCGATGACCTTCGAGACGCCCATGCTGTTCGCGGTCGGCTTCATCTTCGTGTTCACCATCGGCGGCTTCACCGGTCTGATTCCGGCCGTGGCGCCGATCGACACGCAGATCCAGGACACCTACTACATCATCGCCCACTTCCACTACGTGCTGGTGGCCGGCTCGCTGTTCGCGCTGTACGCCGGCTTCTACTATTGGGCGCCCAAGTGGACCGGCGTCATGTACAACGAGGGCCGCGGCAAGATTCACTTCTGGTGGTCGATGCTCTCCTTCAACCTGACCTTCTTCCCGATGCACTTCCTGGGTCTGGCTGGCATGCCGCGTCGCTACGCCGACTATCCCATGCAGTTCGCCGACTTCAACATGGTCGCCTCGATTGGTGGCTTCCTGTTCGGCCTGGCGCAGGTCTACTTCTTCGTGGCGGTGGTCATGCCCGTCATGCGCGGCCAGGGCCAGAAGGCGCCGCAGCGCCCCTGGGAAGGTGCCGAAGGCCTCGAATGGGAAGTGCCGTCGCCCGCGCCCTTCCACACCTTCGAGAACCCGCCCAAGCTGGACGCCACCGCCACGCGCGTGGTGGGTTGATCGACCATGCCGCCAGTGACGACCACGATGAACGACGAGCAACGCAAGCGCAACATTCGCCTAGGGCTGATCCTGGGCACGGTGGCGCTGGTGTTCTTCATCGGCTTCATCGCGCGCATGATGCTGCTGGGCGGCTGAAGGGAGCCGGTGGCGATGGGCCTGCGCAGCGAAAACGTTCGCATCATGGGCAAGCTGGCCGTGGTGGCGGCGGGCATGTTCGCCTTTGGCTACGCCATGATTCCGCTGTATCGCGCCATCTGCGAAGCCACCGGCATCAACATCCTCTCGCTGGCCGAGCGGCAAGTGCCGGGCAATGGCAAGGCCGGCAAAGCCGCCGAGGTGCTGCGCAACAGCCAAGTCGACAAGAGCCGCACCATCACCGTCGAGTTTGACGCCAACGCGCGTGGTCCGTGGCAATTCAAGCCGGCGCTGCGCACGCTGCAGGTGCATCCGGGCGAGCTGGCCACGGTGATGTACGAGTTTCAGAACGTGCAGGATCGGCGCATGGCCGCGCAAGCCATCCCCAGCTACGCGCCAGCCCAGGCCACGGCGCACTTCAACAAGCTGGAATGCTTTTGCTTTAACCAATACACGCTGGAGCCCGGCGAGAAAAAGCAATGGCCGGTGGCCTTCGTCATCGACCCGCGCATTCCGAAGGACGTGACCACCATCACGCTGTCCTACACCTTCTTCGAGGTGGGCGGCAAGACGCCGCCCGCACCCGAGGCCAGCGCCATCACGTTCGTGCGCACCGAGGTCGATGCATGACCGGGCAGCCGACGCGTCCCACATCGTCGGCGCCGAACGCGCGGCCGTCGTTCTGGCGCTCGCTGCGCGTGGTCGGCTGGGGTTTTCTGGGGGTGCGCAAAAGCAGCGAATACCAGCGCGACCTGGCCCAGGTCAATCCCTTCCACGTGGTCGTGGCAGGCATTCTGGGCGCGGTGCTGCTGGTGCTGCTGCTGCTGGGGATCGTCCACTGGGTGCTGTCTGGCACGGCACCGGCAGGCTAGGACCTCGCATCTCGATGACGGCGTTGACAGGTTTGATACAAGCGCGAACAGCTACGAATTCAAGAGCACAGGAGTGAAGTGAAGATGTCCACCACCGCACACGGCCGCACGCCGTATTACTACGTTCCGGCCGAATCCCGCCATCCGGTGATGGCCGCCATCGGGCTGTTTTTCCTCATCACGGGCGCGGCGCAATGGATCAACGGCGCGTCGTGGGGGCCGTACGCGTTCTTCCTCGGACTGGTGTGGTGGCTGTTCGTGCTGTACCAGTGGTTTGGCGACGCCATCCGCGAGAGCGAAGGCGGCCTGTACGGCCGCAAGATCGATCTTTCGTACCGCTGGAGCATGAGCTGGTTCATTTTCTCCGAAGTGATGTTCTTCGGCGCCTTTTTCACGGCGTTGTGGTGGGCGCGCGTGCATTCGGTGCCGGCGCTCGGCAGCCTCGACAACGCCCTGCTGTGGCCCGACTTCAAGGCCGTCTGGCCCAGCGTGGTGGCAGGTGCCACGGCCTCGCCCGCTGGCACGGTCGAGCCGTTCCAGACCATGGGGCCGTTCTGGCTGCCGACCATCAACACGGCATTGCTGTTGACCTCCGGCGTCACGCTGACCATTGCCCACCACGCGTTGCTGGCCAACCATCGTGCGCGCTGCATCGCCTTCATGTGGATTACCGTGCTGCTGGGCGCCACCTTCCTGTGCGTGCAAGGCTACGAATACGCCCACGCCTACAGCGACCTGAACCTCAAACTCAGCTCAGGCGTGTACGGCTCCACTTTCTACATGCTGACGGGTTTCCACGGCTTCCACGTGCTGGTCGGCATGCTGATGCTGCTGTTCATCACGCTGCGCCTGATGCGCGGCCATTTCACGCCACAGCGTCACTTCGGTTTTGAAGGCGCAGCCTGGTACTGGCACTTCGTCGACGTGGTGTGGTTGGGCCTATACATCCTGGTGTACTGGATGTAAGCCCGGCCCCTGGCCCTGGCAGCAAAGAGCGCCGCGCGGCGCTCTTTTTGCTTGCATCGGCGGCCCGCGCAACCGGCCGCAGCCATCGTCGGGGGTTACCCGCCAGACGCGATGCCCGTCGGCTGGATCCAGCCCAGTTGCCAAGCCAGCAATATGCAGATGAACAGCAGCACCGACAAGCCCACCCGCAAAGCCAGCGCGCGCATCATGTTGCCGGCACGCTGTGCGTCGGGCGCCTCGCCCGGTTTGCCATGCTTCAACATGAAGAACAGTGCTGACGCCAGACTGCCCAGAATGCCCACGAACGCGAGGCCAACCAGCACTTGTTTCATGAGACCCATTATGCGGCCGACCGGCACGCGGCGTGCCCTGTGCCTTTGGCAACTGCTTGTGGCGGGCATTGCGCCCAGGCATGACTGACGCCATGGCCGCTCGCCCACCTGGTTGGCGCTACTGGGTACTGCTGCTCGCCACGCTGTTGGCGGTGGCGGTCACGTTTTCACTCGGCCGCTGGCAGCTGTCGCGCGCTGCCGGCAAGCAGGCTCTGCAGGCAGCCATTGCGCAGCGCCAGCAGCAGGCGCCGCTGGACGGCGCCACGCTGGCGCGACCCCTGGCGCCTGGCCAGGCGGGCGATCTGCTGCACCGCGCCATCACGCTGCGCGGCGAATGGCTGGCCGACCGCACCATCTTCCTCGACAACCGGCCGATGCAGGGGCAGGCGGGGTTCTTCGTGCTCACGCCGCTCCGACTGGCGGGCAGCGACACCGTGGTGCTGGTGCAGCGCGGTTGGGCGCCGCGCCACCAGACGCGGCGCGAAACGCTTCCGCCCGTCGTCACGCCCGCCGGCCCGGTGCAGGTCGTCGGCCGCGTGGCCGAACATCCGCCCAGGGTCTATGAACTGGGCGCTGACCCGGGCGGGCCGATCCGGCAAAATCTCGACCTCGACGCCTTCCGCGCCGAAACCGGCCTGCCGCTGGCCAGCGTGATGGTGCTGCAGACGGATCCCGCCTCCGAAGGCTTGCGTCGCGACTGGCCAGCGGCCGCCTCCGGCGTCGACAAGCACTACGGCTACGCCTTCCAGTGGTTTGGCCTGTGCACGTTGATTGGCCTGCTTTTTTTGTGGTTTCAAGTTGTCAGACCTCTCTACCGCTCGCGCCAACGCCACCGCGCCTGACGCCGCCCGCCGCGACGAGCCGCTGGGCCTGACGGTGCATGCGCTGCCCACGCCGGGCGACGCCCCCATGCCCGACGCGCGGCGCACCCGGGCCGGCCGCTGGCAAATGCTGTTGCTGGCGCTGGTATGCGCGGCGCCGGTCATCGCGTCGTACATCGGCTACTACGTGGTGCGGCCCGAGGGCCGGCGCAACGTTGGCGAACTCATCGAGCCGCAACGCGCCATCCCCGCCGCGCCGGCCACCGACCTCAACGGTCAGCCGTTCGATCTGCAGTCGCTCAAGGGCCAGTGGCTGCTGGTCAGCGTGGCGGGGGGCGCCTGCCATGCCGCCTGCCAGAACAACCTGTATCTGCAGCGCCAGTTGCGCGAAACCCTGGGCCGCGACAAGGACCGGCTCGACTGGGTCTGGCTGGTCAGTGACGACGCGCCCGTCGCCGACGCGCTCCGCCCCGCGCTCAGCCAAGCCACCGTGGCACGCGTGCCGGCCGACGCGCTGGCGCGCTGGCTGTCACCGGCTGGCGGGCATCAGCTGGCCGATCATCTGTACGTGGTCGACCCGATGGGCCACTGGATGATGCGCTTTCCGGCCAACCTCGACAAATCCACCGCCGCCAAGGCCAAGCGCGACCTGGAACGCCTGCTGCGCGCGTCGGCCAGCTGGGACCAGCCGGGCCGCTGAGACGACGATGGACGCGACCTCGCTGTACGACCTGAGCCCGGCGCTGCGCCTGATGGGCATGGGCCTGATGGTGGCCGCCGGCCCGCTGGCCTGGCTGTGGCTGCGCCACTCCGGCGCCGGCCCCGCGCGCCGACTGCAGGCGCTGACGCTGCTGACGCTGTTTCTCACCTTCGACCTGGTGCTGTTTGGCGCCTTCACGCGGCTCACCGATTCCGGCCTGGGCTGCCCCGACTGGCCCGGTTGCTACGGCAAGGCCAGCCCGGTCGGCGCGCGCGACCACATCGCCGCCGCGCAGGCCGCCATGCCGACCGGCCCGGTCACGCACGGCAAGGCCTGGGTCGAGATGATTCACCGCTACCTGGCCACCGGCGTCGGCGTGCTGATCGTCGTGCTGGCCGTGGCGACGTGGGTGCTGTGGCGGCGCCAGCGCGCCGGGACCGGCCCGCGCGGCTTCATCGTGCACCCGGCGTGGCCCAGCGTCACGCTGCTGTGGGTGTGCGCCCAGGGCGCGTTTGGCGCGCTGACGGTGACCATGAAGCTGTTTCCCGCCATCGTCACGCTGCACCTGCTGGGCGGCGTGGGGCTGCTGGTGCTGCTGGTGGTGCAGGCCGAAAGCTACCGCCAATCGGCCGGCGCGGTGCGGCAGCCGCTGGGCGCCGGCCTGCGCGGGCTGCTGTGGCTGACCACGGCGATGGTCGCCGTGCAGATCGCGCTTGGCGGCTGGGTCAGCACCAACTACGCCGTGCTGGTGTGCAACACCTTCCCCATGTGCCAGGGCAGCTGGTGGCCCGAGATGGACTTCGCGCAGGGCTTTGAGCTGTGGCGCCCGCTGGGCCGGTCGGCCGACGGCTTGCAGCTGGAGTTTCACGCCCTCACCGCCATTCACTACACGCACCGCCTGTTCGCGTACGCCGTGTTCGTGGCGCTGGGCGTGCTGGCGTGGCAATTGCAGCGGGCCGGGCGGCTGGCGCCGCAGCGGCGCTGGCTGATCGCGCTGGCAGCGCTGCAACTCGTCACCGGCCTGTCCAACGTGGTGCTCGACTGGCCGCTGCTGGCCGCCGTGCTGCACACCGGCGGCGCGGCCGCCCTGATGACCGTGCTGGCCTGGGCGCTGTGCGCCAGTCGGGCGGCGACCGAGGAAAACGCAAAAACCATAGCTGCCAACGCAATACCGGCAAGCGCTGCAGGCCTGAAAGCATGAGCACCAGCGCGCCCGCCACCGCCTTGCCTGCCATGCCCGTCTGGCGTCAGTACTACGTGCTGACCAAGCCGCGCGTGGTGCAACTGATCGTGTTCTGCGCCCTCATCGGCATGGTACTGGCCGTGCCCGGCCTGCCCAATGGCGCGGCGTTGGGCCGTATGGCGATTGCCAGCGCCGGCATCTGGCTGGTGGCCGGCGCGGCGGCGGCCTTCAACTGCCTGATCGAGAAAACCATCGACGCCAAGATGAAGCGCACCGCGTGGCGCCCCACCGCGCGTGGCGAGCTGAGCGACCGACAGGCGCTGGCGTTCTCGGTGGTGCTGTGCGCCATCGGCTCGGCCATTCTGTACGTCTGGGTCAACCCGCTCACCATGTGGCTGACGTTTGCCACCTTCGTCGGCTATGCGGTCATCTACACCGTCATCCTCAAGCCGCTGACGCCGCAGAACATCGTCATCGGCGGCGCCAGCGGCGCCATGCCGCCGGTGCTGGGCTGGACCGCCATGACCGACATGGTCGGGCCCGAGCCGCTGATCCTGTTCCTCATCATCTTCCTGTGGACGCCGCCGCACTTCTGGGCGCTGGCGCTGTACCGCGTCGAGGACTACCGCAAGAGCGGCCTGCCCATGCTGCCGGTGACGCACGGCAACGAGTTCACGCGCCTGCAGATCCTGCTCTACACCTTCATCCTGCTGGCGGCCTGCCTGCTGCCCTTCATCTACCGGCTGAGCGGCTGGCTGTACCTGGTGGCGGCCGTGGTGCTCAACGCCGGCTTCATCTGGCACGCCTTCCAGCTGTGGCGGCACTATTCAGACCAGCAGGCGCGCAAAACCTTCCGCTTTTCACTGATCCACCTGTCGCTGCTGTTTGCGGCGCTGCTGGTCGATCATTACCTGATATGACTTTGTCCCGCCGATTCGCTCTTGAATTAATAGCTGGAGGCGCTTTTCTGACAAGCGCTGGCGGCCTGTTAACCGCTTGCCAGCCCGACAAACCCCAGTTTCGCGCCATCGACATCACTGGCGCCGACTACGCGCAGGGCTTTCAGTTGACCGACTTCGACGGAAAGCCGCGCAGCCTGGCCGACTTCAAGGGCAAGGTGGTGGTGGTCTTCTTCGGCTACACGCAATGTCCCGACGTCTGCCCCACCACCATGGGCGAGATGGCGCAAGTCAAGAAGCTGCTGGGGCCGGAGGGCGACAAGCTGCAAGTGCTGTTCATCAGCATCGACCCCGAGCGCGACACGCCCGAGGTGCTGAAGGCCTACATGGCCAGCTTCGACCCCGGCTTTCTGGGCCTGTACGCCGCGTCGCCCGAGGCGCTGGCCGCGCTGTCCAAGGACTACAAGGTCTACTACAAGAAGGTCGACGGCAAGACCCCCACCAGCTACACCATGGACCACACCGCCGCCAGCTACGTTTACGACCCGCAGGGCCGCCTGCGCCTGTACAGCCGCTACGGCAGCGGGGCCGAGGCGATGGCGGACGACGTCAGGCTGCTGCTCAAGGGCGTTTGACGGCGGGCGGGCGCGGCGCGCCTGTGTGCCGATTCAAATAAGCGCCCAGCGCTTGCCAGGCAAGCGCAGATAGCTTCTAAATAGATAGCAAGCGACGGCGCTCACTGCGCCGAAATCTTCTGCGCCCGGATGATGCCGCCCAGCACCTGCGTATCGGCCTGAATGCGGTTGGCCAGGCCTTGCGGCGACGAGCCGACCGCCTGCCAGCCTTGCTGAAACAGCCGTTGGCGCATCTCGGGCGTGCGCACGATGGCGCCGACGGCGGCGGCGAGCTTGTCGACGTGGGCCTTGGGCATGCTGGCCGGGGCGGCGACGGCGTTCCAGATTTCCAGGTTGAAGTTCTTCACGCCCGCTTCGCCCAGGCTGGGCAGGTCGGGCGCCAGGGTGCTGCGCCCGCTGGACGTGACGCCAATGCCGCGCAGCTTGCCGGCCTTGATCTGCGCGTTGGCCAGCGCGGGCGGCAGCATCGACAGTTGGAGATCACCTGCCACCATGGCGTTGAAGACCTGCGGGTAGCCGGGGTAGGGCACGTGCAGCGGCGCGATGCCGGCGCGGCGCTTCAGCAGTTCCATGCCGATGTGGCCGACGGTGCCCACGCCGGGTGAGCCGTAGCTCCACTTGTCGCCCGCGCTGCGCGCCGCGTCCAGAAAGGCGCGCGCGTCGGCGCCGGGTGCGCCGGCGGGCGCCGCCAGCACCAGCGGCGCCACGCCAACCAGGCTGACCGGCGCCAGGTCGGTCAAAGGGTCGTAGCGCACGGCCGGGTTGAGCAGCCGGGCGATGGTCATGTTGCCGTTGATCATCAGCCCCAGGGTGTGGCCGTCGGTCGCCTTGGCCACCGCATCGGCGCCGATGTTGCCGCCCGCGCCGACGCGGTTGTCGACGATGACGGGCTGGCCCAGCGCCTTTTCCAGCGGCTCGGCCAGCGCGCGCGCCGTCAGATCGGGCGATGAGCCGGCCGGAAAGCCGACGATGATGCGCAGCGGTTTGCTTGGCCACGCCGCCGCGTCCTGCGCAAGCGCGGGGCCGGCAACACACAGGGCAGCAAGGGTGGCAAGCGCGGCGCGGCGGGGCAGGCGAGGGGTGGTCATGGGCGGCAGTCGGCGGGTGGTTGCACAGCGAATGCGGTGATTATCCCGCCTGCTGTTTGCTTTTGTTTTGATAGCTGCTCGTGCTTGATGGGCAAGCGCCAGGGGCTAATCTGTCCGCTGTGGCGGATTCACAGAAGCCCATTCACCGCAGAGGCGCAGAGAACGCAGCGCTTCGCAGAGGGTTCTTGTGGTTCTTTGTCTGCGAATCCTCTGCGATCTCTGCGCCTCTGCGGTGAAGTCTGCGTTCAACTTACCCTATAGCGCTGCTGATCTCGCAAACACCCATGAAAAAAGCGACCGCCCAAAAGGACGGTCGCTTGATCGGCAGACGGCAGACGGCAGGCTCAGGCGTATTCCGCCAGCGCCGCCTTCATCTTCTTCATGGCGGCGACTTCGATCTGGCGGATGCGCTCGGCGCTGACGCCGTATTCGGCCGCCAGCTCGTGCAGCGTCATGCCGCCCGAGCCGTCGTCGTTCACGTTCAGCCAGCGCTCGGTCACGATGCGGCGGCTGCGCTCGTCCAGGCCTTTCAGCGCGGTGGCGATGCCTTCGGTGGCCAGTACGTCGCGCTGGCTCGATTCGATCATCGCGGTCGGCTCGTGGCGGTCGTCCGACAGGTAGGCGATGGGGCCAAAGGCCTGCTCGCCGTCGTCGCTGGGTGCGGGGTCCAGCAGCACGTCGCCGCCGGACAGGCGCGTTTCCATCTCGCGCACTTCGGCGGGCTTGACGTTCAGCTCGCGCGCCACCACGTCGATCTGTGCGTCGGTCAGCGCGTCGCGGTGCGTGATGTGGTCGGCGGCGTCGTCGGCCTTGAAGCCCTGCTTCATCGACCGCAGGTTGAAGAACAGCTTGCGCTGCGCCTTGGTGGTGGCCACCTTGACCAGACGCCAGTTCTTCAGGATGTACTCGTGAATCTCGGCCTTGATCCAGTGCAGCGCATAGCTGACCAGGCGCACGCCCTGGTCGGGGTCGAAGCGCTTGACGGCCTTCATCAGGCCGACGTTGCCTTCCTGGATCAGGTCGGCATGCGGCAGGCCGTAGCCCAGGTACTGGCGCGACGTGGCCACCACCAGGCGCAGGTGCGACAGCACCAGCTTGCCGGCGGCGTCGATGTTGCCGGTGTCGCGCAATTCGCGCGCAAAGCGCTGCTCTTCTTCCTGCGTCAGCATCGGCAGGCGGTTGACGGCCGTGATGTAGGCGTCCAGATTGCCCAGGGGCGGTACGACAGCCCACGGGTTGGCCAGCGCCACGGCAGTGGCTGGGGCGGAAACCGATGCGCTCATCTTTGAATGTCCTTCAATCATTGTCGGGTATTTTAGCGCTCTCTTGGATTGAGTGCTAACCGGAAAGTTCGGAGCCTTAAGTCCAGTCTAAGCGGGGCTGGGCGGGGCGTCTGTAGGTGTCGATTGACAATGGGGATGGTGTTTGGCGGTGCGCATCACGGCCAACCGTCACAATCGATACCAACGAGTCGCCCGCATCGTCCGTAGGCCCAGAGTTAGCGCACCTTTCCTTCCCCATGTCCTCACCCACGTTCACCTACGATGTCCATTCCGGCGCACCGAGCCACATAGTCCGCGAACAGCACATCGAATACGGCTTCATCGGCAAGCTCCAGGGCTTGAAGTACGAATACCGCGAAGACATCCGCGATCGCGCCGCGCTGGAACAGAACTTCCGCGAGAAGTTCGAAGCCCTCAACCGCGTCAAGCTGACCGAGACCGAGTTCGCAAGGCTGCTTGATGAAATTGTCACCCCCGATGTCTTCGCCGCCGCCAAGACCCTGCGCGGCATCAGTGCGTTTATGCGCGACGACGGCACGCCGCTGAACTACACGCTGGTGAACATCAGGGACTGGTGCAAGAACCATTTCGAGGTGGTGCGCCAGTTGCGCATCAACACCCACAGCAGCCACCACTGCTACGACGTCCTCATCCTCATCAACGGCGTGCCGTGCGTGCAGATCGAGTTGAAAACCCTGGGCGTGAACCCACGGCGCGCCATGGAGCAGATCGTCGAATACAAGCAGGACCGCGGCAACGGCTACGCCAACACGCTGCTGTGCTTCATGCAGCTGTTCATCGTCAGCAACCGCGACCGCACCTATTACTTTGCCAACAACAACGCCCGCCACTTCGCCTTCAATGCCGACGAGCGCTTTTTGCCCATTTATGAATTTGCCGACGAAGGCAACCGCAAGATCACCCAGCTCGACGAGTTTGCCGAGCACTTTCTAAAGAAGTGCAGCCTGGGCCGCACCATCAGCCGCTACATGGTGCTGCTGGCGGGCGAGCAAAAGCTCATGATCATGCGGGCCTACCAGATCTATGCCGTGCAGCGCATCGTCGAGTGCATCGACCAGGACAACGGCAACGGCTACATCTGGCACACCACGGGCAGCGGCAAAACGCTCACCTCCTTCAAGGCGTCCACGCTGCTGAAGGAAAACGAGCACATCCACAAATGCGTGTTCGTGGTCGATCGCAAAGACCTCGACCGCCAGACGCGCGAAGAATTCAACCGCTTCCAGGAAGGCTGTGTCGAAGAAAACACCAACACCGCCGCCCTCGTGCGCCGCCTGCTGTCAGACGACTACGCCGACAAGGTGATCGTCACCACCATCCAGAAGCTGGGGCTGGCGCTGGACGAAAACAGCAAGCGCAACCAGCAGCGCAGCAAGGGCGGCCAGGCCACGTACAAACAGCAACTCGAAGCGCTGCAAGACCAGCGCATCGTCTTCATCTTTGACGAATGCCACCGCTCACAGTTTGGCGAGAACCACAAGGCCATCAAGGCGTTCTTCCCCAGGGCGCAACTGTTCGGCTTTACCGGCACACCCATCTTCAAAGACAACGCGACTGTCGCCAGAATCGCATCCCAGGACCACTCCGAGGACGCGGAAAAGATGCGGGTCACCACCCAAGACCTGTTCCAAAAGCAACTGCACGCCTACACCATCACCCACGCCATTGAAGACGGCAACGTCCTGCGCTTTCACGTCGACTACTACAAGCCCGAGGGTAAAAACCCGCCCAAGCCGGGCGAAGCCCTGGCCAAGAAGGCCGTCATCGAAGCCATCCTCGCCAAGCACGACGCCGCCACGGGCGGGCGCCTCTTCAACGCCATCCTCGCCACCGCGTCCATCAACGACGCCATCGAATACCACGCGCTGTTCAAAACCATGCAGGCCGACAGGCAGGCCGCCGATGCCGACTTCAAGCCGCTGAACATTGCCTGCGTCTTTTCGCCGCCCGCCGAGGGCGACCCCGATGTCAAGCAAATCCAGGAAGACCTGCCGCAGGAGCAGGCCGACAACACCGAAGACCCCGAGGGAAAGAAAGCCGCGCTCAAGGCCATCCTGGCCGACTACAACGCCCGCTATGGCACGAACCACCGCCTCAGCGAGTTCGACCTGTACTACCAGGATGTGCAAAAGCGCATCAAAGACCAGCAGTGGCCCAATGCCGACTACCCCGCCGCGCAAAAGATCGACATCACCATCGTGGTCGACATGCTGCTCACTGGCTTTGACTCCAAGTTTTTGAACACGCTGTACGTCGACAAAAATCTCAAGCACCACGGCCTGATTCAGGCTTTTTCGCGCACCAACCGCGTGCTCAACGGCACCAAGCCCTACGGCAACATTCTCGACTTCCGCCAGCAGCAGGATGCGGTGGATGCCGCCATTGCCCTGTTCTCGGGCGAAAAAACGGGCGAGCAGGCGCGCGAAATCTGGCTGGTGGACCAGGCGCCGGTCGTCATCCACAAGCTGCAAGCCGCCGTGCAGAAGCTTCAGGACTTCATGGCATCTCAGGGCCTGGCTTGCGCGCCCTCCGAGGTGGCCAACCTCAAGGGCGACGCCGCCCGCGCCGCCTTCGTCACCCATTTCAAGGAAGTGCAGCGCCTCAAAACCCAGCTCGACCAGTACACCGACCTCACGGGCGAAGACCAGGCCACCATCGAGCACATACTGCCCAACGCCAGCCTGCGCGGCTTCAAAGGCCAGTACCTCGAAACCGCCAAGCAACTCCGCGACCAGCAAGGCAAGACCAGCGGCCCGGGCAGCGCCGAGGGCGACGCCGTGGACCAGCTCGACTTCGAGTTCGTCCTGTTCGCCTCCGCCGTCATCGACTACGACTACATCATGGGCCTGATCGCCAGGTATTCGGCGGGTGAGCTGGGCAAAGGGCCCGACAAGGCCCGCATGACGCGCGAAGAGCTCATCGGCCTCATCAGCGCCGATGCCAAGTTCATCGACGAGCGGGACGACATTGCCGACTACATCGGCACGCTCAAGGCGGGCGAGGGCTTGTCAGAAGCCACCATCCGCGACGGCTACACCCGCTTCAAGGCCGAGAAGAACGCCAAGGAAATCGCCGACATCGCCGCCAGGAACGGCCTGGCCACCGCCGCGCTGCAAGCCTTTGTGGACGGCATTCTCGACCGCATGATTTTTGATGGAGAGCAGCTCAGCGACCTGATGGCGCCGCTGGACCTGGGCTGGAAAGCGCGCAGCCAGGCGGAACTGGCGTTGATGGCGGATTTGGTTCCGCTGCTGACCCAACGCGCTGGGGGGCGTGAGATTTCAGGGTTGAGGGCGTATGAGTAGTAAGACGAAAACCACGGGCACGAATGGAGAACCAAGGCCCGCGCTGGTGCCGAAATTGCGGTTTCCGGAGTTTCGCGGAGCGGAGGCGTGGAAGCCCATCACCCTCAAGGAAGCATCCACGCCGGTGACGGAGCGTGTCGGGGAAAAGAAGCTTACGCCAGTAAGCATCTCAGCCGGGATTGGCTTTGTCCCACAGGCCGAAAAATTCGGCAGGGACATCTCAGGCAAACAATATGAACTCTACACCTTGGTCAATGATGGCGATTTTGTTTTCAATAAAGGGAACTCACTCAAATTTCCGCAAGGTTGCGTTTATATATTACAGGGTTGGGGACGGGTCGCTGCGCCAAATGTATTCATATGCTTCAGACTAAAAGCCGGTTACTTAAGCGCGTTTTATCAGCAGTGCTTTGAGCAAAACCAACATGGTAGACAGTTAAAGCGCCACATCACAAGCGGCGCGCGCAGCAATGGCTTGCTAAACATCAGCAAGGAAACGTTCTTCGGCATAGAAATCCCTACTCCACCTGTCACCGAACAACAAAAAATCGTCGATTGCCTGAGTTCGGTGGACGAGCTGATCGCCGCGCAAGCGCGGAAAGTGGATGCCCTCAAGACCCATAAAAAAGGGCTGATGCAGCAGCTTTTCCCCCGCGAAGGCGAAACCCAACCTCTCCTCCGATTTTCCGAATTTCAAAACGTCGGGGAGTGGGTGAGTGATTCGCTCGGCAACATATTCGAGACCACCTCGGGAGGTACCCCCAGTCGCACTGAGAGAGCGTACTGGAATGGAGATGTGCCGTGGGTCACCACTTCTCTGGTGAACTTCACCGTGATCACCAGCGCAGAAGAGTTCATAACTTCAGAAGGTTTGAAAAACTCTTCGGCAAAACGCTTTCCACAAGGCACGGTTTTGATGGCGATGTATGGCCAAGGCAAGACACGCGGCCAAGTCGCCTTATTGGGAATCGAGGCTGCAACTAATCAAGCATGTGCTGCAATCCTTCCGCGCAAGGACATTGATCCATATTTCGTTTTTCTGAATCTGGCCGGGAGATACGAAGAAATCAGAGAGATGAGCAACAGCGGCGGACAGGAAAATCTCAGCCAAGGACTCATCAGAGACATCCGGTTCGCATTCCCGCCAGACGATGAAGAACAGCGCAAAGTTACAGCCTGCCTGAGCAGCCTCGACGCCCGGATCACCGCCGAAAACCAAAAGCTCGACGCCCTCAAAATCCACAAACAAGGGCTGATGCAGCAGCTATTCCCCTCCGTTGGAGGGGTGTCAGGCGAAGCCTGACGGGGTGGTTTGATGACACAGCGAGACCCTAAGGCAACCACCCCCCGCCTACGGCGTACCCCTCCAGAGGAGGGGAATTCGGCGCACGCCTCCACGGGAGGGGAATCCACCCCCCGCCTGCGGCCTAATCCTGCACACGACGGGAATTTGGAGCCGCCTCAAGCAAATGGAACGCGCTTTACCAGAAGCTATATGGCTTTGCCTTTCAATCCTGCATTGAAAGCGCGTGCCAAAGCATTGCGCAAAGCTGGCAATCTGGCCGAAGTCTTGCTCTGGAATCAATTGAAAAACGGGCAATTCAAGGGCTTGGATTTTGATCGGCAAAAGATCATCGGGAATTACATTGTGGACTTTTACTGTGCCGAGAAGGGCGCTGTGATCGAGGTGGATGGCGGCAGCCACGACGACAAAGCCGAGTACGACGCGCAGCGTGATGCCTTTCTTGGGGGGATTGGTCTGCGCGTGATTCGCATTCTGGACAAAGACGTCAAGCACAACATGGCTGCTGTCATTAGGTTCTTGATGCAGCAGCTTTTGGAAACGCCCGGGGCGGTACAGGCATGAGCGCCCTGATTCTCTACACCACCGAAGACGGCCGCAGCCAGATCAAGCTGCGGGCGAAAGACCAGACGGTCTGGCTGACGCAGCGTGAAATGGCCCAGCTCTTTGACGTGAGCACGGACAACGTGGGGCTGCACTTGAAGAACATCTTCGAGGATGGGGAACTGAGCCGGGAGGCAACTACCGAGGAATCCTCGGTAGTTCAAACCGAAGGCGGGCGAGAGGTGCAGCGCCTCGTCACGCTCTACAAGCTCGACGCCATCCTGGCCGTAGGCTACCGGGTGCGCTCGCCGCGCGGGGTGCAGTTCCGCCGCTGGGCATCGACCGTTCTGAAGGAGTACCTGACCAAGGGCTTTGCGATGGACGACGAGCGGCTGAAGAACCCGGACGGCCGCCCGGACTACTTTGACGAGATGCTGGCACGCATCCGCGACATTCGGGCGTCGGAAAAGCGTTTTTACCAAAAGGTGCGCGAGCTGTTTGCCCTGTCCAGCGACTACGACAAGACGGACCAGGCCACGCAGGTGTTCTTTGCCACGGTGCAGAACCAGTTGATCTTTGCCGTGACACAACAGACGGCTGCCGAGCTGATCATGGCGCGGGCGAATGCGGCCGACCCGCACTTTGGCCTGATGGCGTGGAAGGGTGACAAGGTGCGTAAGACCGACATCGTGGTCGCCAAGAACTACCTGACCGAGGACGAGATCGACACGCTGAACCGGCTGGTGGTCATCTTTCTGGAAACCGCCGCACTGCGCGCCAAGGCTAAGCAAGAGACGCGCATGGCGTTCTGGCGACAGAACGTGGATCAGATCATCACCTCCAACGGCTTTCCGCTGCTCACGCACGCAGGCACGGTCAGCCATGCGCAGATGGAGGCGCGCACAGGCGAGCTGTACGTGCAGTTTGACCACGACCGCAAGCGGCGCGAAGCCATTGCGGCCGACCAGCAGGACGAGGCCGATTTGCAAGCGCTGGAAGCCCAACTGAAACGACGCCCCAAAAAATGACGGAAGCCAACCAAAAACAACTGGGCAACACGCTGTGGAGCATTGCCGACCAACTGCGCGGGGCGATGGATGCGGACGACTTCCGCGACTACATGCTGTCGTTCTTGTTCCTGCGCTACCTCTCGGACAACTATGAGGCGGCAGCCAGGAAGGAACTGGGGCGCGACTACCCCGATGTGGGCGGCGACGCGCGCAAGGTTCCGCTGGCGCTTTGGTACGCCAACAACGTGGACGACGTTCCGGCGTTCGAGAAGCAAATGCGCCGCAAAGTGCACTATGTGATTCAGCCCGAGCACTTGTGGAACAGCGTGGCCAACATGGCGCGCACGCAGAACGCGGAACTGCTCAACACGCTGCAAGCGGGCTTCAAGTACATCGAGACGGAATCGTTTGAAAGCACCTTCCAAGGGCTGTTTTCCGAGATTGACCTGGGTTCGCCCAAGCTGGGCAAAACCTACGCCGACCGCAACGCCAAGCTCTGCGCCATCATCACCAGGATTGCCGAGGGGCTGGCGGAGTTTTCGACCGACATGGACACGCTGGGCGATGCGTATGAATACCTGATCGGCCAGTTTGCCGCCGGCTCGGGCAAGAAGGCGGGCGAGTTCTACACGCCGCAGCAAATTTCGGACATCCTCTCCGGCATCGTCACGCTGGACAGTCAGGAGCCAAAAACCGGCCCCAGACCGCGGCTGGACAGCGTGCTGGACTTTGCCTGTGGCTCGGGCTCGCTGTTGCTGAACGTGCGCAAGCAGGTGGCAAAGGCCGGTGGGACGATTGGCAAGATTTTTGGCCAGGAAAAGAACATCACCACCTACAACCTGGCGCGCATGAACATGCTGCTGCACGGGGTGAAGGACACCGAGTTCGAGATCTTCCACGGCGACACCCTGCTCAACGAGTGGGACATGATGCGCGAGCAGAACCCGGCCAAAAAGCCGAGCTTTGACGCCATCGTGGCCAACCCGCCGTTCAGCTACCGCTGGGAGCCGACCGACGCGCTGGCCGACGATGTGCGCTTCAAAAGCCACGGGCTGGCGCCCAAGTCGGCGGCCGACTTTGCGTTTTTGCTGCACGGCTTTCACTACCTTAAAGATGAAGGCGTGATGGCCATCATCCTGCCGCACGGCGTGCTGTTCAGGGGCGGGGCGGAAGAACGCATCCGCACCAAGCTGCTGAAGGATGGGCACATTGACACCGTGATTGGCCTGCCCGCCAACCTGTTCTATTCGACTGGCATCCCGGTCTGCATCCTAGTGCTGAAGAAGTGCAAGAAGCCGAATGACGTGCTGTTCATCAACGCCGCCGAGCACTTTGAAAAGGGCAAGCGGCAGAACCAGCTCAAGCCCGAGCACATCGACAGGATCATCCAGACTTACCAGTCTCGCAAAGATGAGCCGAGCTATTCACGCAAGGTGGAGATGGCGGAAATCGAGAAGAACGATTTCAACCTGAACATCTCACGCTACATCAGCACCGCAGTGGGCGAGGCGGAGATTGATCTGGATGCGACGCACCAAGAGCTGGTGGAGATTGAAAAGGCGATTGCGGCGGCGAGAGACAAGCACAACGCGTTCTTGCTGGAACTGGGGTTGAAGCCGTTGCTGTAGGGCGCTATTGGGCAGCATAGTCTGCTGACGGCAGGCGTGCATGCAGTGCAACGATGTGCCGACTAACGTCAAGCCGTTGAACGATTGCCAAATCGGGATGCTGTGCTGTCCGGGCTGGTGACGAGCAGGCGCTCAGCCCGTGGTTCCCTCGTCCGACGCCATGCGCTGGCGGGCCAGGCGGCGCACCAGCGCCAACACCTGCTGCTGCGTGCCGGTGGCCGGCCGCAGGGCGCTGGCGGCGGTGTACAGCGCGATGGTGAGTGGCCCCTGCCGCCCGGCAATGCCGCGCATTGCCAACACGTCGGGTCGCGGCGCGCTGGCGACGGCGTGGCGCGACAGGATGGCGCAACCGGCGCCGTCCGCCACCAGATCGAGGATGGCGGCCACGCCGTCAATCTCCAGCGCTACGCCGGGCTTGAGGCCCGCGGCCGCCAGTTCTGCCTCGACGTGCATGCGGATCGCGTTGGGGCGGCTGGGGATGACCAGGGGCACGTTGGCCAATTCGGCCAGGGTGACCGGTGCGGCCGTTTCGTCCGGCGCGCCCGCAGCGCGTTGCACCAGCAGCAATTCTTCGCGCGCCAGCGGGGCGATTTCCAGTTCGGCCACCGGCTGCGCGTTGTACAGCACGGCCAGGTCCAGCTCGCCGTGGGCCACTTGTTCGGTCATGCGGGTCGACAGCCCTTCCGACAGCGTGAGCCGGGCGTCGGGCAGTTCGGCCCGGAAGGCGTGCACCAGCGGCACCGCCAGCGCGCGCGCCACGCTGGGCGGCAAACCCAGCGCCACCCGCCCGGCCAGGCCGCCGCGCATGCGGGCCAGGTCTTCGCGCGTGCGCTCGATCTGGTGCAAGATGCCGCGCGCGTGCTCCAGCAGCAGCTGGCCGGCGTCGGTCGGCACCGCGCCGCGGCCGTTGCGCGTCAACAGGTTCTGGCGCAGTTCGACTTCCAGCAGTCGCACCTGCCGGCTCAGCGCGGGCTGGGCCACGCCCAGCGCGGCGGCGGCGCGGGTAAAGCTGCCCAGCTCGGCCACGCGGACGAAGTAGTCGAGTTGCTTGAGATCCATCGGTGGGGCCCACACTGCCAACAAGATATTGAATAAGTTTATATCTGATAGTGTGTTATTCCATCTGTTTAAGATTGAACGGACTGCCGACAATTGACGCAGCCCAGCATGTGCCGATGTGAGCACGCGGGCCGGAGACAAAACCATGAACGCCACCGTCCCTTCCGTCGATAGCTCGACGCTGCCCGCGAGCGGCACGCTCGATGTGCAACGCTTTCTCAACACCCAGCCGTTTTCAGCCTACCAGTGGCTGGTGTTTGGCGTGTGCTTTCTGATCGTTCTGCTGGACGGTTTTGACACTGCGGCGATTGGCTACATCGCGCCCTCGCTGCTGGGTGAATGGGGCATTGCCAAGCCGGCGCTGGCCCCGGTGCTGAGCGCGGCGCTGTTCGGCCTGGCGGGCGGCGCCATGGCCGCCGGCCCGCTGGCCGACCGCTTTGGCCGCAAGGCGGTGCTGGTGGCGGCCGTGCTGGTGATGGGCGGCGCCTGCCTGGCGTCGGCGTTTTCGGGCGAGCTGTCGACGCTGACGGTGTGGCGTTTCGTCACCGGCCTGGGCCTGGGCGCGGCCATGCCCAACGCGGTGACGCTGATGAGCGAATACTGCCCCGATGCGCGCCGTGCCATCATCACCAACACCATGTTCTGCGGCTTTCCGCTGGGGGCGGCGTTTGGCGGCTTTTTGGCGGCGTGGATGATTCCCCAGTTCGGCTGGCGCAGCGTGCTCATTCTCGGCGGCGTGGTGCCGCTGCTGCTGGCGCTGGTCATGGTCGTCGCGCTGCCCGAGTCGGCGCGCTACATGGTCAGCCGGGGCTATTCGGCCGACCGCCTGCGCCGCGTGCTGCGGCGCATCCATGCCAGTGCCGATCAGGCCCAGCGCTTTGTGCTGCCCGAGTCGGCGCCGTCGGCAGCCCAGGGGCAGCAAAGCGGGGTGGCGCTGGTCATGTCCGGTCGCTACCTCGTCGGCACGCTGATGCTGTGGGTGGCTTATTTCATGGGCCTGGTCATCTTCTACGGACTGGTCAACTGGATGCCGGTGCTGTTCAAGGAAGCCGGCGTGCCGCAGGCGCAGGCCACGCTCATCGCCGCGCTGTTTTCGCTGGGCGGCGTGGGCGCCATCTTCTTCGGCTTTCTGATGGACCGCTTCAACGCCAACATCATCGTCGGCGTGGGCTTTGCCCTGACCGCCGTGACCGTGGCCCTGATCGGCCAGGCGACGGGCGGCATTGCCATGCTGATGCTGGCGGTGTTCGTGGCGGGTGTCATCATGAACACCTCGCAGTCGTCCTTGCCCTCGCTGGCGGCGGCCTTCTATCCGACGCAGGGACGGGCGACCGGGGTATCGTGGATGATGGCGTTCGGCCGCTTCGGCGGCATCGCCGGGTCTTTTCTGGTGGCGGAACTCGCGCGGCGCAAGATGGGCTTCGAAGGCGTGTTCCTCACCATGGCGGTGCCGGCGCTGATCGCCGCGGCGGCCTTGTTCGTCAAGCAGTGGGTTCATCCCGAACGCAAGGCGGACAAGGTGAGCTTCGAGGACGTCACCGCACACTGAAACTGCCCGCAGTCCACGACATCCCGTTTTGTTTTCGATCGCTTTCCGAGGAGACACCACCACCATGATCATCGATTGCCACGGCCACTACACCACCGCGCCCAAGGCGCTGGAAAGCTGGCGCAACCAGCAGATTGCCGGCATCAAGGACCCGTCGGCCAAGCCCAAGGTGGCTGACCTGAAGATTTCCGACGACGAACTGCGCGAGTCGATCGAGACCAACCAGCTGCGCCTGATGAAAGAGCGCGGCAGCGACCTGACCATCTTCAGCCCGCGCGCCAGCTTCATGGCGCACCACATTGGCGACTTTGAGGTCAGCAGCACGTGGGCGGCGATCTGCAACGAGCTGTGCTACCGCGTCAGCCAGCTGTTTCCCGACCATTTCATCGGCGCCGCCATGCTGCCGCAGTCGCCCGGCGTCGATCCGGCGACGTGCATCCCTGAGTTGGAAAAGTGCGTCAAGGATTATGGTTTCGTCGGCATCAACCTGAACCCCGACCCGAGCGGCGGCCACTGGACCAGCCCGCCACTGACCGACCGCCACTGGTACCCGATCTACGAGAAGATGGTCGAGTACGACATCCCCGCGATGATCCACGTCAGCACCAGTTGCAACGCGTGCTTTCACACCACCGGCGCGCATTACCTGAACGCCGACACCACGGCTTTCATGCAGTGCCTGCAGGGCGATTTGTTCAAGGACTTTCCGACGCTCAAGTTCGTCATCCCGCACGGCGGCGGCGCGGTGCCGTATCACTGGGGGCGCTTCCGCGGCCTGGCGCAAGAGATGAAAAAGCCCCTGCTGCAAGACCATCTGCTGAACAACATCTTCTTCGACACCTGCGTCTACCACCAGCCGGGCATCGATTTGCTGACCAAGGTGATTCCGGTCGACAACATCCTGTTTGCCAGCGAGATGATCGGCGCCGTGCGCGGGATCGACCCCGAATCCGGCCACTACTACGACGACACCAAGCGCTACGTGCAGGCCACTGCCAATCTGAGCGAGGAAGAGCGCTTCAAGGTTTATGAAGGCAACGCGCGCCGGGTGTTTCCGCGCCTGGATGCCGCGCTGAAAGCAAAGGGGAAATGAGCATGTACGAACTCGGAGTCGTTTACCGCAACATCCAGCGCGCCGATGCGGCCACCGCCGACGCCTTGGCCGCCTTCGGCAGCGCCACCGTGCACGAGGCGATGGGCCGCGTCGGCCTGCTCAAGCCCTACATGCGGCCGATTTATTCGGGCGCGCCGGTCAGCGGCACCGCCGTCACCGTGTTGCTGCAACCCGGCGACAACTGGATGCTGCACGTGGCGGCCGAGCAGATCCGCCCGGGCGACATCGTGGTGGCCGGCGTCACGTCAGAGTGCACCGACGGCTACTTTGGCGACCTGCTGGCCACCAGCTTCAAGGCGCGCGGTGCGCGCGCGCTGGTCATCGACGCCGGCGTGCGCGACGTGCGCATGCTGCAGCACGAGATCCAGTTCCCGGTCTGGAGCAAGTCCATCAGCTCAAAGGGCTGCATCAAGGCCACACTGGGCAGCGTCAACATTCCCGTGGTGTGTGCGGGCCAGATCGTGCACCCCGGCGACGTGATCGTGGCCGACGACGACGGCGTGGTCTGCGTGCCGCGTGCCATCGCCGAGAAAACGCTGCAAGCCGCCACCGCGCGCGAAGCCAACGAAGGCGCCAAGCGCGCCGAGTTCGCCTCGGGCACGCTGGGGCTGGACTATTACAAGATGCGCGAGCCGCTGGCCAAGGCGGGGCTGCGCTACATCGACTGATTGAACAGCCGGACGCGAAGGGCGCAAAAGTGACGCGAAGGACGCAAAAGAAAACCAAAAAATTTTTGGCTGTTCCTTTTTTTGCGTCCTTCGCGAATCCTTCGCGTTCTTCGCGTCCGGTATTCGGCATCTACATCCAAACATCATGAACAAGCCCACCACAGGCGATTTCACAAAAACCCCGGGCTGGCTCGACTGGTTCACCGGCCCGTCCAAGCCGCGCTTTCAGCTGCCCCCCGGCAGCGTCGATGCGCACTGCCACGTGTTCGGCCCCGGCACCGAATTTCCCTACGCGCCCGAGCGCAAGTACACGCCGTGCGATGCGTCGAAAGAACAGCTGTTCGCGCTGCGTGACCACCTGGGCTTTGCCCGCAACGTGATCGTGCAGGCCACCTGCCACGGCGCCGACAACCGCGCCATGGTCGATGCCTGCATCGCCTCGGGCGGCAAGGCGCGCGGCGTGGCAACTGTGAAGCGCGACGTGAGCGACGCCGAACTGCAACGCCTGCACGCCGCCGGCGTGCGCGGCGTGCGCTTCAACTTCGTCAAGCGGCTGGTCGATTTCACGCCCAAGGACGAGTTGATGGAGATTGCCACGCGCATCCACCAACTCGGCTGGCACGTGGTGATCTACTTCGAGGCGGTCGACCTGCCCGAGCTGTGGGACTTCTTTACCGCGCTGCCCAACACCGTGGTGGTCGATCACATGGGCCGTCCGGATGTGAGCCAGCCGGTCGACGGCCCCGAGTTCGAGCTGTTCATCAAGTTCATGCGCGAGCACCCCAACGTGTGGAGCAAGGTGAGCTGCCCCGAGCGCCTGTCGGTCAGCGGCCCGCGCGCGCTGCATGGCGAGCAGAACGCCTACCGCGACGTCGTGCCCTTTGCGCGCAAGATCGTCGAAACCTTCCCCGACCGCGTGCTGTGGGGCACCGACTGGCCGCACCCGAACCTGAAGGACCACATGCCTGACGACGGCCTGCTGGTCGACTTCATCCCGCACATCGCGCCCACGGCCGAGCTGCAGCGCAAGCTGCTGGTCGACAACCCAATGCGCCTGTACTGGCCTGAAGAGATCAAGTAATTCAAGGAGACAAGACCATGGCACTCGACAAGCCCTATCTCGACGTTCCCGGCACGACGATCTTCGACGCCGACCAAAGCCGCAAGGGCTACTGGCTCAACCAGTTTTGCATGAGCCTGATGAAGGCCGAGAACCGCGCGCGCTTCAAGGCCGACGAAGACGCCTACCTGGCCGAATGGCCCATGACGGATGAGCAGAAGGCGGCGGTGCGCGCGCGCGACCTCAACTGGGCCATGCGCACCGGCGGCAACATCTACTTCCTGTCCAAGCTGGGCGCCACCGATGGCCTGAGTTTTCAGCAGATGGCCGGCAGCATGACCGGCATGACCGAGCAGCAATACCGCGACATGATGATCGCCGGCGGCCGCAGCCCCGAGGGCAACCGCGTGGTGGGCGAAACGGGCAACGCGCAGGGCGCCGCGTCTCAGTCCGACGCTTGGAAGGCCTGGGAAGAAAAAGCACAAAAAGAGCTGGCGGCGCAGGTAGAGCAAGCGCAAGCAGCTACAAAAAACAAAGCAGACGGGCGCGCGCGCATCACCGCGTCGGTCTACAGCTCGCACGTGCCGGCCATCGGTGCCGCCATCGACCACGGCAAGACGGAGGAGCCCTACTGGCAGCCGCTGTTCAAAGGCTACGACTTCAGCAAGCAGTGGATGAAGGACAACACGCCCGACGTGATCTTCCTCGTCTACAACGACCACGCCACCAGTTTTGATCTGGGCGTGATCCCCACCTTTGCCATTGGCACCGCGGCCGAGTTCGAGCCGGCCGACGAAGGCTATGGCCCGCGCCCGGTGCCGGTGGTCAAGGGCCATCCCGAGCTGGCTTCGCACATCGCGCAATCGGTCATCCAGCAGGATTTCGACCTCACCATCGTCAACGACCTCAAGGTGGACCATGGCCTGACGGTGCCGATGAACCTGATGTTCGGCAGCCCCGCCGCGTGGCCGTGCAAGGTGATCCCCTTCCACGTCAATGTGGTGCAGTATCCGGTGCCGTCGGGCGCGCGCTGCTTTGCGCTGGGCCAGGCGATCCGCCGCGCCATCGAAAGCTACGACCAGCCGCTGAAAGTGCAAATCTGGGGCACCGGCGGCATGAGCCACCAACTGCAAGGGCCGCGCGCCGGCCTCATCAACGCCGAGTGGGACAACCGCTTTCTCGACCGCCTGATCGCCGACCCGAAGGATCTGTCCACCATGCCGCACATCGACTACGTGCGCGAAGCGGGCAGCGAAGGCATCGAGCTGGTGATGTGGCTGATCGCCCGCGGCGCCATGAGCGACGTGGCCGGCAGCGGCAAGGCACCCAAGGTCGCGCACCGCTTCTTCCACGTGCCAGCATCGAATACGGCCGTGGGGCACCTGATTCTGGAAAATCAGGTTTGAGAGAAATGCCGGACGCGAAGGACGCGAAGGATTCGCGAAGGACGCAAAAGGGGCAGCCAAGAATTTTTGGTTTTCTTTCGCGTCCTTCGCGTCACTTTTGCGTCCTTCGCGTCCGGCTGTTGATTGCAGCCTTTCCATCTCGACAAGGAACACCATGACCCAACCCATCAACGTCGCGCTGGCCGGTGCCGGCGCCTTCGGCATCAAGCACCTGGACGGCATCCAGAACATCGACGGCGTCAAAGTCGTCTCGCTGATCAGCCGCGACCTGGGCAAGACGCAGGAAGTGGCCAACCAGTACGGCATCGGCCACGTCACCACCGACCTGGCCGACAGCCTGGCGCGGCCCGACGTCGACGCCGTCATCCTCTGCACGCCCACGCAGATGCACGCCGAGCAGACGATGCAGTGCCTGCAGGCCGGCAAGCACGTGCAGGTCGAGATTCCGCTGGCCGATTCGCTGGCCGGCGCGCAGGCCGTCGTCGACCTGCAAAAGAAGACCGGCTTGGTCGCCATGTGCGGCCACACGCGCCGCTTCAACCCCAGCCACCAGTACGTGCACAACCGCATCCTGCGGGGCGAGTTCAACATCCAGCAGATGGATGTGCAGACCTACTTCTTCCGCCGCACCAACATGAACGCGCTGGGCCAGCCGCGCTCGTGGACCGACCACCTGCTGTGGCACCATGCCGCGCACACGGTGGACCTGTTCGCCTACCAGTGCGGCTCGCCCATCGTCAAGGCCAACGCCGTGCAGGGGCCGATCCACAAGGACCTGGGCATCGCCATGGACATGAGCATCCAGCTGCAGGCCGCCAACGGCGCCATCTGCACGCTGTCCCTCAGCTTCAACAACGACGGCCCGCTGGGCACCTTCTTTCGCTACATCGGCGACACGGCGACCTACATCGCCCGCTACGACGACCTGGTGCAGACGCACGCCAAGGGTCCGGAGACGGTGGTCGATGTGAGCAAGGTCGATGTGTCGATGAACGGCATCGAGCTGCAGGACCGCGAGTTCTTTGCCGCCATCCGCGAAGGCCGCGAACCCAACAGCAGCGTGGCACAGGTGCTGGCCTGCTACCAGGTGCTGCACGACCTGGAGCAGCAGCTGAATGCTGCATAAATGATAGCTGAATGCGCTTGTCCTGCAAGCGCCAGCGGCCGATTTGCCATTGAAACCATGAAACAGCGCGCATTGGGTCCGTTCCAGGTCGGCGCCATCGGCCTGGGCTGCATGAACATCTGCCATGCCTACGGCACGCCCATTTCGGCCGACGAGGCCGAGCGCGTGCTGCGCGGCGCGCTCGATGCCGGCTGCACGCACTTCGACACCGCCGCGCTGTACGGCTTCGGTGTCAGCGAATCGCTGGTGGGCCGCGTACTGGGTCCGCAGCGCAGCCGCTTCACCCTGGCCAGCAAATGCGGCATGACGGTGGAGGCGGGCGATGGCAGCGTGAAGCCCGGCCGCGTGATCAACGGGCGGCCCGAGTCGCTGCGCGCGACCTGCGAAGGCTCGCTGCGGCGCCTGAAGACCGACGTGATCGACCTGTGCTACCTGCACCGCTGGGACAAGCAGGTGCCTATCGAAGACAGCGTGGGCGCGCTGTCCGATCTGGTGCGCGCGGGCAAGATCCGCACCATCGGCCTGTCCGAAGTGTCCGCGGCCACGCTGCGCCGGGCGCACGCGGTGCACCCCATTGCTGCGCTGCAGACCGAATATTCGCTGTGGACGCGCAACCCCGAAATCGCCGTGCTGCAGGCCTGCCGCGACCTGGGCGTGAGCTTTGTCGCCTTCAGCCCGCTGGGGCGCGGCTTTCTGGCCGGCGCGTTGCCTGATGTGGCGGCGGTCGAGGCCCTGCCCGACAAGGACATCCGCCGCCCGATGCCGCGCTTTGCGCCCGATCATCACGCGCGCAACCTGCCGCTGCTGGCGTCGTACCGTCAACTGGCCGACGAAGCCGGCTGCACGCCCGCGCAGCTGGCGCTCGCCTGGCTGCTGCACCAGGGCGCCGACGTGCTGCCGATTCCGGGCACGCGCTCGCTCGCGCACGCCATCGAGAACTTCGCCGCCGCCGACGTCGCGCTCGACAGTGCCCTGCTGGCGCGGCTGGACGCGCTGATCAACCAGCGCACCGTCAGCGGCCACCGCTATGCCGAACAGGCCCGGCGCGAAGTCGACACCGAAGATTTCGGCGCCCCGCCCGGCTGAAAAATAACGAAACAAACCGAGACCGCACCGAGAAGACGCCGCGCCCTGCGGCCGGCACCATGACGGACATGTTCAACACGCTCACGACAAGGAGCACCGTCATGAAAACCTGGATCAAACGCACCCTCATCGGCCTGACCGGCGCCGTCATCGCGCTGGGCGGTGTGGCCGCCTGTGGCCACCGCATGCACCACGGCATGGGCAGCCACGCCACGCCCGAGCAGCAGGCCGAGTGGCGCGGCAAGATGGTCGACCGCATTGCCGGCAAGCTGGACCTGGACGCCGCGCAGAAAGCCAAGCTGGCCACGCTGGGCGAAAAGCTGCACACGCAGCGCCTGGCCGTGCGCGGCGGCGCAGATCCGCGCGCCGACGTGCAGGCGCTGGTGTCCGGCACGACCTTCGACCGCGCGAAGGCGCAGGCCCTGGTGCAGCAGAAGACCGACGCCGTGCGCGCCGGCAGCCCCGAAGTGATCGCCGCGCTGGGCGACTTCTACGACAGCCTGAACCCCGCACAGCAGCAGAAGGTGCGCGAATTCATGCAGCGGCGCGGGCGCTGGGGCCACGGCGGGCCGCGCGGGTGAATTGAACGGCGTGCAGTTGCAGCGGCGTCACTGCGCAGGCCTTGGCGCCACAATCCACTCCCATGCCCCGCATCCTGCTGATCGATGACGACGCCGAACTGGGCGGTCCGCTGGCCGCCTATTTCGCGCGGTTCGATATGGCGCTGGAACACGCGCTGGCGCCCAGCGCCGGACTGGCGCGGCTGGCCGAAGGGGGCTTCGACGCCGTCATCCTGGACGTCATGCTGCCCGAGATGGATGGCTTTCAGCTGTGCCGCATCATCCGACAGGGCAGCGACATCCCGATCCTGATGCTGACCGCGCGCGGCGAGCTGACCGACCGCGTGGTGGGGCTGGAGCTGGGTGCCGACGATTACCTGCCCAAGCCGTTCGAGCCGCGCGAGCTGGTGGCGCGCGTGCAAACCATCCTGCGCCGCCGCGTGGCCGCGCCGCCAGCGGCCCATGCGCTGCACTTCGACGGTCTTAGCGTCGACGCCGCCACACGCACCGTGCGCCGGCTGGGCCAGCCGGTGGAATTGACCAGCACCGAGTTCGACCTGCTGCACCTGCTGGCGCGCTCGCCCGGCAGCGTGTTCAGCCGCGACGACATCCTGTCGGCGCTGCGCGGGCACGACGCCGACCTGTACACCCGCGCGGTGGATATCGTGGTCAGCCGCCTGCGCAAGAAGCTGGAGCCGCTGGACGCCATCAAGACCCTGCGCAACGCCGGCTACACGCTGGCGCTGGCGCGGCGCGCGCCATGAGCGGCAGCGACAGGCGCGGCTGGTGGCGGCGCGCGCGCCATTCGCTGCGCGTGCGGCTGGTGTTGCTGTTTGTGCTGCTGGCGCTGGCGATGAGCGCGGCGTTTCTGGGCGGCATCGGCCGCGCGTTCTCGGTGGGCTGGCGCGCGGCGGTCGATCCGCTGGTGGGCGACTACGCCGACCGGCTGGTGGCCGACATCGGCTCGCCCCCGCGCATCGACCGCGCACGCGCCCTGGCCGAGCAGCTGCCGGTGGTGATTCGCATCGAAGGCCCGCAGGTCAACTGGGCGTCGGGCCCCGCGCCACGCCACGGGCCGCCGTGGGCGCAGGGCGAGGGCGCCGGGCACCGCGCCGTGGTGCGCCAGACCGCCGACGGCCACCGCATCACGCTGTCGTTGCGCGCGCGTGCCGAACACGACGAGCCGCGCCGCACGGTGTGGATCACGCTGGCGGCGCTGCTGGCGTTGACGGCGCTGGCCTACGCGGCCGTGCACCGCATGCTGCGGCCGATCCGCGACATCGGTGCCGGTGTGCGACGCTTCGGCGCCGGCCAGTTCGAGCCGCCCATCGACGTGCCGCACGCGCGCCACCCCGACGAACTGAGCGAGCTGGCGCGCAGCGTGAACCAGATGGCCGCCGACATCCGCCAGATGCTGGACGCCAAGCGCGGCCTGCTGCTGGCCATCAGCCACGAGCTGCGCAGCCCGCTGACCCGCGCGCGCCTCAACGCCGAATTGCTGCCCGACGACGCCGCCACCGAGCCGACCCGCGCCGCGCTGCTGCGCGACCTGGCCTTGATGCGCGAACTGATCGCCGACCTGCTGGAGAGCGAGCGCCTGGCCAGCCCGCACGCCGCCTTGCAGCGCGAGCCGACCGACGTGGCGGCGCTGGCGCGCGAGCTGGCGGCGTCCGTGGCCGCCGCGCACCCTGCCGCACCGGCGGTGGCCCTGCACGTGGACGCCGTCCTGCCGCCCGCGCTGCGGCTGGACGCGGGCCGTGTGCGCCTGCTGCTGCGCAACTTGCTCGACAACGCGCTGCGCCACAGCCCGGGCGATGCAGCGCCGCCTGAGCTGCACCTGGGTCCGATGCCCGGCGGCGGCGTCGCCATCGAGGTGCGCGACCATGGCCCCGGCGTGCTGCCCGAGCAACTGGCGCACTTGTCGGAGCCGTTCTATCGCACCGACAGCGCGCGTCAACGCGGCACCGGCGGCGTCGGCCTGGGGCTGTACCTGGTGCGGCTGGTGGCGCAGGCGCACGGGGGCACGATGAGCGTGCGCAACGCCTCGCCGGGGCTGGCGATACGGGTCGAGCTTCCTGCGGCACCCGCGGTGTCCGAATAACGTGAAGCTCTCAAAAAGATAGCTATAGACGTTGTAGGGACAAGCGTCAGGGCCACGAAAGCCCCATATTTTTGGGGTGAAAGGGCGCTCGTCCGCGCCGCGCCTCAGGCGCCGGCCGGCAAAGCGGCGGTGCCCGCGGGTGCCTTGTCGTCGCCCTGCCGCGCCACGCGCTTTTCGACGGCGCTCATGACTTCGGCAGCCATGTTTTCGAGCAGCAGCACGTCGCGCGGGGTCAGGGTGCGCGGCGCGGTGTCGAGCAGGCACAGCGTGCCCAGCACCAGACCGTCCGCGTCTTTCAGCGGCGCGCCGGCGTAGAAGCGGATGCCGCGCTCCTTCAGCACCGGGTTGGCGGCAAAGCGGGCGTCGCGCAGCACGTCGGGCACCACCAGCGTTGATTCGCCCGCCACCACGTGGCCGCACAGCGACAGCGGCCGTGGCGCGCCGCGCTCGGGCTCGCCAACCTCAGGGCGGCCGGCGGCGCTGGCGTCGCCGTGCGTGATCTGCCATTCGTCGCCGATCAAGGAGACCAACGCGACCGGCGTGTCAAACGCATCGGCGGCGCGCTTGGCGATGGCGTCGAAGCGGCCACGCAGCTCGGCATCTAGCACGCCGCTGCCGTGCAGCGCCACTAGGCGCTGGCGTTCGTTTTCGGGCATCGGGGCGGGTTGAAAAGGCGTGCCGTCGGCGTGCACCAGGCGTGCCTGCGCCTGCGCCACCAATTCGCCCAGCGAGGTGACCAGCGCGTCGACACCAATGGCCTGCGCCGTGTTGGCACCGGCCGGCCCGAGCTGAAAATTCCATGCCGCCAGCAGCACCTGCACCTGTGGCCAATGGCGCTTGAGGCGGCGCACGAAGTATTTGGCCTGCGTGGTCGGCTCGGGCGAAAAATAGCAAAGGCAGAGCATCTCGATGCCCTTGAGGTCCAGCCGGGCAAAGTAGTCGGCCGACGGCAGGCCGGACTGCACCACGCGCGCGCCAATGCCCTCGAGCGCCAGAACGTGCGCGGCCATGTCGGCCGCCAGCGAATCGACCGCCCAGCGCCCGCCGATGCAGGCCACGCGCACCGGCAAGTCGGCGGGCGGCGGGTGCTGTTCGCGCAGCTCCTCGATCACGCGTTCCATGCCCGAGACCACGCGATGCCGCTGCTCGGCCGTGGCGACGGTGCCATACGCGCTGGAGGCCAGGCGCAACGCGCCCATGGCGATGCCGTCGTAAAACACCTGCGGCGACTCTTCGTCGGCGTGGCGCGCGGCCAGTTCGGCCGCTTCTTCCACGTCGCCCGCCAGCAGGCGCTGGTGCAGGCGCGTGGACTCGTCCAGCGCGCCGGCGCTGCCCAGCAACACTTCGAGTATCCGCAACTGCGGCAGATGGTGGCCCAGCGCCAGCAGCACCACGGTGATGGGGGTGGCCAGCACTAGGCCGATGGGGCCCCACAGCGCGGTCCAGAACATGGCCGCCAGAATCAGCGACAGCGTGGACATGCCGGTGCTGGTGCCATACAGCCAAGGCTCGACAAGGTTGTTGCTGATCAGCTCCAGCGTCACGATGAGCGCCACCGTCCACAGCACCATGTCCCAGCCAGGGTCAACGGCGAAGGCCAGCGTCAGCGGAAACACCGCCCCGATCACCGGCCCCAGATATGGCACGAAACGCAGCACCGCCGCCAGCAGCCCCCACACCAGCGCGCCCGGCACGCCGATGAACAGCAGCCCCAGCGCCATCGGGATGCCGTAGGTGGCGTTGACCACCAGTTGCATCGTCAGGTACTTGCTGACGCGCTGCGCGGCGTCGCCCAGCGCATCGGTGCTGCGGTGCAGGTTTCCGCCGCCCAGCAGGCGCAGTACCTTGTCGCGCAGTTCGCCCTTGTCCAGCAGGATCAGCACCACGAACAGGAACACGATGCCGGCCATGGCCAGCGGGGTGGTAAAGGTCTCGGCCCAGGCCAGCAGGCGCTGCCAGGGCTTGACGGTCTGCCCAACCACCTCGACGCGCATGGGCTGCTCGCTCTTGGCCTTGGGCGGTTCTGCCTTGCGCTGGGTTTCCTCGATCTCGCGTTCGACCTGGTTCACCACGCGCGAGTACTGGTCCAGCAGGCCCGGCTGGCGCAGCTGCTGGCCGAAGCTGCGCAGCTTGCGCGTGATGTTGGTTTCATAGACCGGCAAGTCGTTGCTGATCTGGCGCAACTGCGTGAAGATGAAAAACCCCGTGGCCGCCAGCAGCGCCAGCGTCGAAAGCACGACGACGATCACCGCCGCCAGGCGCGGCACGCCGCGCCGCTTGAGCCACGACACCATCGGGTCGAGCACGAAGCCCACCAGCACCGCCAGCGCCAGCGGCATCAGCACGTCGCGCCCAAAATAAAGCGCCGCCACGATGACGGCGGCGCTGACCAGCCCATACGCCAGCGGCTGGCGCGCGGCTTGCGCCATCGTGTCGTCGGGCGGCGGCAAATCGCGCTCGGACGCCGACGCGGGGTCGGCGGGCGGTGGGGTGTCGGGGCGGGCGGGCATGCGCAGCGGATTGTCGGCAAGCGGTCCCCGCGGCGCTGTAGGACGACGGCGTGAGGCGGCGCAGCCTGGGCGAGATAGGTACTCCGTCCTACAATCGCGCCCTTTGTCCACGCAGCCTGCCGTGTCCACCCTGACCGATCCGCGATCCGCGTCCGACGCCCGCGTGCCGCGCGCGCTGCTGGTGGCGGCGGCGCTGTACGCGGCGGCCTGGTCGCTGGTGCCGCCCTGGGTCACCGCCGGATTTCCGCTGGACGTGGTCGAAAGCCTGACCTGGGGCCACGAAGGGGAGTGGGGCTATTACAAGCACCCGCCGATGGCACCCTGGGTGCTGTACGTGTTCTACCGCGTATTCGGCCGTGCCGGGCCTTACCTGCTGAGCCAGGTGTGCATCGGCTTCACGCTGTGGCTGGTGTGGCTGACCGGACGCCGCCTGATGACGCGCGAGCGCGCCTGGCTGGGCGCGGCGTTGACCATGGGCACGGTGTTTCTTACGCGCCCGGCGCTGGAGTTCAACCACAACGTAGCGCAACTGCCGTTGTGGGCCGGCATTGGCTGGGCGCTGCTGGCGGCCTTGCAGGACGGCCGGCTGCGCCAGTGGCTGCTGCTGGGCCTGCTGGCGGGGCTGTGTTTGTTGACCAAGTATTCGGGCGCCTTGCTGCTGGCCTGCCTGGGCGTGTACGTGCTGGCCACGCCGCAACGCCGCGTGCTGCGCACCCCGGGGCCGTGGCTGGCCGTGCTGCTGGCCGTGGCGGTGCTGGCGCCGCACCTGCGCTGGTTGTGGCAGCACGGTGGGCTGCCGTTTGCCTACGTCAGCAGCCGCGCCGGCGCGGACGTGGGCCACCCGCGCGCCGATGCATGGGGCTTTCTGGGCATGCAGTTCATCAACCATGTGCCGCTGCTGCTGATCGTGCTGTGGGCCGTGCTGCCGGCCTGGCGCCAGGCGCGGCGGGCCAAGCCCGTTGAGGCCGGCGTGCGCGCGGCCACCCGGCTGCACACCGACTGGCCGGGCTACCTGCTGGTGCTGGCGCTGGCGCCGGGTTTGCTGACGGCGCTGCTGGGCCTGGCCGGCATCGCCCGGGTGCGCGACATGTGGGGCGTGCCCATGTGGACTTTCAGTGGCCTGCTGGCGGTCGCGTGCTTGCCGACGGCGTGGCTAGGCGTGGCCCGCCCGCGCCTGTCGCGCGGTCTGCTGGTGTGGTTGGTGCTGATTTCGGTGTTGTCGGGCGCCTACCTGGCCTTCATTGCCCAATGGCGCCAGCGGCCGGTGCGCACCGACTGGCCGTCGGCCGCGCTGGCCGCGCACGCGCAGGCCAGCTGGGACGGCGTGTCGCAGTGCCCGCTCGATGTGGTGGCGGGCGAATACCACCTGGCCGGCACGCTGGCCGTGGCCTTGTCGCCGCGGCAGCCGTCGGTGCTGATCCACGGCGACCCGCGCTATTCACCCTGGGTCACGCCGGCGCGTCTGCAGGCCGGCGGTGCGCTGTGGATCTGGACGGACGACGACGCCTCCGACGTGCCGCCCGAGCCGCTGAACCGCGTGGCGGCACAGGCCGACCTGCGGCCGCACGACGGCACCTGGCAAGTGCCCTGGCCGCGCGAGCCAGCCGGCCGCCCGTTCACGGTGCACTGGCGCGCCTATGTGCCCGCCGCCTGCGCCCGCGCGCGCGGCGGTTGAGCAAGCAGCGCGCGTTGCGCGCGGCCGCGGCGCCATCGGCGCGACAATCCGGCCAACCATGTCTTGCAGGCTCCCATGACCCAGCACCCTGAACGCTCCCTGCGCCTCAGCGGCGCCAGCAATTTTCGCGACCTGGGCGGCTACGCCGGCGCGCACGGGCAGCCCGTGCGCTGGCGCCGGCTGTTCCGCTCCGACCACCTGGCCGCGCTGACCGCCGATGACGCCGCGGTGTTTCAGGCCTTGGGCGTGACGCGCGTCGTCGACTTTCGCGGCACGTCCGAGCGCGCTGCCGTGCCCTACGACTTGCCGGGCGTGCGGCAGCACGCGCTGCCCATCGAGCCCACCGTGGTGCAACGCATGAAAGACCTGCTGGACGCCGGCCAGACCGTGACGCCCGCGCAGGCCGTGGGGCTGATGCAGCAGACCTACCGCGCCTTCGTGCACGACAACGCGGCGGCGTTTGCCCAGTTGTTCGAGCACCTGGTCGACAGCGACGCGCCGCTGGTGTTTCACTGCACGGCGGGCAAGGACCGCACCGGCTTTGCCGCCGCGCTGATCCTGCTGGCGCTGGGCGTGCCGCGCGACGTGGTGATGCAAGACTACCTGCTGACCAACGACTACTACCGCATGCCCGCGTTGCCCGAGGCACGCGCGCCGCGCGACGTGCTGAACGTGCTGTGGCGCGTGCAGGCGGACTTTCTGGACGCCGCGCTGCAGGCCGTGGAACACGACTTTGGCGGCATCGACGCCTACCTGACGGGACAACTGGGTGTGCGCGCGCCGCAGCGCGCGCGGCTGGCCGAGCTGTATTTGACGCGCCCCATGCCTGCCTCGCTTTAGCTATATTATTGATAGCTGTAAGTGCAGTGTGAGCAAGCGCTGGCGCGCTTTTTTCTTCAAGAATCCAGGTTCAGCTCAGGCGCAGGCCCCACGGCGTCTTTTGCCACGCCAGCACTTCTTCGCGCAGCAGGTGCGCCGACTGCGGCCACGCCTTGGCCCAGCCGTCGCGCAGGCCCAGCGTGAAGCCGTGCGCCGGCTCGGCATCGGCGCTGAGCGCGATGCCCTGGTCGTCCGGGTCTTGCCGTGCATGGCACAAGATGACGGCCAGCCGCAGCGCCAGCAGCTGGCGCATGAACAGCGCGTCGCCAAAGCGCGGCTCCAGCTTGCGCAGCTTGCCGCGGTGGCCCAGCACCAGCTGGCTCAGCGCGTGCAACTCGTGCATGGCGAAGCCGGCGACGTCGGCGTGGTCGAGGATGTAGGCGCCGTGCTTGTGCGGGTCGGAATGCGAAATGCGCGAGCCAATCTCGTGCAAGCGCGCGGCCCAGTCGAGCTGGCGCTCGGCTTCCAGGCGCTGCTTTTTCTTCAGCTGCGGCACCAGCTGGCCGAACAGGTGCAGCGCGGTGCGCGACACGCGCTCGCCCTGCGCCGCGTCGGTGCTGAACTTGGCGGCCAGCGCGGCAATGGCGCTGGCGCGCACGTCGGTCTTTTCGTGCTGGCGATCCAGCATGTCGTACAGCGCGCCGTGGCGCAGCGCGCCGTAGGCGTACTGAAGCTGCTCGATGTCCAGCAGGTCGAACAGCGCGCGCAGCACGGCCAGGCCGCCGGCGATCACCGCCTTGCGCTCGTCCTTGATGCCTTCGAGCTTGATGGCGTCGAAGCGGTGCGCCTTGATCAGCTTGTCGCGCATCCAGTCGAGGCCATCGCGCGTGATCTGATAGCGCGTCGGCACGCGGCCGGCCAGCAGCAGCGTGTCGGCGATGGCGCCCACGGTGCCCGAGCAGCCATAAGCCACGTCCCAGTGTCGACGCCCGTGGGTGGAGATGGCGTCGTCCAGCACCGCCTTGGCGGCGATCTCGGCGCGCTCGAAATGCTTGGCGGTCATCACCCCGTCGCCGAAATAGCGCATCGACCAGGCCACGCTGCCCACGCGGTACGACTCCATGGTGCCCGCCGCGTAGCCGCGGCCAATGATCAGCTCGGTCGAGCGCCCGCCAATGTCCAGCACCAGGCGGCGTTCGTCCGACTGCGGCAGCAGGTGCACCACGCCCTGGTAGATGAGCCGCGCTTCCTCGCGCCCGGCGATGACGTCGATGGGGAAACCCAGGATCTGCTGGGCGACGGCGAGGAATTCGTCGCGGTTGCGCGCCTCGCGCAAGGTCTGCGTGGCCACGGCGCGCACCTGGTTGGGCTGAAAGCCGGCCAGACGCTCGGCAAAGCGCGCCAGGCAGTTCCAGCCGCGCTGCATGGCGTCTTGCGACAGCCGGCGGTCGGCGTCCAGGCCGGCGCCCTGGCGCACGGTTTCCTTGTGGTATTCGGTGCGCTGGAGCTGGCCCAGTTCGAGCCGGGCGATTTCGAGACGGAAGCTGTTGGAGCCGAGGTCCACAGCGGCAAGGCGGATGCCGGATTGCATAAGGCGGGGCGTGGATGGACCGCGCAAAGGCGGCGAACGGGAAGCGGCGTCGATTGTGGCGCATTCCGCGCCCGCTTCGGGCATGCGTTGGCACTTGGCTGACGCGGCGCAAGAATGTCCGCGATATGACGTCACGAAGCTGTCACATTGACTAAATACATTGCCTTCATCTGCCTCAACCATTCTGAAGGTATTCCATGATGAAGCGAGTTTTCCTCAAGGCCCTGGCCACTGTTGCCCTGGGTTCTTCCTTTGCCACCGTTGCCTTGGCCGCCGACATCACGGGCGCCGGCGCCAGCTTTCCGTACCCCATCTACGCCAAGTGGGCCGAAGGCTACAAGGCCGCCACGGGCACGGGCCTGAACTACCAGTCGATCGGTTCGTCGGGCGGCGTGCGCCAGATTCGCGCCAAGACCGTGGCCTTCGGTGCCACCGACTCGCCGCTGTCGGGCGACGAGCTGGGCAAGGACGGCCTGGTGCAGTTTCCGGCCATCATCGGCGGCACCGTGCCGGTGCTGAACATCGACGGCTTCAAGCCGGGCGAGCTGCGTGTCACCGGCCCGGTGCTGGCCGAAATGTTCCTGGGCACCATCAGCAAGTGGAATGACCCCAAGTTCGTCGCCCTGAACCCCGGCAAGGCCCTGCCTGACCAGGCCATTACCGTGGTGCACCGTGCCGACGGCTCGGGCACCACCTTCAACTGGACCGACTACCTGGCCACCGTCAGCAAGGACTTTGCCGACAAGGTGGGCAAGGGCAACGCCGTCAAGTGGCCGGCCGCCACCTCGGTCGGTGGCAAGGGCAACGAGGGCGTGGCCGCCAACGTCGGCCGCATCAAGGGCGCCATTGGCTACGTCGAGTACGCCTACGCCAAGAAGAACAAGTTGAACTACATGCAGGTGCAGAACCAGGCCGGCAAGTACATCACGCCCGACGACGACGCCTTTGCCGCCGCCGCCGCCGGCGTGGACTGGTTCAGCGTGCCGGGCATGGGCGTGTCGATGGTCAATGCCAAGGGCGACAAGTCCTGGCCCATCTCCACCGCCTCGTTCATCCTGATGTACAAGGACCCGGCCGACAAGGCGCAAAGCGCCGAAGTGCTGAAGTTCTTCGACTGGTCGTTCAAGAACGGCAAGAAGATGGCCGCCGACCTGGATTACGTGCCGCTGCCCGACACCCTGACCAACGAGATTCGCTCGAAGGTCTGGTCGCAGATCGCCAAGTAATCCCGCGGCTTGTCCAGCGACCCGACGGCCTTTGACGGTGCGTTGGGTCGTTTTTTGGGCGACACCATAATGACAGCGACGAGGACTGCATGAGCGTGGGCATGACAACCATGGACAACAGAGGGCCATCCCGTGACGAGGCTACCGCCATCGTCTCTCCCGGCATGGAAGCGATAGCCCGCCGGCAACGCTGGCAGGACATACTTTTTCACCGGGGCACGCAGGCCTTTTCGCTGCTGGTGCTGCTGGCGCTGATCGGCATCATGGTGTCGCTGTTCATCAGCGCCTGGCCGACTTTCAAGACGTTCGGTCTGAAGTTTCTGTGGACGGTGGAGTGGGACGTCGTCAACGAGCAGTTTGGCGCCGCCATCGCCATCGTCGGCACGGTGTTGAGTGCCGGCATCGCGCTGGTGCTGGCCGTGCCGCTGGCTTTCGGCGTCGCGCTGTTCCTGACCGAGAACTGCCCCGCCTGGCTGCGCCGCCCGCTGGGCACCGCCATCGAGTTGCTGGCTGCCGTGCCGTCCATCATCTACGGCATGTTCGGCCTGTTCGTGTTCGCACCGATCTTTGCCGACTACCTGCAGACGCCGCTGCAGCAAGTGCTGGGCGGCATGCCGCTGGTGGGCTGGCTGTTTGGTGGCGCCATCAACGGCATGGGCATCCTGGCGGCCGGCATCGTGCTGGCCTTCATGATCCTGCCCTACATCGCCGCCGTCATGCGCGACGTGTTCGAGATCGTGCCGCCCATCCTGCGCGAATCGGCCTATGGCCTGGGCTGCACCACCTGGGAAGTGGTGCGCAAGGTGGTGCTGCCGTACACGCAAAAAGGCGTCATCGGCGGCATCATGCTGGGCCTGGGCCGCGCGCTGGGCGAAACCATGGCGGTGACCTTCGTCATCGGCAACGCCAACCGCATGCCCACGTCGCTGTTTTCGCCCGGCACCTCGATCGCGTCGGTGCTGGCCAACGAATTCGGCGAAGCCGCCGACCTGCACCTGACCACGCTGTTCGCGCTCGGCTTCCTGTTGTTCATCATCACCTTCGTCGTGCTGTCGCTGGCCAAGATCATGATCATTCGCGCCGAGCGCGCCAAAGGCACCTGAGATGAATAGCTTGCAAGCCGAAACCGCGCTGTACAAGAAGCGCCGCGCCACCAACGCCATTGGTCTGGCGCTGTCCATGGCCGCCATGGTGCTGGGCCTGGTGGTGCTGCTGTGGATCCTGTTCGTGCTGCTCAGCAAGGGGCTGGCCGCGGTGGACCTGAACATGTTCACGCGCGACACCCCGGCGCCGGGCTCCGAGGGCGGTGGTCTGCGCAACGCCATCGTCGGCAGCCTGATGATGCTGGGCCTGACGGTGCTGGTGTCCACGCCCATCGGCATCCTTGCCGGTATCTACCTGGCCGAATACGGCGACGAGAGCAAGACCGCCGAACTCACGCGCTTCGTCACCGACATCATGCTGTCGGCGCCGTCCATCGTGCTGGGCCTGTTCGTGTACGCCATCCTGGTGGCGCCAATGGGGCATTTCTCGGGCTTCGCCGGCTCGCTGGCGCTGTCGCTGATCGCCATTCCGGTGGTGGTGCGCACCACCGAAAACATGCTGCGCCTGGTGCCCGGCAGCCTGCGTGAGGCCGCCGCCGCGCTGGGTGCGCCACGCTGGAAAGTCGCGCTGATGATCACCCTGCGCGCGGCCAAGAGCGGTGTCATCACCGGTCTGCTGCTGGCCATTGCCCGCGTCTCCGGCGAAACCGCGCCGCTGCTGTTCACCGCGCTCAACAACCAGTTCTTCAGCACCAACATGAGCCAGCCCATGGCCAACCTGCCGGTGGTGATCTTCCAGTTCGCCATGAGCCCGTACGACAACTGGATTCGCCTGGCCTGGGGCGGCGCGCTGCTCATCACGCTCACCGTGCTGGCCATCAACATCGTGGCGCGGGTGTTCTTCCGTGAAAAAACGGCAGGCCACTGATCGGCCACCTCACATCCACCATTGGCCCCCACAACCTTCCCAGAAAGAATCTCCATGGAAGTCGCCACCCACGTGCCCCAGGCCGCGATCCGCGGCAATGGCGTCAGCTTCGATCAGGAACGCCTGGCGCTCGAGATCAAGAACCTCAACTTCTTCTACGGCAACGGCTTTCAGGGCCTGAAGGGCATCCAGCTCGGCATCCCTGAGCACAAGGCCACGGCGTTCATCGGCCCGTCGGGCTGCGGCAAGTCGACCCTGCTGCGCACGCTCAACCGCATGTACAGCCTGTACCCGGGCCAGCGCGCCGAAGGCGAGATCCTGTTCTACGGCAAGAACATCCTCGATCCCAGCGTCGACGTCAACCTGCTGCGCGCCAGCATCGGCATGGTGTTCCAGAAGCCGACGCCGTTTCCGATGACGATCTACGAGAACATCGCCTTTGGCGTGCGTCTGTACGAGAACCTGAACAAGGCCGACATGGACGAGCGCGTCGAATGGGCGCTGGCCAAGGCCGCGCTGTGGGGCGAAGTCAAGGACAAGCTGGGCCAAAGTGGCCTGTCGTTGTCGGGCGGCCAGCAGCAGCGGCTGTGCATCGCGCGCAGCGTGGCGGTCAAGCCTTCGATCCTGTTGCTGGACGAGCCAACCTCGGCACTCGACCCGATATCGACCGGCAAGGTCGAGGAACTGGTGCATGAGCTCAAGCGCGACTACACCATCGCCATCGTCACGCACAACATGCAGCAGGCCGCGCGCGTGAGCGACTACACGGCCTACATGTACCTGGGCGAGCTGATCGAGTTCGGTGCCACCGAGGAGCTGTTCTTCAAGCCCAAGCGCAAGGAAACCGAGGATTACATTACCGGCCGCTTCGGCTAATACAGGAGACATGCCCCATGTACGACAAGCATTTGTCCAGCCAGTTCGACAACGAGCTCAACCGTGTGTCGTCCAACGTGCTGGAACTGGGTGGCCTGGTCGAAATGCAGATCCGTCAGGCCATCTATGCGCTGTCGGAATTCAGCATCGAGGTGGCCGACCAGGTTGAAAAAGACGAAGGGCGCGTGAACGCGCTGGAGCTGGAGATCGATCGAGAGCTGTCCAACATCATCGCGCGACGCCAGCCCACCGCCATCGACCTGCGTCTGCTGCTGGCGATCTCCAAGGCCACGGCCAACCTGGAGCGCGTGGGCGACGAGGCGGCAAAAATCGCCCGCATGGTCAAGCGCATCATCGACTCAGGCAAGTCGCGCCTGCTGCCCACGGGCGAGTTGCGCCACGCGGCCGACCTGGCGGCGCAGCAACTGCGCCGCGCGCTGGACGCCTTTGCGCGCCTGTCGGTCGATGACGCCGTGTCCGTCATCCGCGACGATGACCAGGTCGACGCCGAATTCGACGGTTTCGTGCGCAAGCTCATCACCTACATGATGGAAGACCCGCGCACGATATCGGCCGCGCTGGACCTGCTGACGCTGGCCAAGGCGATCGAGCGCATCGGCGATCACGCCAAGAACATTGCCGAATTCATCATCTACATCGTCAAGGGCGCCGACGTGCGCCACGGCGCGCTGGAACGGGTGGAGTCACTGGACCGATGAGAACCATGCCACGTGTCCTCATCGTCGAGGATGAGGCACCCATCGCAGAGCTGATCGCGGTCAACCTGCGCCACAACGGTTTTCAGCCGACATGGGCGATGGACAGCGAAACCGCCCAGCGCGAGCTCGACGCGGTGTTGCCCGACGTGATCCTGCTGGACTGGATGCTGCCCGGCGAAAGCGGCCTGTCGCTGGCGCGCAAGTGGCGCAAGGACCCGCGCACCAAGGGCGTGCCGATCCTGATGCTGACCGCGCGCGGCGACGAGGTTGACCGCGTGGCGGGGCTGGACGCCGGCGCCGACGATTACATCGTCAAACCCTTTTCGACCAAGGAAATGCTGGCGCGCATTCGCGCCGTGCTGCGCCGCCGCGCGCCCGAGCAGGACGGCGGCTCGGTGGCCATCGGTGCGTTGCTGCTCGACGCCGCCACGCACCGCGTGTCCTACGACGGGCAAATGCTCAAGATGGGGCCGACCGAGTTCAAGCTGCTGCACTATTTCATGAAGAACGCCGAGCGCGTGCACAGCCGCGGCCAGTTGCTCGACAAGGTGTGGGGCGACCACGTGTTCATCGAAGAGCGCACGGTGGACGTGCACGTCAAGCGCCTGCGCGAGGCCCTGGGCCCCGCCGGGGTGCTGATCGAAACCGTGCGTGGCGCCGGCTATCGGCTCACGGCGCAACCGCTGGTGCAGATACAGAACGCTTGAAAGCGGCGATGATGCGGCTGGCGCACTGACGCACCGCCACGCCGCGGCGCGCGATCTTTCATGGTTTTTCGGCTTTTTCTTCTGCTGCTGTCGCAAGCGACGCTTGGCCTGCTGGGCGGCGCGTGGCTGGGCTGGCCGGGGGCGGTCGGCGGGGTGGTGCTGGCCGCGCTGCTGATGCTGGCGCTGGACAGCTGGCGCGCGGGCCGCGTGCTGCGGTGGCTGGGGCAGGCCGATGTCACCGACGTGCCCGTGCTGCGTGGCCTGTGGGGAGAGGCCGCCTACCGCGCGCTGCGCGCGCTGCGCGCCGAGCAGCAGAAGACGCGCGACAGCGACGAGCGGCTGCGCGAGTTCGTGTCGGCCATCCAGGCGTCGCCCAACGGCGTCATCCTGCTCGACCCGGACGGCCGCATCGAGTGGTGCAACGACATTGCCGCCCGGCACTTCGGCATTGACCCGCAGCGCGACCTGCTGCAGCACATCGGCAACCTGGTGCGCGAGCCGGCTTTTGCCGCCTACTACGCCGGCAAGGACTACGAACGCCCGGTCAAGGTGATCGGCCGCGAGGACAAGCCGGGCCATCCGGTCAAGCTGTCGGTGCAGTTGCATTCCTACGGCGGCGGCCACCAGTTGATGCTGTCGATCGACGTGACCGCGCTGGCGCAGGCTGACGCCATGCGGCGCGACTTCGTGGCCAACGTGTCGCACGAAATTCGCACGCCGTTGACGGTGCTGGCCGGCTTTGTCGAGACCATGCAGAGCCTGCCTTTGGACGCGCGCGAGCGCGAACGCTATCTGGCCCTGATGGCCGCGCAGTCCGAGCGCATGCAGACCTTGGTCAATGACCTGCTGACCCTGTCGCGGCTGGAGGGTAGCCCGCCGCCAGGCGCCAGCGACGTGGTCGAGTTGGGTGCCTTGATGGCGCAATGCGAGGCCGAGGCGCGTGGCTTGTCGGGCTTGCTGCATCCGCCCGACGGCAAGCCGCAGCAATTGCGCTTCGGCGCGCCGCCGCCGTTCCAGCTGGCCGGCGCGGAGGGCGAGTTGCGCAGCGCCATGTCCAATCTGATCAACAACGCCGTGCGCTACACGCCCGCGGGGGGCAGCATCGACGTGCGCTGGGAACAGCTGCCGGACGGCCGCGCGCGCATGGTGGTAACGGATACCGGCCCCGGCATCGCGCCCGAGCACGTGCCGCGCCTGGGCGAGCGCTTTTACCGCGTCGACCGCAGCCGCTCGCGCGAATCGGGCGGCACCGGGCTGGGGCTGGCGATCACCAAGCACGTGGCGCAGCGCCACGGCGGCGAATTGCAGATCAGCAGCCAGCAGGGCAGGGGATCGGTCTTTGCGCTGGTGTTTCCGGCGCAGCGGGTTCGCGCGCTGCCGCCGCCAGCCGTCGCCGTCAGCGCCGCGTGACGCGCAGCAACAGCCCCACGAACAGCAGCGCCACCGCCCCCAGCGCCGCCGCGCTGGCCAGCCAGAACGCGCCCGGATCGTGCCAGCGGCCCAATGCGCCGATGCCGTGGAAAGCCCAGCGCAGGCCGCCGGTCAACCCCAGCCCCCACAGGATCACCCCGTAGATCAACAGCGGCGCCAGTGTGATGCGGTAGCTGCGCAGCACGAACAGGCTGACGGCCTGCACCGCGTCGCCCAGGTGGTAGAGGGCCACCCACGTCAGCAGCGGCGCGGCCACGGCAATCACGGCGGGTTGCTCGACGTACAGCGCGGCAATCGGCCGCGCCAGCAGCGCCAGCGCGGCGGCCATGGCCGCCGCCATCACGCCCGCGGCGCCCAGCCCCAGCCACGTGGCGCGCCGCGCCAGCGCCGGCTGCCCCGCGCCCATCCAGTAGCTGGTGCGCGCGCTGGTGGCGATGCCCAGCGCCAGCGGCACCATGTACAGCACCGCCGCGACGTTCGACGCGATCTGGTGCGCCGCCGACGCGGTGGCGCCCATGCGCGAGATGAACAGCGCCATGGCAGTGAACGACGACACCTCCACCGCCACCGCCAGGCCCGCGGGCAGCCCCAGCCGCAGAAAGGCCCCGATGCGCGCCGCATCTGGCCGTTCCAGCCGGTTCCACAGTGCATAGGGGCGGTAGAAGTGCTGCGTGCGCAGCAACCACACGGCGAAGGCCAGCAGCGCGTAGTTGACGACCAGCGTGGCCCAGGCGCAACCGGCCGCGCCCTGCGGTGCGATGCCGGCGCCGCCGAAGGTGAACCAGACCGACAGCGGCACCTTCAGCCCCAACGAGCCGATTTGCAGCGCCGACACCAGGCGCGGTTTGCCCAGGCTCTGGTTGAGCGTGCTGTACATGCGAAACAGCAACGCCGGCGGCAGCGCCCAGGCCAGTACCGCCAGGTAGCGCCGCACTTCTACCTGCAGCGGCGCGGGCACGCCGGTGGCGTCCAGCAGCGGCCCCGGTGACAGCAGCGCCGCCATGCCGACCACGATGGTGGCGGCGCACAGGTAAAGCGCCTGGCGCACCGACCGCCCGACATCGGCCGCACGCTGGCTGCCGTGCAGCTCGGCCCACACCGGCAGCAAGGCCTGCAGAATGCCCATCAGCCCCACATACACGCTGATGTAGACGGCCGTGCCCACCGACAGCGCCGCCAGCGCGTCTTCGGCATAGCGGCCGGCGACCACGGTGTCGGTAACGCCGAACGCCATGACCGCCAGTTGCCCGGCCAGCACCACGCCGGCATGGCTGCCAAGCGTGCGCAATTCGGCGGCGCGGGTGGGGGCGACCAAGGCCGCGGGGCTGGCGTTGGGCATTCAATCAGGCCTGCGCGCGCATCCCTGCTTCGCAGATAGCTATTGAAAATATAGCTAACCGCATGCCGTCACTGCCAGATGGCAGGGCCTTGCCAGCGCCTTCAGTCACCCCGCTCATGGCCTGGCAGCGGGCGCGGTGCGGCGGAACACCATCAGGCTTTCATTGTCGTCGGTGGGGCGGCGCACGCGTGCTTGCAACTGCCAGTCGGTCAGGTTTACCGTGGCCGGCAGGCTGGACTGGGCGTCGACGTCGACCAACAGCCAAGGGCATTGCCCCGGCCCGCGCGCCGGCACGGGCAGCCAGCGGCCATGAAAGCGCACCGCCGCCACCTGCGGCGCGCCCAACCCGTGCACCTGCACGCAGGGCGCGTCGCCCACCAGCGCGCGGATCTCGCGCATCTGCGGCGCAAAGCTGCGGGCGTAGTCCAGCGCCGGCAGCCACAGCGTCATCAGCAACAGCCAGCACAACGCGGCGCCAGCGGCCGGCAGCACCAGGCTCTTCCACAGCGCGGTGCGATGGCGCCCGGTGCGCCAGCGGGCCAGCCCAATCCAGGCCAGCGTGGCGGCCGCCGCAGCCAAAAAGGCCGGCCACTGCCACACCGGCTCGAAACCCGGCGCCAGCCGCGCCACGTTGGCCGCCGGCTTGGCGGGCACGCCCGTCTGCATGGCCACCCACACGACCCAGATCACCAGCGCCCAGCCGGTGAAGAACAGCACGGTGAACCAGTCGATCAGCGACGACGCGCTGCGGCTGAAGGTGGGCAGCGCCAGCGCCGCCAGCGCCGCCAATGCCGGCAGCGCCAGCAACAGCGCGCGGTCGCCGGCCAGCGTGGCCACGGTAGTCATCAACGGTACGCCGGCGATCAGCAGCGGCAGGCCCAGGTGGCGCTGATCGCGCACGTCCAGCAACTGGCGGCGCCAGCGCCACAGCGTCCACAGCGCCAGCGGCCAGGCCGGCCACGTGAACCACAGCGCCATCTTGACCAGCCCGCGCCAGTCCGTCCAGCTGCTGCGCCACGGCGCGATGTCCCAGCGCAGCAGCGACAAGCTCAGCGACAGCCCCAGGCAGAGCGCAATCAGTGCCAGCAGCACCCCCAAGCCGCGCCGGCGTGCCGCTGCGCGCAAGGGGGCGCGTCCGGGCAACGCCAGCGCCAGCAGGCTGAGGCTGGCGTAGATCAGCGCCGTGGCCGGCGCGCCCGACAGCGTCAGACCCGGCAGGCCCGCCAGCAGCGCGAGCGACGAGGCCAGCGCACGCGTGGGCAGCGCCGCCAGCCCGTAGAACACCAACGTACCGAAGAACAACTGCGCCAGGGCCGGCGTGGTCTCGTGCGAGAACTGCGCCAGCCCCAGCGTGGCAATCAGCGCCAGCAGTCCGCCGTCGGCCAGCGCGCGCGCGTAGTCACGCGGCTCGGCTTCGCCCCCAAAGGCAAACGCCACCGGCTGCGCGCCGGGGTGGCGCGCCAAGTGGTAGACCGCGTACCAGGTGGCCGTCAGCATGCCGGCCAACATCAGCACAAACGGCACGCGGGCGGCGAAGTCGGGCGCCACGCCCAGTGGCGTAAGCAACTGCATTGCCCAAACCCCCAGCCAATAGGGCAGCAGGGCGCTGCTTTCGGGCACCATGCCCATCAGGGTCGGACTGAGCCAGTGGTGCCAGTGGCCTGCATCCAGCAGCGCCAGCATGTAGCCGAAGCTGGCAATGTCCGCGTTCTTCCACGGCTCGCGCCCCACGTAACCCGGAATGACATAGGCCGCGCACAGCAGCAGCAGCGCCCAGCGCGGCAGGCGCCGGACCGCGTCCTGCGTGACGATGGCGGGGCTGGGCGTGCTCAAGGGACGGCTGCAAGAACGGGAAGGGGCCGAAAACAACAATTCTGCCGGAGCTTCATCCACCGGCAGAAAAAAAGGCAGCACGCGGGCGTGCTGCCTTTTGGGTGACGACCGGCCTCGTCGGGCCGGTTGCGATCAGCGTGCGACCTTGCCGTAGCGGTTGCGGAACTTCTCGACGCGGCCACCCATGTTGTCGACCGACTTCTGCGTGCCGGTGTAGAAGGGGTGCGATTCGCTGGAGGTGTCCAGCTTGTACAGCGGGTATTCCTTGCCCTCGAACGTCTCGGTTTCGCGCGTGTTGACGCACGAGCGCGTCACGAACTTGAAGCCGTTGGACAGATCCACGAACAGCACTTCGCGGTAGTTGGGGTGAATGCCTTCACGCATGATGAATTTCCTGGGGTGTTCACTGCGGCAGCCGCGCCGGCCCATCCGACGTACTTTCCACGAAACCGCGCATTATACCGAATATCGTACGAAGCGAATCGAATGGCCGCGGAGCAGGCCATGCCAGTGATCGCCGTGGCCGGGCTTGTACCGGCCACCAGCGATGTCCCCTTGCGCAGCAAAAGGGGGAAGGCGCCGCAGGCGACTCAGGGGGTTAACCGCCCCTTCTCATCATGTCGAAAAACTCGACGTTGGTCTTGGTCGCCTTCATGCTCTTGATGACCATTTCCATCGCCTCAATCTCGTCCATGTTGTACATGAACTGGCGCAGGATGCGGGTTTTTTGCAGCACCTCGGGCGCCAGCAGCAGCTCTTCCCGGCGCGTGCCCGAGCGGTTGAGCTGGATGCTGGGGAACACGCGCTTTTCGTACAGGCGGCGGTCCAGGTGGATTTCGCTGTTGCCGGTGCCCTTGAATTCTTCAAAGATCACTTCGTCCATGCGGCTGCCGGTGTCGATCAGCGCGGTGGCGATGATGGTCAGGCTGCCGCCTTCTTCGACGTTGCGCGCCGCGCCCAGAAAGCGCTTGGGGCGGTGCAGCGCGTTGGCATCGACGCCACCCGTCAGCACCTTGCCCGACGAGGGCACGACGTTGTTGTAGGCGCGCGCCAGGCGGGTGATGGAGTCGAGCAAGATGACCACGTCCTTCTTCAACTCGACCAGGCGCTTGGCGCGCTCGATCACCATCTCGGCCACGTGCACGTGGCGCGCGGCCGGCTCGTCAAAGGTGGAGGCAATCACCTCGCCTTTGACCGAGCGCTGCATGTCGGTCACTTCCTCAGGCCGCTCATCGACCAGCAGCACCATCATGTGCGCCTCGGGGTAGTTGGCGCTGATGGCGTGGGCGATGGTTTGCATCATCACCGTCTTGCCGCTCTTGGGCGGCGCCACGATCAGCGCGCGCTGGCCTTTGCCGATGGGCGCGATGACGTCGATGATGCGGCCGGTGATGTTCTCCTCGCCCTTGAAGGCATCGCGCTCCAGACGCATCTGCTCGCGCGGGAACAGCGGCGTCAGGTTCTCGAACATCACCTTGTGCTTGTTCTGCTCGGCCGGGCCGCCGTTGACCATGTCGAGCTTGGTCAATGCAAAGTAGCGCTCGCCATCCTTGGGGATGCGCACCTCGCCCTCGATCATGTCGCCGGTGTGCAGGTTGAAGCGGCGCACCTGGCTGGGGCTGATGTAGATGTCGTCGGTGCTGGCGGTGTAGCTGCTGTCCGGGCTGCGCAAAAAACCGAAGCCGTCGGGCAGGATCTCCAGCACGCCGTCGGCAAACACCTGCTCGCCGCCCTTGGCGCGCTTCTTGATGATGGCGAACATCAGCTCCTGCTTGCGCATGCGGCCCGCGTTGTCGATTTCCAGCGTTTCGGCCTGCTTCAGCAGTTCGGAAACGTGCAGTGCTTTCAGTTCGTTCAGGTGCATGGCGTTCGTCTTGCGGTGGGCTGCGATCCAGCAGCGGGATCGGCCAATCGATGGAGCGGCGAGATGAAGAAAGAGATTGGGGAGGCGGGGCGAGGCTGGTGAAGCGGCCTCGCTGCGGGCGCGTTGTCGACCAAGGCGCCGGGCCGGCGCTGACTGTCGCGCACCGGCTTTCGAAGAGAGATTATGACAGCAAAAGAAAACCGGCCAACGGGCCGGTTCAGCAGGGCGCGGTCAGGCCAGTTGCTGGTCGATGAACTGCGCCAGCTGCGCCTTGGTCAGCGCGCCCACCTTGGTGGCCGCCAGCTGGCCGTTCTTGAACACCATCAGCGTCGGGATCCCGCGGATGCCGAACTTGGCCGGCACGACGCGGTTCTCGTCGACGTTGACCTTGGCGATCTGCAGCCGGCCGTTATAGGTGGTGGCCAGTTCGTCCAACGTTGGCGCGATGGCCTTGCAGGGCCCGCACCATTCGGCCCAGAAATCGACCAGCACGGGCTTGTCGGACTTCAGGACGTCGGTTTCAAAAGAGCTGTCGCTCACATGCTTGATCAATTCATTGGCCATGGTGGGTAAGGCCCGGCAACACGCGGGCGCTGTAAGGATAAAGTGACGATGATTGTGACAGAAACGCCTTTTCCTCATTGCCACGGCGGCGACTCGCAAACGCTATGGCCACGATAGCTGAAACCTTGCCACCCGCCCCGCTGGACGGGGTCACGCGCGGCTGGCGCGACTTGCTGGCGCGGGTCAATGCCCAATTGCGCGCGCTGGCCGCGCACCCCGCGCGCAGCGTGGTGCTGCTGCCCTACGCGCAGCTGATGCCGCTGGCCGCGCGCCTGTGGGCGGCGCAGTGTCCCGACGGCTTTGCGCCGCGCTTCGAGACCACGCGCAACTGGGCGGCACGCGTCGGCTGGTTCGCGCCCGGTCCGCACGACCTAACCTTCGACCACGGGCGCGATCTGCTCACCGCCGCCGTGTTGCTGGACGGCGCGGGCCTGGCGGCGCAGCGCGCGCTGCTGGCCGGCCCGCTGGTCGAACAGGCCACGCAGCTGGGCCAGATCGCTGCCAGCCTGCCGCCCGCGCTGCGCCCCGACTGGGCCGAGCAGGCACGCGCCGCGCTGCCGCCGGTGGGTGATGGCCCGCTGGCGCTCGAAGCCGCCGTGGGCCGCATCGCCATCGCCTGGGCGGGCAACTCGGACTACGCCACCGACGTGCTGTTCGCCCCGCGCGTGGTCGACGCGCTCGATGCGCTGCTCATCGTGCCCGGCCTGCTGCCCGATCCGCTGACCGAAACGCTGGCCGAGCACTATTTTGAAAAGGCCGTGCTGCTGAACGTGCAGTCCGACACGCCCCCCGGCCACATCGCCCTGCACGCCTGCGCCGATGCCGAGGACGAGGCCGAGCGCGCCGCCGCCTGCGTGCTGCGCCACATCGACGCCGGCCGCGTGCCGGTGGCGCTGGTCGCCGGCGACCGCGTGCTGACGCGCCGCGTCAATGCGCTGCTGGCCGAACGTGGCGTGCGCGCGGGCGAGGCCTTGCGTGACGAAACAGGCTGGAAGCTCTCCACCACCCACGCCGCCGCGCAGCTGATGGCGGCGCTGCGCGCCTCGGCGCCGCGCGCGTCCACCGACGAGGTGCTCGATTGGCTCAAGGTCGCCCCCGCGTTTGATGCGCAGCCGCAGCGCGGGCTGGAGCGCCGCCTGCGCCGCGATGCCGTGCGCGGCTGGCCGCAGGCGGCGCTGCTCACGGCCGACCAAGCGCTCACGCAGCAGATCGAAGCGCTGCGCGCGCCGATGAGCGCCGCGCGCCCGCTGGCCGACTGGCTGGCCGCCCTGCGCACGCTGCTGCAAGGCTGCGGCCTGTGGCCGCTGCTGGTGGCCGACGTCGCCGGCAACGCCGTCATCGACGCCCTGGGGCTGAACGATGAAGCGCTGGCCGACTGGCGCGACTGGCCCGTCGCGCAGCGCCGCATGGGCCTGGCCGAATTCACCCGCTGGGTGGGCGATGCGCTGGAAGCCGCCAGCTTCCGCCCGCCGCACCCGGCCGACGCGCAGGTCGTGGTGCTGCCCATGGCCCAGTTGCTCGGCCGGCCCTTTGCTGCGCTGGTGCTGCCCGGCGCCGATGAGCAGCGTCTGCCCGCCGCGCCCGAGCCGCCCGGCCCGTGGAGCGCCGCGCAGCGCCAGGCCCTGCGCCTGCCCACGCGCGAGGACTTGCGCGAGGCGCAGGCCGCCGCCTGGGCGCTGGCGCTGCGCGTGCCGCAGGTGGATGTGCTGTGGCGCCACGCCGACGACAACGGCGAGCCGCTGCTGCCCTCGCCCCTGGTGCAGTCGCTACAACTTCAGGAGCTGGCCGCGCTTGGTACAGAAGCGCGAGCGGCCCGTTTCATTCAAATTCACCCCACCCAGCGTCCGCAGCCCCGCGGTGACGCGCTGCCCACGCAGCCGCTGTCGGCCAGCGGCTACGAGATGCTGCGCGCCTGCCCTTACCGCTTCTTCGCGCTGCGCCAGTTGGGGCTGGCGGAAGAGGGCGAGCTGGACGTGGACATCGACAAACGCGACTGGGGCAACTGGCTGCACGACACGCTGCGCGGCTTTCACGAAGCACTGCGCGATGCGCCCGATGCCGACCGTCTGGCCTTGATCGACGCCGCCGCCGAAGCCGCCACCGAGGGGCTCGGCCCCAGCCTGGAGCCGGGCGAATTCATGCCCTTTGCCGTCGCTTGGCCCACGCTGCGCGATGCCTATCTGCAATGGCTCGCCAAGCATGAGGCCAGCGGCGCGCGCTTCAAGCTGGCCGAAGAAAGCATCGACACCCAACGCGGCCCGCTGCGGCTCAAAGGCCAGATCGACCGCATCGACGACGTGCAAGACGGCGCCGCCCTGCTGATCGACTACAAGACCGAGCCGCTCACCCGCACGCGCGAGCGCGTCAAGGCCGGCAACGAAGACACGCAACTGCCCTTTTACGCCCTGCTGTCCGGCGCCGACGCGCCGCGCGCTGCCTACCTGAACCTGTCCGAACGCGAAACGCCCAGCCTGAACGAATTGCCCGATCTGCCTGAATTGGCCGCGCAGTTGTACGAAGGTATGGCGCACGACCTGGCCCAAATTGCCGTGGGCGAACCGCTGCCCGCGCTCGGCGAAGGCAGCGTGTGCGACTGGTGCGATGCGCGGGGCTTGTGCCGCAAGGATTTCTGGAGCCAAGGGTGATGCTGAATACAAAACAGCCGGACGCGAAGGACGCAAAAGCTCGCGAAGGACGCGAAAAAAACATCTTTGGTTTTCCCTTCGCGTCCTTCGCGAAACCTTCGCGCCCTTCGCGTCCGGCTGTTGGGTCTTGAGGGGCTGCCCAATGACCAATCCGGCCTACGAACACAACGGCGCCCCCTGCAGCCGCGCCGCCTTCTACGCCATCGCTTGCGACCCGCGCCGCAGCGTGGCGGTGGAGGCCTGCGCGGGCGCGGGCAAGACGTGGATGCTGGTCTCGCGCATCCTGCGCGCGCTGCTCGACGGCGCCGCGCCGCAAGAAATCCTCGCCATCACCTTCACCAAGAAGGCCGCCGGCGAGATGCGCGAGCGGCTGCAACAGTGGCTGGCCGACTTCGCGCGGCCACGCACGGGCGAGACACCAGAGCAATGGCAAACGCGCCTGGACGCTGAGCTGATTGCAAGAGGAATCGAGCCCCAGCGCTTGCCAGGCCAGCGCGAGCAGCTACAAAATTTATACCAGTCCCTGCTGGCCCAAGGCCGCCCGGTGCAGATCCGCACCTTCCACAGCTGGTTTGCCGCGCTCTTGCGCAGCGCGCCGCTGTCGGTGTTGCAGCAACTGGGGCTGCCCTCCAGCTACGAGCTGCTCGAAGACGATGCCGACGCCGTGGCCGAGGTCTGGCGCCGCTACCTGCGCCGCGTGGCGGGCGATGCCCATTTAAGCGCCGACTACGCCGCGCTCGTCGCCACGCTGGGCCGCCACCGCGCCCACGCCGCGCTGGAAGGCGCGCTGGCCCGCCGCGTGGAGTTTCTGCTGGCCGACGCGGCCGGTCACGTCGATGAGGCCGTGGCGCCGTTCGACGTGCTTTACCCGTGCCTGGCCGGCGTGGACCAGCCCGCCGAATGGTTACTGCAACGCGCCGCTGGCCGCGCCCTGCTGCAAGACGCGGCCCGCGCGCTCGCCCCCATGGCCCGCACCTACGCCGCCAAGGGCGCCGAACTGCTGGCGGCGCTCGACGCGGGCGATTGGGGCGGCGTGGTCGCCGCGCTGTTCACCCAGGCCGGCAAGCCGCGCGTCTTCGGCAAGTCGCACGACGACATCCGCGCCGCGCAAAACGAGGTCGAAGCCGTATTGGCGGCTGAAGCCCAGCACGCCGCGCGCCAACACCACCAGCGCATGGCCCGCCTCACGCGGCCGCTGATCGAATCGTTTGCCGAGCTGAAACGCGAGCGCGGCTGGGTCGACATGAGCGATGTCGAGCGCGCCGCGCTCACCCTGCTGTCCGATCCCTTCTTGAGCGGCTGGGTGCAAGAGCGGCTGGACGCGCGCACTCGCCACCTGCTCATCGACGAGTTTCAGGACACCAACCCGCTGCAGTGGCAGGCGCTGCACGCGTGGCTGTCGTCCTATGCGGGCGCCGGGGGCGGGCAAGACGCGCCCAGCGTGTTCATCGTCGGCGACCCCAAGCAAAGCATTTACCGCTTTCGCCGCGCCGACCCGCAGGTCTTCATCGCCGCGCAGGATTTCATCGTGCACGCGCTCGGCGGCGACCGACTGGCCTGCGACCACACGCACCGCAACGCGCCCGAAGTGCTGGGCGCCGTCAACGAAGTGATGCTGGCAGCGCAGGCCGCCGACGAGTTCAGCGGCTATCGCGCGCACAGCACCGAATCCGCCGCGCGCGGCCACATCGGCGCGCTGCCGCTCATCCCGCGCCCTGATCGCGCCGCCACCGACGAGGGCGATGAGCCCGCGTGGCGCGACAGCCTGACCACCCCGCGCGTGGTGCTCGAAGACAGCCTGTGCACCCTCGAATCCCGCCAGGCCGCCCGCTGGATCGCCCACCGCATCGCCGCCGGCGTGCCGCCCGAGCGCCTGATGGTGCTGGCCCGCAAGCGCCTGCCGTTGGGCGAGTTGCAGTCTGAATTGCGCCAACTGGGCATCGCCTGCGAACAGCCCGAGCAGCAACTGCTGGGCGAGCAACCCGCGGTGCAGGACGTGCTGGCGCTGGTCGATGCGCTGGTGTCGCCGGGGCACGATCTGGCGCTGGCGCGGGCGCTGAAATCGCCGCTGTTTGGCTTGAGCGATGACGATCTGGTGCGCATCGCTTTGACCGTGCGCGATGCCACTCCCTCGCCCCTCTGGGGAGAGGGCAGGGGTGAGGGGCAGCCCCCGCCCGACACGCCCCCCCCGCCCCGCCGCACCCCCCCCGCCTGGCTCGACGTACTATCAAAAACAGAGCTGCTCGCGCTGGATAGTCAAGCGCTGGCGGCCGATTTGACCCAATACCGCCATTGGCTGCTGACGCTGCCGCCGCACGACGCACTGCAGGCCCTCTACAGCCACCGCGACGTGCTGGCCCGCTTTGCCGCCGCCGCGCCCGCGCCCGAACGCGCGCACGTCGTGGCGCAGTTGCGCGCGCTGCTCGCCGCCGCGCTGCGCGTGCAGGGCGGGCGTTTTCTCACCGCCTACCAATGGCTGCGCGCGCTACGCCGCCAGCGCCTGCCGGCGCCGCGCCATTCAGCGCCGCAAGCCGTGCAGTTGCTCACCGTGCACGGCGCCAAGGGGCTGGAGGCCGACGAAGTGCTGCTGCTCGACGCCGCCAGCGCCGCCCCGCGCGGTGGCGGCCCGGGCGTGCTGATCGACTGGCCGGGCGACGAAGCCGCGCCGACGCAATTCGTTTTCGTGGCCAGCGAAGGCGCGCCGCCGCCCGGCGTGGCCGATCTGGCGCGCCAGGAAGCCGCGGCCCAGGCGCGCGAGGAACTCAACGCGCTGTACGTGGCCATGACCCGCGCGCGCGGCCGCTTGGTGCTGTCAGGCGTCACGCCGTATGGCCAGCCCGCCAGCAGCTGGTGGCAGCGCATCGAGGCACTGGCCGAGCCGCTGACGGCGCCAGCCAAAGCCGCCGCTGCTCTTGGCGGCGACACAAAATTTTCAATGCTCGAATTGCCGCCAGCGCTTGCCCAACAAGCGCGAGAAGCTATCAAAAGTGAAGTGTCCCGCATAGACCCCACGCCCGAACCCACCGACACTTCGCGCGTTGGCGAGGCCATGCACTGGCTGCTCGAACACGCCGCCGACACGCCGCAAGGCTGGCTGCCCGAGCGCGTGCTGCAAGCGCGGCGCCGCTTTGGCGCTGACGCCGATCAGGCCGCGCGTGCCGAAGCGCTGGCGCGCCGCATCCTGGGCGGCGAGGCGGCCTGGGCCTGGTCGGCCGACGACGTGCTGGAGGCCTTCAACGAAATCGAACTCACGCACCAGGGCCAGCGCCTGCGCATCGACCGTTTGGTGCGCCGCTGCGCGGGTGCGCATGGGGGTGAGGCGTGGTGGGTGCTCGATTACAAGAGTGCCGCGCGGCCGGAGCGCGATCCGCTGTTGGTGGCGCAACTGGCGCGGTATCGGGACGCGGTGGCGTTGATTCATCCAGGGCTGGCGGTGGTGGCGGCGTTCTTGAGTGCGGATGGAAGGGTGGTGATGGTGGAATGAGTTGGGGGCGCTTGTCTGGCATGCGCTGGCAGCTATCGTTTTGATAGTTATCGGTGGCGTGCTGCGGAGGCGCGGCTGGCCGGGATGTGCGCCCGGCGGCGCAGTCACTTTCTTTGTCTCGCCAAAGAAAGTAACCAAAGAAAAGGCGACCCCACTGGCTGCGACCCTTCGCTTCGCTGCGGGCAACCTGCGGTGCTCGCGGGCGGGGTGCCGCTGCCGAACTCGCTTTGTTCGCTTCGCTCTCTCCGCTCAAACAACGGCAGCGAGTCAGAGCACGAGGCGAATGCATGCTGCGCTGCATTCGCGCACCCCACCCACTGCGCGCCTCGGCGCATCCAGAGGGGACTTTGGACGGGCCATCGCTGCGCTCGGCACTCGATTGAAAGGCGCTGCTTTGCGCGCCAACGATTCACTCCCGCTCCCGCGTGCGGGAGAGGGCAGGGGTGAGGGGCCAACGGCCGAGCGCAGCGATGGCCCGAATGCGGACTTCACCCCCCTTCTGGCCGTGCCGAGAAGCGCAGGGCGTGGGGCGGGCGCGCAGCGGAGCATGCGCGCATCGTGCTCTGACTCGCTGCCGCTGTTTGAACGGAGCGCTGCAAGCGCGAAGTGAGTTCGGCAGCGCCGCCCCACGACCGAGCATCGCAGGTTGCCCGCAGCGAAGCGAAGGGACACGGCCAGTGGGGTCGCGTTTGTGTTCGCATAACTTCGCTGCGCGAAGTGAGCGAACCCCGCTTCGCGAACTTTGGTTACTTTCTTTTGGCGAAGCAAAAGAAAGTGACTGCGCCGCCGGGCGCACATCCCGGCCAACAGCGCATCCGAAACCTCAACCTCTCCAACTACCATCCCCCTTTGCCAACCACAAAAAAATGTCAAAACCCCAAACTCTCATCATCGGCGCCGGCCCCGCCGGCCTGATGGCGGCCGAGGTGCTGTCGCGCGCCGGCGTGGCGGTCGACGTGTTCGACGCCATGCCGTCGGTCGGGCGCAAGTTCCTGCTGGCCGGCAAGGGCGGACTGAACCTGACGCATTCCGAGCCGCTTCAGCCCTTCATCGCGCGCTATGGCGATCAGAGCACAACCGTTGCCGGCTGGCTGGGCGACTTCGGGCCGCAAGCCGTGCGCGACTGGGCAGCGGGTTTGGGGGTGAGCACCTTCGTCGGCACCTCGGGTCGGGTGTTTCCGGCCGAGATGAAGGCCGCGCCGCTGCTGCGCGCCTGGCTGCAGCGGCTGCGCCATCCAGCGGACGGCGGCGCGCCGGTGCGCTTTCACATGCGGCACCGCTGGGTCGGTTGGCAGGCGGCGAATACTATGAATTCAGGAGCTGGTGGCGCTGATCAGTCAAGCGCTGGCGGCCGTTTTTTCTTCCAATCGCCAACGGGCGAGGTCAGCGTGCCGGCCCGCGCCGCCGTGCTGGCGCTGGGCGGCGCCAGCTGGCCGCGACTGGGGTCTGACGGCGCCTGGGTGCCCTGGGTGAAACAGATCGGCGCCGAGGTCGCACCGCTGCGCCCGGCCAACTGCGGCTTCGACGCGGCGGGGCGCGCGGGCGAGGGTTGGACGCCTTTTTTCAGCGAACGCTTTGCCGGCCAGCCTTTGAAGAACGTGTCCATCACCTTCACCGGTGGCGCCGGACAACGCTTCGAGCGGCGCGGCGAATTCGTGCTGACGGCCACGGGCGTCGAAGGCAGCCTGATCTACGCCGCCAGCGCCGCGCTGCGCGATGAGATCGCGCGCGCCGGTAACGCGACCTTCATGCTCAACCTGCTGCCCGGCCGCACGGCAGCCGATGTGCAGGCCGCGGTGGCGCACCCGCGCGGCAGCCGCAGCCTATCGTCGCACCTGAAAAGCCGTCTGGGGCTGGCGCCGGTACACACCGCGCTGCTGCACGAGTTGCTGACGCCCGAGCAGTTGAAGGACGCGACGGCGTTGGCGCAGGCCATTCAGACGCTGCCGATCAAGCTGCGCGCCCCGCGCCCAGTGGCCGAAGCCATCAGCACGGCGGGCGGCGTGCGCCTGTCCGCGCTGACCGACGATCTGGAACTGCGTGCCGCGCCCGGTGTGTTCTGCGCCGGCGAGATGCTGGACTGGGAGGCGCCCACCGGCGGCTACCTGCTGACAGCCTGCCTGGCCAGCGGCGTGCGCGCGGCGCAGGGCGTGCGGCGGCGGCTTGGGCAAGATTGAGGTTTGATCAAAAAACGGCGCTGGCGCACGTCCATCAAGCGCGAGCAGCTATCAAAAACGAAGTGACTGCATGCTGACGCAGCGCCGCATCAACCCCAGCTGCGCACGCGGCCGGTGTCGATGTGCACGAAATCGTCCTGAGCGTAGTAGCCCACGCCGCCGGCCTTGAGCGCGATGGCGGCGTCGCGCAGGTCGGTCAGCGCCACGCCGGGCAGGCGCACGTCGATGGCCTTGCCGTCCATGTGCAGGCTGCGCTTGGCCACGCCACCGCCGCGCGTGGTGCGCAGGGTTTCGTTGGTTGCTGAGCTGCGGTAGCCGGAGATGACGTGGAAGGGCAGCTCGGTGCCCAGCTCGCGCCGCACGGCGTGCAGCAGGTGGTACAGCTCGGGGTCCATTTGGCCGACTTCCTGCGTGTAGTGGTCGCGCAGGAAGTGGTTCAGGTGATCCAGCGCGCGCGGCACGAAATCGCCGCCCACGGCATAGACCAGCGCGGTGCGCTCGTTGGTGTGCAGGTGGTTGAACGACAGGCGGCGCGCGTCGGCGGTGCTGGCGGGCGAGAAGGCGCGCGCGGCGCCGGGCAAAAGCACGCTGGCCAGGGCAACGTGGGCCGCGCCCAGGCTGCGGGTGATGAATCGGCGGCGGTGAGGGCTGTTCATGGCAATACAGTTGGATGGCGCGCGGTCAAGCGCCGGATTGTGCCGCTATCGCCTCTGCAGCGCCAGCGCGAGTGTGTAACGCGGGCGCCGACCGGGTGCTCACCGCAGGATCGCGCGGCGGGCGGGGTTGCTTGAGGGCTTGCTCCAGCACCGCGTCTTGCCCGTACAAATCGGGCACGAAGTGCAGCTTGCCGTCGGCGATGACGGCGGTCTGGTAGAGCATCAACACGGGCACCGGCTGGATCAGCTTGGCCGTCACCGGGCGCGGGCGGCCCATGGACTGGCGGATGCGCGCCTCGGTCCAGTCGGGCTGGTCGTGCAGCACCCATTGCGCCAGCGCCACGGGTTCTTCGATGCGCACGCAACCGTGGCTGAAGTCGCGCCGCGTGCGGCCAAACAGGCCGGGCGAGGGCGTGTGGTGCAGGTAGATGTTCTGGTTGTTGGGCAGCATGAACTTGATGTCGCCCAGCGCGTTGCGCGGCCCCGGCCGCTGGCGGATGCGCATCTGGCCGGCCAGCACGGCGTCCAGGTTCTGCGGTGTGACGGCGGTGCTGACGCCGCCGGCGCCGACGAATTCCATGCCCTGCGCGGCCAGGTAGCCGGGGTTGCGGCGCAGGGTGGGCACCGTCTCCTTGCGGGCGATGGAGGGCGGGATGTTCCAGTACGGGCTGAACTCGATCCACCGCATGTCTTCGTCGAACAGCGGCGTGCGCGTGTCGAGCGCCTTGCCGACGATGACGCGCATGTGCAGGTCTTCGCGCACGCTGCCCGCCTCGTGCCGGTGCGCGCGCAGCATGAATTCGGGCACGTTGACGGTGACGAAGCGCGCCGCTTGGGGCAGCGGCGTCAGGCGCAGGCGCTCCATGGACAGGGCGATCTGCTGCGCGCGGGCGGCGGGTGGCACGGCCAGGGCGTCGAGCGTGGATTTTCCCAGCACGCCGTCGGCCGGTAGCGCATGCCGCGTCTGGAAAGATTGCACCGCTTTTTGTAGCGCGGCATCGTAGGTGGTGGCGGCGCCGGGCAGCTCGGGCAGGTCGCCCAGCGCGTGCAGGCGTTCCGCCAGCGTGGGCAAGCCGGCCCAGCGCTGACCGGGCTGCAGCTTGCCGCCGGGCAGGGCGGGCAGGGCGCTGCGCCACGCGGGGTGGTCGGCCAGGCTGCGGTGGTGCAGCAAGGCTTTTTGCAGATCGGGGTATTGCAGCCAGGGCGGCAGGGCGGCGCGCTGGGCGTCCTGCGGCTGGTCACGGGCCACGGCATCGCGCAGCGCGGCGGACAGATCGGGCGCGGGCGCCGTGGTGCTGTCGTAGCGTGCGCCGAGGCGGGCCGGATCCACGCGGCCGCCGCGCAGGTCGCCCAGGTAGGCCAGCACCTGGCGCGTAAGCGATTCGTCGAGTTGCGCAGCGGCATCGGCCGGCGGCGCGGTGCGTTCGGCATCGGCCACGGCGGTGGCCAGGCGGCGGGCGTCGTAATCCTGCGGGCGCAGGCCCTGCTGCTCGGCGTCGGTCAGCCAGCGCACGGCCTCGCGCGCGGCGGGGCGCAGGCGGCCCGTGTCGTCGAGCCACAGCGCCTGGGCCTGCGCCAGCGGCGCGGCCAAGGCGAGCAGGCAGGCGCCGAGCCTCCGGGCGGGACGTGCCCATCGCCAGATCTGAAGGCCGCGGAGCAGGCCATGCGCGAACGCCGCGCTCGGGGTCTCCCCGAGCGCCAGCGTTGTCCCTCTGCGGGGAAGGCGGCCGCAGGCCGACTCAGGGGGGGGCAAGTCCAGGGGGGTCAAATTCCCACGCACAGGTACTTCATCTCCAGGTATTCATCCAGCCCATGGCGCGAGCCTTCGCGCCCCAGCCCCGATTGCTTGACGCCGCCAAACGGCGCCTGCTCGACCGAGATGAGGCCGGTGTTGACGCCGACCATGCCGTATTCGAGCGCCTCGCTCACGCGCGTGATGCGGCCAATGTCGCGCGAGTAAAAATAGCTGGCCAGGCCAAAGATGGTGGCGTTGGCGGCGTCGATGGCCTCTTGCTCGGTCTTGAAGCGGAACACCGGCGCCAGCGGGCCGAATGTTTCCTCGGTGGCGACCAGCATGTCGGGCGTGGCATGGGCGATCACGGTGGGCTGGAAGAACTGGCCCTTCAGCTTTTCGCCGCCGGCCAGCACCTTGCCGCCTTTCTTCACCGCATCGGCCACGTGCTTGGCGACCTTCTTCACCGCCGCGTCCTCGATCAGCGGGCCGATCGCCACGCCCTCGTCAAAGCCGTTGCCGACCTTCATCTTGGCCACCTGGGCGGCCAGCTTCTTGACGAACTTGTCGTAGATGCCGTCTTGCGCATAAATGCGGTTGGTGCACACGCAGGTCTGGCCGGCGTTGCGGTATTTGCTGGCGATGGCGCCTTCCACCGCGGCGTCCAGGTCGGCGTCGTCGAACACGATGAAGGGCGCGTTGCCGCCCAGTTCCAGCCCCAGCTTCTTGATGGTGGGCGCGCACTGCGCCATCAGGATGCGGCCCACTTCGGTGCTGCCGGTGAAGGACAGGTGGCGCACCACTTCGCTTTCGCACAGCACCTTGCCGATGGCGGGTGCGTCGATGCCGGTGATGACGTTGATGACGCCCGCCGGCACGCCCGCGCGCACCGCCAATTCGGCCGCGGCCAGCGCGGTGAGCGGCGTCAGCTCGGCCGGCTTGATGATGACCGGGCAGCCCGCCGCCAGCGCGGGCGCGACCTTGCGCGTGATCATGGCGAGCGGAAAATTCCACGGCGTGATGGCGGCACACACGCCGATCGGCTGGCGCAGCACCATCAGGCGCTTCGTTGGATCGGACGTGGGCAGCGTCTCGCCGCCGGCGCGCTTGGCTTCTTCGGCAAACCATTGAATAAAGCTGGCGCCGTAGGCGACCTCGCCCTTGGCCTCCGGCAGCGGCTTGCCCTGCTCGGCGGTCATCAGGCGACCCAGGTCGTCCTGGTTCGCCATCAGCAGGTCGAACCACTTCATCAGAATGGCGTGGCGCTGCTTGGCGGTCATCTCGCGCCAGGCGGGCCAGGCGGCGTCGGCGGCGGCGATGGCGGCCTTGACGTCCTTCGGCTCCAGGTCGGCCACGTCGGCCAGCAGCTGGCCGGTGGCAGGGTCATGCACCGCAAAGCGCTTTTTGCCCTTGACCCACCGGCCGTTGATCAGGCCGTCGGTTTTCAGCAGGGTGGGGTCGTTCAGCAGGGCGAGGGGGCTGGCTTTGGCGTCCATGGTGTCTCCGGGTTCGTGGTGGCGATGATTGTAGGTAAGGGCGGTGGATGCGTGGCCGCAGGGTTTTCAAGCATTTTGTGGCTCTTGTCCAGGTGCATCAAGCGCGAGCAGCTATATTAAAAATAGCAAACGCGATCTCCGCCCCGCGCTACAACAGCGGTGATGCCAACCGCGCCACCGCCTCAAACGCCTGCTGCCACGGCGGCGCGCGGCGGTCCACCGGCACCAGCTTGCACTGCGACAAATCGTCGTCGAACATCTCGGCCAGGCGCTGGTTGAAGGCGCGGTCCATCACCACCGCCATCACCTCGAAGTTGAGGCGGAAGCTGCGGTTGTCGAAGTTGGCGCTGCCCACCATGCCGTACAACTCGTCCACCAGCAGCGTCTTGGCGTGGAACATGCGCCCGCGGTATTCAAACACCAGCACGCCGGCGTCCTGCAGTTCCTTGAAGTACGAGCGCGCGGCGGCGGTGACCACGCGCGAATCGCTCTTCTCGGGCACCATCAGCTTGACCTGCACGCCGCGCAATGCGGCGTTGGTCAGCGCCGTCAGTGCCGGTTCGGTGGGCACGAAGTAGGGCGTGGCCAGCCAGATGCGCTCATGCGCCATGTTTAGCGCGTCGATCATGGCGCGATGGATCGCCTCCATGTCCGAATCGGGGCCGCTGGGGACGATCTGCACCGGCAGCGCGCCGGGCGCCTGCTCGGGCAGCAGGTCTTCGTCCGGCGCCGGCGGGCGGCCTTCGGCGTAATGCCAGTCCTTTAGAAACACGTACTGCAGCCAGCGCACCGCGCCGCCGCGGATCAGCAAATGCGTGTCGCGGTAGGCGTTGTCGGGGCGAATGTGCTCGTTCTCGTCGTCGGTGACGTTGATGCCGCCCACGAAGCCGGTGCGACCGTCGACCACCACGATCTTGCGGTGCGTGCGCAGGTTGACCAGCGGGCGCAGGCGGTCCAGCCGCGTCGGGTGGAAGACCGCGAATTCACCGCCCGCCGCCTCAAAGTCGGCCAGCAGCTTGCGGTGCCGGCGCGACAGCAGCCGGGGCGAGCCGATGGCGTCGACCAGCAGGCGCACCTTCACGCCCGCGCGGGCCTTGGCCACCAGGGCGCGCAGCAGCAGCGTGCCGGTTTCGTCGGGCTCGAAGATGTAGTACTCGAGGTGGATGTGCTCGCGCGCGTCGTCGATCTCGCGCAGCAGCGCATCCAGGGTGGCGCCGCCGCTGGCCAGCACGTCGACGCTTTGCGCGCTGGCGATCGGCAGGCCGCTGGCGGCTTCGTTCAGCCGCGCGTGCTGGCGCGCCCAGGGGGGCACGTCGGGGCGCTCGGCTAGCAGCGCCTTCACGTCGTCGCGCGACATCAGCGCGGCGCGCTGATGCCAACGTTTGAGCCGCTGGCGCTTGATGCGCTGCGGCCCGAAGTAGGCGTACACCAGCAGGCCCACCACGGGCATCAGGTTCAGCACCATGATCCACGCCAGCGTGGACACCGGCGACTTGCGCTGCCAGATGATCCATGTCGTGAGGACGATGCTGGAGATCGTCCACGTCCAGCCGAACCAGAACGTCAGCGGGTGCCCGGCGACGATGAACTGCTGCAGCCAGTCGAACATGGGCGGGGCAGGTCGGTCAGCCTAGCCGTTGCTGCCAGGCGTCCGGCGCAAAGCCGACGGTGATGGCGCCATCGCCCCACTCGACCACGGGGCGCTTGATGGCGCTGGGCTGCTGCATCAGCAGCTCGGCGGCGCTGGCGGCATCGTGCACGGCGGCCTGCGCGGCCGCGTCCAGCTTGCGCCAGGTCGTGCCCTGGCGGTTCAGCACCTTGTCCCAGCCGGCGGCGGCCAGCCAGCGCGCCAGGTGCTCGGGCGGCACGCCTTGCTTCTTGAAATCGTGAAAGGTGTGGTCCACGCCGCGCTCGGTCAGCCAGGCGCGCGCCTTTTTCACGGTGTCGCAGTTCGGGATGCCATAGAGGGTCATGCCAGCCATGGCGGACGATCATGCCATGGGTGGTTGACAATCCGGGTCGCCATGAAAACGCTGGAAGACTGGCTCGCCCACTGCGAGCAACTGCATCCCCAAACCATCGAGCTGGGCCTGGACCGCGTGCGCGCCGTGTGGCAGCGCATGGGCGTCACGCTGCAGGCGGCGGTGTTCACCGTGGCCGGCACCAACGGCAAGGGCTCGACCTGCGCCATGCTGGAGGCGATCCTGCTGGAGGCGGGTTTTCGCACCGGGGTTTACACGTCGCCGCACCTGGTGCGCTTCGAAGAGCGTTGCCGGGTGCGGGGCGAACCCGCGGGCGCTGCAGATTTGATAGCTGGATTCGCTGCCGTGGAAAGCGTCCGGGGCGATATCAGCCTGACCTACTTCGAATTCACCACGCTCGCCATCCTGCACACGCTGGCGCGCGCCGGGCTGGACGCCGTGGTGCTGGAAGTCGGCCTGGGCGGCCGCCTGGACGCGGTCAACATCATCGACACCGACTGCGCCATCATCACCAGCATCGACATCGACCACACCGCGCTGCTGGGCCACACGCGCGACGCCATCGGGCTGGAAAAGGCCGGCATCCTGCGCACCGGGCGGCCCGCGGTCATCAGCGACCCGGTGCCGCCGCAAAGCGTGATCGACCGCGCCACCGAGATTGGCGCCGACCTGTGGCTGCTGGGGCGCGACTACCACTACAGCGGCGACAAGCAGCAATGGGCCTGGGCCGGCCGCGGGCGGCGCTACGCGGGGCTGGCCTATCCGGCGCTGCGGGGCGCCAACCAGCTCATCAACGCGTCGGGCGTGCTGGCCGCGCTGGAGGCGTTGCGCCCGCGCCTGCCGGTCACCGCGCAGGCGGTGCGCAACGGGCTGGCGCTGGTTGAGTTGCCGGGGCGCTTTCAGGTGGTGCCCGGTCAGCCCGCGCTGGTGCTGGACGTGGCGCACAACCCGCATGCCGCGGCCGCGCTGGCGCTGAACCTGGACGCGATGGGTTTCTACCCAACCACCCACGCAGTGTTCGGCGCCATGGCCGACAAGGACGTCGCGCCCATGCTGCAGCGCCTGGACCCGCTCGTCGACCGCTGGTATTTCACCGACCTGTCGACGGCGCGCGCAGCCAGTGGCGCCGCGCTGCAGTCCGCCTGGCAGGCGCAGACGCAGCGAAAGGACGCCACCAGCGCGGTGTTTGCCAACCCCGCCGAGGCGCTGCGCACCGCCGCGTTGCAGGCACAGCCCACGGATAGAATCGTCGTCTTCGGATCGTTCTACACCGTCGGCGGCGTGCTGGAACATGGCATTCCGCGTTTGCACGCCGGTCGCCCCGGCGCCGATGCCGCCGGCTGATTGCAGGAATTCATGGCATTTTTCAAGTTCCGCCAGCGCGGCCAGCCCCCCGCCGATGTGCCCCGCCGCGCCGGCGCCAAGGAAGCGGCCGCCGCACCCCAGGAAACCATTGACAGCGTGCGCCGGCGCGCCCGCCACCGCCTGGTGGGCGCGGCGGTGCTGGTGCTGCTGGCCATCATCGGCTTTCCGCTGCTGTTCGACACGCAGCCGCGCCCGGTGGCGGTCAACGCGCCCATCACCATCCCCGACAAGGACAAGGCCGCGCCGCTGAAGGCCCCTGACGCCTTGCCCGCCAACGCCAGCCTGGGCGAGCGCGAAGAGGTGGTGGCCTCGGGCGACGGGGGCAACGCCCGCCCGTCGGTGCCGGCGGCGCCCACGCGCAACGCCTTGGCCGACAAGCCCCCCGCGTCGGCGCGCGACGCCCGGCCCGACGCCAGCACCGAGCCGCGCGCCCCGGCCGCCGCCGCGCGCGAAGACGAGGCCCGCGCCAGGAAAGACGAGCAAGCCCGCGCCAAACGCGAACAAGAAGCGCGTGCCAAGCGCGAGGCCGAGCAGCGCGCCAAGCGCGAAGAAGCCGCGCGCGCCCGCGCCCTGCTGGAAGACCGCAACAGCGGCGCGGCCGACAAGCCAGCCGCAGCGGCCGACAAGCCCGGCCGCTTCATCGTGCAGGTCGGTGCCTTTGCCGACGACACCGCCGTGCGCGAAGCGCGGCACAAGGCCGAGCGCACTGGCGTCAAGACCTACACGCAAGTGGTCGATACCAAGGACGGCAAGCGCACCCGCGTGCGCGTCGGCCCGTTCGCCAGCCGCGAAGAGGCCGACAAGGCCGCTGCCGCGCTGAAGAAAGCCGGCCTGGCAGGCTCCGTCCTGTCGCTGTGACGTGAGCTTGTCCGCCATCGACTGGCTGGCGCTGATCGTGGTGGTGGCGTCGCTGCTGCTGGGCTTGTGGCGCGGGCTGCTGTACGAAGTGCTGGCGCTGGCCGGCTGGGTGGTGGCGTTTCTGGCCGCGCGCTGGGCGGCGCCCGTGGTGGGCGGCTGGCTGCCGATGGGCGAATCGCCCGAGCCGCTGCGCTATGCCGTCGGCTTTGCGCTGGTGTTCATTGCCACCGCGTTTGCGTGCGGCATGCTGGCCACGCTGGCGCGCAGCGCGGCCCGGGCGGTGGGGGCGCGGCCGGTGGACCGGCTGTTTGGCGCCGCGTTCGGCGTGCTGCGCGGCGTGCTGTTCTTGCTGGTGCTGGCCGCGCTGGTCACCATGACGCCGCTGCGCGACGAGCCGTGGTGGCGCCAGTCATTGACCGGCCCCTGGCTTGAAATCGCGCTGTCGCACCTGCATCCTTGGTTGCCGGAATCCTTCGGCAAGCATCTGTCGGCCTGAGGCGATGTTCGGCATCGGTCGTCGAAAACTGGGCAGCCATCGGTTTTCGGCCCGACAATCACGGTTTGTTGTTTTTGCTTGAGGACTTGCACCCATGTGCGGCATCGTCGGCGTTGTCAGCAACGCACCCGTCAACCAGCTGATCTACGATGGGCTGCTGCTGTTGCAGCACCGCGGCCAGGATGCGGCCGGCATCGTCACCCAGCAGGACCGCAAGTTCTTCATGCACAAGGCCAAGGGCATGGTGCGCGACGTGTTTCGCACGCGCAACATGCGCGCGCTGCCGGGCAACGCGGGCCTGGGGCAGGTGCGCTACCCCACGGCCGGCAATGCCTTCAGCGAGGAAGAGGCGCAGCCTTTCTACGTCAACGCGCCGTTCGGCGTGGTGCTGGTGCACAACGGCAACCTGACCAACGCGCAGGCGCTGAAGGCCGAGCTGTTCACCACCGACCACCGCCACATCAACACCGAAAGCGATTCCGAGGTGCTGCTCAACGTGCTGGCGCACGAACTGGGCCGCGCCACGCGCGGCGCGGCGCTGGGGCCTGACGAGGTGTTTGCCGCCGTGGCCGCCGTGCACCGCCGCGTGCGCGGCTCGTATGCCGTCATCGCCCACATCGCCGGGCGCGGCATGCTGGCGTTCCGCGACCCGTACGGCATCCGCCCGCTCAGCCTGGGCCGCAGCGCCGAGGGTGGCGTGATGCTGGCCAGCGAAACCGTGGTGCTCGAAGGCACCGGCTTCGCGCCCGAGCGCGACGTGGCGCCGGGCGAGGCGATCTACGTCACGCTCGACGGCGCGGTGCACACGCGCCAGTGCGCGGCGCAGTCGCGGCTGTCGCCCTGCATCTTTGAATACGTGTACCTGGCGCGGCCCGACTCGGTGCTGGACGGCATCTCGGTCTACCAGGCGCGCCTGAACCTGGGCGAGACGCTGGCCAAGCGCGTGGTGTCCACCGTGCCGCCGGACCAGATCGACGTCGTCATCCCGATCCCCGAATCCAGCCGCCCCAGCGCGACCGAACTGGCGCGCCTGCTGGGCAAGCCGTACCGCGAAGGCTTCGTCAAGAACCGCTACGTGGGCCGCACCTTCATCATGCCGGGGCAGGCCGTGCGCAAGAAATCGGTGCGCCAGAAGCTCAACGCCATCGCCAGCGAATTTGCCGGGCGCAACGTGCTGCTGGTCGACGATTCGATCGTGCGCGGCACCACCAGCCACGAAATTGTGCAAATGGCGCGCGAAGCCGGCGCGCGCAAGGTCTACTTGGCCAGCGCGGCGCCGCCGGTGCGCTACCCCAACGTGTACGGCATCGACATGCCGACCAAGGAAGAACTGGTCGCGCACGGCCGCACGGCCGAAGAAGTGCGCCAGATCATCGGCGCCGACGCGCTGATCTACCAGGACGTGGACGCCATGAAGCGCGCCATCGGCCAGCTGAACCCGGCCGTGCAGGGCTTCGACGCGTCGTGCTTCGACGGCGTGTACGTCACCGGCGACGTCACCGAGGGCGACATCGACCGCCTGAACCGGCAGCGGGTGAAGACCGGCGAAGAGGAGCAGGAAGGCTCGCGCCTGACGCTGCCCAACGCCAGCGTGGTCTGAAAATCTGGATTCAATCGCCGCCCAGCGCTTGCCAGTCCAGCGCAGGCAGCTATAAAAACAATAGTTCATCATGAGTGCCGACAAACTTCCCCCCGGGCTGCACCCCGACACGCTGGCGGTGCGCACCGGCATCGCGCCCAGCGCGTATGGCGAAAACTCCGAAGCGCTGTACCTCACCAGCTGCTTTGTGCAGCCCGACGCCGCCACGTCGGCGCGCCGCTTTGCCAACGAGGAAGACGGCTACACCTATTCGCGCACCAGCAACCCCAGCGTGACCGCGTTCGAGCGCCGGCTGGCGGCGCTGGAAGGGTCCGAAGCCGCCATCGGCACGTCCAGCGGCATGGCGGCCATCCTGCTGATGGGCATGGGCCTGCTGCGCAGCGGCGACCACGTGGTGTGCTCGCGCTCGGTGTTCGGCAGCACGCTGAACCTGTTCGCCAAGGAATTCGGCAAGTTCGGCGTCGAGACCACCTTTGTGTCGCAGACCGACCTGGCCGAGTGGCGCGCCGCGATCAAGCCCCACACCAAGCTGCTGTTTGCCGAAACCCCCACCAACCCGCTGACCGAGGTGTGCGACGTGGCCGCGTTGGCCACCATGGCGCACGACGCCGGCGCGCTGCTGGCGGTGGACAACTGCTTTGCCACGCCGGTGCTGCAAAAGCCCATTGCGCTGGGCGCCGACATCGTGATCCATTCGGGCACCAAGTTCCTCGACGGGCAGGGTCGCGTCATGGCGGGCGCCCTCTGCACCTCGCGCAAGCGGGTCGACGAAGTGTTCGCGCCACTCATCCGCACCGCCGGCATGGTGCTGGCGCCGTTCAACGCCTGGGTGGTGCACAAGGGGCTGGAGACGCTGTCGATCCGCGTGCGCGCGCAGAGCGACAACGCCTTGCAGATTGCCCGCTGGCTCGAATCGCACCCCGCGGTCGACCGCGTGTTCTACCCCGGCCTGCCGTCGCACCCGCAGCACGCGCTGGCCATGGCCCAGCAGGGCGGCGTGGGCGGCGCGGTCATCGCCTTCAGCGTCAAGGCCGATTCGCCCGAGCAAGGCCGTGCACGCGCCTTTCACGTGCTGGACTCGGCGCGCGTGTGCAGTCTGGCCACCAACCTGGGCGACGTGAAGACGCTCATCTGCCACCCGGCCAGCACCTCGCACGGGCGCCTGACCGAAGCGCAGCGCCAGGCCGCTGGCGTGGTGCAGGGCCTGATCCGCGTGGCGGTAGGGCTGGAGCACGCGCCCGACATCCAGGACGACCTGGCGCGCGGCCTCGACGGCTGCGCGCAGATCGTCTGATACTATTGAATTGATAGCTGATGGCGCTTGCCAGTCAAGCGCTGGAGCCCTGAAATGTCTGAAATCTCGTCGTCAAGCCCGCGCGTGCGCACGCGCTTCGCCCCATCGCCCACGGGCTTCATCCACCTGGGCAACATCCGCTCGGCGCTGTATCCGTGGGCGTTTGCGCGCTCGCAGGGCGGCGACTTCATACTGCGCATTGAGGACACCGACCTGGAGCGCTCTTCGCAGTCCGCCGTCGACGTCATTCTGGAAGGCATGGCCTGGCTTGGCCTCGACCACGATGAGGGGCCGTTCTACCAGATGCAGCGCATGGACCGCTACAAGCAGGTGCTGGCCGAGCTGAAAACCGCCGGCCACGTCTACCCCTGCTACATGAGCGTGGCCGAACTCGACGCCCTGCGCGAGCGCCAGATGGCCGCCAAGCAGAAGCCGCGCTACGACGGCACCTGGCGCCCTGAGGCCGGCAAGACGCTGCCGCCCGTGCCCGAAGGCGTGCAGCCCGTGCTGCGCTTCAAGAACCCGCAGGGCGGCGTGGTGGCGTGGGACGACAAGGTCAAGGGTCGCATCGAGATCAGCAACGACGAACTGGACGACCTGGTCATCGCCCGGCCCGATGGCACGCCCACGTACAACTTCTGCGTGGTGGTCGACGACATCGACATGCAGATCACCCACGTGATCCGCGGCGACGACCACGTCAACAACACGCCGCGCCAGATCAACATCTTCCGCGCGCTGGGCCACGAACCGCCCGTGTACGCGCACCTGCCCACCGTGCTGAACGAGCAGGGCGAAAAGATGAGCAAGCGCAACGGCGCCAAGCCCGTCACGCAGTACCGCGACGAAGGCTATCTGCCCGACGCCATGGTCAACTACCTGGCGCGCCTGGGCTGGAGCCACGGCGACGACGAAATCTTCAGCCGCGTGCAGTTTCTCGACTGGTTCGACCTGGACCACCTGGGCCGCAGCGCCGCGCAGTTCGACGAAGCCAAGCTGCGCTGGGTCAACGCCCAGCACCTGAAGGCCATGGACGACAGCGCGCTGGCGCCGCTGGTCGCCGCGCAACTGCAGCGCCAGGGCATCGCCAGCGACGAGCGCCTGTCCGCCATCTGCGGCCTGTTCAAGGACCGCTGCGACACCACGGCGGCGCTGGCCGACTGGGCGCGCGCCTACTACGCCGACGTGCAGCCGTCGCCTGAAGACCTGGGCAAGCACGTGACCGCGGCCGTCAGGCCCGCCATCGCCACGCTGCATGACAAGCTGGCCGCCATCGACTGGACCACGCCCGCCATCGCCGCCGCCATCAAGGACACGCTGGCCGAGCACGGCCTGAAGATGCCGCAACTGGCCATGCCGGTGCGCGTGCTGGTCATGGGCACCCCGCAGACGCCGTCGGTTGATGCCATGCTGGCGTTGCACCGCCGCGAAAAAGTTTTGACGCGATTGCAAGCTTGATGGATTTCAGCATATAATTCAAGGCTCGACACCCAAGAGGGGGTATAGCTCAGCTGGGAGAGCGCTTGCATGGCATGCAAGAGGTCAGCGGTTCGATCCCGCTTACCTCCACCAAGGTTGTCGTATAAGTCCAGGTTTTGACCCTATCGTCTAGAGGCCTAGGACATCACCCTTTCACGGTGAGTACCGGGGTTCGAATCCCCGTAGGGTCGCCAAGTTTGGCTGCACTTGGGTTCGCAAGAACCGCAAAGCAGCTACCGACGCGGAGTGGTAGTTCAGTCGGTTAGAATACCGGCCTGTCACGCCGGGGGTCGCGGGTTCGAGTCCCGTCCACTCCGCCATAGTTAAAAAGCCTTGTAAGTCAACAGCTTACAAGGCTTTTTGCTTTGTGGAGTGAAGGCGGTGGTGCGCATTCCGAGCGCGGTATGGGGCGACTGCCTGTAAAGAGCGCCGGGTTGCAGCAGCAAGAATTTCCCCTCGTGCGAAGGCTTTTTGGGGAAGGCGTGGATGGCGCCCATGGGTGCCGCCAATTAAGCCCACATGCGTTCGCCGACGTTGGCGGAAGAGGTGAGATTCGAACTCACGGACCCTTGCGGGTCGCCGGTTTTCAAGACCGGTGCAATCGACCACTCTGCCACTCTTCCTGGGTCGGTGCGGACGATTTTATCGTCACATGCGCGCGCCGCTTTCCAAAAAGAAACCCGCTCGAAGCGGGTTGTCTTTGGGGTCAGCGCCGAATCACTTCAGCTTGACTTCCTTGTATTCGACGTGCTTGCGAGCCTTGGGGTCGAACTTCATGATCGACATCTTCTCGGGCATGGTCTTCTTGTTCTTGCTGGTGGTGTAGAAGTGACCGGTGCCGGCCGTGGATTCCAGCTTGATTTTTTCGCGTCCGCCTTTGGTGGCCATGATGTTGCTCCTTTAGCGTGTGGGTTCAGGCTTGGCCGCGGGCACGCATGTCGGCGAGCACGGCGTCGATGCCATTCTTGTCGATCAGGCGCAGCGCGGCGCTGGAAACACGCAGGCGCACCCAGCGGTTCTCGCTCTCGACCCAGAAACGGCGGTATTGCAGGTTCGGCAGGAACCGGCGCTTGGTTTTGTTGTTGGCGTGGGAAACATTGTTGCCCACCATCGGGCCCTTGCCCGTGACTTCGCATACGCGTGCCATGTTGGATGACTCCAGTCGTACAGCCTTGGCTGGCGCCGTTCAAAGATCAACGACTCGCCTTTGGCCTCACCTCGCCAAGAAAGGGGTGGCGGTAGCCCCATCCAATGCAGCATGGCCACAATCGGAAAAGCCTTCAATTATAACGTGACGGCGCAGGTAGTCCACAGCGGCATCCCTCAGAGGGCTGCGGAGCAGGCCACACCAGCGACCGCCCGAGCCGGGGTCTCCCGGCGACCAGCGGTGTTCCCCTCCCGCGGGAGAGGGCGAAGCGCCGTCAGGCGCTCAGGGGGCGCCTTCCAAATACCGTTGCGCATCCAGCGCGGCCATGCACCCCGTACCGGCGCTGGTAATGGCCTGGCGGTAGACGTGGTCCTGCACATCGCCGGCCGCAAAAACGCCCGGCACGCTGGTCTGGGTGGCAAAGCCCTGCAGGCCGCCTTGCGTCTTGATGTAGCCGCCCTCCATGTCCAGCTGGCCGTTGAAAATCTCCGAATTGGGCGAATGGCCGATGGCGATGAAGCAGCCTTGCAGTGCGATGTCTTCGGTGGCGCCGCTGTCGACGTGGCGGATGCGGATGCCGGTGACGCCGCTGTCGTCGCCCAGCACTTCGTCCAGCACATGGAAGGTCTTCAGCTCAATCTTGCCGGCGGCGACTTTGTCCATCAGCTTGTCGATCAGGATCGGCTCGGCGCGGAACTTGTCACGGCGGTGCACCAGCGTGACCTTGCGCGCAATGTTGGAAAGATACAACGCTTCTTCGACCGCGGTGTTGCCGCCGCCGATCACGCAGACGTCCTGGTCGCGGTAGAAGAAGCCGTCGCACGTGGCGCAGGCGGATACGCCGCGCCCCATGAAGGCCTGCTCGGACGGCAGCCCCAGGTATTTGGCCGACGCGCCGGTGGCAATGACCAGGCTGTCGCAGGTGTAGGCGCCACTGTCGCCGGTCAGGCGGAAGGGCCGGGCGGACAAGTCGGCCGTGTGGATGTGATCGAAGACGATCTCGGTCTTGAAGCGCTCGGCGTGCGCCTGAAAGCGCTGCATCAGGTCCGGGCCTTGAACGCCCTCGGCGTCGGCGGGCCAGTTGTCGACTTCCGTGGTGGTCATGAGCTGGCCGCCCTGGGCCATGCCGGTGACCAGCAGAGGCTGCAGGTTGGCGCGGGCGGCGTAGACGGCGGCGGTGTATCCGGCGGGGCCGGAGCCTAGGATGAGAATCTTGGCGTGGCGGGTCGTCATGGTGCAATGCTTGGGGATTCGGTGGGTGGCGCGCTACGATATGTGAAACCGCAGATTAATCTGCAACGCCGTATTGCGCGCTTGAGCGCAGGATTCTAAGAAGTCGAATATCGGCACCCCGCTTCGAGGTGTATTGCCATGACCATGTTGTCGAGTCTCGATCTGATCCGTCGCGTACCGCTGTTTTCGATGCTGACCGATTCGCAGGCGCTGTCGGTGTCTGACGCAGTGGTCAAGCGCCGCTTCAAGCGGGGCGAGATCATTGTCGAGCAGGGCAAGAAGTCCAACGCGCTGTTCATTTTGCTCAATGGCCGCGCCCGCGTGCTGACGGCCGACAGCCGCGGCCGCGAGGTGATTCTGGCCGCGCTGCAGCCGGGTGACCACATTGGCGAGATGAGCCTGATCGACAACGAGCCGCATTCGGCCACCGTGCGCGCCGACGTGCAGACCGACGTGCTGATGCTCGGCCGCATGGAATTTGCGCGCTGCCTGCCCGAAAACACCTCGATGGCCTACGCCATCATGCGCGGGCTGGTGCAGCGCCTGCGCCATGCCGACCGCAAAATCGAATCGCTGGCGTTGATGGACGTGTACGGGCGCGTGGCGCGCGCATTGCTTGAATTCACCCACGAAGGGCCGCAGGGCGAACTGGTGATCCGCGAGAAGATTTCGCGCCAGGACATTGCCAAGATGGTGGGCGCCTCGCGCGAAATGGTCAGTCGCGTGATGAAGGATCTGGAAGAGCGCGGTTTCATCCAGACGCAGGACAACGGCTTCATCGTCGTCAAGGAACGGCTGATAGCCCTGGGCTGACGGGCGCGCGGGGCGCCGCGCGTGGGGTTTCGCCAGCGCGGCGCGGCCTGCCGTGGGCCGGCATGCGGTAAGCTCGCGGCGCTGTAGTTTTATCCATGGCTTACCCTCTCAACACATTCAACGACGCGCCAGCGGCGCCGGTCGCGCGCAGCGGCCCTGCCCGGGTCACGCAGGAGCTTCTGCTGATTCTGGGGCTGGCGGCCATCATCTTCGTGGTCATGGCGCTGGCCAGCTATTCGCCGCAAGACGCGGCCTGGTCCACATCGGGCACCGGCGGCGCGCCGCGCAACTGGGCTGGCAAGTTGGGCGCCTGGCTGGCCGACCTGGCCTATGTGCTGCTGGGGTTTTCTGCTTGGTGGTGCGTGGCGGCGGCTGTGCGCGCGTGGCTGGGCGGCGTGCGGCGCTGGCTGGACGGTGGCGCGCGCCGAGACGACGACGCGGCGCAGCGCCCGCCGTGGACGCGCCTGGCCACGTCGCGCTGGGCGTTCTGGCTCGGGTTGGCGCTGGTGCTGGCGGCCAGCACGGGGCTGGAATGGTCGCGCCTTTACCGCTGGGACAACGCGCTGCCCGGCACGGCAGGCGGCATTCTGGGATTCCTGGGCGGGCCATTGGCCGTCAAGTGGCTGGGCTTCACCGGCTCGGCCCTGCTGGGCATCGCGGCGCTGGTGCTGGGCGTGGCGCTGGCGTTTCGTTTTTCGTGGAGCCGGCTGGCCGAGCGCATTGGCGCCAGTCTTTATGCGCTGGTCGAATCGCGCCGCGAGCGCCGCGAGATCGCGCAAGACCTGGCGCTGGGCAAGCAGGCCGCGCGCGAGCGCGAAGAAGTGGTGCACCACGAACGCGAGGTGATTGACGATCAGCCCCCACCAGCCGTGCTGATCGAGCCGGCGGTGGTCAGCGTGCCCAAGAGCGAGCGCGTGGCCAAGGAAAAGCAAAAGCCGCTGTTCGCCGAACTGCCCGACAGCAAGCTGCCGCAAGTCGATCTGCTCGACGGCGCGCCGCCGCACCAGGATTCGGTGGCGCCCGAAACGCTGGACATGACCAGCCGCCTGATCGAGAAGAAGCTCAAGGACTTTGGCGTCGAGGTGCGCGTGGTGGCCGCCGCGCCCGGACCGGTCATCACGCGCTACGAGATCGAGCCGGCCACGGGCGTGAAGGGTTCGCAGGTCGTCAACCTGGCGAAGGACCTGGCGCGATCCTTGAGCCTGGTGTCGATCCGCGTCATTGAAACCATCCCCGGCAAGAACTTCATGGCGCTGGAACTGCCCAACGCCAAGCGCCAATCCATCAAGCTGTCCGAGATCCTGGGCTCGCAGGTCTATCACGACGCCAAATCGCTGCTGACTGTGGGCCTAGGCAAGGACATCATCGGCAAACCCGTGGTGGCCGACCTGGCCAAGATGCCGCACGTGATGGTGGCGGGCACCACCGGCTCGGGCAAGTCGGTCGGCATCAACGCCATGATCCTGTCGCTGCTGTACAAGGCCGAGCCGAAGGACGTGCGTCTGCTGATGATCGACCCCAAGATGCTGGAGATGTCGGTCTATGAAGGCATTCCGCATCTGCTGGCGCCCGTGGTGACCGACATGAAGCAGGCCGCCAACGGCCTGAACTGGTGCGTGGCCGAGATGGAGCGGCGCTACAAGTTGATGAGCAAGGCGGGCGTGCGCAACCTGGCCGGCTTCAACCAGAAGATTGACGAGGCCAAGGCGCGCGGCGAATTCATCTACAACCCCTTCAGCCTGACGCCCGAAGATCCCGAGCCGCTCGACCGGCTACCCTACATCGTGGTGGTGATTGACGAGCTGGCCGACCTGATGATGGTGGTCGGCAAGAAGATCGAGGAACTCATCGCCCGGCTGGCGCAGAAGGCGCGCGCCGCCGGCATCCACCTGATCCTGGCCACGCAGCGGCCCAGCGTGGACGTGATCACCGGCCTGATCAAGGCCAACATCCCGACGCGCATTTCGTTCCAGGTGTCCAGCAAGATCGACTCGCGCACCATCCTCGACCAGATGGGTGCCGAGGCGCTGCTGGGCATGGGCGACATGCTGTACCTGCCCGCCGGCCACGGCCTGCCGCAGCGCGTGCATGGTGCCTTCGTCGGTGACGACGAGGTGCACCGCGTGGTCGAATACCTCAAGGCCCAGGGCGAACCCAATTACATCGAAGGCGTGCTGGAAGGCGGCACGGTGGATGGCGAGGAGGGTGCCTTCGGCGACGGCGGCGACGGCGGCGGCGAGAAAGACCCGCTGTACGACCAGGCCGTTGAAGTCGTGCTGAAAAACCGCAAGGCCAGCATCTCGCTGGTGCAGCGCCACCTGAAGATCGGCTACAACCGCGCCGCGCGGCTGGTCGAGGATATGGAAAAGGCCGGCCTGGTCAGCGCCATGAGCGGCAGCGGCCAGCGCGACATCCTGGTGCCCGCGCGCGCCGAGTGAGCGAGCGCGGCCGCCTGTAGGCCGGCGCCGCGTCTTTGCCTATCTTGACGCGGGTGCGGTGAACCTCACCTCAGAATGCCGGTCTTATCTGGACGTCCTTTCATCGTCATTCCCGCGCAGGCGGGAATCCAGAGTCGGTGTCCGCACCCGTTGCCGCTGGATGCATGGATTCCCGCTTGCGCGGGAATGACGGTGTTGCAAGTGGTTTGATTTTCAAGCAATGAGCACATGAGCAAGCATCTCAATCGATTCATACGCCTTCGTAACTTAAGCGCTGCAGCTTCTGTTTTGATAGCTGCCTGCGCGCTTCCTGCCTGGGCGGGTGGCCTGGATTCGCTGGAACAGTTCGTCAAGGGCACGCGCTCGGGCAAGGCCGCGTTCACGCAGGTGGTGACCGCGCCGGCCAAGGAAGGGCAGGCCGCGCGCAGCAAGACGCAGAGCGGCACTTTCGAATTCCAGCGCCCCGGCAAATTCCGCTTTGTCTATAGCAAGCCGTTCGAGCAGACCATCGTCGCCGACGGCCGCACACTGTGGCTGCACGACGTTGACCTGAACCAGGTGACGGCGCGCCAGCAGGAGCAGGTGCTGGGTTCGACCCCGGCTGCCATCGTCGCCGCCGCGCCCGACTTGAAGGCGCTGGAAAAGGATTTCACCTTGACCGAAGAGCCCGACGCAGCCGGCCAGCAGTGGGTCAAAGCGGTGCCCAAGTCGCGCGACGGCCAGCTGCAAAGCATTCGCGTCGGCTTCAAGCCCGGCGCCAAAGGCGCTGAGCTGGGCACGCTGGAGATTCTGGACAGCTTCGGCCAACGGTCGGTGCTGACTTTCAGCCAGTTCGAAGTCAACGCCGCGGTGCCGGCCAGCCACTTCCAGTTCACGCCGCCCAAGGGGGCGGATGTGCTGCGCAACTGAGGCTTGGCCATGAAAAGCGGCCGCAGCGCTTGCCCCGTCACCGGATGACGCTATTGAAAATATAGCGTCGGCGGGTGACAGCGGCGCGCCCGCTCCGCGTTCATAGAATGCGGCCATGGCGCCACGTACCGCCCCTTCTGCCCGCCACGCGCCGCTGCATGTGCCGCTGGCCGAGCGGCTGCGGCCGCACACCCTGGGCGACGTGGTGGGCCAGCAGCACCTGCTGGGCGAGGGCATGCCGCTGCGCATCGCCTTTGAATCGGGGCAGCCGCACAGCTGCATCCTGTGGGGGCCGCCGGGCACGGGCAAGACCACCATCGCGCGGCTGATGGCCGACGCGTTTGACGCGCAGTTCATTCCGATCAGCGCCGTGCTGGGCGGCGTCAAGGACATCCGCGAAGCGGTCGAGCTGGCCGAGAAGGCGCGCGAGGGCCTGACGCCGCAGCCCACCATCGTGTTCGTCGACGAGGTGCACCGCTTCAACAAGAGCCAGCAGGATGCGTTTCTGCCGCACGTCGAGAGCGGGCTGTTCACCTTCATCGGCGCGACCACCGAGAACCCGTCGTTCGAAGTCAATTCGGCCCTGCTGTCGCGCGCGGCGGTGTATGTGTTGCAGTCGCTCGGCGATCAAGATCTGCGGCAGATTCTGGCCCGTGCGCAGGCGGAGAGCGCGTCGATAGCTATCGAAAACGAAGCGTCCGAGCGTCTCATCGCCTACGCCGACGGCGATGCGCGGCGGCTGTTGAACACGCTGGAAACGCTGTTCGTGTCGGCGCGCGCGGAAAAAATCGACGCCCTCACCGACGCCTGGCTGCTGAAGGTGCTGGGCGAGCGCCTGCGCCGCTACGACAAGGGCGGTGAACAGTTCTACGACACCATCAGCGCATTGCACAAGTCCGTGCGCGGCAGCGACCCGGACGCCGCGCTGTACTGGTTTGCGCGCATGATCGACGGCGGCGCCGACCCGCGCTATCTGGCGCGCCGCATGATCCGCATGGCCAGCGAAGACATCGGCCTGGCCGACCCGCGCGCGCTGCGCCTGGCGCTGGACGCCGCCGACGTCTACGAACGCCTGGGCAGCCCCGAGGGCGAACTGGCGCTGGCCGAATGCGTGGTCTACCTGGCCGTGGCGCCCAAGAGCAACGCCGTCTACAAAGCCTTTGGCGCCGCCCGCGCCTTCGTCAAGCAGGACACCACGCGCCCGGTGCCCCTGCACCTGCGCAATGCACCGACGAAGCTGATGAAGCAGCTCGACTACGGCAAGGGCTACCGCTACGCCCACGACGAAGACGGCGCCTTCGCGGCGGGCGAGCGCTACCTGCCTGACGGCATGGCCGAGCAGCGCTTCTACCAGCCTGTGCCGCGCGGGCTGGAGATCAAGATCGGCGAAAAACTGGCCGAGCTGCGGCGGCGCAACCGCGATTCGGCCGGCGGCAACGGTCAGGCATAAAGCCACCTCATCGCCTGGCGCGCGTGCGCCACAGGGAAAACCCCGGTAAAGAGCGTTCACGGCGCCCGTCCGCCGACCGCTAGAATTTCGCCCACCAAAGCCCGCTCCAGACCACCTGGCGGGTTTTTTGCTGGGTGGATGAAGCAGCGGCCAAAAGCCGTTGCAGGGATACACCATGAACAAAGCCGCCCCGGCGACCACGGGCCACGGCAGAGGAGAGCACTGAATGGAAGTTTTGCTACAGCAGATCATCAACGGTCTGGTGCTGGGCAGCATGTATGCCTTGATCGCCCTGGGTTACACCATGGTGTACGGCATCATCCAGCTGATCAACTTCGCGCACGGCGAAGTATTGATGGTCGGGGCGCTGACCGCCTGGTCGATCATCGGGGTGATGCAGTCCAGCATGCCCGGCACGCCGGGCTGGATCATCCTGATCCTGGCCATGCTGATTGCCTGCGTGGTGGCCGCCGCGCTCAACTTCGTGATCGAAAAGGTGGCCTACAAGCCGCTGCGCAACAGCCCGCGGCTGGCGCCGCTGATCACCGCCATCGGCATGTCCATCCTGCTGCAGACGCTGGCCATGATCATCTGGAAGCCGAACTACAAGCCCTTCCCGACGCTGCTGCCTTCGCAGCCCTTCAATCTGGGCGGCGCCTTCATTACCTGGACGCAGATCATGATCCTGAGCGTGACCGCCGTGTCCCTTGCCGTGCTGATGTGGCTGGTGCATTACACGCGCATCGGCCGCGCCATGCGCGCCACCGCCGAGAACCCGCGCGTGGCCGGCCTGATGGGCGTCAAGCCCGACATGGTGATTTCGGCCACCTTCATCATCGGCGCGATCCTGGCGGCGATCGCCGGCGTCATGTACGCCAGCAACTACGGCACGGCGCAGCACACCATGGGCTTCCTGCCGGGGCTGAAGGCCTTCACGGCGGCGGTGTTCGGCGGCATCGGCAACCTGGGCGGCGCGGTGCTGGGCGGCGTGCTGCTGGGGCTGATCGAGGCCATCGGCTCGGGCTACATCGGCACCTTGACGGGCGGCCTGCTGGGCAGCCATTACACCGACATCTTCGCCTTCATCGTGCTGATCATCGTGCTGACGCTGCGTCCCTCCGGCCTGCTGGGTGAACGCGTCGCGGATAGAGCATGACCTCCCTGAGTCGCTTCGCGCCTTCCCCCCTTTGCTGCGCAGGGGGGACAACGCCAGTGGCCGGTGCAAGCCCGTCCACGGCGTTCGCTGGCATGGCCTGCTCCGCGGCCATTCGCGCGACGAGCGCGCAAGTCTGATGGAAACCGACATGACGCAAAAAAACAAAATCATCGCCTTCGTGCTGTGCGGCATCGGCCTGCTGGTGCTGCCGCTCGTGCTGCAGCAGTTCGGCAATGCCTGGGTGCGCATCGCCGACATCGCGCTGCTGTACGTGATGCTGTCGCTGGGCCTGAACATCGTGGTCGGCTACGCCGGCCTGCTGGACCTGGGCTACGTCGCCTTCTTCGCCGTTGGCGCCTACCTGTACGGGCTGCTGGCCTCACCGCACCTGACCGACACCTTTCCCGCCATCGCGGCGATGTTCCCCAACGGCTTTCACACCTCGCTGTGGCTGGTGATCCCGCTGGCGCTGGCGCTGGCCACCGTCACCGGCGTGCTGCTGGGCATTCCGGTGCTGAAGCTGCGGGGCGACTACCTGGCCATCGTGACGCTGGGCTTCGGCGAGATCATCCGCATTTTCATGAACAACCTGGACCACCCGTACAACATCACCAACGGGCCCAAGGGCATCAACCAGATCGATTCGGTGAAGTTTTTGGGGCTGGATCTGGGCCGGCCGCTGACGATTGGCGGCATCGAGCTGGCGTCCGTCACGCTGTATTACTACCTGTTCCTGGCGCTGGTGATCGTCACGGTCATCATCTGCCAGCGCCTGCAGGATTCGCGCATCGGCCGCGCCTGGATGGCGATCCGCGAGGACGAGATCGCCGCCAAGGCCATGGGCATCAACACCCGCAACATGAAGCTGCTGGCCTTCGGCATGGGCGCGTCGTTCGGCGGCGTGTCGGGCTCGATGTTCGCGGCCTTCCAGGGCTTCGTGTCGCCCGAGTCGTTCAGCCTGATGGAGTCGGTGATGATCGTCGCCATGGTGGTGCTGGGCGGCATCGGCCACCTGCCGGGTGTCATCCTGGGCGCGGTGCTGCTGGCCGCGCTGCCCGAGGTGCTGCGCTACGTGGCCGGCCCGCTGCAGTCCATGACCGACGGCCGGCTCGACTCGGCCATCCTGCGCCAGCTGCTGATCGCGCTGGCCATGATCATCGTCATGCTGCTGCGTCCGCGCGGCCTGTGGCCGTCGCCCGAGCACGGCAAGGCCCGCCCGCTGGGCACCGGCAAGGTCATGCCCACGTCGGCGCAGCAGAACCCGCCGGGCGTCGACTTTCCCGGTGATGCCGTTCCCGGCAACACCGAGAACCGGCAATACCCCATCAACCCCTGAGCACGGCGGAGCACCAGAGCATGAGCAAGGACGACATCGTTCTCAAGGTACAGGGCGTGTCCAAGCGCTTCGGCGGGTTGCAGGCCCTGTCCGACGTGGGCATCACCATCCGGCGCGGCCAGGTCTATGGCCTGATCGGTCCCAACGGCGCGGGTAAGACGACGTTCTTCAACGTCATCACCGGCCTTTACACGCCCGACAGCGGCACCTTTGAGCTGGCCGGCCAGCCCTACCGGCCCCAGGCCGTGCACCAGGTGGCCAAGGCGGGCATCGCGCGTACTTTCCAGAACATCCGGCTGTTCGCCGAGATGACGGCGCTCGAAAACGTGATGGTCGGCCGCCACGTGCGCACGCATTCCGGCCTGGTGGGCGCGGTGTTCCGCACGCCCGGGTTCAAGGCCGAGGAAGACGCCATCGCCGAACGCGCGCAGCAGCTGCTGGACTACGTCGGCATCGGCAAGTATGCGCACTTCAAGTCGCGCACGCTGTCGTATGGCGACCAGCGCCGGCTGGAGATCGCGCGCGCCCTGGCCACCGACCCGCAGCTGATCGCGCTGGACGAACCCGCTGCCGGCATGAACGCCACCGAAAAGGTGCTGCTGCGCGAGCTGATCGACCGCATCCGCAAGGACAACCGCACCATCCTGCTGATCGAGCACGACGTCAAGCTGGTGATGGGCCTGTGCGACCGCGTGACGGTGTTGGACTACGGCAAGCAGATTGCCGAAGGCACGCCGGCCGAGGTGCAGAAGAACGAAAAAGTGATCGAGGCCTACCTCGGAACGGGAGGCCACTGAGCATGGCACAGACGTTGTTGAAAGTTTCTGGCCTGCAGGTCGCCTATGGCGGCATCCAGGCCGTCAAGGGCGTGGACTTCGAGGTGCACGAGGGCGAGCTGGTGTCGCTCATCGGCTCCAACGGCGCCGGCAAAACCACCACCATGAAGGCCATTACCGGCACGCTGCCGCTGGCCGGTGGCGACATTCAGTATCTGGGCAAGTCCATCAAGGGCCAGGGCCCGTGGGATCTGGTCAAGCAGGGCCTGGCCATGGTGCCCGAAGGGCGCGGCGTGTTCACCCGCATGACCATCACCGAAAACCTGCAGATGGGCGCCTACATCCGCAACGACAAGGCCGGCATCGCCGAGGATATCGAGAAGGTGTTCACCATCTTCCCGCGCCTGCGCGAGCGCAAGGACCAGCTGGCCGGCACCATGTCGGGCGGCGAGCAGCAGATGCTGGCCATGGGCCGCGCGCTGATGAGTCGGCCCAAGCTGCTGCTGCTCGACGAACCGTCCATGGGCCTGTCGCCCATCATGGTCGACAAGATCTTCGAGGTCGTGCAGGACGTGTATGCCCAGGGCGTCACCGTGCTGCTGGTCGAGCAGAATGCCAGCCGCGCGCTGGCGCTGGCCGACCGCGGCTACGTGATGGAGTCCGGCCTCGTCACCATGACGGGCAGCGGCAAGGACCTGCTGGCCAACCCCAAGGTGCGCGCCGCGTATCTGGGCGAATGAACGCCGGCCGGCGTCCCATGCCGACACAGGTTAGGATCACTTCCTAGTGTTTATCTCGCGGGCCGTGCCCGCTGTTGCCACTTGTCATTCCAGGAGAATTTCGACATGACCCATCGTTACGGTTTCACGCTGTCCGCCATTGCCGCGGGTGCCCTGCTGGCCACCGCCGCCCATGCGCAAGATGCGCAGACCGTCAAGATCGCCCACGCCGGCCCCACCTCGGGCGGCATCGCGCACATCGGCAAGGACACCGAAAACGGCGTGCGCATGGCCATCGACGAGCTGAACGCGCAGAACCTGACCATCGGCGGCAAGAAGATCAAGTTCGAGATCGCCGCCGAAGACGACGCGGGCGACCCCAAGCAGGCCACCGCCGTGGCGCAGAAGCTGTGCGACCAGAAGGTGGCGGGCGTGGTCGGCCACCTGCAGTCCGGCACCACCATTCCGGCCTCGGGCATCTACCACAAGTGCGGCATTCCGCACATCACCACCGCGGCCACCAACCCCGACGTCACCAAGCCGGCCTACAACACCACGTATCGCCTGATCGCCAACGACAACGCACTGGGCGCGGCGCTGGCCATCTACGCATCCGATGCGCTCAAGCTCAAGAACGTGGCCGTCATCGACGACCGCACCGCCTACGGTCAGGGCCTGGCCAACGTGTTCAAGGAAACCGCGCGCCAGAAAGGCATGAACGTGGTGGCCGAAGAGTTCACCACCGACAAGGCCACCGACTTCATGGCCATCCTCACCAACATCCGTGGCAAGAAGCCCGACGCCATCTTCTACGGCGGGCTGGACGCTCAGTCCGGCCCCATGCTGCGCCAGCTCGAGCAGTTGGGCCTGGGCAACGTCAAGTTCTTCAGCGGCGACGGCTCGTGCACCGAAAAGCTGCCCGAGCTGGCCGGCAAGTCGGCCTCGGTGGCCAACGTGACGTGCGCCACGGGCGGCATTTCGGTCGAGAAGATGGCCGGCGGGCAGGACTGGAAGAAACGCTACGACGCCAAGTTCCCCGGCGCTTTCCAGATCTACAGCCCCTACGCCTACGACGCCACCAGGGTGCTGGTCGACGCCATGAAGCGCGCCAACTCGGTCGACCCGAAGGTCTACGTGGCCGAATTGCGCAAGACCAACTACAAGGGCGTGACGGCGCAGATCCAGTTCACCGACAAGGGCGAACTGACCAAGCCGGCCGTGACGCTGAACGCCTACCGCAACAACGTGCGCACGCCGCTGAACTGATCGCGCCCAGCGCGTTCGCGCCATGAAAAAGAGCCCCGGCGCCCGGGGCTCTTTGCTTTGGTGCTATCAAAAATATAACTACGTCGAATCGTCGACACGCGCACGCATTGCCGCCGGCGCCGAACGATCAATCCACCTTGGCGCCCGACCGCTTGACGACCGGCTCGTAGCGCGCCCGCTCGCGCGCCATCAGCTGGCCGAACTGCGCCGGCGTGGTGGGCACGGGCTCGGCCATCAGCTGGGCAAAGCGCTGCTGCGTTTCGGGCGCGCGCAGCGCTTCGGTGAAGGCGGCGTTCAGTCTGTCGATCACCTCGTGCGGCGTGCCGGCCGGCGCCACCAGGCCCCACCACGTATCGACCTCGAAGCCCTTGATCGTCTCGGCCATGGCCGGCACCCCGGGCAGCAGGGGCGAGCGCTGGGCGGTGGTGACGGCCAGCGGTTTCAGCTTGCCGGCCTTGATGTTGGCCGACGCCGTGGCCAGGTTGTCGATGTTGAAATCCACCTGGCCCGACAGCAGCGCCAGCTGCGCCGGGTTGCCGCCGTTGTACGGAATGTGCACGGCGAAGATGCCCGCGCCCTGCTTGAACATTTCGCCCGCCAGGTGCCCGGCCGAGCCGTTGCCGCCCGAGCCGTAGTTGAGCTTGCCCGGATTCTTCTTGGCATACGCGATCAGGTCGGCCAGCGTCTGGATGCGCAGCCGCGCGGCGCTGTCGGTGTTCATCACCAGCACGTTGGGCACGCGCACCATCTGCGTGATGGGGGCGAAGTCCTTGCCGGCGTCGAAGGGCATCTTGCGGAACAGCCAGGGGTTGATGGCGTGCGTGGCCACCGCGGCGATGCCGATCACGCTGCCGTCCGGCGCGGCCTTGGCCACGTAGTCGCTGCCGATGTTGCCGCCAGCGCCGGGCTTGTTCTCGACAATGACGGTGCCCAGCTTGCCTTCGGCCCGTTCGGCCAGCGCGCGCGCCGTCACGTCCAGCGGTCCGCCAGGCGCGTAGGGCACGACCAGGCGGATGGGCCTGGCTGGCTGCGCGAAAGCGGCAGCGCTGGCGGCGAGCGCCACGCTGGCGAGCATGAGGGAACGTCGTTGCATGGTGTGTCCTGAAAAGAAATAGGCCTTCCGCGCAAGCCAGACAGGCGCTGATTGCTATAAAAATAAAAGCAAACGGCGAATCAGCCGGCCCGCTTGTCGGCTTCGCTGGTGAAGGCGTCGGCGTAGAACTCATGTTCGGGCAGGCCGGCCTGCTCGACGTAGTCGCGCCGCGCCGAATCGACCACGATGGGCGCGCCGCAGGCATACACCTGGTGGCCCGACAGGTCGGCAAAGTCCTGCAGCACGGCGCGGTGCACGAAGCCGGTGCGGCCGCTCCAGCCGTCTTCGGGCAGGGCGTCGGAAACGACCGGCACGTAAGTGAGATTGGGCAGCTCGGCGCAGCGGGCCTTGACCCAGGCGTCCAGGTACAGGTCGTGCGGGCGGCGGCCGCCCCAGTACAGCACCGCCTCGCGCGTGATGCCCATGAACTGCAGGTGCTCGATGATCGCCTTGATCGGCGCAAAGCCGGTGCCCGAAGCCAGCAGCACCATCGGCTTGGGCGAATCGTCGCGCAGATGAAAGCTGCCGTACGGGCCTTCGATGCGCAGGATTTCCTTTTCCTTCATGGCGCCGAACACGTGGTCGGTGAACTTGCCGCCCGGCATGTGGCGGATGTGCAGGTCGACCATGGGCGCGCCGTTTTCGATCAGCGTGTGCGGCGCGTTGGCCATGCTGTAGCTGCGCCGCGCGCCGCCCTGCAGGATGAACTCGACGTACTGCCCGGCGTGGTACTGGATGATGTCGTTGGCCGGCAGTTGCAGCTTCACGCGCATCACGTCGGGCGACAGCTTTTCAAGCACCGCCACACGCGCCGGCATCTTCTTGATGGGGAAGGCGCCGGCGTGCGTGACCTGGCGCGACTCCAGCACCACGTCGCTGGTGGCGGTGCCGCAGCAGGTCAGCACGTAGCCGTCGGCTTCTTCCTGCGCGCTCAGCGCCTTGTCCTGGTGCGGGCCGTGGGTGACGCTGCCGCTCAGCTTCTTGCACTTGCACGAGCCGCAGGCGCCGTCCTTGCAGCCATAGGGCAGGCCGATGCCTTGCCGGATGCCCGCTGCGAGCATGGTTTCGCCGGATTCGGCCTCGAAGCTGCGGCCGCTGGGTTGTACGGTGATGGTGTAGGTCATGGCTTGAGTATGCTGGCGGGTTCTGAAACCCCGCTGAACCGATCGATTTTGCCCTCAAACCTGTCGCCCCTGGGTGCGCTGCCCGCGCGCTTCCGGCGCCCGCGCGTGCTCATCGTCGGCTGCGGCGACGTGGGGCAGCGCGCCGCGCGCCTGCTGGTGCCACGCGTGCGCGTGCTGGCGCTGGTGCGCGATGCGCAACAAGCGCCCGCGCTGCGCGCGCTGGGCATCGTGCCGCTGGCGGGCGACCTCGACGACGCAGCCAGCCTGCGCCGGCTGGCGGGCATCGCCACGCGGGTGCTGCACCTGGCGCCGCCGCCGACCCACGGCACGGCTGATCCGCGCACCGGCGCGCTGCTGGCCGCGTTGGCGCGGCGCACGCCCCCCGCGGCGCTGGTCTACGGCTCCACCACCGGCGTCTACGGCGACTGCGGCGGTGCGTGGGTTGACGAGACGCGCGCGCCCCATCCACACACGCCGCGTGCCCAGCGGCGCGTTGCCGCCGAAGCGCGGGTGCGCGCCTTCGGCCGTGCTGCTGGCGCGCGGGCGGCCGTGCTGCGCATCCCTGGCATCTACGCGGCCGACCGCGCTGGCGGCACCCCGCGCGAGCGGCTGCTGCGCGGCACGCCGGTGCTGCAGCCCGAGCAGGACGTGTTCACCAACCACATCCACGCCGACGACCTGGCGCGCGCCTGCCTGCTGGCGCTGTGGCGCGGCGCGCCCCAGCGCGTCTACCACGTCAGCGACGACAGCCAGCTGAAGATGGGCGACTATTTCGATCTGGCCGCCGACCTGTACGGCCTGCCACGCCCGCCGCGCGTAAGCCGCGCCGAGGCAGCGCAGCAGTTGCCGGCCACGCTGCTGTCCTTCATGGGCGAATCACGCCGGCTGCGTAACGCGCGCCTGAAGCGCGAGCTGCGCCTGACACTGCGCCATGCCACGCCAGCCAGCGGGCTGCTTCCAAAAAAATAGCTTCCCAGGCAATGGGGGTGGGCGGCCACCGCACGTTGGGCGTGCGGATAGGGGTGCCTGGGGGCGACCGAAGTTGATGCAGATCATCCCAACGCCCGAAAAACCCATGCTGCAATGCTGCAAAAACAATAGCTTAAGGCGCCTGACTGGCAAGCGCTGGCGGCCGTTTTTGATTGAAACTTGCCGCCCGCCCATGTCCGCCCATGTCCGCCCGGCGACTGCGCCGCGCATCGCGGCAGGCCACCATGCGTCCCTGAGCGCGGCCACTTGTCCGCGCCAGCAAGGCACGGCATGGACTTTGGTGAATCGCCGCGCGTGCAGGCGCTGAAACAGCGCGTGCAGCGCTTCATGCAGGACCTGGTCCTGCCCTCGCACCGCGACTGGCACCGCTGGGCCGATGCCGGTGTGTACCCGCTCGACGTCATCGAGCCGCTCAAGGACAGCGCCCGTGGCGCCGGCCTGTGGAACCTGTTTCTGCCCGGCCTGCGTGGCGACGAGCCGGGCACGCGCCTGACGAACCTTGAATATGCGCCGCTGGCCGAGATCATGGGCCGCGTGCCTTGGGCCAGCGAGGTCTTCAACTGCAGCGCGCCCGACACCGGCAACATCGAGCTGCTGCACCTGTTTGCCACGCCGGCGCAACGCGCCCAATGGCTGCAGCCGCTGATGCAAGGCACGATCCGCTCGTGCTTTGCCATGAGCGAGCCGGACGTCGCCTCGTCCGACCCCACCAACCTGGGCACGCGCATCGCACGCGACGGCGATGCCTACGTCGTCCATGGCCGCAAGTGGTTCATCACCGGCGCCGCGCACCCAAATTGCCGGCTGGCCATCGTCATGGGCGTGTCTGATGCTTCAACGGACGCGCCCGCGCACCGCCGCCACAGCCTGCTGCTGGTGCCCATGGACGCGCCCGGTGTCGAGATCGTGCGCAACATCCCGGTCATGGCGCACCAGGCCATCGAAGGGCATTGCGAGATGGTGTTCAAGAACGTGCGCGTGCCGGCCGACCACGTGCTGGGCGCCGAGGGCGAGGGCTTTGCCATGGCACAGGCGCGCCTGGGGCCGGGGCGCGTCCACCACTGCATGCGCACCATCGGCCAGTGCGAGCTGGCGCTGGAACTGATGGCCGAGCGCGCGCTGGAGCGCATGGCCTTCGGCAAGCACCTGTCCGACTTCGCCAACGTGCAGGACTGGATCGCCTGGAGCCGGCTGGAGATCGACCAGGCGCGCCTGCTGGTGCTGCGCGCCGCCTGGCGCATGGACGTGCAAGGCAACGCTGCCGCGCGCACCGACGTGTCGGCCATCAAGGTGGTGGCGGCGCAGCTGCAGACGCGCGTGCTCGACCGCGCCATGCAGGTGTTCGGCGCCGTCGGCCTGACGCCCGACACCCCGCTGGCCGCGCTGTGGAGCTGGGGCCGCGCGCTGCGCTTTCTGGACGGGCCGGACGAAGTGCACCTGCGCGCCGTGGCCCGGCAAGAACTGTCCGCCAGCCGCGCCCACTGCGGCGACAACGTGCTGCACCTGCAGCGCTGGCTGCCGCCCGACACCGAAGGCGCCTGAGCAGACACAAAAAAGCCTGTCGGTGGGACAGGCTCTGTGCATGTGCTTGACTGGCCGTGGTGCCCGGGGCCGGACTCGAACCGGCACACCTTGCGGCGGGGGATTTTGAATCCCCTGCGTCTACCGATTTCGCCACCCGGGCGGCCGAAGACAAGCGCGAAATTATGGCACAGTGGACGTCATGAACTACCCGACGATCGAAGACACCATCGGCCGCACGCCCCTGGTGCGGCTGCAGCGCGTGGGCGTGCGCGACAACGCGGCGCGCGGCAACGTGGTGCTGGCCAAGCTCGAAGGCAACAACCCGGCCGGATCGGTGAAAGACCGGCCGGCGCTGTCGATGATCGCCCGCGCCGAAGAGCGCGGCGAGATCAAGCCCGGCGACACGCTGATCGAGGCCACCAGCGGCAATACCGGCATCGCGCTGGCCATGGCGGCCGCCATCAAGGGCTACCACATGGTGCTGATCATGCCGGAGGATCTGTCGATCGAGCGCGCGCAGACCATGAAGGCGTTTGGCGCCGAGCTGATCCTGACGCCGCGCTCGGGCGGCATGGAATACGCGCGCGACCTGGCCGACAAGATGGTGTCGCAGGGCAAGGGCCGGGTGCTGGACCAGTTTGCCAACCCCGACAACCCGCGCATCCATTACGAAACCACCGGCCCCGAACTGTGGGAGCAGACCGGCGGGCGCATCACGCACTTCGTCAGCGCCATGGGCACCACCGGCACCATCACCGGCGTATCGCGCTATCTGAAAGAGAAGAACCCGGACGTGAAGATCATCGGCGCACAGCCGTCCGAAGGCTCGCGCATTCCGGGCATCCGCAAGTGGCCCGAGGAATACCTGCCGCGCATCTACGACCCGAACGCGGTGGATGAACTGGTGCTGGTCGACCAGCTGGACGCCGAGGACATGGCGCGCCAGCTGGCCAGCGAAGAAGGCATCTTTGGCGGCATTTCGTCCGGCGGCGCGGCGTGGGTGGCGCAACAGGTGGCCGCGCAGACGCAGGGCGCGACCATTGCATTCGTGGTGTGCGACCGCGGCGACCGCTACCTGTCGACCGGTGTCTTTCCGGCCTGATATTTTGATGAAAACCGGCGCTGGCGCTTGCCAGACAAGCGCACGCAGCTATAAAAACAAAAGCAAATGACCCGCTGGAACTATTGCCCCCAATGCGCCACGCCGCTGGAAATGCTGCCCCAGCAGGAAGACAGCGGCATCGTGGAGCGCCTGCGCTGCGCCGGCTGCGGCTTCACCCACTGGAACAACCCGACGCCGGTGCTGGCCGCCATCGTCGAATACCGCGGCCAGGTGCTGCTGGCGCGCAACGCGGCGTGGCCGGCCAAGATGTTCGCGTTGATCACCGGCTTCATGGAAGCGGGCGAGACGCCGCAGGAGGGTATTGCGCGCGAGGTGAAAGAGGAGACCCACCTGGACGTGCAATCGCTCGATCTGGTCGGCGTGTACGACTTCCAGCGCATGAACCAGGTGATCATTGCCTACCACGCGGTGTGCGAGGGCGAGGTGCGCCTGTCGCCCGAACTGGTCGACTGGCGCCTGTACGACCTGCCCGACCTGAAGTGCTGGCCCGCCGGCACCGGCTACGCGCTGGCCGACTGGCTGCGCTCGCGCGGGCACGAGCCGGTGTTCTTCACCGCCGAAGAAAACGCCGAGCGCCGCCGCGGCCTGGACTGACGCACAATCAGGCCCATGGACATCGCCAAAGAAGTTGACGCGCGCGGGCTGAACTGCCCTTTGCCCATCCTGAAGGCCAAGAAGGCGCTGGCCGAATTGCAGAGCGGGCAGTTACTGAAAGTGCTGTCGACCGACGGCGGCGCGCTGCGCGACTTTCAGGCCTTCGCCAGGCAGACCGGCAACGAACTGGTCGAGCAGACCACCGAGGGCGACACCACGGCGCACGTGCTGCGCCGGCGGTAAACCCTCGGCCGCGCGCTACAGCGCCAGCGACTTCAGATAGCTGCGGAACGGCGCGCCCATCTGCGGGTGCTGCAAGGCCAGTTCCACCGTGGCTTCCAGAAACCCTTCTTTGCTACCACAATCGTAGCGCTTGCCGCTATATTGGTAAGCGTAGACGCGCTCTTTGGTCATCAGTCGGGCGATGGCGTCGGTGAGCTGGATTTCGCCGCCGGCGCCGGGCGTCTGGCTGCGGATTTCGTCGAAGATGCGCGGCGTGAGGATGTAGCGGCCGGCCACGCCCATGCGCGACGGGGCCGCGTCGGGCGCCGGTTTTTCGACGATGTGCTCGATGCTGATCAGCCGTTCGCCCGCCGCGGGGCCAGCCACGATGCCGTAGCGGCGCACCTGGTCGAGCGGCACTTCCTGCACCGCCAGCACCGAACGGCCCAGCGCTTCGAACGCATCGGCCATCTGCGCCAGCACGGGCTGGCCGCCCGGCGGGCCCACCATCAGGTCGTCGGCCAGCAGCACGGCGAACGGGCGATCTCCCACGATGTGCGCGGCGCACAGCACGGCGTGGCCCAGGCCCAGTGAGCGGGGCTGCCGCACGTAGGTGCAGTCCATGTCGTCGGGCGCCACGGCCTGCACCAGGCGCAGCAGTTCGTGCTTGCCGGCGGCCTCCAGCTCGCTTTCCAGCTCGTAGGCGGTGTCGAAGTGGTCTTCGATGGCACGCTTGCTGCGCCCGGTGACGAACACCATGTGGCGCACGCCGGCGGCGTAGGCTTCTTCCACCGCGTACTGAATGAGCGGCTTGTCGACGATGGGCAGCATTTCCTTGGGGCTGGCCTTGGTGGCGGGCAAAAAGCGCGTGCCCAGGCCGGCGACGGGAAATACGGCGGTGTGTACGGGGCGCAGTGGCGGCATGGTGGTCGGGGGGCGAATGGTAAAGTCCCACGCAAAGTGCTCACTGACGGGGCGGTGCCCGCGCGGCAAGGCACCACGCATCTGGACGGATCAGGGAGAACGCGCTTGGAAATACTCCTGCTGCAGGATCTGGCGGAAGACGCCCACGCCTGGCTGGCCGCGCGCCACAGCGTGCATTATCGACCGGATCTGTTGAACGACGGCGTCCAGCTGCAAGCCGCACTGGCCAGCGTGCACGCCCTGGTGGCGCCTTCCAGCGTCATGATCAACCGGTCTTTGCTGGACCACGCACCGCAGTTGATGGCGGTGGGCCGCATGCACGATGACAGCGAAACCATTGACGTGGCGGCCTGCCGGCGCCGCGGCGTGCGCGTGGTGCTGGCTGCCAGCACCATGGTGCGGGCGCGCGCCGAATACCTGTTGCTGACGCTGCTGCAGCTGTTTCGCGCCGGTGGCGGCGCGCTGCCGCCAGCGCACGGCATGCGCGGCGCGGCGGGGCGCGAAATCAACGACAGCGTGATCGGCCTGTTCGGCATGACGCCGCCGGCCCAGGCGCTGGCCACCATGCTGGTGCCGATGGGCGCGCGCGTGGTCGGCTACGACCCGGCCCTGCACCGCAAGGCCGAACTGTGGCAGCGCCTGGGCGTGCAGCCCATGACGCTGGCCGGCATGCTGAAGATGGCCGACGCGGTGTCAATGCAGATGGTGCATGCGTCGCGCTACCATGGTCTGGTGGGCGCGCGCGTGCTGTCTGCCTGCAAGCCCGGCCAGCTGTGGACCAGCATCAGCCGCGCCTCGCTGTTCGATCTGGATGCGCTGGCCGAAGCGCTGCGCGCGGGGCGCGTCGGCGCGTTCACCATCGACAGCGACGACCCGCGGCTGATCGCGCCCGATTCGCCGTTGCGCACGGCGGCGCGCGTCACCATCACGCCCGACCTGGCCGCGCACACGCACGAATCGCACCTGCGCGGCAGTTGGTATTTGGCCGACCGCCTGCACGACGCGCTGACGCTGCGAGCGATCCGCGCGCATGCCGTGCGTTCAGGCGCGGCGGCGGCGTCGGCGGGCTGATCGGCCGGGGCGACACGCCCGTTCAGCCCAGCCGGGCCAGTTGGGCGCGAATCTTCTCCAGCGCCGCACCGAAATCGGCCACGCGCTTTTTCTCCTGCTCGATCACCGCCGGCGGTGCCTTGGCGACGAAGGCTTCGTTGCCCAGCTTGGCCGATGCCTTGGTCATTTCGCCTTCCAGCCGCGCCGCTTCCTTGCCCAGGCGCGCACGCTCGGCCGCCACGTCGATCTGCATGAACAGCGCCAGCCGCGCATCGCCCACCACGGCCACCGGCGCGGCCTGGGCGGCGGCCTGCCAGTCGGCTTCGCGGTCAAACACCTGCACTTCGCTCAGCTTGGCCAGCGCCTGCAGCACGGCGGCATGGTCGCGCACGAAGTCGGCATCGCCCAGCGCGTACAGCGGCAGGCGCTGCGCGGGCGATACGCCCATTTCACCGCGCAGGTTGCGGCAGGCGTCGACAAACTGCTTCAGCCGCGCGACCTGCGCTTCGGCCGCTTCGTCGATGTTGACCGCCTGCGCCTGCGGGTAGGGCGCCACCGCAATCGAATCGCCGGTCTTGCCGGCGATGGGCGCCACCACCTGCCACAAGGCCTCGGTCACGAACGGGATGATCGGGTGGGCCAGCCGCAGGATGGCCTCCAGCACGCGGATCAGCGTACGGCGCGTGGCGCGCTGCTGCTCGGGCGTGCCGGTCTGGATCTGCACCTTGGCGATTTCGAGGTACCAGTCGCAGTACTCGTTCCAGACGAAGTCGTACAGCGTGTTGGCCACCACGTCGAGGCGGTAGTCTTCAAAGCCCTTGGCCACCGCGGCCTCGGTCTTCTGCAGGCGGCTGACGATCCAGCGGTCGGCGGCGCTGCGCTCGCCAGAGCTGTCTCCGCTGCTATCGCAATCGTAGCCCTCGCAGTTCATCAGCACGAAGCGCGATGCGTTCCACAGCTTGTTGCAGAAGTTGCGGTAGCCCTCGCAGCGCTTCGAGTCAAAGTTGACGGTGCGCCCCAGCGTGGCCATGGCCGCAAAGGTGAAGCGCAGCGCATCGGCGCCGTAGCCGGGGATGCCGTCTGGAAACTCTTTCTTGGTGTTTTCGCGCACCTTGGGCGCGGTCTCGGGCTTGCGCAGGCCGGTGGTGCGCTTTTCCAGCAGGGGTTCCAGCGCGATGCCGTCGATCAGATCCACCGGGTCAAGCACGTTGCCTTCCGACTTGCTCATCTTCTTGCCGTGCGCGTCCAGCACCAGGCCGTGGATGTAGACGTCGCGGAACGGCACCTGGCCGGTGAAGTGCGTCGTCATCATGATCATCCGGGCGACCCAGAAGAAGATGATGTCGTGGCCGGTGACGAGCACGGAGGACGGCAGGTACAGCGACAGGTCTTCGGTCTTGTCGGGCCAGCCGAGCGACGAGAACGGCACCAGCGCCGACGAATACCAGGTGTCCAGCACGTCTTCGTCGCGGGTCAATGCACCGGTATAGCCCTGCTTCTGGGCCTTGGCGCGTGCCTCTGCTTCGTCGCGTGCTACAAAAACTGAACCATCGTCGCCATACCAGGCCGGAATCTGGTGCCCCCACCACAGCTGGCGGCTGATGCACCAGTCCTGGATGTTGTTCATCCACTGGTTGTAGGTGTTGACCCAGTTCTCCGGCACGAAGCGCACCTGGCCGGACTGCACGGCGTCGATGGCTTTTTGGGCGATGGACTTGCCCGTTTCGTCCGCCTTGGTCATGGCGACGAACCACTGGTCGGTCAGCATCGGCTCGATGATCTGCCCGGTGCGGGCGCAGCGCGGCACCATCAGCTTGTGCTTCTTGGTTTCGACCAGCAGGCCCTGCGAATCGAGGTCGGCCACGATGGCCTTGCGGGCGGCAAAGCGGTTCAGCCCGCGGAAGATGTCGGGCGCGTTGTCGTTGATCGTGGCGTCGAGGTTCAGCACGCCGATCATTGGCAGGCCGTGGCGCTGGCCCACCGCATAGTCGTTCGCATCGTGCGCGGGCGTGACCTTGACCACGCCGGTGCCGAAGTCTTTGTCCACATAGTCGTCGGCAATGACGGGGATCTCGCGCCCGACCAGCGGCAGCGTGACCATCTTGCCGATCAGGTGCTGATAGCGCTCATCCTCCGGGTGCACCATCACCGCCACGTCGCCCAGCATGGTTTCGGGGCGCGTGGTGGCCACGACCAGTTTTTCGCCACTGCCATCGGCCAGCGGATAGGCGATGTGCCACAGGAAGCCGTCCTCTTCCTCGCTCTCGACTTCGAGGTCGGACACGGCGGTCTTCAGCTCCGGGTCCCAGTTGACGAGGCGTTTGCCGCGGTAGATCAGGCCCTGTTCGTACAGGCGCACGAAGGTTTCGGTCACCACCTTGGACAGCTTGTCGTCCATGGTGAAGTATTCGTGCCCCCAGTCCACGCTGGCGCCCATGCGGCGCATCTGGCGCGTAATGGTGTCGCCGGACTGCTTCTTCCATTCCCACACGCGGGCGACGAAGTTCTTGCGGCCCAGGTCGTGGCGGTTCTGGCCTTTTTCCTGCAGTTGCCGTTCCACCACGATCTGCGTGGCGATGCCGGCATGGTCGGTGCCCGGCACCCACAGCGTGTTGTAGCCCCGCATGCGGTGGTAGCGCGTCAGGCTGTCCATGATCGTCTGGTTGAACGCATGGCCCATGTGCAGCGTGCCCGTCACGTTGGGCGGCGGCAGCTGGATGGCGAAGTTCTCGCCCTGGGTAGCCGCCTCGGCGTTGGGCGTGCCGGTGCCGCGATAACCGGCGCGGCCCAGGCCCGCCTGTTCCCACGCCGGGCCCCAGCGCGATTCGACGGCGGAAGGCTCGAAGGATTTGGACAGGGACGCAAGCCCCGGTTGCTGCAGCTGATCAGACATGGCGGAAGATGGCATGAACCGCGCGGACGCGGGAAAAAGGCGGGTTTCGTCGGCACCCGTGGGGCAGGCGCTAAACCTGCGATTTTAGCCAGCCGACGACCGCCGGGCGGGCACGCCGGCCGCTGCTGTCTCTGGGGCAAAACCAGGCGCTGGCGCAGGCAAAAAAAGCGTTTAAAGCTATTAAAAATATAGCTTAAGGCAGCTGCGCGGCGTGGCAGCGCCGCCGCGCCAACGGGCTTGCCTTGACTAGAATCGCGCCCCATGCCGACAACGCAAGAGATCGACGGGCTGGCGCGCGGCGTGCTGTGGGGCGCGTTTGCGCTTTCGGTGCTGCTGGGCGCCGTCATGCACCGCACGCGCTACTGCACCATGGGCGCCATCGCCGACGTGCTGGCCGCGGGCGACGCCACCCGCCTGCGCCAGTGGGTGCTGGCCGCGGGCGTGGCGATCGTCGGCTTTGGCGTGCTGGCGTGGGGCGGCTGGGTGCGGCCCGCGGATTCGCTGTACGCGACGGCGGCGTGGGCCTGGCTGTCGGCGCTGGTGGGCGGGTTGCTGTTCGGCGTTGGCATGGTGCTGTCGTCGGGCTGCGGCGCACGGACGCTGGTACGCATGGGCGCGGGCAGCCTCAAGTCGCTGGTCGTCTTTCTGGTGATGGGGCTGGCCGCCTATGCCACGCTGCGCGGCATCACGGCGGTCGCGCGCAACGCCACGGTGGACAAGGCGGCGATCACCTTCGACGGCCCGGCCACGCTGGGTTATCTGGTCGCGTCGGCGGGCGGCTGGCCGCTGGGCGCCAGCATGCTGGGCGCCGCGCTGCTGGTGGGCGTTCCGCTGGTGGCCTGGGCGCTGGCGGGGCGCGGCTTCATCACGGGCACCAATTTGCTGGCGGGCCTGGGCGTGGGTGGCGTGATCGTCGCCATGTGGTGGCTGAGCGGCCATGTTGGCTACGTCGCTGAACACCCCGAGACGCTGGAAGCCGCCTACCTGGCCACGCGCAGCGGCCGCATGGAGGCCGTCACCTTCACCGGCCCGCTGGCGCACAGCATCGACTGGCTCATCTTTTTCAGCGATCGCGGCCAGCGCCTGAGCCTGGGCGTGGCATCGGTCGCCGGCGTGGTGGTGGGCGCGACGCTGCATGCGCTGGCCACGCGCCAGTTTCGCTGGGAGGGCTTTCGTACCACGGAAGACCTGGCCAATCACCTGGTCGGTGCCGTGCTGATGGGCGTGGGCGGTGTGACGGCGCTGGGCTGCACCTTCGGGCAGGGCTTGAGCGGGCTGTCCAACCTGAGCCTGACCAGCTTTACCGCCGTGGCCGCCATCGCGGCCGGCGCGGTGCTGGCGTTGAAGTACCAGTCATGGCGGCTGGATCGGTCGTCGTGACGTCGTCGCCGACCGTCCGCGAAGTCGATGGAGTCGACGGCGAGCGCCGCTTTGGCGCGCTGGCACGCCTTTACGCAGGCCAAGGGGCTGCGCGCATCCGCGCCGCCCACGTGGCGGTGGTGGGCATCGGTGGCGTCGGTTCATGGGCCGCCGAAGCCCTGGCGCGCAGCGGCGTCGCGCAGATCACGCTGATCGACCTGGACCACGTGGCCGAATCCAACGTCAATCGGCAGATCCATGCGCTCACCGGTACCATCGGCCAGGCCAAGGTGCAGGCCATGCGCGACCGCATCGCGCTCATCAACCCCGCGTGCGCGGTGCATGGGGTCGAGGATTTCGTCGAACCCGCCAATTGGCCCAGCGTGCTGCCCACGCCGGTCGATGCGGTGATCGACGCGTGCGACCAGATGGCGGCCAAGCTGGCCATGGCCGCGTGGGCGCTGCGGGGCGGGCAGCTATTCATCACCGTTGGCGCCGCCGGGGGAAAACGCCATGCCGAACGCGTCGAGATCGCCGACATCGCCGAAGTCACGCACGACCCGCTGATCGCCCAATTGCGCTACCGCCTGCGCCGCCAGCACGGCGCGCCCGCGGGCGGCAAGCGCATCGGCGTGGCGGCGGTGTTCAGCCGCGAAAACGTGGCTCTGCCCGAGGCGTGCGACACGCCGCAAGACCACGACGGCTCGCTGAACTGCCACGGTTATGGATCGCTGGTCACCGTCACCGCCACCTTCGGCCTGTGCGCCGCCGGCTGGGTGCTCGATCAACTGGCCAAGAACGCGGCCAAAAATAGCGCTATAATTTGAGGCTCACCTGATCGCCGGTATATGCTGGCGACGCGGTGTGGGGGTCGTTAGCTCAGTTGGTAGAGCAGCGGACTTTTAATCCGTTGGTCGCAGGTTCGAATCCTGCACGACCCACCAAAAAACACGTGAAAAGCCTGCCACGTTCATCGTGGCGGGCTTTTTTTTGTTGTCATGTTGGGTGCGCCCGGTTCACCCGCCACGCGCGGACGCGACGGCGTGCGGCAGATCCGCGAAGGTTGCGGGGCGGTGCTGCATCAGGGTAAGTCAGGCCCGGCGCGGGGCAGGGCGGCGCCTAAAATCTGTTGCAGTGCAACAGCCCGTACAGGCAGCTCCGTCCATGAGTCGTCCCAAAGCAAGCGAAGCGGCCAGCACGGCTTCCTCGGGCAGCAAGCCCGCGCCGTTGAGGGTGATCAAGAAGTACCCCAACCGGCGCCTGTACGACACCGACACGTCCACCTACATCACGCTGGCGCAGGTGCGCGAACTGGTGATGGCGCACGAAGTTTTTGTCGTGCGCGACGCCAAGACCGGCGAGGACCTGACGCGCAGCATCCTGCTGCAGATCATCCTGGAAGAAGAGGCCAGCGGCGCGCCCATGTTCACCGAGGCGATGCTGGCGCACATCATCCGTTTTTACGGTCATGCCATGCAGGGCTTCATGGGCAGCTATCTCGAAAAGAACATCCAGGCGTTCATCGAAATCCAGGCCAAGCTGGCAGAGCAGTCGCAGGGGCTGACGCCGGAGATGTGGACCCAGTTCATGGGCATGCAGTCGCCGCTGATGCAGGGCATGATGGGCAGCTACCTGGAGCAGAGCAAGACGCTGTTTTTGCAGATGCAGGAGCAGATGACGCGCCAGACCGAGCAGATGCTGGGCGCGTTCGGGATCAAAAGAACCACGCCTTGAGCGGCTGAAATGGCAGGGTGCGCGGCCCACGAAAACGGGGTAAGGCTGCGACAATCGCGCCATGACTGAAATCAACGCGCCCGCGCCGCGCATCGGCTTTGTGAGCCTGGGCTGCCCGAAGGCCCTGACGGATTCGGAACTGATCCTCACGCAGCTTTCGGCCGAGGGCTACGCGACCAGCAAGACCTTCGAAGGCGCCGACCTCGTCATTGTCAACACCTGCGGCTTCATCGACGAGGCGGTGAAGGAAAGCCTGGACACCATCGGCGAGGCCCTGAACCAGAACGGCAAGGTCATCGTCACCGGTTGTTTGGGTGCAAAAACGATAGCAATATCCTCTGATGGGGTAAGCGCTGGCGGCACGCAAGGCGCTGAAAATCTGGTCAAGCACCTGCACCCTTCGGTGCTGGCCGTGACCGGGCCGCACGCCACGCAGGAAGTGATGGACGCGGTGCACCAGCATTGCCCCAAGCCGCACGACCCGTTCATCGACCTGGTGCCTGGCGCGTTCGGCGAAGCGGGCCTGAAGCTGACGCCGCGGCACTACGCCTACCTGAAGATCAGCGAGGGCTGCAACCACCGCTGCACCTTCTGCATCATCCCGTCGATGCGCGGCGACCTGGTCAGCCGCCCGATTGGCGACGTGCTGAAGGAGGCGCGCGCATTGTTCGAAGGCGGCGTGAAAGAGCTGCTGGTGATCAGCCAGGACACGTCGGCCTACGGCGTCGATGTGAAGTACCGCACCGGTTTCTGGGACGGCCGCCCCGTCAGGACGCGCATGCTGGAGCTGGTGCAGGCGCTGGCCGAGCTGGCCGAGCCGCACGGCGCCTGGGTGCGCTTGCATTACGTCTACCCGTACCCATCTGTCGACGAGATCATTCCGCTGATGGCCGAAGGCAAGGTGCTGCCCTATCTGGACGTGCCCTTTCAGCACAGCCACCCGGACGTGCTGCGGCGCATGAAGCGGCCCGCCAGCGGCGAGAAGAACCTGGAGCGCATCGCGCGCTGGCGCGAGATGTGTCCGGAGCTGGTGATCCGTTCCACCTTCATCGCCGGATTCCCTGGCGAGACCGAGGCCGAGTTCGAGCACCTGCTGGACTTTCTGCGCGAAGCCCGCATCGACCGCGCGGGCTGTTTTGCCTACTCCCCGGTCGAAGGCGCCACCGCCAACCAGTTGCCTGGCATGCTGCCCCCTGAATTGCGCGAGGAGCGCCGGGCTCGCTTCATGGCGGTGGCCGAATCGGTATCGACCGCCAAGCTGCGCCAGCGCTTCGGCGCGACCATGCAGGTGCTGGTGGATTCGGCACCCGCCATGGGCCGCAAGGGCGGCGTGGGCCGCAGCTATGCCGATGCGCCCGAAATCGACGGCGTGGTGCACCTGCTGCCGCCCGAGAAGATCAGCAAGACGCTGAAGGTGGGCGACTTCACCCGCGCGCGCATCGTGGGCACGCAAGGGCACGACCTGATCGGCATGCCAGTGTGATGGGGCGGAGCCCATTTTGTGGTGCGCCAGCCACGGGGCGCTGCGTGTGCGGCTGGCGGGGGCCCCAAGTGTTGGCGCCGCGGGTGTTGCTGCGTGGCGACGCGCAAGCCCGCCACGCAGCCAAAAAGAAAGCCGCTCAATGGCGGCTTTTTGCAAGTGCCTTGGCTGAATCAGCCATGGCGTATCAATATGATGGTGCCCAAGAGAGGACTCGAACCTCCACGCCTCTCGGCGCTAGTACCTGAAACTAGTGCGTCTACCAATTCCGCCACCTGGGCATCAGGAAACAAGGATTCTATATCAAAAATTCAGACATTTCCAGCGGCCTGCTGGATGAAATTGAAGGCACGGTGCAAGGCCACCGCGACGGCCACGGTTTCGTGCTGCGCGACGACGGCGAGCCGGACATCTATCTGCCGCCCAACGAGATGCGCGCGGTGTTGCACCGCGACCGCGTCAAGGTGCGTGTGGTGCGGCAGGACCGGCGCGGCCGGCCCGAGGGCCGCGTGCTGGAAATCGTGGAACGCCCGCCGCATCCCATCATCGGGCGGCTGCTCAACGAAGGCGGCATCTGGCTGGTGGCGCCCGAGGACAAGCGCTACGGCCAGGATGTGCTGATTCCCAAGCCGGCCATCGGCGACGCGCGCACGGGGCAGGTGGTGGTGGTCGAACTGACCGAGCCGCCCGCGCTGTACGGCCAACCCGTGGGCCGCGTGAAAGAGGTGCTGGGCGAGATCGACGACCCCGGCATGGAGATCGAGATCGCCGTGCGCAAATACGGCGTGCCGCACCAGTTCTCCGACGCCGCCATTGGCGAGGCGCGCGCGCTGCCCGACACCGTTCAGCCGGCCGACCAGCGCGACCGCGTCGATCTGACCGACGTGCCGCTGTGCACCATTGACGGCGAGGACGCGCGCGACTTCGACGACGCCGTGTACTGCGAGCCTGCCGTGGTCAGCGGGCGCGGCAAGAAGCCCAACGGCTGGCGCCTGCTGGTGGCCATTGCCGACGTCAGCCATTACGTCAAGACCGGGCACCCGCTGGACGTGGACGCCTACGACCGCGCCACCAGCGTGTACTTTCCGCGCCGCGTGATCCCCATGCTGCCCGAAAAGATCAGCAACGGCCTGTGCTCGCTCAACCCCGACGTCGAACGCCTGTGCATGGTGTGCGACATGATGGTGTCGGCCAAGGGCGAGGTGGTGGCCTACCAGTTTTACCCGGCGGTGATGTTCAGCCACGCGCGCTTTACGTACACCGAGGTGGCGGCCATCCTGGCCAACACGCGCGGCCCCGAGGCGGCGCGGCGGCGCGACCAAGTCACCGACCTGCTCAACCTGCACGACGTGTTTCGCGCACTGCTGAAGGCTCGGCAGGCGCGCGGGGCGGTCGACTTCGACACCGTCGAGACGCAGATCGTGTGCGATGAATCGGGCCGCATCGAGAAGATCGTGCCACGCGTGCGCAACGACGCGCACCGGCTCATCGAGGAATGCATGCTGGCCGCCAACGTCTGCAGCGCCGACTTCATCGGCGGTAGCAAGCACGCGGGGCTGTTTCGCGTGCACGAAGGCCCCACGCCCGAGAAGCAGGACACCCTGCGTGCCTACCTGAAGGCGCTGGGGCTGGGCCTGTCGATCAGCGACACGCCGCACCCGTCGGAGTTCCAGCGCATCGCCGAAGCCACCAAGGACCGCCCCGACGCCGCGCAAATCCACATGATGCTGCTGCGCTCGATGAGCCAGGCCATCTACACGCCCGTCAATAGCGGGCACTTCGGCCTGGCGTACGAGGCCTACACGCACTTCACCAGCCCGATTCGCCGCTACCCCGACCTGCTGGTGCACCGCGTCATCAAGGCCATCCTGGCCGAGCGCAAGTACCAGTTGCCGGCGCTGCCCACACCCGGCGAGGCGCACGAAAAGCTGCGTGCGCGCTTGCAAAAAAATAGCGCCGCGCGCAAGACCGATGCGCCGCCGCAGGTCAAAAGGCAGTCGCCCGAGATGCTGGCCTGGGAAGCCGCCGGCCTGCACTGCAGCGCCAACGAGCGCCGCGCCGACGAAGCCAGCCGCGACGTCGAGGCGTGGCTCAAGTGCAAGTACATGAAGGAGCACCTGGGCGAGGAGTTCGGCGGCACCGTCAGCGCGGCCACCAGCTTCGGCCTGTTCGTGACACTGAACGACCTGTACGTCGAAGGCCTGGTGCACATCACCGAACTGGGCGGCGAATACTTCCGCTTCGACGAGGTGCGGCAGGAACTGCGCGGCGAACGCACCGGCATCCGCTATGTGCTGGGCACCAAGGTGCGCGTGCAGGTCAGCCGCGTCGATCTGGACGGCCGGCGCATCGACTTTCGCCTGGTGCGCGAAGGCGACGAGCTGGTGTCCCGCGCCCTGCGTGACAAGGGCGTGCCCGCCGGCGAACGCGGCCAGCCGGCCCGCAAGTCCGCCAAGCGCAGCGCGCGCCAGCAGCGCGACACCGACCGCGGCAGCGCGCGGGCGTCGCCCATGCAGGCGCTGAAATCCGCGGTCAAGAAGGCTACGGCCAAGGCCGGGAAAAACGGCAAGCCGCGCAAGAGTCGGCGCTAGTTGCTATCAATAAAATAGCATTTGATCCTTTATTCGCCGGCGTCAACGCATGTTTTGATTGGAGAAAGCCGTGAACCGCACCCCCCGCACCGCCATCGTCACCGGCGCTGGCACCGGCATCGGCCGCGCTGCGGCACTGGCCCTGTTGGCCGACGGCTGGCAGGTGGCGCTGGCCGGGCGCCGCGCCGAGCCGCTGCAGCAGGTGGCCGCCGAATCGGGCGCCGGCGCGCGCGCGCTGTGCGTGCCCACCGACGTGTGCGAGCCGCTGGCCGTGCAGGCGCTTTTCGACCGTACCGTGGCCACCTTCGGCCGCGTCGACCTGCTGTTCAACAACGCCGGCATGGGCGCGCCCGCCGTGCCGCTGGACGAACTGACGCCCGAGCAATGGCGCAACGTGGTCGACGTCAACCTGACCGGCATGTTCTGGTGCATGCAGTCGGCCTTCCGCGCCATGAAGGCGCAGTCGCCGCAGGGCGGCCGCATCATCAACAACGGCAGCATCTCGGCGCATGCGCCGCGGCCCCTCAGCATCGCCTACACGGCCACCAAGCACGCCGTCACCGGGCTGACCAAGACCGCGGCGCTGGACGGACGCGCGCACGACATCGCCGTCGGCCAGATCGACATTGGCAATGCCGCCACCGACATGACCACGCGCATGGCCGCCGGCATCCTGCAGCCCAACGGCCAGTTGATGGAAGAACCCCGCATGGACGTCGCCGTGGTCGGCCAGTCCGTGCTGTACATGGCCAACCTGCCGCTGTCGGCCAACGTGCTGTTCCACACGGTGATGGCCACCAAGATGCCGTTCGTCGGGCGCGGCTGAGGGTGGGGAGCGGCCGCGCGGTCCGCGCTGGCTTGTGACATTGAAACTGGCCCGCACGACGGGCCGGTTGGTCTTATTGAGTGCAGTCAGGCCGTCAACCGCCGCGCCAGCGCGCTGGCGGTGAGCGCACGGCCCGCAGGCCAGCCGTCGGCGATTAGTCCGTGGTGGTAGACGGCCGCGCAGGCGGCGTCGAACGGCGACATTCCGCCCGCCATGCGCGCGCCGATCAGGCCTGCCAGCACGTCGCCCGAGCCGGGCGTGGCCAGGCGGGCGTTGCCGGTGGCGTTGATGCGCGGCAACTCGTCGGGCGCGGCAATGACGCTGCCGGAGCCTTTGAGAACCGTGACGCAGGCAAAGCGCGTGGCAAGCGACTGGGCGGCGCGCAGGCGGTCGGCCTGCACGTGGCGTGTGTCGGTGGCCAGCAGGCGCGCGGCTTCCAGCGGGTGCGGGGTCAGCACGGTGGCCTGGCCGCGCGCCGCTCGCGCGGTGAGCGCGGCTTGCAGCGCCGTGTCCTGCGCGATGGCGTTGAGCGCGTCGGCGTCCAGCACCAGGCGCGCGGCCGCCTGCAGCACGGCGGGCAGCGCATCGCGCACGGCATCGCCGCCGCCGCAGCCGCACACCACGGTCATCGCGTTCAATGGCAATTCATCGGGGCGGCGGAACATCAGCTCAGCTTGCGAAACGTCGAGCGTCGGGCCGCCGTCGCCCAGCAGCCCGACGTACACCCGCCCCGCGCCGCCGTGCAACGCGGCGCTGGCGGCCAGCAGGGCGGCGCCGGCCATGGAGGCGCCACGCGATGCGTCGCTGACGCCGCCGATCACGGCCACGTCGCCAAAGCTGCCCTTGTGGCTGGCGTGCGGGCGCGGTGACGCGGCGGGCGCGCCGCACAGCATGGCGGTGGGCGGCACGCCGTCGTCGCTGTGCACGCCGAGGTCGTCGAACCAGAGCGTGCCGCAGGCATCGCGCCCCTGGCCGGTGAACAGGCCCGGCTTGACGGTGAGCAGGGTCAACGTGTGGCGTTCGGGGGCTGGCGAGTGAGCGTTAAATATGGCTTCTGCGCTGTCTGGATCAGCGTTGTTTGCTATCAAAAGTGTATCTGCCGGGCGCTGCCATGCGCCCGTGTCGGCGTCCAGTCCGGTTGGCACGTCGACCGCCAGCAGGGCCGCTGGACCCTGATCCATGCGCAGCAGCCATTGGGCCATGCGGCCTTCGGGCGCGCGGGTAGCGCCAATGCCCAGCAGGGCGTCGATGCACAGGTCTTGCGGCCCCAGGTCGCGCGGCGGCTCGTGGGCAAAGGGCACGCCTGCAGCGCGCGCCCGTTCGAGCGAGGCGCGCGCGTCATCCGGCAGGGGGGCTTCGTTGCCCAGCCAGGTCACGATGGGGTGGCCGCCCCAGCGCTTCAGGTGCATGGCGGCCTCGAAGCCGTCGCCGCCGTTGTTGCCGGGCCCGCAGGCCACCCACACGGTGCGCGCGTGGGGCCGGATCGCCAGCGCCAGCCGCGCCACGGCCAGCCCAGCGCGCTGCATCAGCGTGTGCGGCGGCAAGGTGGCTGCGGCGGCCTGCTCCAGGCGACGTGTGGCGGCCACGTCGAACAGCGGGGCCGGGTGGTCGAGGCGCAGCAGGCGGGGCATCCGAGTCATTATGCGGGCCGGCGCCGCGCGCTAGGTGCGCCGGGCGCGCTGGCGTCAGCGTCGGGCGGCCCAGCGCTGGGCGCCCAGCCCCTCGACGTCGATCTCGGGCGACCGGCCGGCCATCTGGTCGGCCAGCACGCGCGCGCTGCCGCAGGCCAGCGCCCAGCCGCTGGAGCCGTGGCCCAGGTTGAGCCACAGGCCAGGGATGCCGCTGGCGCCGATGACCGGCGGGCCGTCGGGCAGCATGGGGCGGGCGCCTTTCCACACCTGCACGCCGCTGGACAGCCGCGCCGCGCCCGGAAACCAGTCGGCCAGCACCTTGTACAGCGTCTGGATGGCGTCGTCGTTCAGCTCGTCGGCGCGCCCGCCGATTTCGGCCGAGCCTGCCACGCGCACACGCTGGCCCATGCGGGTGATGGCGACCTTGTAGCGCTCGTCCATCACGCCGCTGCGCGGGGCGTACAGCGGCTCGGGGATGTGGGCGCTGATCGAATAGCCATACACCGGCCGCAGCGGCAGGCGCACGCCCAGCGGACGCAGCAGCGCGGCAGACTGCACGCCGGCGCACAGCACGATGGCGTCGAAGGCGCGCGGCGCGGCATCGTTTGCTATATAAAGCGTAGCTGACTGCCCTTGGTCTATGCGCGTCACGGCTGTGTTGAATACGAAGCGCGCGCCCAGCTGCTCGGCCGCGTCGCGCAGGATGACGGCGAACTGGCGGCAGTTGCCGACTTCGTCCTGCGGCAGGTGGATGGCGCCGGCCAGCGGCGTGTGGGGGTGCAGCGCCGGCTCGATCTGGCGCGCCTCGTCGGCGTTGATCTCGTGAAACGGCACGCCCAGCTCGCGCAGCAGCGCCAGACCCGGCTGCACCATGCGCTGGTCGCGCTCGCCGCGCAGCAGCACCAGGTAGCCGCTGGCGCGGTCGTAGTCGTAGGCCATGCGCGCGGCCACTTCGTGCAGCCGCTGGCGGCTGTAGAACGCCAGGCGCTGCATGCGGGCGCGGTTGCTGGCGTAGCTGTCGGCGTTGCAGGCGCGCAGCCACTGGCGCATCCAGGCGACGTCGGCCAGCGCCAGCGGGCGCTGCACGCGCATTGGCGCATGCCGGGCCAGCAGGTGGCGCAGCACCTTGGCCGGCATGCCGGGGGCTGCCCAAGGGGTGACGTAGCCCGGTGCCACCACGCCGGCGTTGGCAAAGCTGGCGCCCTCGGCCACGCTGGCGTGGCGCTCGAACACGGTGACCTGATGGCCGTCGGCCGCCAGTTCGTAGGCCGTGGTCACGCCGATGATGCCGGCGCCGAGGATGGCGATGTTCATGGACTGCGGGGGGAGGAAGGAGCGCGGCGGATTCTACGTGGGTGGCCAGCCTGCCGCGGTTGCCGGAAGGCCGTCGGCGCGGGGCGGACTGCTATAATCCCATGGTTCTGCGTTGCTTGCCTGCCTGCCTGCTGTGGGCAGTGCGCCGCAGGGCAAATCGCAAACCAGCCCCCACGAGGTGTCGCCGCAGGCCCTGGCAACAGGCGTTTTGTGTGTCGATTGAGCGGGCTGGCTTTCAGACCCAACCTTGAGAAGGTAATTCCCATGTCCGTGACCATGCGTCAAATGCTGGAAGCCGGTGTCCACTTCGGCCACCAAACGCGCTTCTGGAACCCCAAGATGGCCCCCTATATCTTCGGCCATCGCAACAAGATCCACATCATCAACCTGGAAAAATCGCTGCCGATGTTCCAGGACGCGCAGAAGTTCGCCAAGCAACTGGCGAGCAACCGCGGCACCATCCTGTTCGTGGGCACCAAGCGTCAGGCGCGCGAGATCGTGGCCGAAGAGGCCCGCCGCGCCGGCATGCCCTACGTCGAGACGCGCTGGCTCGGTGGCATGCTGACCAACTTCAAGACCGTCAAGACCTCGCTCAAGCGCCTGAAGGACATGAAGGCCCAGCAGGAAGCCGGCCTGGACAGCATGAGCAAGAAAGAGCAGCTCATGTTCTCGCGCGAGATGGAAAAGCTCGAAAAGGACATCGGCGGCATCCAGGACATGGGTGCGCTGCCGGATGCCATCTTCATCATTGACGTCGGCTACCACAAGATCGCCGTGTCCGAAGCCAAGAAGCTGGGCATTCCGCTGATCGGCGTGGTCGATTCCAACCACAACCCCGACGGCATCGACTACGTCATCCCCGGCAACGACGACTCGGCCAAGGCCGTGACGCTGTACGCCCGCGGCATGGCCGACGCCGTGCTGGAAGGCAAGGCCAACGCCGTCAACGACGTGATCAAGGCCGTGCAGGCCGAAGGCACCGACGAGTTCGTCGAAGTCGAGGACGCCAGCGCCGCCTGACCCGGCTCACAGCCGCCTGACCGCGGCTGACGGCAAAGGGGGCGTCATGGCCCCTTTTTAATGTCCTGTTTTTTTGCTGGAGCGGCTCGTGCGATCCGCTCCGCTTTCACCCACATCACCGGAGTAAACACATGGCAGCAATCACCGCAAGCATGGTCGCCGAACTGCGCGCCAAGACCGACGCACCCATGATGGAGTGCAAGAAGGCACTGACCGAGGCCGACGGCGACATGGCCAAGGCCGAAGAAATCCTGCGCGTCAAGCTGGGCACCAAGGCCGGCAAGGCCGCCAGCCGCGTGACGGCCGAAGGCGTGATCGCCGCCCATGTGGCCGGCGACGTGGGCGCCATGATCGAAGTCAACTGCGAAACCGACTTCGTGACCAAGAACGACATGTTCCTGAACATGGCCGCCGCTGCCGCCAAGCTGGTGGCCGAGCAGAACCCGGCCGACGTCGCCGCCCTGGGCGCGCTGGCGTACAGCCAGGACGGCTACGGCCCCACGCTGGAAGACGTGCGCGTCGGCCTGATCGGCAAGATTGGCGAGAACATGAGCTTCCGCCGCTTCGTGCGCAAGGCCGGCAAGGTGGCCAGCTACGTGCACGGCACGCGCATTGGCGTGCTGGTCGAGTATTCGGGTGACGAAGTGGCCGCCAAGGACGTGGCCATGCACGTGGCCGCCATGAAGCCCGTGGCCCTGGCGAGCAGCGACGTGCCGGCCGAACTGATCGAGCGCGAGCGCAGCGTCGCCGCCGCCAAGGCGCAGGAATCCGGCAAGCCGGCCGACATCGCCGCCAAGATGGTCGAAGGCTCGGTGCAGAAGTACCTGAAGGAAGTGTCGCTGTTCAACCAGCCCTTCGTGAAGAACGACAAGCAGACCGTCGAGCAGATGCTGAAGGAAAAAGGCACGCAGGTCAGCGGCTTTACCTTGTACGTGGTGGGCGAGGGCATCGAGAAGAAGCAGGATGACTTCGCCGCCGAGGTGGCTGCGCAGGTTGCTGCAGCGAGCAAGGCCTGACATCCCCCTGAGCGGCTGACGCCGCTTCCCCCTTCTCTCTTCGGGAAGGGGGATAACGCCGGTGCCTGGTGCAAGCCCGTGCACGGCGTTCGCTGGCCTGACCGATCACGCGGTCATTGGCGCCACGCACCCTGTAGACTCTTGCCCGCCCCCTTTCGGAATCACTGCCGATGACCAAAGCCAAACCTGCCTACAAGCGCATCCTGCTCAAGCTGTCCGGCGAAGCCTTGATGGGCGACGACGCCTTCGGTATCAACCGCGCCACCATCGAACGCATGGTGGGCGAGATCGCTGAAGTGACACGCATGGGCGTGCAGGTGGCGGTGGTGATTGGCGGCGGCAACATCTTTCGCGGCGTGGCGGGCGGATCGGCCGGCATGGACCGCGCCACCGCCGACTACATGGGCATGCTGGCCACGGTGATGAACGCGCTGGCGCTGGCCGATGCCATGAACCACCAGGGCCTGACGGCGCGCGTGATGAGCGCCATTGCCATCGAGCAGGTGGTCGAGCCCTACGTGCGCCCCAAGGCGCTGCAGTACCTCGAAGAAGGCAAGGTCGTCGTGTTTGCCGCCGGCACCGGCAACCCGTTCTTCACCACCGACACCGCGGCCGCCTTGCGCGGGGCTGAAATTGGCGCCGAACTGGTGCTGAAGGCCACCAAGGTGGACGGCGTGTACACCGCCGACCCCAAGAAAGACCCCAAGGCCACGCGCTACACCCGTCTGACCTTCGACGAAGCCATGACGCGCAACCTGGGCATCATGGACGCCACCGCCTTCGCCCTGTGCCGCGACCAGAAGCTGCCGATCAAGGTGTTCTCGATCTTCAAGCCCGGCGCGCTCAAGAGCGTGGTGCAGGGCGGCGACGAGGGCACGCTGGTGCATGTCTGACCAAGGAGTGATGCCATGACGATTGCCGACATCAAGAAGAACGCCCAGGCCAAGATGGACCAGTCCATCGCTGCGTTCAAACACAACCTGACCAAGATTCGCACCGGCCGCGCCAGCCCGGCGTTGCTGGACACCATCCACGTCGAGTACTACGGCAACCATGTGCCGCTGTCGCAGGTGGCCAACGTGTCGCTGCTGGACGCCCGCACCATCAGCGTGCAGCCGTGGGAAAAGGGCATGGGCGCCAAGATCGAGAAGGCCATTCGCGAAAGCGACCTGGGCCTGAACCCCGCCAGCATGGGCGATCTGATCCGCGTGCCGATGCCGCCCATGAGCGAAGAGCGCCGCAAGGAGATGACCAAGATCGTGCGCGCCGAGGGCGAAAACGCCAAGATCGCCATCCGCAACCTGCGCCGCGACGCCAACGAAGCGGTCAAGAAGCTGGTGAAGGACAAGGAAGCGACCGAGGACGACCAGAAGCGCACCGAAGCCGAAGTCCAGAAGGCCACCGACAAGCACATCGCCGAGATCGATGCGCTGGTGGTGGGCAAGGAAAAGGACATCATGGAGGTATGACCCCCCTGAGCCGCCTGCGGCGTCATCCCCCAAGGGGACAACGCTGGCGCTCGGGGAGACCCCGAGCGCGGCGTTCGCGCATGGCCTGCTCCGCGGCCTTTCGTTTTTCTTGGTCGGGCTGGGTCAGTGCAGTCGGGTTTTGCTCCCTCTCTCGCTGGCGGGAGAGGGTTGGGGTGAGGGGAAGTGGTCGCCAGGCTGATCACTATAAAAATAGTAGCTGCTTGCGTATGATGGACAAGCGCTGAGCGCCAATTTCTTTCATATTCCGTTGATGACATCGCCGTCCGCCGCCATGCCGCATCACATTGCCATCGTCATGGATGGCAATGGGCGTTGGGCCAAGCGTCGGCTGATGCCGCGCATTGCGGGGCATCGCCAGGGCGTGGAGTCGCTGCGGCGCTGCATTCGCGCCTGCGCCGAGCGCGGGGTGGGGGTGCTGACGGTGTTTGCGTTCTCCTCGGAAAACTGGAACCGGCCCGAGGAAGAGGTCAGTGGCCTGATGGAACTGATGGGCAAGGCGCTGACGCGCGAGGTGCCGGAGTTGCGCAAGGGCGGCATCCGCCTGCATTTCGTGGGCGATCGCGGCGGGCTGTCCGAGCGCATGCAGCGCGGCCTGGCGAAGGCCGAGGCCGATACCGCCGACAATGGGCGCATGGTGCTCAATGTGTGCTTCAACTACGGCGGTCGCTGGGACATCGCGCAGGCCGCGTCGCGCCTGGCCGCGCGCGGCGAACCCGTCACTGAAGCCGCGCTCGACCGCGCGATGGCGCTGGCGCACGTGGCCGACCCGGACTTGCTGATCCGCACCGGCGGCGAGCAGCGCATCAGCAACTTCCTGCTGTGGCAATGCGCCTACAGCGAACTGTATTTCAGCGACCGGCTCTGGCCCGACTTCGACGAAGCCGCGCTGGACGAGGCGCTGGCCGCGTATGCGGCGCGCGAGCGGCGCTTCGGGCAGACCTCCGAGCAGGTCGCGCGCGTCGCCGCGGGCTGAAAGGGCGCCCTCCGTGCTGCTGCCACGCGTCATCACGGCCCTGGTGCTGCTGGCCATTCTGCTGCCGGCGCTGTTCGCCGCGTCGCCCACTCCTTTCATTGCGCTGTCGCTGGTGCTGATCGCCGCGGCGGCCTGGGAATGGGCGCGGCTCAACCAGGTGCGCGGCGCGGGCGCACTGGCCACCGGCGCGCTGTGTGCCGTGCTGTGCGCGGGCCTGTGGTGGGGCGGTGCGGTGGACCGCCACTTGCCGTGGCTGTGGGCCGGGGCCGCGTTGCTGTGGGTGCTGGGCGGCGGCTGGCTGTTGGCGCGCGGGGTGGCCGGCTGGCCCCAGGTGCCCCGTGCCCTGCGCTGGGCCGGCGGCGTGCTGGCACTGGCGATGGCCTGGCTGGCGATGGCGCAGGCGCGGCGCATCGGTGTCAATTTTCTGCTGTCGGTGCTGGTGCTGGTGTGGGCGGCCGACGTGTTTGCCTATTTCTTTGGCCGCGCGCTGGGCGGCAGGCTGACGGGCGGCCGCAAGCTGGCGCCGGCCATCAGCCCCGGCAAGAGCTGGGAAGGCGTGTGGGGCGGCATGCTGGGCGTGCTGCTGGTCGGCATTGCATGGGTATGGGCTGACGGCGCTTACCAGACGGGCGCTGTCAGCCTGTACACCCGGCTGTATCAGTCCAGCGCGCTGCTGCTGGTGCTGGGCGGTCTGTTCCTGGCGGCGATGAGCGTGGTGGGCGACTTGATCGAATCGCTGGTCAAGCGCAGTGCGGGCATGAAGGATTCCAGTCGTCTTCTGCCGGGGCATGGCGGCGTGCTCGACCGCATCGACGCGCTGCTGCCCACGCTGCCGCTGGCCATGCTGCTGGTGTCGTTGAAGGACGCCCTGTGAGCCGGCTGCGCGTGGCGGTGCTCGGCTCCACCGGGTCGATCGGCACCAACACCCTCGACGTGATCGCGCGGCATCCGGACCGCTTCGAAGTGGTGGCGCTGGCCGCCGCCACCCAGGTCGACCTGATGCTGGCGCAGTGCGCGCGCTTCAAGCCGCGCGTGGCCGTGATGGCCAGCGCGCCGCACGCGCTCGAACTGGACCGAAAAATCAAGCTGGAAGGCCTGCCGACGCACGTCGATATTGCGCCTGATGCTATTGAAAGAGTAGCGTCTTGCGATGACGTGGATGCCGTGATGGCCGCCATTGTCGGCGCCGCCGGCCTGGCGCCGTGCCTGGCCGCAGCACGCGCGGGCAAGCGCCTGCTGCTGGCCAACAAGGAGGCGCTGGTCGTCGGCGGCGACGTGTTCATGCGCGCGGTGGCCGAAGGCGGGGCGACGCTGCTGCCCATCGACAGCGAGCACTCCGCCATCTTCCAGTCCCTGCCCGACGACCCGGCCACCTGGGCGCAGCGCATCGACCGCATCATCCTCACCGCGTCGGGCGGCCCGTTTCGTACCCGCGCGCCGTCCAGCCTGCGCGACGTGACGCCCAGCCAGGCCTGCGCGCACCCCAACTGGGTGATGGGCCGCAAGATCTCGGTCGATTCGGCCACCATGATGAACAAGGCGCTGGAGGTCATCGAGGCGCGTTACCTGTTCGGCGTGTCGCCCGACCAGCTTGACGTGGTGATCCACCCGCAAAGCGTCATCCATTCGATGGTGCAGTACAAGGACACCTCGGTCGTCGCCCAACTGGGCACGCCCGACATGCGCGTGCCCATCGCGTACGGGCTGTCGTGGCCCGACCGCATCGAATCCGGCGCCCAGGCGCTCGATTTCCGCGGCCTGCAGAACCTGACGTTTGAAGCCATCGACAGCGAAGACCATCGCCAGCGCTACCCCGGCCTGGCGCTGGCCTGGGAAGCGCTGCGGGCTGCGCCGGGCACCTGCGCGGTGCTGAACGCCGCCAACGAAGTGGCCGTGGCGGCCTTTCTGGACGGCGCAATTCGCTTTGACCAAATCCACGCCGTCAACCGTGCCACGGTGGACGACGTGGCGCCGCGCGCCCCCGACGGGCTGGCCGCGCTGCTCGATCTCGACGCACGCGCGCGCGCCGCCGCCACGGTGCACGTGCGCCGGTTTGGCGGCTGAACGGCCATTGGCGCTGGCGCGAGCGACACCGGGGACAATAAACGCATGTTGCTGACCTTGATCGCATTCGTCGTCGCGCTGGGGCTGCTGATCGCCATACACGAATGGGGCCACTACCGCATGGCGGTGGCCTGCGGCGTCAAGGTGCTGCGCTTTTCGGTCGGCTTCGGCAAGACCATTGCGCGCTTCAAGCCCAAGTACCAGCGCCCGGGCCAGGACACCGAGTTCGTCATCGGCATGCTGCCCCTGGGCGGCTACGTGAAGATGCTGGACGAGCGCGAGGCGCCCGTGGACGAGAGCGAGCGCCACCTGGCCTTTAATACCCAGCCGCTGAAGTCGCGCGCGCTCATCGTCGCCGCCGGGCCTGCGGCCAACCTGGTGCTGGCCGTGCTGCTGTACGCGCTGGTCAACTGGATCGGCGTGGACGAGCCGCGCGCCATCCTGTCGCCGCCGGTGGCCGGCTCGCTGGCCGCCAAGGCCGGCCTGCAGGGCGGCGACGTGGTGAGGCGCGCCGCGCCGGCGGGCGACGAACTGGAGCCGGTGGCGTCGTTCGACTCTCTGCGCTGGATGCTGACGCGCGGTGCGCTCGATGGGCAGGATCTGCTGATCGAGGTGGCGCGTGCCGACGGCCGTTCGCGCGAGGTCATGCTGCCGCTGTCCTCGCTGACCTCGCGCGATCCCGACGCGCGCCTGTTTCGCGCCATCGGCATCGTCGCGCCGCTCAGTCGGCCGGTGCTGGGCGACGTCGTGGCCGGCGGCGCGGCCGCGCGGGCCGGCCTGCGCCAGGGCGACGTGGTGCAGCGCATGGGCGACACCGCCATTGTTGACGGCCAGCAGCTGCGCGAGCTGATCCGCGCCAGCGGGCAGTCGGGCCGCGCCGCCGCCGCCGAATGGCAGGTCGAGCGCGCCGGCCGGCTGCTGAGCCTGACCGTGCAGCCCGACGTACAGCACGACAAGGGCCAGCCCGTCGGTCGCATTGGCGCCTACGTTGGCGCCATGCCCGAGATGGTGACCGTGCGCCAGGGGCCGCTGGACGGCCTGTGGAGCGGCGCCGTCCGGGTGTGGGAAGTGTCCACGCTGTCGCTCAAGCTGCTGGGTCGCATGCTGATGGGCGAGCTGTCGCTGAAGAACCTGAGCGGGCCGATCGCCATTGCCGACTACGCGGGCAAGTCGGCCAGCCAGGGGCTGACGTATTACCTGGCCTTCCTGGCGTTCATCAGCGTGAGCCTGGGCGTGCTCAACCTGCTGCCCGTGCCCGTCCTCGACGGAGGACACCTGATGTATTATCTTTGGGAGGCGGTGACGGGGCGGCCCGTCTCCGGCGTGTGGCTGGAGCGGCTCCAATACGTGGGCATGTCGGTGCTGCTGGCCATGATGGCCATCGCGATGGTCAACGACATCGCGGGCCGGCTGGGCTGATCGACAGGGACTCCTCCTTGGCCCCGGGTGGCCACCGTTCTTCCAAAGCATTCATGAAATCCATCGCACAACGTTTCCGTCTGCGGTCCGCGGTTCTACTGGTGGCCACGGCTTTCGCGGCCCAGGTGGCCTGGGCGGTCGACCCCTTCACCGTGCGCGACATCCGGGTTGAGGGCCTGCAGCGCGTCGAACCCGGCACCGTGTTCGCGTCGCTGCCGGTGCGCGTGGGCGAAACCTACAACGACGAAAAGGGCGCGGCGGCCATTCGTTCGCTGTTCGGCCTGGGCCTGTTCAACGACGTTCGCCTTGAAGTGCAGGGCGACGTGCTGGTCGTCATCGTGCAGGAGCGGCCCACGGTGGCGGCTGTCGAATTTGCCGGCAACAAGGAATTCACCAACGAAGTGCTGCAGGGTGTGCTGCGCGATGCCGGTCTGGCCGCCGGCCGGCCCTACGACCGCGCTTTGGCCGACCGTGCCGAGCAGGAACTCAAGCGCCAGTACATCAACCGCAGCCTGTACGGCGCCGAGGTGGTGACCACCGTCACACCGTCCGAGCGCAACCAGGTCCGCCTGACCTTCAACATCACCGAAGGCCGCGCCGCGCGCATCAAGGACATCGAGATCATCGGCAACCGCTCCTTCAGCGACAGCCGCCTGAAGGACCTGTTCGACCTGGACACGGGTGGCTGGCTGGCGTGGTACACCAAGAGCGACCAGTATTCGCGCGCCAAGCTCAACGCCGACCTGGAGGCGTTGCGCTCGTTCTACCTGGCGCGCGGCTATCTCGACTTCAAGATCGACTCCACGCAAGTGGCCATGGCGCCCGACAAGGAATCGATCGGCATCACCGTCAACATCACCGAGGGCGAGCGCTTCGTCGTCTCCGGCGTGTCGCTGGACGGCAACTACCTGCAAAAGGACGACGAATTCAAGTCGCTCGTCAAGATCAAGCCCGGCCAGGCCTACAACGCCGACGACGTGGCCGCCACCAGCAAGGCCTTCACCGAACATTTCGGCAACTACGGCTACGCCTTCGCCCAGGTCGAAGCGGTGCCCGAAGTCGACCGCGTCAACAACCGCGTGGGCATCACGCTGCGCGCCGAGCCCTCGCGCCGCGCCTACGTGCGACGCATCAATATCCACGGCAACGCGCGCACGCGCGACGAGGTCATCCGGCGCGAATTCCGCCAGTACGAATCGAGCTGGTACGACGCCGAGAAAATCCGCCTGTCGCGCGACCGCGTCGACCGCCTGGGCTACTTCACCGAGCTGTCCGTCAGCACGGCCGACGTGCCGGGCGCGCCCGACCAGGTTGACCTGAACGTCGAGGTCAAGGAAAAGCCCACCGGCAGCGTCAGCGTTGGCGCTGGCTATTCGACGGCCGAGAAGCTGGCCTTCACCTTCGGCCTGTCGCAGGAAAACGTGTTCGGCTCCGGCAACAAGCTCGACCTGCAGCTCAACACCGGCAAGTACAACCGCACCGTCGTCGTCAGCGCGACCGATCCGTACTTCACCACCAACGGCATCTCGCGCAAGCTGGACGTGTATTACCGCACCCAGAAGCCGTACCAGGACCAGGGCGGCAACTACACGCTCATCACCATGGGCGTGGGCCTGAAGTTCGGCGTGCCGGTGACGGAGCTCGATACCGTGTACCTGGGCATGAACGCCGAGCGCACGCGCATCAAGCCGGGCACCAATATCCCGGCCGCCTACCTCGACTACGCCGAGCGCTTTGGCTACACCAGCTCGGCCTTTCCGTTCACGCTGGGCTGGTCGCGCGATTCGCGCGACAGCGCGCTGGCGCCCAACTCGGGTCGCTACCAGCGCCTGCTGGGCGAACTGGGCCTGTTCGGCGATGCGCGCTACGTCAAGGCCAACTACCAGTACCAGCAATACATTCCGCTGTCCAAGCAGTACACGCTGGCGTTTAATGGCGAAGTGGGCTGGGGCAAGGGCCTGGGCGGGCGGCCGTTCCCGGTGTTCAAGAACTTCTACGCCGGTGGCCTGGGCTCGGTGCGTGGCTACGAGCAGTCCACCCTCGGTCCGCGCGACGTCACCGGCGCCTTCATCGGTGGCACGCGCAAGTTCGTGCTCAACACCGAATTCATCACCCCCTTCCCCGGTGCCGGCAACGACCGCACGCTGCGCCTGTTCGGCTTTGTCGACGCGGGCGCGCTGTATGGCGATAACGACAAGATCAGCGCCGATGCGCTGCGTTATTCCACCGGCGTCGGCCTGAGCTGGATTTCGCCCCTGGGGCCGCTGCGCTTTGCCTTCGCCGCGCCCCTGCGCAAGAGGCCCGGCGATAGAATCCAGCGTTTGCAATTCCAGATCGGAACCTCGTTTTGAAGCAGCTTTTCTCTCGCAGTCTGATGGTGGTGGCCCTGTGTGGCGCCGCGGCCGCCGCGCCTTGGGCCCAGGCCCAGGACGGCACCCGGATCGGCTTTGTCAACACCGACCGCATGTTGCGCGAGGCCACGCCCGCCAAGGCGGCCCAGACCAAGCTGGAGCAGGAGTTTTCGCGCCGCGAAAAAGAGATCGACGACGCCGGCGCGGCACTGAAAACGGCGTCCGAGCGCTTCGAGCGCGAAGCGCCCACCATGGGCGACACGCAGCGCAATTCGCGCCAGCGCCAGCTGATGGAACAGGACCGCGACTTCCAGCGCCGCCGCCGCGAGTTTCAGGAAGACCTGAACGCGCGCAAGCAGGAAGAGCTGCAGCACATCCTCGACCGCGCCAACCGCGTGGTCAAGCAGGTGGCCGAGGCCGAGAAGTACGACGTCATCCTGCAGGAAGCCGTGTACGTCAACCCGCGGCTCGACATCACCGACAAGGTCATCAAGGCGCTGAACAGCGGCAAGTGACCGCTGCCCCGCCGGCTGCGCCAGCGGCCGATGGTGTCCCCCGTTATCCTTGCCTGCCATGACATTGCGAACCGGCGCCATCGTCCAGGCCCTGGGCGGTCAGCTGTTCGGCGACCCCGACCGGGTCATCGCCCGCCTGGCGCCGCTCGACAGCGCCCAGCCCACTGAACTGAGCTTTCTCGTCAACCCGCGGCTGGCGCACCTGCTGTCGGCCACCCAGGCGGGTTGCGTCATCGTCGGCCCCGCCACGGCCGATGCCGCGCGCACGCGCGCCCACGGCGGCGGTGACTGCATCGTCGCCGACGACCCGCACCTGTATTTCGCGCGCCTCACGCAACTGTGGAAGCGCCTGCACGGCGGTGCGCCCCGGCCGGGCATTCACCCGAGCGCCATCGTCGAGGAGGGCGCCTTCGTCGACCCCACCGCCAGCGTGGGCGCGCAGTGCTTCGTCGGGCGCGGCGCGCGCATTGGCGCGGGCAGCGTGCTGAAGCCCCGCGTCACCGTGGGCGAAGACTGCGTGCTGGGCGCGCGCTGCATCGTGCAGAGCGGCGCGGTGATCGGCGGCGACGGCTTCGGCTTTGCGCCGCGCGACGGCGGCTGGGAAAAGATTGAGCAGCTGGGCGCCGTGCGCATCGGCGACGACGTGGAAATCGGCGCCAACACCTGTATCGACCGCGGCGCGCTCGACGACACCGTGATCGAGGATGGCGTCAAGCTCGACAACCTGATCCAGATCGGCCACAACTGCCACATCGGCAAGCACACCGCCATGGCCGGCTGCGTGGGCGTGGCGGGCAGCGCCCGCATCGGCGCCCACTGCACCGTGGGCGGCGCGGGCATGATCCTGGGCCACCTGACGATTGCCGACCACGTGCACATCTCGTCGGCGTCGATCGTCACGCGCTCCATCCTCAAGCCGGGGCACTACACTGGCTTCTACCCCATCGCCGAAAACGCCGAATGGGAAAAGAACGCGGCCACGCTCAAGCAGATCCATCGCCTGCGCGAGCGTGTGCGGCGGCTGGAAGGCGGGCTGGCCGACCGCCCCGACGAGTCATAGAATAGGCTGCCTGCGCCCGCCCCATGCGTGCGGACAGCTATTAAAACAGAAGCATTCGCCATGATGGACATTCACCGCATCCTGACCAAGCTGCCGCACCGCTATCCCTTCCTGCTGGTCGATCGCGTGCTCGACATCGACCTTGAGGCCAAGACGATTCGGGCGCTGAAGAACGTCACCGTGAACGAGCCGTTCTTTACCGGCCACTTTCCCAACCGGCCGGTCATGCCGGGCGTGCTGATGCTGGAGGCCATGGCCCAGTCGTGCGCGCTGCTGTCGTTCGAGACCGAGGGCATCTCGCTGGGCGACGACCAGGTGTTCTACTTCGTCGGCATCGACGGCGCGCGCTTCAAGCGGCCGGTGGAGCCGGGCGACCAGCTCATCCTGCATGCCGCGCTGGACCGCGCCCGCGCCGGCATCTACCGCTTCAACTGCAAAGCCACCGTGGGCGACGACGTCGCCTGCGAGGCGGCCATCATGTGCACCATGAGGGATGTTAGTTGACCCCCCCTGAGTCGCTTCGCGCCTTCCCCCCAGGGGGACGCCGCCGGTGGCCGGGCCAAGCCCGCTCCACGGCGTCCGCTGGCATGGCTTGCGCTGCAGCCATCTGAGGGGACATCGCATGGCGTTGATCCACCCGACCGCGGTTATTGATCCAAAGGCCGAGCTGGACGCCTCGGTGCAGGTGGGCCCCTACGCGGTCATCGGCCCGCATGTCCGCATCGGCGCCGGCACCACCGTTGGCGCGCACTGCGTCATCGAGGGCCACACCACGCTGGGGCGCGACAACCGCGTCTTCCAGTTCACCAGCTTGGGCGCCGCGCCGCAGGACAAGAAATACGCCGGCGAGCCGACGCGGCTCGACATCGGTGACGGCAACACCATCCGCGAATTCGTCACCATCAACACCGGCACGGTGCAGGACCAGGGCATCACCCGGCTAGGCGACGACAACTGGATCATGGCGTACGTGCACATCGCGCACGACTGCCAGCTGGGCAGCCACATCATCCTGGCCAACGCCGCCACGCTGGGCGGCCACGTGCACCTGGGCGACTGGGTGTTCGTCGGCGGCCTGACGGGCATCCATCAGTTCGTGCGCGTGGGCGCGCACGCCATGACCGGCTTTCAAACCCGCCTGGCGCAGGACGTGCCGCCCTTCGTCACCGCCGCCGGCAACCCGGCCGAGGCGCAAAGCATCAACGCCGAGGGGCTGAAGCGACGCGGCTTTTCGTCCGAGCGCATCACGCTCATCAAGCAGATGTACCGCCTGCTGTACCGCAAGGGCCTGACGCTGGAAGCCGCGCGCCAGCAGATCGACGCGCTGCGCGGCGAGCTGGCCGAGGCGGACGCCGACATCACCTTGATGCAGGACTTCCTGTCGTCGGCCACGCGCGGCATCGTGCGCTGAAGGCGGGGTGCGGGCCATGACGCCGGGGCCGACACAGCGCGCGCCGCGATTCGGCATGGTGGCGGGCGAAGCCTCGGGCGATCTGCTGGCCGCGCACCTGCTGGACGCGCTGCGCGCGCGCTGGCCCGACCTGCAGGCGGCCGGCATCGGCGGCGCCGAGATGCAGCGCCGGGGCTTCGACGCGTGGTGGCCGGTCGAAAAACTCTCGGTGCGCGGTTACCTTGAAGTGCTGCCGCGCCTGCCCGAGCTGCTATGGATTCGAAAGCGCCTGACGCAGACCCTGCTTGCGCAAAAGCCCGATCTGTTCATTGGTGTCGACGCGCCGGACTTCAACTTCGAGCTGGAAGCGCGCCTGAAGGCCGCGGGCCTGAAGACGCTGCATTTCGTCAGCCCGTCGTTCTGGGCCTGGCGGCCCGAAAAGCTGGCGCGGCTAAAAGCGGCCGCCGACCACGTGCTGTGCCTGTTCCCCTTCGAGCCCGAACTGTTGGCCGCTCACGGCATCGGCGCCAGCTACGTCGGCCATCCGCTGGCCAGCAGCATCACCTTGCAACCCGACCGCTCCGCCGCACGGCGCGCGCTGGGTCTGCCGGACGCCGGGCCGCTGGTGGCCCTGCTGCCTGGCAGCCGCGCGGCCGAGGTCAAGCACCTGGGTTCACGGTTCTTTCAGGCCGCAGCGCTGATCAGACAAGCGTATCAAGCTACACAATTCATAGTTCCCACGGTGCCGCATCTGCTGCCGCAGGTCCAGGCGCTGGCGCGCGCCAGCGGGCTGGGCGACGCCGTGCACGTGGTGCGCGGCCAGTCGCACGCCGCGCTGGCCGCGTGCGACGTCACGCTGATCGCCAGCGGCACCGCCACGCTAGAGGCGGCGCTGTTCAAGCGTCCCATGGTCATCGCCTACGCCATGCCCGATGTCAGCTACCGCGTGATGCGCAAGAAGCGCCAACTGCCCTGGGTGGGCCTGCCCAACGTGCTGTGCGCGCCGCGCGAATGGCTGCACCGCCCGGCCGACGTGTCGCCGCACGACTGGGCCGACCGCGCCGACGCGCCTTTCGTCGTGCCCGAGCTGATCCAGCACGCAGCCACGCCGCCCGCGCTGTCGCAGGCGGTGCTGGACTGGCTGGGCGCGCCTGAGAAAATCGACGCGGTGCAGCAGCGCTTTGCCGCGCTGCACCACGAGCTGAAACGTGACACCGCCCAATTGGCCACCGATGCGATCGAGACGCTTCTTGCGCGCTGAACAGGCGCCACTGGACTGGGACACGCCCGGCCTCATCGCCGGCGTGGACGAGGCCGGGCGCGGCCCGCTGGCCGGGCCGGTGGTGGCCGCGGCCGTCATCCTTGACCCGCGCAAGCGCATTCGCGGCCTGGCCGATTCGAAGGTGCTGGGGCCAAAGACGCGCGCGCGGCTGCACGACGAGATCATGGACAAGGCATTGTGCTGCGCCATTGCCATGGCCACGGTGCAGGAGATCGACGCGCTCAACATCCTGCAGGCCACGCTGCTGGCCATGCGCCGCGCGGTCGAAGGCCTGCGCCTGCCGCCCGCGCTGGTGATGGTGGACGGCAACCGGCTGCCGGTGCTGCCGATGCGCGCCGAGGCCATCGTCGATGGCGACGCCAAGGTCATGTCGATCGCGGCCGCGTCGATCCTGGCCAAGGTGCACCGCGACCGCTGGTGCGCCGAGATCGACGCCGCGTTTCCGGAATACGGCTTTGCTGCGCACAAGGGCTACGGCACGGCCGCCCACCTGGCGGCGCTGCGCGCGCACGGCGCGTGCGAGCACCACCGTCGCACCTTTGCGCCCGTGGCAGCGGTGCTGATCCAGCCGCCGGTGGGTGCGTGATGGCAAGCCGAAAGCCGCAGCCCAGTGGGCTGCCACCTACCATGTCAGAAGGTCGCGGAGCAGACCACCCCAGCGAACGCCGTGGAGCGGGCTTGGCCCGGCCACCGGCGTTGTCCCCCCTCCCGCAGGAGAGGGGGGAAGGCGCGCAGCGCCACAGGGGGGAGACCTTCATCACTTCGCGCGACAACGCGCTGCTGAAAGACCTGCGCCGGCTGGCGCAGGACAGTGACGCCCACCGCAAGCAGGGCCGCGTGTGGGTCGAGGGAGAACACCTGTGCAGCGCCGCGCTGGCGCGCGGCTGGCGCCCGGCGCTGGGCGTGTTTTCAACATCTTATTGGCCGCTGGCGCTTGCGGGCATTGCGCAGGCAGCTATAAAAAACGTAGTTATCGACGATGGGCTGATGAAAGGCATCAGCGACCTGCCGTCGCCCGCGCCTCTGGCTTTCGTCATCGACCTGCCACCCGCGCCCGCGCTGCTGCCCGACGCGCCCACGGTGGTGCTCGACCGCGTGCAGGACGCGGGCAACGTCGGCTCGATCCTGCGCAGTGCGGCGGCCTTCGGCTTTGCGCAGGTGGCGGCGCTCAAGGGCACGGCGCTGCCGTGGTCGCCCAAGGTGCTGCGCGCGGGCATGGGCGCGCACTTCGGGCTGCGGCTGGTGGAAGGGCTGGCGGCCGACGACCTGGCCGCTCTGCAGGTGCCGCTGCTGGTGACCAGCTCGCATGAAGGCGAGCTGCTGCACCGTGCGCACCTGCCCTGGCCGTGCGCCTGGGTGATGGGGCACGAAGGGCAGGGCGTGTCGCCCGAACTGGCCGCGCGCGCCGCGATGGCGCTGCGCATTGCGCAGCCGGGGGGCGAGGAATCGCTCAACGTGGCCGCTGCCGCGGCCATCTGCCTGCACGCCAGCGCGGCCGGGCGAGCCTGAAGCCCAGCGGCGCGCCCGCGGCCCGCCGATAATCCGCAGCGCCCATTTCGTTCAAGGAAATTCCATGCCTTCGCACCTGCCGTCGCGCCGCGACATCCTGAAATGCTCGGCCGCCGCTGGCCTGTCGGCCCTGCCGCTGGGCGCCTTCGCGCAAGCCGCCTGGCCGACCAAGCCGGTGCGCCTGGTGGTGCCCTTTGCCCCCGGTGGCAGCTCGGAGATCGTGGCCCGCGCCGTGGCGGCCGAGATGGGCAAGACGCTGGGCCAGAACGTGTTCGTCGAGAACAAGCCCGGCGCGGCCGGCAACATCGCCATGCAGGAAGTGGCCAGCAGCACCGACGAGCACACCATCATCCTGGGCCACATCGGCACACTGGCCGTCAACCCGTACATCTTCCCCAAGCTGCCGTACGACCCGGGCCGCGACTTCGCGCCCATCACGCTGGTGTCCAAGGTGCCCAGCCTGTACGTCGTGCACCCCGACCTGCCGGTGAAGAACATCAAGGACTTCGTGGCCTACGCCAAGTCCAAGCCGGGGCAGGTCAACTACGGCTCGGCCGGCAACGGCAGCGCCGGGCATCTGGCCATGGAATACCTGAAGATGGTCAGCCAGACCTTCATGCTGCACGTGCCGTACCGCGGCACCGGGCCGATGCTGACCGACCTGATGGCGGGGCGGCTGCAGGCGGCGTCGGTCGGCGCGCCGGCGCTGCTGTCCTTCATCAAGGCCGGCAAGCTGCGCTGCATCGGCACCGGCACGACGCAGCGCCTGCCGCAACTGCCCGAGGTGCCCACGGTGGCCGAGCAGGGCTTCCCAGGCTTCGAGATGACGCAGTGGTACGGCCTGCTGGCGCCGAAGAAGTGGCCCGCCGCCAACCTGGCCAAGCTGGAGGCCGAGGCCGTGAAGGCCACGCGCGGCGCGCTGGTCAAGGACAAGCTGGCGCAGGAAACGGCGCTGGCCGTGGGCAACTCCAGCGCCGAATTTGCGCAGTTCATCGCCGCCGAGCAAAAGCGCTGGAAGCAGGTCATCGCGCGGGCGCAGATCAAGCCCGAAGGTCTGGGTTAACGCCAGCGTAACGGCGGGCCAAAGGCTATAATCAAAGGCTTTTCTCGAAACAGCGTCGCCCGACCGCATTCACAGCCAGCCTCCATCTGAAAGCTGCCTCGCGCATCGCGCGCGAGGGCATGCACGGGCGCCCGTCACATCACGGAGAACCCAGTGCTTTCGTCTCTCGAGGGGAAATTCCCGCCCGCCATCCTGGCCCTCGCCGACGGCAGCGTCTTCATCGGTCAATCCATCGGCGCCACTGGCACCACCGTGGGCGAGGTGGTGTTCAACACCTCGATGACCGGCTATCAGGAAATCCTGACCGACCCCAGCTATTGCCAGCAGATCGTCACCCTGACGTATCCGCACATCGGCAACACGGGCGTCAATGCCGAAGACGTCGAATCCGCCAAGGTGCAGGCCGCCGGCCTCATCATCAAGGATCTGCCGTCCCTGGTCAGCAACTTCCGCAGCCAGGGCACCTTGCAGGATTACCTGCGCGCCGAATCCACGGTGGCCATTGCCGGCATCGACACGCGCCAGCTCACGCGGCGCCTGCGCACGCACGGCGCGCAGAACGGCGCCATCGTCGGCCTGGCGGCGGGCGAGGCGGTCACGCCCGAGCGCATCGACGCCGCCGTGCAGGCCGCGCGCGCCGCGCCGTCGATGTCGGGGCTTGACCTGGCCAAGGTGGTCAGCACGCGCCAGCCCTACGAATGGACGCAGACCGAATGGCAGCTGGGCAGCGGCTACGGCACGCAGGCGCAGCCGCATCTGCACGTCGTGGCCTACGACTTCGGCGTCAAGAAGAACATCCTGCGCATGCTGTCGCAGCGCGGCTGCCGCGTCACCGTGGTGCCGGCGCAGACCCCCGCCGCTGAAGTGCGGGCGCTGCGGCCCGACGGCGTGTTCCTCTCCAACGGCCCGGGCGACCCCGAGCCGTGTGACTACGCCATCGCCGCCGCGCGCGAAATCATCGAGACCGGCATGCCGGTATTCGGCATCTGCCTGGGCCACCAGATCATGGCGCTGGCCGCAGGTGCCACCACCTACAAGATGAAGTTTGGCCACCACGGCGCCAACCACCCGGTCAAAGACCTGGAAGACGGCTGCGTGTCCATCACCAGCCAGAACCACGGCTTCGCGGTCGACGCCGCCACGCTGCCGGCGCACCTGCGTGCCACGCACGTCAGCCTGTTCGACGGCACGCTGCAGGGCTTTGCCCACGTCGACAAGCCGGCGTTCTGCTTTCAGGGCCACCCCGAGGCACTGCCGGGCCCGCACGACATCGGCTACCTGTTCGATCGCTTCATCCAGAACATGGAGCAGGCGCGCGCCCACAGGGCGTCGGCAGCTACTGAAACCGGAGCGCAGGCGGCATGAAGCTGTACGCGTTCCCGCAGGCCGCGCTCGAAAAAGCCATCGCCCGCCGCATGCTCTCGCTGGCATCGCCGCACCGCGAATGGTTTGCCGAGCGCTGGTCGCAAAAGCCCTACAAGAAGTCCTTTCTTGAACACAAGGCCATGCCGCTGGTCACGCTGCTGGCCAAGGGCAAGACGTGGGACGCCGACACCTTTGCCAGCGAGCTGGCTGCGTGGGACGCGAAGTTCTACGACGCCGAGGCCGAAGTGCTGCGCCCCATGGTTGAAGGCGACGGCCTGGTGCAGCTGATGCAGAAGAACATGCCGCCCGAGCGCGCCCAGGCGCTGCTCGACAAGCTGGCCCAGGACCGCCATGCCTGATGGTGTCGCGCCGCTGCCCGCGCAGCCCCCACGGCGCCACACCCACCGCACGCGCGTGGGCGCGGCGGCGGCGTGGGCTGCGGCCTGCCTGTTGGCCGGCTGCGCCCAGCCGCCGGCGGCGCCCACCGTGTCTGCCGAGCGGCTGGAGCGCTTTGCCACCGCCTACATGCAGATGCTGCCCGTCGGCCCCGTGATGGCGTCTGCCGCCGCGCAGGACGCGCGCTGGCCGCTGGGCGACAAGGCCGACCTGGTGAGCGATGCCCAACTGGCCTGCATGCGCCAGGCGCTGTCGCCGCAGGCGGTGGCGGCGCGCCAACGGCAGTCTGCGCGCGACTACGCGCTGGCGCACCCCGACACATTGGACGCCGACCTGCGCGTGCTCGAAGACGGCGCCGCGCGCCTCATCGGCCAGGCCATGCTGGCCGGTGCCGAACGCTCGCCCGCCGCGGCGCTGGCCGGCGCCAGCGCCACCCCGCAGCAGACGCAGGCGCTGGCCGCGTTTGCCACCGAGCCGCGCCATGCCGACCTGCGCCGCGCCACCGGCCTCGACGCCCTCATCGGCGGCGGCCAGCAACGTGCCGAAAGCGGCGGCCGCGCGCTGGGCCAGGCGCTGCTGGTGCGGCACATGACCGAAGCCTTTCTGACCTGTCACATCCCGGTCAAGCTGTTGTATTGACCGTCTCGAAGACCATGCCCAAAAGAACCGACCTTAAAAGCATCCTCATCATCGGCGCCGGCCCCATCGTCATTGGCCAGGCGTGCGAGTTCGACTATTCCGGCGTGCAGGCCTGCAAGGCGCTGCGCGAAGAAGGCTACCGCGTCATCCTGATCAACAGCAACCCCGCGACGATCATGACCGACCCGGCCACGGCCGACGTGACCTACATCGAGCCGATCACCTGGCAGACGGTCGAAAAGATCATCGCCAAGGAGCGCCCCGACGCCATCCTGCCCACCATGGGCGGCCAGACGGCGCTGAACTGTGCGCTGGACCTGTGGCGCCACGGCGTGCTGGCCAAGTACAACGTCGAGCTGATCGGCGCCAAGCCCGAAGCCATCGACAAGGCCGAAGACCGCCTGAAGTTCAAGGAGGCCATGACCAAGATCGGCCTGGGCTCGGCGCGCAGCGGCATCGCGCACAGCATGGCCGAGGCGTGGGACGTGCAGAAGAAGGTCGGCTTCCCCACCGTCATCCGCCCCAGCTTTACCCTGGGCGGCACGGGCGGCGGCATCGCCTACAACCCGGAAGAGTTCGAGACCATCTGCAAGCGCGGCCTCGAAGCCTCGCCCACCAACGAGCTGCTGATCGAGGAATCGCTGCTCGGCTGGAAAGAGTACGAGATGGAAGTCGTGCGCGACAAAGCCGACAACTGCATCATCATCTGCTCGATCGAGAACCTTGACCCGATGGGCGTGCACACGGGCGATTCGATCACCGTCGCCCCCGCGCAGACGCTGACCGACAAGGAATACCAGATCATGCGCAACGCCAGCATCGCGGTGCTGCGCGAGATCGGCGTGGACACGGGTGGCTCCAACGTGCAGTTCTCGGTCAACCCCAAGGACGGGCGCATGATCGTGATCGAGATGAACCCGCGCGTGTCGCGTTCATCGGCGCTGGCGTCCAAGGCCACGGGCTTCCCGATTGCCAAGGTGGCCGCCAAGCTGGCCGTGGGCTACACGCTGGACGAACTGCGCAACGAAATCACGGGTGGCGCGACGCCCGCCAGCTTCGAGCCGACCATCGACTACGTGGTCACCAAGATCCCGCGTTTCGCTTTCGAGAAATTCCCCGCCGCCGACAACCGCCTGACCACGCAGATGAAGAGCGTGGGCGAAGTGATGGCCATCGGCCGCACCTTCCAGGAATCGTTCCAGAAGGCGCTGCGTGGCCTGGAAGTCGGCGTCGACGGCATGAACGAGAAGACACAGGACCGCGAATGGCTCGAAAAAGAGCTGGGCGAGCCCGGTCCCGACCGCATCTGGTTCGTGGGCGATGCCTTCGCCGCCGGCTGGTCGCTCGACGAAGTGCACCAGCTGACCAAGATCGACAAGTGGTTCCTGGTGCAGATCGAAGAAATCGTGAAGATCGAACTCGAGCTGGACCAGCACAACGAGGCGCACGGCGACAAGGCGCTCGACATGCTCTCAAAACAAGAGCTGCTTGCGCTGAAGAAGAAAGGCTTTTCCGACCGCCGCCTGGCCAAGCTGCTGCGCACTACCGACAAGGCGGTGCGTGAAAAACGCCGCGCCCTGGGCGTGCGTCCGGTTTACAAGCGCGTGGACACCTGCGCCGCCGAATTCGCCACCGACACCGCCTACATGTATTCGACCTACGAGGACGAATGCGAGGCCGAGCCGACCGACAAGAAGAAGATCATGGTGCTGGGCGGTGGCCCCAACCGCATCGGCCAGGGCATCGAATTCGACTATTGCTGCGTGCACGCCGCGCTGGCCATGCGCGAAGACGGCTACGAGACCATCATGGTCAACTGCAACCCCGAAACCGTCTCGACCGACTACGACACCAGCGACCGCCTGTACTTCGAGCCGCTGACGCTGGAAGACGTGCTCGAAATCGTCGACAAGGAAAAGCCCACCGGCGTCATCGTGCAATACGGCGGCCAGACGCCGCTGAAGCTGGCGCTGGGGCTGGAGGCCGAAGGCGTGCCCATCATCGGTACCACGCCCGACATGATCGACGCCGCCGAAGACCGCGAGCGCTTCCAGCAACTGCTGCATGAACTGGGCCTGCGCCAGCCGCCCAACGCCACCGCGCGCACCGAAGCCGAGGCGCTGGCCAAGGCGGCCGAGCTGGGCTATCCGCTGGTGGTGCGCCCCAGCTACGTGCTGGGTGGTCGCGCCATGGAGATCGTGCACGAGCAGCGCGACCTCGAGCGCTACATGCGCGAAGCCGTCAAGGTCAGCAACGATTCGCCGGTGCTGCTGGACCGCTTCCTGTCCGACGCCATCGAATGCGACGTGGACGCCGTGCGCGACGCCACCGGCCGCGTGTTCATCGGCGGGGTGATGGAGCACATCGAGCAGGCGGGCGTGCACTCGGGCGACTCGGGCTGCTCGCTGCCGCCGTACTACCTGAGTCAGGCCACCATCGACGAACTGAAGCGCCAGACCGCTGCCATGGCCCAGGGCCTGAACGTGGTCGGCCTGATGAACGTGCAGTTCGCCATTCAGGAAGTGCCGCAGGACGACGGCAGCAAGAAGGACGTGATCTACGTGCTGGAAGTCAACCCGCGCGCCAGCCGAACCGTGCCCTTCGTCAGCAAGGCCACCGGCATCCAGTTGGCCAAGGTGGCCGCACGCTGCATGGCGGGCCAGACGCTGCAAGCCCAAGACATCGGGCACGAAGTCACGCCGCCGTACTTCAGCGTGAAAGAGGCCGTGTTCCCCTTCGTCAAGTTCCCCGGCGTGGACACCATCCTCGGCCCCGAGATGAAGTCCACCGGCGAGGTGATGGGCGTCGGCAAGAGCTTCGGCGAGGCCTACATCAAGGCGCAGATGGGCGCCGGCGAGCGCCTGCCGCGCCCGCTCAAGGCCGACGGCACCCCGGCCGGCAAGGTGTTCATGACGGTGAAGAACACCGACAAGCCCACGGCGGTCAAGATCGCGCGCGACCTGGTCACCATGGGCTTCCGGCTGATCGCCACGCGCGGCACGGCCGCGGCCATCGAAGCCGCCGGCGTGCCCTGCGAAACGGTGAACAAGGTGACCGAAGGCCGCCCGCACATCGTCGACATGATCAAGAACGACGAAATCGCGCTGGTCATCAACACCGTGGAAGAGCGCCGCAACGCCATCGCCGACAGCCGCGCCATCCGCACCAGCTCCCTGCTGGCACGCGTGCCCACCATCACCACCATCGCCGGCGCCGAAGCGGCGGTGGAGGGCATGAAGTTCATGGACACGCTGGGCGTGGTGTCGGTGCAGGAGATGCACGCGAGTCTTTGATTCCCCCTGAGACGCCTTCGGCGTCTTCCCCCGGGGGACGCCGCTGGTCGCCGGGGAAACCCCGGCTCGGGCGGCCTGGAATGGCCTGCTCCGCGGCCTCCTGATGGGCGGCCTGCGTCAGCGTTTTTCTGACTTGAATCGGCTGGCGCGCTTGGCATAATGCGTGCCATGAACCTCACCGCCGCGCGGCAACGTGCGGCGGTTTGCTTTTACACGGATTGATTTGACATGGCCACCATCCCCATCACCAAGCGCGGCGCCGAAATGCTCAAGGAAGAGCTGCAGCGCTTGAAGACCAAGGACCGCCCGGCGGTGATCGCCGCGATTGCCGAAGCGCGCTCGCACGGCGACCTGAGCGAGAACGCCGAGTACGACGCCGCCAAGGACCGCCAGGGCTTCATCGAAGGCCGCATCAAGGAAGTGGAAGGCAAGCTGGCGGCCGCGCAGATCATCGACCCGGCCACGCTGGATGCGGGCGGCAAGGTGGTGTTCGGTGCCACGGTGGAGCTGGAAGACGAAGACTCCGGCGACCAGGTCACCTACCAGATCGTGGGCGAGGACGAGGCCGACCTGAAGCACGGCTTGATCAACATCAGCAGCCCGATTGCGCGCGCGCTGATCGGCAAGGAAGAAGGCGACACCGCCGAGGTGCAGGCGCCGGGCGGCGTGAAGCACTACGAGGTGATCGCCGTGCGCTATGTGTGACACCGCCCTGAGTCGCAGCCGCCTGGGTGCTCGCTTCCGCAGGCAGCGGCTCTTTGGTCTGTCCAAGCCTGCGCAGTCCGGCCTGGAGTCGCAGACCTCAGTACCCGCTGCTGCGCGCGGGGCAACAACGCCGATGCCCGGCACAGGTCGGGGCATGGCGTTCGCTGGCATGGTCTGCTTGGCGGCCGTTGGTTTTTTCAGGGCTGGTCAATGACGCAAAGGCTGGCCCTGTTGGCCGCTGCGCTGTGGTGGGGCAGCCTGACGGCGGTTGGCTTCGTGGTGGTGCCGCTGCTGTTCAAGTTTCTGCCCGCGGCCGCCATGGCGGGCAACATGGCGGCCAGGCTGTTCACGGCGCAGACCTGGGTGTCGGTGGCGTGCGGCGTGGTGCTGTTGCTTTTGCATAAAAACAAGGCTTCAGCGCCCGATGGGCGGGCGCGGACAGCTCTGTTTTTGATAGTGTTCGGCTTGCTGATGGCGTTGCTGATCGAGTTCGGCGCGGCGCCGCACATTCGCGCGCGCGACAATCTGGCGCTGTGGCATGGGTTGGGCACCGCCATGTTTGCGTTGCAGTGGCTGTGCGCCGCCGCCGTGCTGTGGCGCGCGCCCGCCGATTGGGGAGCAAAGCCATGAATTCACCCATCGTCGAGATCGACTTCACCGACTGGCGCCAGGCGCGCAGCCAGCCTGACTGGACCGCCGCCGTCGAGGCCGGCAAGGTGCTGCATTTCCCCCGGCTGGGCTTCGACCTGCAGCCAGCCGAAACGGCGCTGCTGCGCGAAGACATGCTGAAGCCCGGCACGCGCAACGTCAGCCTGGGTGCCGACGGCGTGCTGAAGGGCGCCGCCGGCAGCGCGGCCGAGCAGCAGGCGCTGGGCGCCATGGTGGGGCGCTTCCGGCGCCAGGCGCTGCAACTGATCGACGGCTTGCTGCCCGAATACCGCGGCCAGCTGCGCGTGGCGCCGACCAGCTTTCGACCCAAGCAGGTCGAGACGCGGGCGCAGTCGGTGCGCGCCGACGACCAGCGCATGCACGTGGACGCGTTCCCGTCGCGCCCCAGCTATGGCGAACGGCTGCTGCGCGTGTTCACCAACCTCAACCCCCACGGTGTGCCGCGCGTGTGGCGCGTGGGCGAAGACTTCGAGACCGTCGCCCGGCGATTTCTGCCGCGGGCCAAACCCTACCGTCTGTGGCAGGCCAAGGTACTGAACGCCGTGCACGCCACCAAGTCGCTGCGCAGCGAATACGACCACCTGATGTTGCAGCTGCACGACCTGATGAAGTTCGACGAGGACTACCAGAAGAACGGCACGCAGCTGACCATGCCTTTCGCGCCCGGCAGTGTGTGGGTGTGCTTCTCAGACCAGGCCACGCACGCGGTGATGAGCGGCCAGTACATGATGGAGCAGACGCTGTACCTGCCGCCGGGGCGCGAGGTGAATCCGCAGTCGAGTCCGCTGGCGATTTTGACGCGGCTGGTGGGGCGCCCGCTGGTGGGCGTGGGCACCGGCGTGGCGCGCTGACATCCGATAGGGCGGGCATTCATGTCCGCCGCATCGGGCGTGGTGACGTGAACACAAGGCGGGGCCAGCGTTGCGCGGGCATGAATGCCTGCCCTATGACGCTATTGATTTGGTAGCATCAGGCGCTGGTCAGACAAGCGCCAGCGGCGAAATTGGTCGTGACGCAGGCGTGACGGACGGCGTTATTCCTTCCACGCGTCGGCCACCCACAGCGCGGGCTGGATGTGCGCGAAGCGCTTGTTGCGCTTGCCCGCCAGCGCATCGGGCGGATTCACTTCGCCGTGGAAGATGACGATGCGCGCGTTGTGGGGCACGAACGGCGCCTTCCAGTAATTGGTGGGCCAGGCCGGAATGCCGTGGTACTTGAAGCTCGGGCACCAGTCGGCCGGCCAGTAGTTCAGCTTGCCTTGCGCGTGCAGAAAGTGCGACAGGTATTCCTGCTCGTTGCGGTATTGCTTTTGCACCGCCTCCATGTGGCCACGAAAGTAAGCCAGCACGTCGGCATGCGCGCCCAACGTGAAGCGGTACACCGACGAATTGCCCACGATGCGTTCGCCAAAGCGCCAGAAGCGCGGGTAGTCGTGGATGATGAGAAATTCGCCCGGCTGGGTGAAGAAATCGTCCAGGCTGCCCACCACCACCACGTCCAGGTCCAGGAACAGCGCCGTGCCGCGCAGGCCGTGCAGGTCGGCCTCGAAGGTGGTCAGCTTCTTCCACGCGCCGTCGCGCTGGCCGGGCTTCAGGTGCAGGTTGAGCGGTGGAATGGGCAGGCACTGCACCTCGGGCCGGATGCCGGTGGCGTCATCGGTCAGGCAGACGAAGTTGAAGTCGCCCGACAGATGCCGGCGCACCATGCCGTACAGCCGGTTGACGTATTCGGGGCCATACTTGGTGCCCCATTTCATGCACAGAATGTGCCGTTGGCGCTGGTCTGACATGCGTTGAAAGCTATGGTTTTTGATTGACCGGGCGAACATCCGGACCGAACACGGTCGGCGCTAATTCACCCCTCTCACCGTCATTCCCGCGCAGGCGTGAATCCATGCGACGGGTACAAAACCGCGGTTGGCGATGGAGGCGTGGATTCCCGCCTGCGCGGGAATGACGACACTGTGTCATCCGGTTAGGCTTGGCGTCGGCGTGTCGCCCGCCACATAACGGGCGCAGTCAATCATTTCGGTTTTTCTTCACCGACTTCTGCTTGGGCGCCGCCTTCTTCACCTTGCCGCCCGGCGTCAGCCGCTGGTTGCCCAGCACGCGCACCACGCGCACTTCGGGGCGCTGGCCGCCGCGCTTGCTGTACTTCAGCACCTTCACGTCTTTGGGGCCGGCGCCGCGTTCCTCGTCCTCGGCGCGCGCCTTCTGGGGCTTGGGGCGCCACAGCACCAGCAGCTTGCCGATGTGCTGGATGGGCGCGGCGTTCAGCTCGTCGGCCAGTTGGCTGTAGATGGCATCGCGCGCGGCGCGGTCGTCGCCCAGCACGCGGATCTTGATCAGGCCGTGGGCGTTCAGCGCCGCGTCGGTTTCCTTGCGCACGGCGTCGGTCAGGCCGTCGCCCCCGATCATGACCACGGGGTCCAGGTGGTGCGCGTCGGCGCGGTGCGCCTTGCGCTCGGTGGGGGTCAGTTCGATCTGGGGCATGGCACGTATTATCCGGCCAGCATGAAAATCAAATCCAAGAGCAAGAAGGTCAACAAGGCCTGGCTTGCGGACCACCTGAACGACCCCTACGTCAAGCTGGCGCAGAAGGAAGGCTACCGTGCCCGCGCCGCCTACAAGCTGAAGGAGATCGACGAGACGCTGGGCCTGATCAAGCCGGGCATGCGGGTTGTCGACCTGGGCAGCACGCCCGGCGCCTGGAGCCAGTACGTGCGCCGCCGCCTGTCGCCGGACGGCGCGGCGGTGGGCGAGCTGAACGGCACCATCGTGGCGCTGGACATCCTGCCCATGGAGCCGATCGAAGGCGTGGCCTTTCTGCAGGGCGACTTCCGCGAAGACGCGGTGCTGGCGCGCCTGCACGACGCCGTGGGCGGCCAGCCGGTGGACGTGGTGGTGTCGGACATGGCGCCCAACCTGTCGGGCATCGAATCCAGCGACTCGGCGCGCATCAGCCACCTGGTGGAGCTGGCGGTGGATTTCGCCCGCGCGTACCTCAAACCCGACGGCGCGCTGGTGGTCAAGCTGTTTCACGGCAGCGGCTACAGCCAGCTGGTGAAGCTGTTCAAGGAAACGTTCCGCGTGGTCAAGCCGGTCAAGCCCAAGGCGTCGCGCGACAAATCGTCGGAAACCTTTCTGGTGGGCATTGGTCTGAAGGTGGTTGAGCGTTGAGTGTCTTCTTGACGCGCGTCAAGCATTGAAACCGCTTGTATCCGGGCCTGGAGCGGCCGGGTGGCGTTTTTGGGTGAATAGGGCGGTTTCTCACGTGGACTGCGGGTGGCCAGGGCACCGCACCACGGTTGAAATGCCTAAAATGACCTGCATATACCCGGCATTGCCGGGTTTTCTGACTGGAGCGCAAGGCCTTGAAAAATCAATGGTTCTCGAAGATCGCCGTATGGATGGTGATCGCCATGGTGCTGTTCACTGTGTTCAAGCAGTTCGACGGCGGCCGCATGGCCAGCGCCAGTCACATGGCCTATTCCGATTTTCTGGAAGAAGTGCGCAACAACCGCGTGAAGGAAGCCACCATCCAGGAAGGGCAGGGCGGCACCGACATCGTAGCCAAGATGAACGACGACCGCCGCGTGCGCACGCAGGCCACGTATCTTGACCGTGGGCTGGTGGGCGACCTGATCAACCACGGCGTCAAGTTCGACGTCAAGCCGCGCGAAGAAGGCTCGCTGCTGATGACGCTGCTGGTCAGCTGGGGTCCGATGCTGCTGCTGATCGGCGTGTGGGTGTACTTCATGCGCCAGATGCAGGGCGGCGGCAAGGGCGGCGCGTTCAGCTTCGGCAAGTCCAAGGCGCGCATGCTCGATGAAAACAACAACACGGTGACGTTTGCCGACGTGGCCGGCTGCGACGAGGCCAAGGAAGAAGTCAAGGAAGTGGTCGACTTCCTGAAAGACCCCCAGAAATTCCAGAAGCTCGGCGGCCGCATTCCGCGCGGCCTGCTGCTGGTCGGCCCGCCCGGCACCGGCAAGACGCTGCTGGCCAAATCCATCGCAGGCGAAGCCAAGGTGCCGTTCTTTTCAATCAGCGGATCCGACTTCGTCGAGATGTTCGTCGGCGTCGGCGCGGCGCGCGTGCGCGACATGTTCGAGAACGCCAAGAAAAATGCGCCCTGCATCATCTTCATCGACGAAATCGACGCGGTTGGGCGCCAGCGTGGCGCCGGCCTGGGCGGCGGCAACGACGAGCGCGAGCAGACGCTCAACCAGATGCTGGTCGAGATGGATGGCTTTGAGACCAACCTGGGCGTGATCGTGGTCGCGGCCACCAACCGGCCCGACATTCTGGACGCCGCGCTGCTGCGCCCCGGCCGCTTCGACCGTCAGGTCTACGTCACGCTGCCCGACATCCGCGGTCGCGAGCAGATCTTGAACGTGCACATGCGCAAGATCCCCATCGGTCAGGACGTGAGCCCGAGCATCATTGCGCGCGGCACGCCCGGCATGAGCGGCGCCGATCTGGCCAACCTGTGCAACGAGGCCGCGCTGATGGCCGCGCGCCGCAACGCGCGCGTGGTCGAGATGCAGGACTTCGAGAAAGCCAAGGACAAGATCTTCATGGGCCCCGAGCGCAAGAGCATGGTCATGCCCGAGGAAGAGCGCCGCAACACGGCCTACCACGAGAGCGGCCACGCGCTGATCGGCAAGCTGTTGCCCAAGACCGACCCGGTGCACAAGGTCACCATCATCCCGCGCGGCCGCGCGTTGGGCGTCACCATGAGCCTGCCCGAGCAGGACCGCTACAGCTACGACAAGGAATACATGCTGAACCAGATCAGCATGCTGTTCGGGGGCCGCATTGCCGAAGAAGTGTTCATGAACCAGATGACCACCGGCGCCAGCAACGACTTCGAGCGCGCCACCAACCTGGCGCGCGACATGGTCATGAAGTACGGCATGAGCGAAGCGCTCGGTCCGATGGTCTATGCCGAGAACGAGGGCGAGGTGTTCCTGGGCCGCAGCGTCACCAAAACGACCAACATCTCGGAAGACACCATGCAAAAGGTCGACGCCGAGGTGCGCCGCATCATTGACGAGCAGTACGCGCTGGCGCGCAAGCTGATCGAGGACAACCAGGACAAGATGCACGCCATGGCCAAGGCCCTGCTCGACTGGGAAACCATCGACGGCGATCAGCTCGACGACATCATGGCTGGCCGCGCGCCGCGCCCGCCGCGCGACTTCACGCCGCGCACGCCTTCGTCGGGCGACAGCGGCGGCACGCCCGCGGCCAAGCCGGCCGACGCGGCGCCGACGGTGGCCTGAGTTCCACACTCCATACACAACAGCCGGACGCAGAGGACGCAGAGATTACGCAGAGGACGCAAAAGGACAGCCAAAATTTGGTTTTCTTTTTTGCGTCCTCTGCGAATCCTTGGCGTCCTCTGCGTCCGGTTTTCTTTTTGAATTTGGCCGATGAGTTTCTGGAAGACCACCCGCTTCGAGATCGACCTCGGCCAACCCCGGGTGATGGGCATCGTCAACGTCACGCCTGATTCTTTTTCAGACGGTGGTCAACACGCCGATACCGCGTCGGCATTGCGCCATGCCGAGCAATTGCTGAAGGAAGGCGCGCACATCCTCGACATTGGCGGCGAATCCACCCGCCCCGGCAGCCCGGCCGTGCCGCTGGACGTGGAGTTGGCGCGCGTGGTGCCGTTGGTGCAAGAGGCGGTGAAGTTCAATGTGCCGATCTCGGTCGACACCTACAAGCCCGAGGTGATGGCCGCCGTGCTGGACGAGGGCGCCGACATCATCAACGACATCTGGGGCCTGCGCCGCGCCAGCGAGACCGGCGGGCCGAACGCGCTCGACGTGGTGCGTGGCCACCCCGCTTGCGGCGTGTGCCTGATGCACATGCACCGCGACCCGCGGACCATGCAACTGGCGCCGATGCAGGGCGACGTGGTGCCGCAGGTGCTCTTTTTTTTGGAGCAGGCGGCGCAAGCCGTGCAAGCGCAAGGTGTGCACAAGAGCCGGATCGTGCTGGACCCGGGCATCGGCTTCGGCAAGACCGTGGCGCAGAACTTCGCGCTGCTGGCGCGCCAGGCGGAACTGTTGCAGGCCGGGCTGCCGTTACTGCTCGGCTGGTCGCGCAAGTCGTCGATCGGCGCGGCCTTGCAGGGCGATGCGCCCGCCGCGCCGCCGCCCGCCGAGCGCGTGATCGGCAGCGTGGCGGCCGCGCTGATGGCCGTGGAGCGCGGCGCCAGCATCGTGCGCGTGCACGACGTGGCGGCCACGGTGCAAGCACTGAAGGTGCATGCGGCGGTGCGCGCGGCGGCGTGAGGCGCGGCTGCGTTGGTTTTTTCCTGGTTTCCCTGTGGTTGACGCGCATCCATCGCGTTTGAATGACGCCTTACGAGTCGTTTGACTTGCATCAAGAAGTACTTTTCCTCCAGTGCTCAAATAATATGTACACAAACGAAGGAGAAGACGATGCACTTCACAAGACGTCAATGGTTGGGCGCCAGTGCCGCAGGCACAGCCGGCGTGGTCGCTGCGGGAATGGAGTTGTCTCCCATCACTCGGGCGTTGGCACAAGAGCCCGACGCGGCCGCGCAACTGGCGGCCATCAAGAACTTCAGCGGCCAGGTGCCCCACGCCACCCACTACGGCCCGCTGATCGCCACGGTGGAAAAAGGCCGGCTTGTTAAGGTGGAAGCGCAGCCCGGCGACAAAATGCCCACGCCCATGCTGATCGAAGGCGTGATCGACCGCACCTACGACAAAACCCGCATCGCCGGCCCCATGGTGCGCAAGCACTACCTTGAAGCCGTGCAGCGCGGCGACAGCAACACCCGCCCCGACTTGCGCGGCAAGGACGAATGGGTGCAGGTGAGCTGGGACACCGCGCTGGGCCTGACGGCCAAGGCCATCCTGGACACCATCGAAAAATACGGCAACGAAGGCTGCTTCAGTTCCAGCTACGGCGGCTGGTCGCACGCCGGCATCTTCCGGCCCAACGTGCTGCAGGGGCGTTTCTTCAACCTGCTGGGCGGCTCGTCGATGACCACCGGCGACTATTCGGCCGGCGCCGGCCAGATCGTGCTGCCCATGGTCATTGGCGACATGGAGGTCTACTCGGCCCAGAGCGCCTGGGAAACGCTGCGCGACAACACCGAGCTGGTGGTGTTCATCGGCTGCGACCCGGACAAGAACAACCGCATTGAATACACCGTGTGCGACCACGAGATGTACAGCGGCTGGGACGCGATCAAGAAGGCCGGCTGCAAGTTCATCTCGATCAACCCGCAGGTGACGACCACCGACGAGAAGATGGGATCGGAGTGGGTGCGCATCGTCCCCAACACCGACACCGCGCTGTTTTTGGCCATGAGCTACCACCTCATCAGCCAGAAGAAACACAACCAGGCCTTCATCGACAAGTACACCGTCGGCTTCGACAAGTTCCGCGCCTATCTGGAAGGCAAGGACGGCACGCCGCCCAAGACGCCCGAGTGGGCGGCCAAGATCACCGGCATTCCCGCCGCCAAGATCCGTGAGCTGGCCGAGCGGATGCAGTCCAAGCGCACGCAGCTGTGCGGCTCGTGGGCCATCCAGCGCGCGCACCATGGCGAAATGCCCTATTGGGCCATCGTCAACTTCGCCTGCATTCTGGGCAACATTGGTCTGCCCGGTCAGGGCGTCGGCTTTTCGTGGCACTACGGCGGCGGCGGCACGGCGCAGTCGGGCGGCACCGCGCCCACGGGCTTGTCGCAGGGCCGCAACCCGGTCAAGAAAATCTGTCCGGCGTCGCGCATCAGCGAGATGCTGTTGAACCCCGGCAAGGAGTTCACCTACAACGGCACCAAGTACACCTATCCCAAGGTCAAGCTGATCTACAACGCTGGCAACAACGCGTTTTCGCACCAGCAGGATTTGAACGAGTTGGCGCGCGCCATCGGCACGGTGGACACCATCATCTGCCACGAGCCGTGGTGGAACGGCTCGGCGCGCTGGGCCGACATCGTGCTGGCGGCCACCACCACGGTGGAGCGCAACGACATCTCATCGGCCGGCACCTACAGCATCGACAAGGTGTACGCGATGAAGCAAATCATCGCGCCGCAGCACGATGCGCTGGACGACTTCGAAATCTTCCGCCGGCTGGCCGTGCTGTGCGGCATCGAGTACGCCTTCACCGAAGGCAAGACGCCCATGGACTACGTCAAGGCCGCGTACGACGCCAGCAGCGCCGCCAAGCACATGCCGTTCGACAAGTTCTGGGCCGCCGGCATGGCGCCGATCCCGGTGCCGCCCGAGGCGCGCAAGTGGGTGCGCCATGCCGAGTTCCGCGCCGACCCGGCCAAGAACCCGCTGCACACCACCAGCGGCAAGATCGAGATGTATTCGTCCACCATCGACAAGATGAACATCGCCGACATGCCGCCCATGCCCAAGTGGCAGGAGCCGGGTGAATGGCTGGGCAACGCGCGCAAGGGGCAGGTGCACGTGGTCAGCCCGCACCCGTATTGGCGCCTGCACTCGCAGATGAACAACTCCGAACGCCTGCGCAAGCGCTACACCGTGCAAACGCGCGAGCCGCTGGTCATCAGCCGCCAGGACGCCGAAGCCAACGGCATCCAGGACGGCGACCTGGTCGAGCTGTACAACGACCGCGGCGCGGTGGTGGTGGGCGCGCGCGTGTCCGACAAGATCATGCCCGGCGTGGTCAGCCTGCAAGAAGGCGCCTGGCCGCAGCTCGACAGCAAGGGGCGCTGCAACAACGGCCTGATCAACTTCCTCACCAGCAGCCGCCGCGCCAGCGGGCTGACGCAGGCCACCACGGCCAACACCTGCATCGCCTCGATCCGCAAATGCACCGACGCCGATCCGGGCGGCACCAAGGCGTTCGACCCGCCCAAGATCGTCAAGAGCGACATCAAGTTCGACGAGAAGTTTTTTGGCGCCGACCGCGCCGCCGCGCTGCGCGAAAAGGCCACCGCCTCGCTGTCGCCGGCTGAAAAGATCTTCTACCAGCGCTGCACCGTATGCCACGGCCCGCGCGATCCGGCGCAATTCACCGAGAAGCAGTGGCTGGGCATCACGCCCAGCATGTTCCAGCGCGCGGGCTTGAACGACGACGAGCAAAAGACGGTGCTGGAGTTCTTGATGAAGAACGCCAAGAAGTGAGTGCGCGCGCCGGGGGCGAATCACCCGCCCCGGGCGCGTTGCCATGCTTTTGCGGCCCCGCCTCGGCGGGGTTTTTTGTGGACGGTTGCCGGCTCGCCGCAGCTACTAAAATGGTAGCTTCTGACGCACAAGGAACAAGCGCATGAGCCGAAAACTGTTCGGAACCGACGGCATCCGGGGCGCCGTGGGCCAGCATCCCATCACGCCCGACGTGGTGCTGCGCCTAGGCCACGCGGTCGGCCGTGTTCTCAAGCGCCACGAGGCCAACCCGACGGTGCTGATCGGCAAGGACACGCGCATCAGCGGCTACATGCTGGAAAGCGCGCTGGAATCGGGCCTCAACTCGGCCGGCGCCGACGTGGTGTTGCTGGGGCCGGTGCCCACGCCCGCCGTCGCCTACCTGACGCGCGCGCAGCGCGCCAGCCTGGGCGCGGTGATCAGCGCCAGCCACAACGCCTACCCCGACAACGGCATCAAGTTCTTCAGCGCCGTCGGCGCCAAACTGCCCGACGCCTGGGAACTGGCTGTCGAAGCCATGATGGCCGAAGCGCCGCAGTGGGTCGATTCGGCCCACCTGGGGCGCGCCCGCCGGCTCGACGATGCCGCCGGCCGCTACATCGAATTCTGCAAGAGCACCTTCAGCAGCCACCTGAGCCTGCGCGGCATGAAGATCGTGGTCGACGCCGCGCACGGTGCGGCCTACCAGATCGCGCCCAAGGTGTTTCATGAGCTGGGCGCCGAAGTGGTGGCCATCGGCTGCGCGCCCGACGGCCTGAACATCAACGACGGCGTCGGCGCCACCCACCCCGAAGCGCTGATCCAGGCCGTGCTGGCACACCAGGCCGACTACGGCATCGCGCTGGACGGCGACGCCGACCGCCTGCAGATGGTCGATGCCAGCGGCCGCCTGTTCAACGGCGACGAGCTGCTGTATCTGCTGGCCGCCGACCGGCTGGCGCACCGCCAGACCAAGGGCCAGGCGCGCGGGTCTGAACTGGCCGGCATCGTCGGCACGCTGATGACGAACCTGGCGGTCGAGCTGGGCATTCAGCGCCTGGGCTATGACTTTGTGCGCGCCAAGGTGGGCGACCGCTACGTGCTGGAAGAGTTGCACAGCCGCGGCTGGATTCTGGGCGGCGAAGGCTCGGGCCACCTGCTGACGCTGGACCGCCACAGCACCGGCGACGGGCTGGTGTCGGCATTGCAGGTGCTGCGCGCCTGCGCCGCCAGCGGCCGCACGGTGGCCGAGCAACTGGCCGATGTGACGTTGTTTCCGCAGACCTTGATCAACGTGCGCCTGCGGCCCGGGCAGGATTGGCAGGCAAATCCACGCCTGAAGGATGAAACCCGCGCGGTCGAAGCCGAGCTGGCCGGCACCGGCCGCGTGCTGATCCGCGCCAGCGGCACCGAGCCGCTGGTGCGCGTGATGGTCGAGGCGCAAGACGCCGCCCAGGCCCACGCCTGCGCCGAGCGGCTGGCGGCAACGCTTGCGGTTTGAGTCGCGCCCCCGACGCTGCCCACGGCCGCTGAATTTTGGTTAAAAGTGCCCCTGGCGCTTGCCAGTCAAGCGCGATAAGCTACCAATAATATAGCGACAGAGATGGCGATAGCGATGCGCCGAAAGCCCGCGCCAGCGCCTGCTTGCGCCGTGGGCAGGGTGGCGATAATCGATGCACCTTGAAACATGATCGCCTGGCCTCGCTGGAGGTCAATCTTTCCGAAGCCGACGGCATCCGCTACCTGCACCTGGGCACCGAATGGGTGCAGGGCAGCATGCGCATCAACGCGCCGTTCGACATCGACCTGGAATACGTGCAGCGCATGATGGCGTGGCTGCTGTTCATGCCGCCCGACAGCGTGGCAGGGCGCCACGCCATGCAATTGGGCCTGGGCGCAGGCGCCATCACCAAGTTTTGCTATAAAAAACTGAAAATGACCTGCACGGCGGTGGAGATCAACCCGCGCGTGGCCGACGTTTGCCGCGCCTGGCTGCGCCTGCCACCCGAGGACGAACGCCTGCGCGTGGTGATTGCCGACGCCGCCAGCGAAATCCGCCAGCCCGAATGGCTGGGCACCGTCGATGCGCTGGCCGTCGACCTGTATGACCACGAAGCCGCGGCACCGGTGCTCGACAGCCCCGACTTCTACGCCGACTGCCGCCACGTGCTGACCGACGAGGGCTGCATGACGGTCAACCTGTTTGGCCGCTCCGCCAGCTTCGAGCGCAGCGTGGAAAGCATCGTCAGCGCCTTCGGCCCGCGCGCGGTGTGGCAGTTCAAGCCCACGCGCGAGGGCAACGCCGTGGTGCTGGCCCAGCGCACGCCCACGCGCCCCAAGCGGGCCGAACTGCAGGCGCGCGCCGACGAAATCGAGGCGCGCTGGGGCTTGCCGGCGCGCAAGTGGCTGAAGGTTTTCAAGCCCGCGCAGACATGAGCCATGCCCGCCCCGACCACGAGGATCACCCATGAAGCGCAGCCGCCCTTCGCCGCTGGATGAACGGCCCGCGCAGGGCTACCATGGCCCGGTGCAATGGCGCCATCTGGTCGAGTGGCTGCGCGACGATGGCCTGATCACGCCGGCCGAGGCCGACAAGACCATCGCCCGCTGCGCCCAGGCCGAAAGCGCGCAACCGGCGCTGGTGCGACTGGCGGCCGTGGGCATGCAGCGCGCGGCCGACGGCCGGCCGATGGACGTGGAGGACCTGACGCGCTTTGTGGCCCAGCGCGCGGGGCTGGACTACCTGCGCATCGACCCGCTGCGCGTGGACGTGGGCAAGGTGTCGGACACCATGAGCGCCAGCTACGCCGAGCGGCACAAGGTGCTGCCGGTGCAGGTGACGGCGGCCGAGGTGGTGGTGGCCACCAGCGAGCCGTTCATAGACGACTGGATAGCCGAGGTGGAGCGCCAGTCGCGTCGCCAGGTGCGGCGCGTGGTGGCCAACCCGGCCGAGATCAAGCGCTACACGGCCGAATTCTTTGCGCTCGCCCAATCGGTGCGGGCGGCCATCAAGAGCGGCGGCGCGGCCGGCACCACCAGCTTCGAGCAGCTGGTCGAGCTGGGCAAGAGCGGCCGCCCGCTGGACGCCAACGACCAGGGCGTGATCCAGGTGGTCGACTGGCTGTGGCAATACGCCTTCGACCAGCGCGCCAGCGACATTCACCTGGAGCCGCGGCGCGATCAGGGCGTGATCCGCTTTCGCATCGACGGCGTGCTGCACCCGGTGTACCAGGTGCCGCCGGGCGTGATGAACGCCATCACGGCGCGGGTCAAGGTGCTGGGGCGCATGGACGTGGTCGAAAGGCGTCGCCCGCAGGACGGCCGCATCAAGACGCGCAACCCCGGTGGTGACGAGATCGAGATGCGCTTGTCCACGTTGCCCACCGCGTTTGGCGAAAAGCTGGTGATGCGCATCTTCGACCCCGACACGGCGGTGAAGGACCTGTCGGCGCTCGGCTTCACGCCGCACGACGCCGGGCGCTGGGAAAAGCTGGTGCAGCGCCCGCACGGCATCATCCTGGTGACCGGCCCCACGGGTTCGGGCAAGACCACCACGCTGTATTCCACCCTGCGCCGCGTGGCGACGGAAGAAGTCAACGTCAGCACCATCGAAGACCCGATCGAGCGCATCGACCCCGCGCTCAACCAGACGCAGGTGCAGCCGCAGCTCGACTTCAGCTTTGCCGAAGGCGTGCGCGCGCTGATGCGGCAAGACCCGGACATCATCATGATCGGCGAGATCCGCGACCTGGAAACCGCCGAGATGGCGGTGCAGGCCGCGCTCACCGGCCACCTGGTGTTCAGCACGCTGCACACCAACGACGCGCCCAGCGCGCTGACGCGGCTGATGGAGCTGGGCGTGCCGGCCTACCTGCTGAACGCCACCATTCTGGGCGTGCTGGCGCAGCGGCTGGTGCGCACGCTGTGCCCGCGGTGCAAGCAGCCGGACGATGGCGCGTCCACCGAGCTGCTGGCCGAAGCGGTCAAGCCCTGGAAGATCAACAGCGGCCACTGGCGGCCCTACCGGCCGGTGGGCTGCATCGACTGCCGCATGACGGGCTTTCGCGGCCGCATGGGCATCTACGAGCTGCTGGCCGTGACCGGTGCCTTCAAGGCGCTGGTGACGCCGGGCACCGGTCCCAGCGCGCTGCGCAAGCAGGCCGTGGCCGACGGCATGCGCCCGCTGCGCCTGGCCGGCGCCATGCGCGCGGCCGAAGGCCTGACCACGCTGCAGGAAGTCATTGCCGCGACGCCGCCGCTGGAGTGATGCCCGCGCGCCGGACGCCTTTGTCGGTTGGCTGCACCGCCCAGCCAAGCGCATTTGCCCCCGCTTTGCACCTAGGGTTATCCCTGCGCCGGGGTAGGTGAAATCCACATCCTCGGGTGCTCGCGGGTTGGTGACAATCCGCGCTGTTCATACCTTCGAGGAGACAACTCGTGCGCATCAAGAGTCAGAAAGACTTCTTCGCCGGGCTGCTGTACATGTTGACTGGCATCGCGTTCGCCTGGGGCGCGACCAACTACAACATCGGTGACGGCGCCCGCATGGGCCCCGGCTACTTTCCGCTGCTGCTGGGCATCGTGCTGGCCGTCATCGGCGGCATCGTGCTGTTCCAGTCGCTGGTGGTCGAGACGCCCGACGGCGACAAGATCGGCAAATGGGCCTGGAAGCCGCTGCTGTTCATCATCGCGTCCAACTTCCTGTTCGGCATCCTGCTGGGCGGCTGGCCCGCGCTGGGTATTCCGGCGATGGGTCTGATCATCGCCATCTTCGTGTTGACTTTCGTGGCGGCGCTGGCCGGCACCGAGTTCAGGTTCGTCGAGGTGCTGATCCTCGCCATCCTGCTGGCGGCATTGAGCTGGTTCGCCTTCGTCTGGGGCCTGAAACTGCAGTTCCAGGTCTGGCCCACCTTCATCACCGGCTGAACGAGGCGCACACCATGGATCTGATCAACAACCTGTCAATGGGGTTCGGCGTCGCCTTCACGATGCAGAACCTGATCTACGCCTTCATCGGCTGCTTTCTGGGCACGCTGATTGGCGTGCTGCCGGGCGTCGGTCCGGTGGCCACCATCGCCATGCTGCTGCCCGCCACGTATGCGCTGCCCCCCGTGGCCGCGCTGATCATGCTGGCCGGCATTTACTACGGCGCGCAGTACGGCGGCTCCACCACGGCCATTCTGGTCAACCTGCCGGGCGAATCGTCGTCGGTGGTGACGGTGATCGACGGCTACCAGATGGCGCGGCGCGGCCGAGCAGGCCCGGCGCTGGCCGCGGCGGGCATCGGCTCGTTCATCGCCGGCTGCTTCGGCACGCTGGTGCTGGCGGCCTTCGCCGTTCCGCTGACCGAAGTCGCCTTTGCCTTCGGCCCGGCCGAATACTTCTCGCTGATGATCCTGGGCCTGATCGGCGCCGTGGTGCTGGCTTCCGGCTCGCTGATCAAGGCCATCGGCATGATCGTGCTGGGCCTGCTGCTGGGCTTGGTGGGCACCGACGTCAACTCGGGTGTGGCGCGCTACAGCTTCGACATCCCTGAGTTGACCGACGGCATCGGCTTCATCGTCATCGCCATGGGCGTGTTCGGCTACGGCGAGATCATCGCCAACCTGTCGCACCCCGAAGAACAGCGCGAAGTGTTCACCGGCAAGGTTGAGCACATCTACCCCACCAAGGAAGACTGGAAGCTGATGCTGCCGGCCATCCTGCGCGGCACCATGCTGGGTTCGGCGCTGGGCATCCTGCCGGGCGGCGGCGCCATGCTGTCGGCCTTCGCAGCCTACACCATCGAGAAAAAGACCAAGCTGAAGCCGGGCGAAGTGCCCTTCGGCAAAGGCAACATCCGCGGTGTGGCCTCGCCCGAATCGGCCAACAACGCCGGCTCGCAGACCTCGTTCATCCCCCTGCTGACGCTGGGCATTCCGCCCAACGCCGTGATGGCGCTGATGGTGGGTGCCATGACCATCCACAACATCCAGCCCGGCCCGCAGGTCATGACCAGCAACCCCGAGCTGTTCTGGGGCCTGATCGCCTCGATGTGGATCGGCAACCTGATGCTGATCATCCTGAATCTGCCGCTGATTGGCCTGTGGATCAAGCTGCTGACGGTGCCGTATCGCTGGCTGTTCCCGGCCATCGTGCTGTTCTGCGCCATCGGTGTGTATTCCACCAACAACAACACCTGGGACGTGTGGATGGTGGGCTGGTTCGGCATCATCGGCTACATCTTCATCAAGCTGGGCATGGAGCCGGCGCCGCTGCTGCTGGGCTTCATTCTGGGGCCGATGATGGAAGAGAACCTGCGGCGCGCGCTGCTGCTGTCGCGCGGCGACTGGAGCGTGCTGGTCACGCGGCCGCTGTCGGCCACGCTGCTGGGCCTGGCGGCGGCGCTGCTTGTCATCGTGCTGCTGCCGGCCGTCAAGAAGAGCCGCGAGGACGCCTTCGTCGAGGACTGACGTCCACGCGCGGGCTGTGGCAAAACGGCGCCCTCGGGCGCCGTTTTGCTTTCAAGCGCGCCGCCGCGCACGGCTTTGGCCGTCGGCCACAATGCGCTATTGCCCTCCATGCCACAACGTCCACCATGCTGACCCCACTTCCTTCCCGCGCCGACCTGCACGGCGAAGTGCATGCGCGGCCGCCCGAGGCGCTGGAGGCGCCGCTGGCCATCGTCCACTACGTGATGTGGGCCGATGGCGCCGCGCGCCAGGCCAGCCGTGCGCACCTGGGCGAGCTGCTGGCCAGCGCCGGCATTGAGCCGCCCCCCGACGACGTCAACTTCTTCCGCGCCCGACTGCCGGGGTTGGACCTGCGGTGGGAGCTGCACACCGAATTCGTGTCGTGGACCTTCCTGCGCGAGATGAGCGCCGACGAGATCCTGGCGCTCGGCCAGGGCGAGCCGCAGGCGGCCGACCTTCCCGTGCCGCCGGCCTGGCGGCGCGCGCTGCCGGGGCACGCGCTGACGCAGGTGGACGTGTGGGCGGTGCCGCGCCATGCCATCGACGGCGCGGCCGCGGTGCGCCGGCTGTTCGATGCCGGCAGCGTCACCGGCTCCACCGTCATCAGCGGCAGCTCCGACCTGCACACCGACATGCGCCTGCAGGCCGACGGCAGCATCCGCGTGCTGGTGCTGGTGGGCGAGACGGCGCCGGGCAAGGTGTCGCCGCGCCGCCTGGGCCGGCTGGTGCAACGCCTGCTCGATATCGAAACCTATCGCATGGCCGCGCTGATGGGCCTGCCCTCCGCGCGCGACACCGTGGCCTGGCTGGCCAGCGCCGAATCTGACCTGGCCCAACTGGCCGAGCAGGTGCGCGACGCCGCGGCGGCCGACGAGCCGCTGCTGCTGGACCGCCTGACGCGCCTGGCTGCGGGACTCGAAAGCCGCTATGCCGCCACGCATACGCGCTTTTCGGCCAGCGCGGCGTATTTCAGCCTGGTCGAGCAGCGGCTGGCCGACATTGCCGAGACGCGCATCGAAGGCATGCAGTCGCTGCACGACTTCATGCAGCGGCGGCTGCTGCCCGCCATGCACACCTGCGCATCGGCCGACCGGCGCCAGGCCGCGCTGTCGCAGCGCATCGAACGGGTCAGCGGGCTGCTGCGCACGCGCGTCGAAGTGGGGCAGCAGCAAAGCAGCCGCGAACTGCTGGGCGCCATGAACCGCCGGCAGGGCCTGCAACTGCAGCTGCAGTCGACGGTGGAAGGCCTGTCGGTCGCGGCGATTACCTACTATGTGGTCGGGCTGATCGGCTACCTGGTCAAGGGCGCGCAAAAGCTCGGCTGGCCGCTGGGCACCGAAGTCACCACCGCCATTTCGGTGCCTCTGGTGGCGTTGGGCGTGTGGTGGATGATCAAGAAAGTTCACCACCGCATCATTGGAGAGCACGAGCCATGAAACGACGCACGCTGCTGTCGCTGGCGCCGCTGGCATTGGGCTCGCCCGGCGCCTGGGCGCAGGCCTACCCCGCCAAGCCGATTCGCCTGCTGGTGCCGTTTCCGGCTGGCGGGGCGACCGACCTGTTCGCACGGGCCGTGTCGCAGCGCCTGGGCGACAAGCTGGGCCAGCCGCTGGTGGTCGAAAATCGCCCGGGTGCCGGCGGCGCGCTCGGCTCCGACCTGGCGGCCAAGGCGCCCGCGGACGGCTACACGCTGCTGCTGACCACGTCCAGCACGCATTCCATCGGCCCCAGCGTCAGCACGCGCCTGCCTTACGACCCGGTGCGCGACTTCACGCCCATCGTGCACCTGGGCGACGCGCCCAGCATCATGCTGGTGCCCAACAGTTCGCCCGCGCGCACGGTGGCCGAATGGATCGCGCTGGCCAAGGCCAAACCGGGCCAGCTCAACTACGCGTCCAGCGGCATCGGCACCATCGTCCAGCTGACGGCCGAGCTGTTCAAGTCGCAGGCGGGGGTGTTCGTGGTGCACATCCCATACAAGGGCACGGCGCTGGCGATTCCCGACCTGGCCAGCGGCAAGCTGGACGTGCTGTTCGACTCGCTGCCGACCGGCTTGCCGCACGTGCGCGACGGGCGCCTGCGTGCGCTGGGCGTCACGTCGGCCAAGCGCACGCCGCTGGCGCCCGAGTTGCCCGCCATCGCCGAGGTGCTGCCCGGCTTCGAATCGAACACCTGGTTCGGCCTGTATGGCCCGCGCGGCCTGCCGCCCGACGTGGTCTCGCGCGTCAACCAGGCAGCCAACGAAGTGCTGGCCGAGCCCGACCTGAAGGCGCGGCTGGCCAAGCTGGGCATCGACACCGCCGGCGGCACGCCCGCGCAGTTTGCGCGCATGGTCGCGCAGGACGCTGCCAAGTGGAAGCGCATCGTGGTCGAACGCAAGATCACCACCGAATAAGCCCACCGTTCATCGCGCGACGCCGCCCGGCCCGCGCACGCGCCGAAAGCAACGCCATGTCCTTCAGCTACGCCAACCCCTACACCAGCACGCGCCTGCCGGTCTTCGCGCGCAACGTGGTTGCCACCTCGCACCCGCTGGCCGCGCAGGCCGGCCTGCGCATGCTGCAGCAGGGTGGTAACGCGGTCGACGCGGCCGTGGCCACGGCCGCTGCCATGACCATCGTCGAGCCGGTCAGCAACGGCCTGGGCAGCGACGCCTTCTGCATCCTGTGGGACGGCCAGCAACTGCACGGCCTGAACGCCTCGGGCCGCGCGCCGCGCGCCTGGACGCTGGACTACCTGCGCGGCAAATTCGGTGCCGACGCCGTCCATTTCGCCAAGCGCGGCTTCGACACCGTCACCGTGCCCGGCGCGGTGGCGGGCTGGGCGGCGATGTCCAGGCGCTTCGGCAAGCTGCCCTTCGCCGACCTGATGCAGCCCGCCATCGAGATTGCCGAGCGTGGCTACCTGGTGCCGGTGGTGGTGCAGCAGAAGTGGGCGGCCGCCACGCCCGAGCTGCAGGGGCTGCCGGGCTTTGCCGACAGCTTTCTGCCCTGGGGCCGCGCGCCCAAGGTGGGCGAGCTGTTCCAGTTCCAGGCCGCCGCGCGCGGCCTGCGCGCCATTGCCGACAGCGGGGGTGAAGCCTTCTATCGGGGCGAGATTGCCGCCGCCCTGTGCGCCATGTCGCAGGCCCACGGCGGTGCGCACCAGCTGGCGGATTTCGCCGACTACCAGCCCGAATGGGTCGCGCCCATCGGCCAGGACTACCGTGGCCACACGCTGCACGAGATCCCGCCCAACGGCCAGGGCATTGCGGCGCTGATCGCGCTGGGCATCCTGGAGCAATTCGACGTTGCCGGGCTGCCGGTGGACGGCGTCGATTCGCAGCACCTGCAGATCGAGGCCATGAAGCTGGCCTTTGCCGACGTCTACCGCTACGTGGCCGAGCCGTCGTCGATGGCGGTGACCCCCGCGCAAATGCTCGATGCCGCCTACCTCAAGAGCCGTGCCAGACTCATCGACATGCAGCGCGCGCAGGACTTCGGTGCCGGCAACCCGGCCAAGGGCGGCACCATCTACCTCACCACGGCCGATGAAGACGGCATGATGGTCAGCTTCATCCAGAGCAACTACATGGGCTTTGGCTCAGGCTGCGTCGAGCCGACCTACGGCATCAGCCTGCAGAACCGCGGCTACGGCTTCAGCCTGGATGCCGCCAGCCCCAACGCGGTGGCGCCCGGCAAGCGGCCGTTTCACACCATCATCCCCGCGTTTCTCACCAAGGGCGGCCAGCCGCAGATGAGCTACGGCGTGATGGGCGCCAACATGCAGCCGCAGGGCCACATGCAGACGCTGGTGCGCATGCTCGACTACCACCAGAACCCGCAGACCGCGTGCGACGCGCCGCGCTGGCGCTACAACCAGGGCCTGTCGATCAACGTCGAAGCCAGCCTGGACCCCGCCACCGTGCAAGGCCTGGTGGCGCGCGGCCACCAGATCGACGTCATCAACGACAGCTACCAGGACTTCGGCGCCGGTCAGTTCATCTGGCGCGCGGGCGACCCGAAGACCGAGGGCTACATCGCTGCCAGCGACGCGCGGCGCGACGGCCTGGTCGCGGGGTTCTGAGCGGAGGCACTGCCGGGCCACGATGCGCAGTGAAGCGAATGAAAATCCGGCCTCCGCGCCCGGCCAGCAAGCTCCGGCAGCTATAAATAAAAGAGCGACCGGCCTGCTGCTGGCAGCTGTGGGCGCCATCTGCTTCAGCGGCAAGGCGATCATCGTCAAGCTGGCTTACCGCTACGGCGTCGACGCGGTCACGCTCATCATGTACCGCATGCTGTTTGCGTTGCCGTTCTTCGTCGTCATGGCGTGGTGGGCCGGGCGCGGCAAGCCGCCGCTCAGCCGGCGCGACTGGGCTGGCGTGCTGGGCCTGGGCTTCATCGGCTACTACCTGTCCAGCATGCTCGACTTTGCGGGGCTGCAGTACATCACCGCCAGCCTGGAGCGGCTGATCCTCTACCTCGGCCCCACGCTGGTGCTGCTGCTTGGCTGGGCGCTGCGCGGCCGGCGCATCACGCGCGGGCACCTGCTGGCGACCGCTGTCAGCTACGCCGGCGCGCTGACGGTGTTCGGGCTGGAGCTGCGCATCGCGCCCACCGGCGCCACGGCGTGGGGCGCGCTGCTGGTGTTCGTCTCCACCTTCACCTACGCGCTCTATCTTTTTTATAGCGGAGAATTCGTGCAGCGTCTGGGCTCGCTGCGCCTGGTGGGGTTGGCCACTGCCTTTGCCTGCGTGTGCTGCATCGTGCAGTTCCTCCTCGTCAAGCCGATGGCCGCCGCGCAGGTGGCGCCTGAAGTGATCTGGCTGTCGGTGCTCAACGCCACGCTGTGCACCGCCGCGCCCGTGCTGATGGTGATGATGGCGGTCGAACGCCTCGGGCCCAGTCTGGCGTCGCAGGTCGGCATGATCGGCCCGCTGTCCACCATCGCCATGGGCATCGTCATCCTGGGTGAGCCCTTCACGCCGTGGCTGGCGGCGGGCACGGCGCTGGTGGTGGCGGGTATCTTCATGTTCAGCCGGGCGGGGCGCTAGCGCGAGCGAAGCAGAAGCGGCACCGGCACCGGCGCTGCTTAGCGATAGTCGCTTTCGCGCTGGTGCCGCACAGCGAGTATCTGGACGTCGTCCGGCGGAACGACACGGAACAGGGCGACGTAGCCGGTGCTGCCGAGCGGAATCACCAATTCGCGCCACAACGGCCCCAACGCACCATCAGCCGCCTTGCGGCAACTGTAGGGCAGGGTGCGCAGCAGTTGGAAAGCGGTTTCCAACGTGTCGACCACACGGTGCGCAAACGCCTCATCGCCCGCGTCCAGCGCAAAGTCAAACAGGCGCTCCAAGTCGTCTTGCGCCTCAGGAGCAAGGCTCACGCGATAACTGTGCACGATGGCCTATTTCAGCGGCTTGCCGAAGGCCGCTGCCGCCCTGACGCGCAACCGCGCCAGCGACTGATCCACCGTGATCGATGGACCACCTGCGTCCAGCCGTTGGGCCGCCGCCAGGCCGCGCGCGTAAAAGGCCTCGTCCTCCTTGCGCCAACGCGCATGCTGCGCTGCCGCCTGCTCAATGAAGGTCGACAGCGTTTCGCCCTCGCGCAGCGCTGATTCGATCAGCAAACGTGTTTCGGGGGTGACGCGGACAGCGGGCAATGTGGCGGTGCGCATGGCGGGTTCTTGGTGAGGGGCTTGTATTGCAATTGTAATTCACCACGAAGTGCCGCGCGCTCCAGCGTGGCGCGCCGGCGTGGGTCAGAATTCACGCTTTCCATCTGCAGTGGGTTATCGACATGGATCTGGGCATCAAAGGCAAATGGGCGCTGGTGTGCGGCGCCAGCAAGGGGCTGGGGCGCGGCTGCGCCGAGGCGCTGGCGGCGGAGGGCGTGAACGTGCTGATGGTGGCGCGCGGCGCCGACGCACTGGCGGCGGCTGCTTCAAAAATAAGAGCAAACAACGCAGGCGGGACGGGCGCTGAAGTGCAATTCGTGGCCGCCGACATCACCACGCCCGAGGGCCGCGCGACGGTGTTCGCGGTGCGGCGCGACTTTGACATCGTGGTCACCAACGCCGGCGGTCCGCCCACGGGCAGCTTCCGCGACTGGGACCGTGAAGCGTGGATCAAGGCCATCGACGCCAACATGCTCACGCCCATCGAACTGATCAAGGCCACCCTCGACGGCATGCTGGCACGCGGCTTCGGGCGCATCGTCAACATCACGTCCAGCGCGGTGAAGGCGCCGATCGACATCCTGGGGCTGTCCAACGGCGCGCGCTCGGGGTTGACGGGTTTTGTGGCCGGGCTGGCGCGCAACCCGGAAATCGCGGCCAAGGGCGTCACCATCAACAACCTGCTGCCGGGCAAGTTCGACACCGACCGGCTGCGGGGCACCCTGGCCGGCATGGTGCAGAAAATGGGCAAGCCGGTGGAAGAGATCCGCGCCGTGCACCAAAAGCAGATTCCGGCGCAGCGCTTTGGCACGCCGGCCGAGTTCGGCGCCATCTGCGCCTTTTTGTGCAGCCAGCAGGCGGGTTATCTGACGGGGCAGAACATCCTGCCCGACGGCGGGTCTTACCCCGGTACTTTTTAACGCTTTGTCAGCGCGGCGCGGCGCTGTCATGCGCGCGCCACGGCGCCATGGCAGACTGCAGGGATGCCTAGTAAAAACCCTGATTGGATCGAATCGCGCGCCGACGTGATCGAGAACGTGCCGTTTGCCGACTTGCGCATCGGGCAGCGCGCGCGCCTTGCGCGGCGCGTGACGCGCGAAACCATCGAACACTTTGCCGAATCGACCGGCGACTTCAACCCGGCGCACCTCGACGAAGAGTACGCGCGCGCCAGCCGCTTCGGCGGCATCATCGCCCACGGCATGTGGAGCGGGGCGCTCATATCGGCCGTGCTGGGCACGCTGCTGCCCGGGCCGGGCACGATCTATCTTGAGCAAACGCTGAAGTATCTGCGGCCGGTGCGCCCGGGGGACTTGTTGAGCGCCGAGGTCACGGTGGCGGCGCTGGACGCCGAACGCCACCGCGTCGAGCTGGAATGCGAAGTGCGCAACCAGGACGGCGACGTCGTGGTGCGCGGCGTGGCCACCGTGCTCGCCCCGCTGGACCACATTTGCCGCCCACGGCCCGCGCTGCAGACGATTTGAGCACGGCGGGCCGGTGCAACGGCCCGCAAAGAGCGCTTACGCCCCGAGCGCGCCGCGCAGCTCGGCGATGAGCTTCTTCTCGTCGTCCGACAGGCGCGTGCCGCCAAAGCCCAGAAAGCCGCCCTCGGTCGATGCCATGGCCACCTTCTCGGCTACGCCCAGCGCCCATTGGCGGTACTGCGCGGCCTGCGCCGGGTCGACCTTGCTGGCCAGCAGTTGCGCCACTTCGCGCGCATCGTCCAGCGTCTGCGCGGTCAGCTTCTCCGCTGACGTGATGCCCTTGGCCTTCAAGCGTGCCATGGCCCAGTCGCGCGTCTTGCGGGCCTGGTCCAGTTCGGCCGCTTTGTCGGCGGCGGACGGATCGGGCACGATGGCCTGAATCAGTTCGTTGCCGGGGTAGTCTTTCACGCCCGCCATCAAGGCCTGGCCGCTGGCAAACATTTCCTTGCCCGTGCCAAACAGCCCGCTGCGGCCAGCAAAGGCGACGGCGGAGCCAATGGACTGGGGCAGCGCCGCCAGCAGTTGCAGTTCATCTTCGGTCAGGTTCAGGGCCATGCTTGCGTGCTCCCAGGTGGTTGAGTGACAGCGCGCAGTCTAGGCGCGGCCGCGGCGCGCCGACGTAGGCCGACGCCGCGTGGCGGGTCGCCCGCGTGCGCATCAGGCCTCGTCCCAGTCCTTCCAGTCCACGGCGTGCGCGCGCCGGTACACGTTGACGGCGTTGCCCACGGTGGGGTGAAAGTGCTCGGCGTCAAAGCGCGGGCTGAGGCCGTAGCGCATGATCAGGTCGCGCACGTGGCCGGGCAGGCCCGCGAATTGCAGCTCGATGCCGCGCGCCTGCAGTTCATGGTCCAGCGCGGCCAGCATGTCGGCGGCGGTCACGTCGATGTCGTTGACCGCCTCGGCCGCCACGATGACCTGGCGCGTCGGCGTGGTGGCGCTGTCCACGGCCTGCAGCACGGCTTCGCGGAACAGGTCGGCGTTGGCGAAAAACAGCTGCTCGTCCCAGCGAAACAGCACCAGCCCCGGCACGAAGCGGCCTTCGGGGTGGCGCGTGGCATCGTGGTAGCCCTTGCGGCCGTTCACCCGCACCAGCACGGTGTAGTACGGGTGCCAGGCGTTCCACACCATCACCAGCAGCGACAGCGCAATGGCGCCGGCAATGCCCTCGATCACGCCGAAGAACACCACGCCCAGAAAGCTGACGCCCGCCAGCATGAATTCCACCGGCCGCTGGCGCAGCAGCGCCAGCATGCCTGGCCAGTCGGTGAAGGTGATGCAGGCGGTGATGACCACCGCGCCCAGCGCCGCCTGCGGCATGTCCTTGAGCAGGCCGGGCGCCAGCACCAGCAGCAGAGCGATGACCGCCGCGCCCACCAGATTGGCCAACTGCGTCTGCGCGCCGGCGGCGGCGGCCACCGGCGTGCGCGAATTGCTGCTGCTGATCGGAAAGCCCTGAAACAGCCCCGTGGCCAGGTTGGCGCTGCCCAGCGCCAGCATTTCCTGGTCGGCGTTGACGCGCGTGCCACCGCGCTGCGCCAGCGCGCGCGACAGCACGCTGGTGTCGGCAAACGCCAGCAGCGCGATGATGGCCGCGCCCGGCGCCAGCACGCGCAGATCGGCCAGCGTCATGCCCGCGAAGGGCAGCGCCGGCAGCGGCAGGCCGTGCGGCACCGGGCCGATCACGTCCAGCCCCTGCGTGCCGGCCAGATCCAACCCCGCCGACACGGCGGTGGCCAATACCACCGCGATCAACACACCCGGCCAGCGCGGGCGCCAGCGGCGCAGGCCCAGGATGATGGCCAGGCAACCCAGGCCAACGGCCATTGCCGCCGGGTTGCCGTGCCCTCGCCAGAAGCCGGTGGCCATGGCCACCACGCGCTCGACCGAGCCGTTGACCGAGGCCGAAAAACCCAGCAGCTTGGGCATCTGGCTGATCATCACGGTGAGCGCGATGGCGTTGAAAAACCCGAGCCGGATCGGTTTGGAAAACAAGTCCGCCATCACCCCCAGCCGCGCAAAGCCGATCAACAGCAGAAAGCCGCCGGTCATCAGCGCCAGCACGCCAGCCAGCGCAATCGCCCGTTCCACGCTGCCGCCGGCCAGCGGCAGGATCAGGCTGGCGATGACGGCCGCCAGGGTCGAATCCGGCCCCAGCACCATGATGCGGCTGGGCCCCAGCAGCGCGTACACCAGCAGCGGCACGATGGTGGCGTACAGCCCGTGAATGGCCGGCACGCCCGCCGCCTCGGCATAACCCATGCCCACCGGCACCAGGATGGCCGACAGCACCAGCCCCGCCACCACGTCGCGCGCCAGCCAGTCGCGCCGGTAGTTCAGCAGCACATGCAGGCCGGGCGCAAAGCGCAGCCAGCCCGCGGCGGGCGGCGGCAAGGGCGGTGGCGTGGTGCTCATGCGGTCAACGCCGGGCCGACACCGCGATGCCGGCCACGATCAGCCCGAACGCCAGCGCGTGGTACAGGCGCGGCGTCTCGCCCAGAAACAGCGCCGACATCACGGCGGCAAACACCGGCGTCAGGTTGCTGAAAAAACCCGCCACGGCCGGCCCCGCGCGCTGCACGCCCAGACCCCAGCAGCGGTACGCCAGCACCGCCGGCCCCACGGCCACGAACAGCAGCGTGACCACCAGCGTCCAGCCCCAGGCGATGCGTGCGCCGGTCAGCGCCCATTCGCCGCCCGTCAGCAGCGCCGACCAACCCAGCCCGAAGACCACCTGCCCCAGCAGAAAAGCCGCCCAGTCGGCGCGAATCGCGTCCGGCTCGGCCCGGCGTGACAGCAACCACGAATACCACGCCCAGGCGATGGTGGCCACCACCATGTACAAGTCGCCCGGCACCAGCGTCAGGCGCGCCAGCTGCGCCCATTCGCCGCGTGCCAGCACCACCGCCACGCCGGCCATCGACAGCAGCGCACCCAGCAGTTGCGGCCGCGTGATCGGCGCGTTGAAGAACAGCCGCCCCAGCGCCAGCATCCACAGCGGCATGCTGGAGGCCACCAGCGTCACGTTCAGCGGCGTGGACGTGTGCAGCGCCAGATACTGCAGCGCGTTGTACAGCCCCACGCCCAAGAGGCCCAGCAGCGCAAAGCGCCGCCAATGCGACCACAGCCCGCTGCCCGGCCGCAGCACCCAGCCACCCAGCGGCAGCAGGAAGGCAAAGGCCAGCACCCAGCGCAGAAAGTTCAGCGTGACCGGCGGCACCAGGTCGGCCACCAGCCTGCCGACCACCGCATTGCCGGCCCACAACAAAGGCGGCAGCGTCAGCAGGGCGGTGGTGGCGGGCGTCAGGCGCGCGGCGGTCATGGGCGCGACTGTAGCCCATGGCGCAGCCCACCGGTCCGCCAAATTCAACCATCAAATCGGGCGCTGGCGCTTGTCTGTAAAGCGCAAACAGCTATCAATTGTGTAGTAAACGCCGCGCTGGCGACGGCGCGTGCCGCTTCGTGGCACCATCGCGGGCTGATTCATCGCAAGGAGACTTCGCCATGCCCCTGGCCGTACAAATTGCCCGCCCCGGCGGCCCCGAAGCAATGCAACTGGTCGACGTGCCCGTGGGAGAACCCGGCCCCGGCCAGATCCGCATCCGCCACCAAGCCATCGGGCTGAACTACATCGACGTCTACCAGCGCACCGGCCTGTACACCCTGCCCATGCCGCTGACCTTGGGCATGGAAGGCGCCGGCATCGTCGAGGCCGTGGGCGAGGGCGTGACGCACCTGCAGGCGGGCGACCGCGCGGCGTATGCCAGCAACCCGCCCGGCAGCTACAGCGAAGCGCGCGTGATGCCCGCGCTGGCGGTGTGCAAGCTGCCCGATGACATCAGCTTTGAAACCGGCGCCGCCATGATGCTGAAGGGCCTGACGGCGCAATACCTGCTGCGCAAGACGCTGCCGGTGGAAGGCCTGCAGGCCGGCGACCATATCCTGTGGCACGCCGCCGCTGGCGGTGTCGGCCTGATCGCCTGCCAATGGGCCAAGGCGCTGGGCTATCAGTTGATCGCCACCGCCGGTTCAGATGAAAAATGCCAACTGGCCCTTGCCAATGGCGCGGCGCATGCTATCAATTACAGAACGGAAGACTTTGCCGCCCGCGTGAAGGAGATCACGGGCGGCCAAGGCGTGAAGGTCGTCTACGACTCGGTCGGCAAGGACACCTGGGAAGGCTCGCTGCAGTGCCTGCGCCCCTTCGGCCTGATGGCCAGCTTCGGCAACGCGTCCGGCCCCGTGCCGCCCTTCGCCCCCGCCATCCTGGCGCCCAAGTGCCTGTACGTGACCCGCGCCACGCTGTTCACGCACATCGCCACGCGAGAAAGCTGCCAGAAGATGGCGGACGACCTGTTTGACGTGGTCCGCGCAGGCCAGGTCAAGATCCACATCGACCAGCGTTTTCCGCTTGCGGAAGTGCAGGCCGCGCACAAGGCGCTGGAGGCGCGGCAGACTACAGGGTCGACGGTGTTGACCTTGGGTTGAATGTTCGGCTTTGACACATCCCTCGTCATGCCGCATGATTGCATGAATTTTTGGGGGCAATCATGCTGAAGGAAGTCGGCGCCAGCGGCCAGATTTCGCTGGGCAAGCGGTTTGCGGGCCAGTTGTTCGAGATGGTGGTGCATGCCGATGAGCGGGTCGAACTGATCCCGATGAGGGTGGTGGCTGCGACAGCGAAGACGGCGAGTGCCCCGGCGCCGACCGGCGAGCCTTGGCTTCCGCCGGGAGGCTATGCGCGTGCAAGCGCATGGGCACTGGAGAACCGGGAAGCGCTTGAGCACTACGCGGCGCAGATCGAGGCGCACGGTACGGCAGCCGAAGAACTGCAGCAGTACTTGCAGGAAACCGGTCACGCCGGGTGATGGCGCATGCCGCGTTTCGACGTCTATCGCAACCCCAATCGCCGCGCCAAATACACGCTGTACCTCGACGTGCAGAGCGACTTGGTGAATACGGTCACGCGCTGGTGCATTCCCCTGCACGCTGCCGAGCCGGGCCAGCCCGTGATGCAGCGCGCACAGAGCAGCCTCAAGGTCGGCGACGAACTCTACGTGCTGGACACACCAAACCTGCTTGCCGTGCCCGCCACGCTGCTGCGCCAGCCCTTGCGCCGTCTGACCGAGGGCGAGCAGGCGGTGGTCGAAGCCTGCATTGAATTCATGCTGCGTGGCTATTGAGCGTCATCGACCGCGCCGCACACGCAGCAGCTCATCCAGAATCAACCCGATCGCTCCCGCCGTGATGGCGGCATCGGCGATGTTGAACGCCGGGAAGTGCCCGCGATAGAACATGGGTGAGAGAAAAGCCCAGTGGAAGTCCAGAAAGTCCACCACATAGCCGTGCAACAGCCGGTCGATCACGTTGCCGACGGCACCGCCCAGGATCATGCTGAGCGAGAACGCGAACAGCTTCTGCCCCGGGTGCGAGCGCAGCAGCCAGACGATGAACAGCGACGCCGCCGTCGCCAGCGCGACGAAGAACCAGCGCTGCCAGCCGCCCGCACCGGCCAAAAACGAGAACGCCGCGCCCGTGTTGTGGGCGCGCACGACGTTGAAGAAGCTCGTCACATAGGTGCTGTCGCCGAGCTGGTAGTTGCCCAGGATCAGTTGCTTGGTGAACTGGTCCAGCACCGCCACCAGCGCGGCCAGTGCAAGCCACAGCGCAAGGTGCGGGGCTGAGGAATTTCGTCGAGCCATGAAGATGGGTGTCCGTGTCTAACGTGCGATGGGGCACAAAATTCCGTCATTCCCGCCTGCGCAGGAATGACGAAATTGGATCGATCACGCCACGTGGCGCGTCTCGCCCGCGCCGTGCAGGTTGCTGATGCAGCGGCCGCAGATCGTCGGATGTTCCGCGTTCTGGCCAATGTCGTCGGTGTAGTGCCAGCAGCGCTCGCATTTCACGTCTTTCGAGGCCCTGGCGCTGACGGATAGGGCGTCAGCCGCTGTCAATTCGATAGCAGAAGTGATGAAGACGAACTTCATGTCATCCCCCAGGCTGGCCAGCAGCGCATGGTCGGCCGGTGGCGCGGTGAGCACCACGTTGGACTGCAGCGACGAGCCGACTTCGCCTTTTTCGCGCAAAGCCTCGATGTCCTTGTTGACGACGTCGCGGATTTCGCGGATGCGTTCCCACTTCTGCAGCAGCGCGGCGTCGGGTGGGTCAAAGGCCGAGAACTCCTCCAGAAAAATCGAGTCGCTCTTGCCCACCAGCTTCCACGCCTCTTCGGCCGTGAAACTGAGGAACGGCGCCATCCAGCGCAGCAGCGCTTGCGTCAGTTGCCACAACGCCGTCTGCGCGCTGCGGCGCGCCAGCGAACGGGGCGCCGTGGTGTACAGCCGATCCTTCAGCACGTCCAGGTAGAAGCCGCCCAGGTCCTCCGAGCAGAACAGCTGCAGCTTGGCGACCACGGGGTGGAACTCGTACACCTCGTAATGCGCCAGCACCTCCGCCTGGAACTCGGCCGCGCGCGACAGCATCCAGCGGTCGATCTCCAGCAGATCGCCGTTGGCCACGGCGTCTTTCGCCGGGTCGAAATCGCTGGTGTTGGCCAGCAGAAAGCGCAGCGTGTTGCGGATGCGGCGGTAGGCGTCGATGACGCGCGCCATGATCTTGTCGTCGCCCGCTATGTCGCCCGAATAGTCGCTGGCGGCCACCCACAGGCGCAAAATCTCCGCGCCCCATTTCTTGTTGGCTTCCTGCAGGTCGATGCCGTTGCCCAGCGACTTGCTCATCTTGCGGCCCTGCGCATCCACCGTGAAGCCGTGCGTCAGCAGGCTGCGGTAGGGCGCGCGGCCGCGGATGGCGCTTGCCAGCAAGAGCGAGCTGTGAAACCAGCCGCGGTGCTGGTCGTGGCCTTCCAGGTACATGTCGGCCTCGGGCCCCGGAGCGCCCGTGCGCGGATCAATGTCCGTGTGGTGCTCATTCGGGTGTGTGCCGCACAGCACGTGCTCGAAGGTGGAGCCAGAGTCGAACCACACTTCCAGGATATCGTTGAACTTGCGGTAGTGGCGCGCGTCTTCGTCGCCCAGGATTTCTTCCGCCGTCACGCGGCTCCAGGCCTCGATGCCGCCGCGCTCGATGATGTCGGCCGCCTGGTCCAGGATTTCCATGGTGCGCGGGTGCAGCTCGTCCGTTTCCTTGTGCAAAAAGAAGGCAATCGGCACGCCCCAGGCGCGCTGGCGGCTGATGACCCAGTCGGGCCGCCCGGCGATCATGTCGCGCAGGCGCGCCTTGCCGCTGGGCGGGTAAAACGCGGTGTCTTCAATCGCGCGCAGCGCCGTGGTGCGCAGGGTTTCGGGCGCCTTGTCCTTGGTGAACACGCCAACGCCCTCGTCCATGCGTACGAACCATTGCGACGCGGCGCGGTAGATGACCGGCGACTTGTGGCGCCAGCAGTGCGGGTAGCTGTGCGTGAGGGTGCTGGTGGCCAGCAGCCGGCCCGCGTCATCCAGCGTCTTGATGATGACGGGCACGGCCTTCCAAATGTCCAGCCCGCCAAACAGCGGAAAGTCGGCCGCGTAGCTGCCTTTGCCCTGCACCGGGTTCAGGATGTCGGCATGCGCCAGGCCGTGCGCCACGCAGGAGTTGAAGTCTTCGATACCGTAGGCGGGCGACGAATGCACGATACCCGTGCCGTCGGTGTCGGTGGCGTAGTCGGCCAGGTAGACGGGTGACAGGCGCTGGTAGCCCTTGTCGACGTCGTACAGCGGGTGCTTGAAGTTGAGGCCGCCCAGCTTGTCGCCCATCGCCGTGGCGACGATGGTGCCTTCGATGCCATAGCGCTTCAGCGCGTCTTCGACCCGCGCCTTGGCCAGCACCAGCAGGCCCTTGGGCGTGTCGACCAGGGCATGCTCGATGTGCGGGCCGACGTTGAGCGCCTGGTTGGCGGGGATGGTCCAGGCGGTGGTGGTCCAGATGACGATGAAGGCGGGCTTGTCCAGCTTCGGCAGGCCAAAGGCGGCGGCCAGCTTGTCGGGCTCGGCGGCCTCGAACGCGACGTCGATGGTGTTGCTCTTCTTGTCCTGGTATTCGATCTCGGCCTCGGCCAGCGCCGATCCGCAGTCGAAGCACCAGTACACGGGCTTGAGGCCTCGGTACACAAATCCGCGCTCAATCAGCCGCTTGAACAGCCGAAGTTCACCCGCCTCGTTGGCGAAGTTCATCGTCTTGTAGGGGTTGTCCCATTCACCCAGCACGCCCAGGCGCTTGAAGTCCTGCATCTGCAGGCCGATCTGCTCGGTGGCGTAGGCGCGGCCCTTGGCCTGCATCTCGTCGCGGCTCAGATTGCGGCCGTGCAGCTTTTCGATCTGGTTTTCAATCGGCAGGCCGTGGCAGTCCCAGCCGGGCACGTAGTGCGCGTCCAAGCCCTTCAATTGCCGCGTCTTGACGATCATGTCCTTCAGGATCTTGTTGACCGCGTGACCGGCGTGCAACTGGCCGTTGGCATAGGGCGGGCCGTCGTGCAGGATGAACTTTTCGCGCCCGGCGCGGGCGGCGCGCAGGCGCTTGTACAGGCCCGTGTCGTCCCATTCCTTGATCCAGCCCGGCTCGCGCTTGGGCAGGTCGCCGCGCATGGGGAAGGGCGTGTCGGGCAGGTTCAGGGTCTTGCGGTAGTCGGTCTTGTTGTCTGTGCTCATGGCGCGAAGGCTCACCAGAAATTTGAATCAAACCGGCCGCTGGCGCAAGCAGGACAAGCGCGAGCAGCTATGAAAAACGGAGTGGGGCGCTGGTGCGGACAAGCCTTGGGGCGTGCCGCCGCCCCGTCAAATTCGCGCCGCGGGCTGGGCGCGCGCGGCCAGCCAGGCGCGCGCGTCGGCGCAGTCGCGCGCGATGCCTTCGGTCAGCGCCGCCAGGCTGTGATAGCGCAATTCGTCGTGCAGTTTGTGCAGCAGATCCACACGGATGATTTTACCGTAGGCCCCTTCGGCGCCCAGGTGCGCCGGCCAGTCGAGCACGTGGGTCTCCAGCAGCACGCGGCCGCCGTTGACATCATGAGGGTCCAGCGACGGCCGCACGCCCAGGTTGGCCACGCCCGGCAGCGGTCGGTTGGTCAGCCCATGCACCTCGACCACGAAGATGCCGCTGGCGGCGGGCTTCCAGGCATGGGCGCGGCGCGAAAAGCGCAGGTTGAGCGTGCGAAAGCCGTCCGCCTTGCCCGGTGTGCTTTCGGCCAGCGCGCGGCCCAGCTTGCGCCCGTGCACCACGTGGCCGCTGATCGAATACGGCCGCCCGAGCAGCGCCGCCGCATCGCGCATGCGCCCTTCGGCCAGCGCGGCCCGCACGGCGGTGGACGACACGCGCAGCCCGTGCACTTCGTACGACTGCATGCGCGCCACGTCAAAGCCCTGCGCCACGCCGGCGGCGTCCAGCATGGCGTAGTCGCCCGCGCGCTGGGCGCCAAAGCGGAAGTCGTCGCCCACCAGCACATAGCGCACGCCCAGCCCCTTGACCAGCACGTCGTCGATGAAGGCCTGCGGCGGCTGGCTGGCCAGCGCGGCGTTGAAGGGCAGCACCACGGCCTGGTCGACCCCGCAGCGCGCCAGCTCGCCCAACTTGTCGCGCAGGGTGACGATGCGCGCCGGCGCCAGGTCGGGCTTGTTTAAAACGGCGGCAAAGTAGTCGCGCGGGTGCGGCTCGAAGGTCATCACGCAACTGGGCACGCCGCGGTGCGCGGCTTCGCTGCGCAGCAGCGCCAGCATGGCCTGGTGGCCGCGGTGCACGCCGTCGAAGTTGCCGATGGTCAGGGCGCAGCCGGGGGCGATGCCAGGGTGGCGCAGGCCGCGAAAGATCTTCATGCGTCGCTCGGTCAATATGGTTTTGATAGCGCGTTGCGCAAGCCAGTCAAGCGCCAGGACGCGGAAATGTCATGAAAACCGAGTATATTGGGCTTGCGCGTCTCCTTGGCAAGGGCGCGGAGCGGCCGCACTGGCAATGCCGGCCACACACGATGGTTTCCGGTCAAAGGGGGCGTTTTGTGAAGGTGCTCAAGCTGTCGGCACAGGGCTTGCCGCAATCGTGGATCACGCTGGAGCAGGCGGTGATCCACTACGCAGCCGAGGAAGTGCGCTGGGAAGTGGGCCAGCAGGTGGCCGTGTTCCGCGGCGGCCACAACGCCATCACCGGCGAGCAGTCGGTCATCACCATCAACAGCATCATCGGCACGCGCGGGGTGCCGGGCATCAACCCGTTCGACCTGCGCCCCAGCCTCACCAACAGCAAGCTGTTCGCCCGCGACCGCAACGTGTGTGCCTACTGCGGCGATCATTTCCACGAAACCGACCTCACGCGCGAGCACATCATCCCGCAGGCGCAAAACGGCCGCGACACCTGGATGAACGTGGTCACCGCCTGCCGCAGCTGCAACCACCGCAAGAGCAACCGCACGCCCGAACAGGCGCGCATGCCGCTGCTGTACACGCCCTACGTGCCCAGCCTGTGGGAAGACTTCATCCTGCGCAACCGCCGCATCCTGGCCGATCAGATGGAGTTTCTGATGGCGCATTTGCCCAAGACGTCGCGCCTGCACGGATAACGGCGCTCAGCACAGCGCCAACCCGTCGTTCACCACCGCCCGCTGCAGCACGGCGTTGACCATGTCCTGGCGCGATGCAAAGCCGTGGCGGCGGATCATCTCTTTTGAATAGCTTTTGAGCGTGTGCAGCGACACGCCCAGGCGTTCGGCCAACACGTGCGGGTGCGGGTGCCGCACGGAAGTGATGAGCAGGCGCCGCTCCTGCGGCGACAGCTTCCAGCGCGACAATCGCCGCGCCAGCGTGATGTCGGCCGGCTCCAGATGGCGCAGATGCACCACAGCCGTTGCGTCGGCGCCGCCAGCGGTCTCACCCATCCATTCGACGCGAAATTCATAGTCGCCCGCCTGACCGCGCAGACGGCGCGGCGCGAACCGCGGCGCAGGGGCGCGGTGCCGCGCCGCGTGCAGCGCGATCAGCACGTCGTCCAACACCGGCGCAGGCAGTGCGTCCACGTTGGGCGCCAGCCACGCGCTCGCGCCCGGCAAGGGCGCGGCGCAGCGGTACAACATCTCGCGCGCGCCGTCGCCCATGCCCATGAAGCGGCCGTTGCCGTCCAGCACCAGGCTTGCCTGTCGCACGCTCAAGCGCGTGACCGGTTCATCGTCCAACAACGCCCCCGCATGGCGTTGTGCCAGCGGCTGCAGCACATCGCGCGCGCGTCGCAGCAGCCGTTGCTCGGCTTCGCTGAAGGGGCCGTGCGCCGCGCCGCGGTGCAGATACAGCAGACCGTGGGCCTGGCCCGTGGCGTCCAGCAGGGGCGCCGTCATGCTCCAGCGCGTCCCCAGGGGCTGCAGGATGTGGCGGTACAGCGGGTTGTCCTCGTACCCCGGCGCCAGGCACAGCACGCGGCGCGATTCTCCGTCCGAGCGCACCATCATCTCGGTCGAATGCGTCGCCTGCGCGGTCTGGCGTGCCGCGCACAGCCAGCCCATCACTGCGGGGGAAAAGCGTTCGGCGTAAATCGCACCCGAACTCAGCGTGCGCGGCTCCAGCGGGGTGAAAGTGCCGTAATCCGCGCGCAAGCCCCGTCGCAGCGTGTACAGGACAGTGGGCGTCAGCACATCGACCGGATAGGGCAGCGTGGCCAGCAACTGCAAGTGCGCCAGCCACGCCGAAGGTCGCAGCAGGGTGCCTTCATCTTGATCGGCCCCCTGAACGCGCCCGCCTGTGGCGCCCGACGCTCGATGCATAGCCCACTCCTTTCGGTCAACCGACCTGATCCATCCCCTTCATGCGCGTATATGGTACGACTTATGGTGATACCAATAATAAAACCATCCGTAAGCATGGCAAATTGATCTGCCGCAGGCGGTACGCGGGCGCTCCTACCCCTGATGTGGCAAAAAAGCGCTAAACCCCCCTCCTGGGCGGGGTATCGGAATGCGCATGGTATGGCCATGATCGGTATGGACTCTCCATGTTGAGCGCGGGCAAGACGCTTCATGGAGTCGCTTCAACCATCCTGGTCAGTCGGAGAACGCACGCCATGACAGTACAAATCGCCTCGGGCCGTCGCTTGCACGCCCGCCCCTCCACGCGCTTGGGTCGCTGGCTGTCGGCGCAGGCGGCCGAAAGCGCCGCGCCGCTCGCGACCGGGTCGCAGACGCTGCGTGCCCTGGTGCTGTCCGCCATGGTGGGCGCGGCTGGCGCGGCGCTGGCCGGCACACACACGGTGACCACCCCCGGCGCGGGCACATGGCAGGTGCCGGCCGGTGTCACCCAGATCAACATCGTCGCCATTGGCGGCGGCGGCGGTAACGCCGAAGGGGTGCCGGGCGGCTCGGGGGCCAAGGTCAACACCCTGACCGGCGTCGCCGTGACGGCGGGCGGCACCGTCTCGTACTTCGTGGGCGGCGGCGGCGCGGGGGTGAGCGGCGGCCAGCACAGGGGCGCTGGCGGCGGCGGCGCGACCGCTGTCGGTTGGTCGGGCAGCGGCTGGGATGTGATTGCCGCTGGCGGCGGCGGCAGCGGCGGGCACAACACTGGTAACGATGGCAGAGGCGGCGATGGCTGCGCCTATGCGTTTGGCGGCTACGGCACCAACGGCGCCAAAGGCCGGCAGCCCAGCTGGCCCGGCGCGGCCGGTCAGGGAGGCAAGGCCAACGGGGTGGGCGGCAGCGGCACGGGACACGGCATGCATGGCGGTGATAACAATGGGAATGCGGGCGGCACCGGAAACGACGCGGGCAGGGGCGGCGACGGTGGGGGTACCGGCGCCGACGGCAGTGCCTTTTGGGACTACGGCGGTGACGGTGGTATGGGCTTTACCACCATCACGGACCCACTCCTTAACTTAGTCGGCAGTGGTGGCATGTCCCTCGGCGGCCCCACCAACAACATTCTGGGCGGTGCCGGCGGCGGCGGCGGCGGCGGTTACTGGGGTGGCGGCGGCGGCGGCGGCAGCGGCGCCGACCCACTCGGCGGCCGCGGCGGTGGCGGCGGCGGCGCGGCCGGCCTGAGCATCTGGCCTGGCATGTCGCCGGGCGACACCACCAAGGGATCCGCACCGTTCTGCGTGCCGGCCGGCAATGGCGGCAGCAGCACAGGCGCCCGGGGCGGTGACGGTTCGCTCACCATCACCTGGCAAGACCCGCAGACGCCCGGCGTGGCCCCGCAACTGTCGGGCTCGGCGCCCCAGGGCACGGTGGGGCAGCCTTACAGCTTCACGCCCACGCTGGCGCCGGCCAACGTGACGACGCCGGTGAGCTTTGGGCTGACGTACTTCGCCAACAACCCGGGCTACCCGCTCATCCTGCCGCCGGGGCTGAGCTTCAACACCAGCACGGGCGCGCTGACGGGCACGCCCACGCAGGTTGGCGCTTTCTTTGTCGGCATCGTGGCCAACAACAGCGCGGGCAGCGCGATGACGAGCCAGATCATCGTCATCATGCCGCCCGCCGCCACCGCAGGCAGTTGCGGCACGGCCAATGGCACCACCCTGTCGGCCGCGCCATCGGGCGCCGCCCTGTGCGCCGCCGGCACCGCCTCGGCGGTCACCGGCAGCGGGCCATGGAGCTGGTCTTGCACCGGCACCAATGGCGGCAGCACGGCCAGTTGCTCGGCATCCGTGGCAGCCACCAACGGCAGCTGCGGCAGTGCGAACGGCGTGGCCACCATGACCCCGCCGGCCAGCAATCTGTGCAGTGCCGGCACGGCATCGGCCCTCAGCGGCAGCGGGCCCTGGACGTGGAGCTGCGCCGGCAACGGCGGCACCACGGCCACTTGCAATGCGCCGCTGATGGGCGTGAAGAGCTACACCGCGCCGTCGCCCACCGGCGGCGGCGACATCACCGCCTCGTTCACCGGCGGCGGTGATGCGTGCGGCTACAGCGCCAGCCAGTACGTCAGCGGCGTGCCCAACGCCAACCCGGCCACGCCGCCCGGCATCAGCTTCCCGATGGGGCTGTTCGCCCTGGTGGCCACCAACTGCAACGTGGGCGAGACGCTCAACTTCACCATCACCTACCCATCGGCGGTGCCGGCCGGCGCCAAGTATTACAAGTGGGGGCCTGAGGGGGCGAACGCCACGCCGCACTGGTACGAGTACCCGGCCACCATCAACGGCAACACCGTCACCTTCAGCCTGACCGATGGCGGCGCGGGCGACGGCGACCGGCGGGCCAACGGCATCGTGGTGGATCCATCGGGCGTGGGTGTGCGCGACTTGAACGACAACGTCACGGCCGTGCCCACGCTGGGCGAATGGACGCTGATGGCGCTGGGCCTGCTGCTGGCCGGGCTGGGCGCTGGCGCGCTGGGGCGGCGCCGGCTGCATTGAACATAAAAACAGCCCCTGGCGCTTGTCCAGCAAGCGCAGAGCGCTACAAAAAACAGAGTATCCTTGCCGCATGCTCCGATGGGCTGCCCATTGAATCTGGCGGCGGCCAACGGGTGTCGATGAGCGTCAGGGCACCCGCCGCCATCGCACCCGCGTTCAGGTCAACCGGCTGCCGATGGCCGCGCCGGGCATACTTGCCCCATGCCCCGCCTCATCTTTTTTTGCGGCCACGCCGGCACCGGCAAGACCACACTGGCCAAGCGCGCGCTGCCGCTGCTGCACCGCGCCAGCGGCCAGTCGTTCTGCCTGCTTGACAAGGACACGCTGTACGGCGACTACAGCTCGGCCGTGATGGGCGTGCTGACGGGCGACCCCAATGACCGCGACAGCCCGCCGTATCTGCAACACCTGCGGGATCCAGAATACGCGGGCCTGCTGAAGACGGCGCGCGAGAACCTGGCGCTGGGCGTGAATTGCATCGTGGTGGGCCCGCTCTCGCGCGAGGTGCGCGCGCACCGCCTGACCGACCGCGCGTGGCTGGGCGTGGGCGATGACGTGGCGGTGCACGTGGTGTGGGTGCACCTGAGCGAAGCTGAGGCGCGCCGCCGCATCGCCGCGCGCGGCAACCCCAACGATGCGTGGAAGCTGGCGCACTGGGACGACTACCGCACGCGCCTGTTCATGCCGCGCGCCGAGGACTATCCGGAGCTGCGGATGGTCGACAACAGTGGGGAGCCGGGGCCGGTGTTTGATGGGTTGATGGCGGCGCTGGGTTGATCGGCAGGTTGGGCGGTGCGCACTGGGCGCTTCTCGGTCCGTCGTCATTCCCGCGCAGGCGCACTACTGTCCGGTAAACATTTTCATCCGAACAACCTCGGCTGCAGGCCGGCCATTTGTTGTCGATAGCGGCGCCTTCGCTCATACGCCGCTGCTTCGGCCCGCGGCCGCTGAAACAGCGTCGC